>Ga0302235_10003598_pt1 | contig 10866 bp, 8 predicted proteins | sample II_Palsa_N3_3_FD_193577 | JGI IMG/M metagenome (GOLD analysis project Ga0302235, IMG submission 193577) | Peat permafrost microbial communities from Stordalen Mire near Abisko, Sweden - II_Palsa_N3_3 | ecosystem: Environmental > Terrestrial > Soil > Palsa > Peat permafrost | place: Sweden... | reverse complement strand
GGTTCGGACCAGGACGCGCCAGGAATGCCCAGGGTCGCCCGCCGCGGGCACCGTGAACGGTTCTTGCGCGCCCGTCAAGCGTGCGGGGGCGATCCGGGGAAGGGAGGCGTGGTGCAGCGGTGCCTCGGTCACGGAGACCCGGCCGCCGGCGCTGATGATCTCAATCAGGAACTGGAAGGGCTGGCTGGGCTGGCCGGCCCGGGGCAGCCGCGGCGTCCCGGCGGTCAGGTTGCGGCTGGCCACCCCGGCGAAGTCGCGGAGCTGCTGGTCAGCCCGGCCGAGCAGGTAACCGTGCAGCAGGATGGTCCCCAGCGAACCCATGACCACCGAGGTGATCGTGACCAGGAACGCGGCGACGGCCATGACCCGGACCCGCAGCGACGCGTTGGCCAGCGCCGTCCGCAGACGCCGGTACGGCCGCAAGCTCACGGCGGGGGCACCCGCAGCACGTAGCCAACGCCGCGGATCGTGTGGATCAGCCGCGGCTCGCCCTGATCGGCCTTACGCCGCAGGTAGCTGATGCAGGGCTCCACGACGTTGCCGTCGCCAGTGAAGCTGTAATCCCAGACATGGTCGAAAATCTGCGCTTTGCTGAGCACCTGGCCGGCGTTGACCATCAGATACCGCAGCAGCTTGAACTCGATCGGCGTCAGGGTCACCAGCGCGCCGTGGCGCCGTACTTCGTGAGCGTCCTCATCGAGCTCGAGGTCAGCCACGATCAGGCGGGAACTCTCCGCCCCGGGTCCGCCGCAGCGCCGCAGCACCGCCCGGATGCGGGCCAGCACCTCATCCAGGCTGAACGGCTTAGTGACGTAATCGTCTCCGCCCAGGGTCAGCCCGGCCACCCGCTCATGGACCTGGCTGCGGGCGGTCAGGAAGATGACCGGCACCCGCGGCCCCCCGGCCCTCAGCGTGCGAACCACCTCAAACCCGTCGCCGTCCGGGAGCATCACGTCGAGCAGGATCAGATCCGGCCGCACTGCCGCCGCGACGCGAAGCGCCTCCCGGCCGCTGGCCGCCGTCACGACGTCGAAGCCCGCGAAGCGCAGCGACCCCGACAGGAGTTCCAGGATGGTCGGCTCATCCTCGACCACCAGCAGCCGGGCCTCGAGGCCCGCCGGTACCTCCACCCTGCTGGCTGAGGAATCCATGGTCCAACGCTCACCCCTCAACCTTGCGATTCAATGACCGCAGGCTGAGAAAACCCTGTCCGCCCGCGCCCCGCGGGGGTTTTCGTGATCTGCGATTTTCTGTGAGGTTCCCCAGAGCTGGCGTTCAGCCGCTTCTCCGGCATGACCTGCATGATTGCTGTCAGTACGTGGCAGAGCCGACCCACCGCAGATGAGGGGCAACCACGTGAACAGACATACTGAGCCCGGGTGGCGGCGCCTGTACCAGCGCCCCGGCCGCGGTATTCGACTGAACGTGTCGGGACCGTCCCAGCCGTCCGGCATCCTGGCTAAGCGGGTGCTCGCGGTGCTGATCGGCCTGGCGATCACGGTGGTGGCGGTGGCGCAGTACCGCACGGGCCGGGGTCCCGTTGCGGTCGCGTGGCTGGCGGTCGGCCCGCTCCTGGCGTCCCTGCTGCTGCGCCCGCGGATCACCGCCGTGCTGGCGGGATGGGCGACGCTGCTGGGCGTCGGGCTGATCGTGAACCAGCCCGCCCGGCCCGGGACGCTCGTGTCGCATCTAGGCGTCTTCGTGCTGCTAGCCGCGTTCGCTGTCGCCAACGCCGCACTGCGCACCGCGGCGCAGCGGCGGCTGAGCCGGGTCCGTGCGGTCGCGCGGGTGGCGCAGAGCGCACTGCTGCGCGAGGTCCCGGCCACGGTCACGGCGGGGCGGATGGCCTCGCGATACGTCTCGGCCGCGGCGGAGGCCCGGGTGGGCGGGGACATCCTGGAGGTCGTCTCCGAGGGGGGCCGCACCCGCTGGCTCATCGGCGACACGCGCGGGAAGGGGCTGCCGGCGGTGCGCCTGGCCAGCATCGCGACGACCAGCTTCGGGGATGCCTGCGCCCACCCGGGCTTGTCGCTGCCCGAGATCGCCCGGGTGGTGGACCGGTCAGTGACGCTGGCCGCGGGGGAGGAGGACTTCGTGACCGCGCTGTTCGCCGAGTTCGACCCGCATGGCTGGCTTGAACTCGTCACCTGCGGCCACCCGCCGCCACTGCGGCTGACCGCGGACGGCGGGCTGCAGGCCCTTAGCCCGAGCGTCTACGCGACACCGATGGGCCTGCACCCCGACATGAAGACGTCCACGTTCTCGGTGGGCGAGGGTGACCGGCTGGTGTTCTACACCGACGGCCTGATCGAGGCCCGCGACCGGGCGGGCCGCTACTTCCGGCTGGAGGACTGCGCTGACACACTCCGCGGCCCCGACCTGGAGGCCGCCGCGGACGAGCTGCTCGGTCGCTTGGTGGCCCACACCGGCCGCAGGCTCGACGACGACGTTGCGGTGCTGCTATTCGAGGCGGCGTCCCCATCGGCCCAGCCAGAGAGCGAGCCCCCTGCGACCGCGGTGCCGGCTCGCGGCAGCGTGCCCGGCGGGGATGTGCTGGCCGGCGTCGCTTGAGCATCAAGTCGCTTGAGCATCAATAAGGGCACATTCGGCAACGCAGTGCAGCTGCGGCGAAGCGACGGGCTGAAAGCAGGCAAGTGGCAGGCTGGCCGACTGAGGAAACTCCGTGAGAGCGCTGGTCTCATTCGCCCTCGTTCGGCCCCGTCCAGCGGCCATCCTCGGCGCACGCTATTGCTGGTGGCAGACGTCGGCAACCTGAGCCGGACACAGGCCCCAGACTTGGAAAGCGTGTTGGGTGCAAGCCCTCGCGAGTTCGAATCTCGCATCCTCCGCCACCCGATCGGGCAAGACGTTGGTCCATGCTGAAGTTCAGCGTGGCCGACATCGTGGCCGGCCTGCCTCAACCGGGCCACTCGTCTCCTTCACGCCAGAAATCGACCGGCCGGCCGTGGGTCTCCCAGCGGTGGAACGATCGTTTACGATCACGGCCGCGGCCGGCGAATGGCAGGCTGGGTCGGCATGGCTTACTCCGCAGGGACCAGGCCGGGGGCCATCCAGTCGGTGTTCGAACGTCCCGAGATGGCGGGCGCAGTGGTCAATGGCTCCGGGGCGACGCAGCAACAATGGTGGGCCCCTGCGGCCAATCCAGGCCGACGCTTAGCGGCCCGGCAAGCTGAGCCGATAAGGCCCGTTCCTGACTGCTGCCGATCTCACTGGCCCCACCTGCATCACGTTCAACGCCATGTTAGTCAGCGGTGACGATTTATCCGGTTTCTGCCGGACAGATCGTCACCGCTGTCAGTGCAGCGGGATCTAGCGCGCACTGGCCGGGCCGGGAGCTGCTCACGGGAGATGATGACGTGGGGATTGGCCACCTGCTGAGATGGCCCCGTGGCGAGATGCCTGGCCAGGAAGGGCCAGCCAATGGCGAAGCCACGGGCAGTTGCGGCATCCCGGTTGTCAGCTTGGGAAATTGCAGCGCCAGTTGTCAGTTTGCGTAGTTTGCGTAGTCCCGGTGGCCAGTTTCCGGCGTCCGGCTGTGAGCTGGCCATATCTCGTGAATCCGGGGCCGGCGACCGGGGCCGGGCCGCCGGCCCGGCGGGCTGCCGCAGCACTCGCTCCGGGATTCTCGTCAGCGATCCTGGCTCCGCTGATCTAGACTCCACCCTGTGATCTTCAAGCAGGTCGGAGAGGGACGGCCCTATCCCGATCATGCGCGGAGTTCTCGCGAATGGGCCGCGATACCCCCCCGGCCCGTCCGGCTCGATCAGCTCATCACCACGAAGAACGTGCTCGATCTGCACCAGATCCTGGCGGAGGACTCGACGTTCTACGGAGACCTGTTCCCCCATGTCGTCCGATGGCGGGGGGAGCTCTACCTGGAGGATGGCGTGCACCGGGCGCTGCGCGCCGCGCTGCACCAGCGGTCGGTACTGCACGCACGGGTACTCGAGCTGGACTAGCGTCCCGCGGTCAAAGCGCCAGTCTGACCGGCGTCCGCGGTGTGCTTCCGGCGGAAACGCTCCCTGGCGATCATGCGCGGGCGACTGCCGGGCCGCGCGCGCGAGTCCACGCAAGGGCAGCCCTCGCGCGGGCATTCCGGGCGCGAACCGCCCGCCTGCCCGCCAGATCCGCGTCGGCGGTAAGCCGGGGAGTCATCCACTCCAGCAGCGGCGGGGCAAGCGACCGCCAGGTAAACATGCTGTGCCCGCCGCCGGGCACCAGCCGCAGCGTCACCCGGGGCTGCCGGATCTGCAGCAGCTGTTCGAAGACGCGGGCGTTCCTGACGTCCTGCGCAACCCCGGCGCCCGCGCCCAGCCAGAACTGCGAAACCAGCGCGCCGGCGGGCAGTGACCTGACCAGGTCGTCGGGCGTGTTCTGGCGGCGCAGCCGCGCATTGCCGCCGAATGGGCTGACCGCGCGGGGCGGGTGCCCCAGCTGGTTGTCAAGTGGCCTGAAGTAGCCGCTCAGCACGCCGGCGAAGCCGAAATACCGCCCGTAACGCAGGCCGAGGTTCGCTGCGCAGAACCCGCCTTCCGAGTAGCCGGCGATGCCCCAGGCAGGCCCGGGAGGCTGTACCCGCATGATCCGCGAGAGGACGGCGGGCAGGTCCCTGGCCAGGTAGGTCGCGTCCTGAGGGCCGCGTACCTGGTTGAGGCACTGCAAGGAGATCCCGCGCCCGCCGTTGGCATCCGGCATAACGAGCACTACTGGCTTTGCCCGGCCCGCTTGGATCAGGTTCAGCAGGATCGTCGTGATGCCAAGGACGCTAATCCAGTCCTGCGGAACGCCGGGGAACCCGTGGATCAGCTCGATCGCGGGGAAGTGGCGATGGCGATAACGGGGCCAGAAGTACTGCGGCGGGAGGTAGACGAATACCGTGCGAGTGATATGACTGGCCGGGCCCGGTACGGTCAGGCGCACCGTAAATCCCTGTTTCGCGGCGATGCTGTCATCGATGTTATTGCCGAGGAATGCGCTGAAGCCCGCGCCAGAGCGGCTCGCAGCCCCGGTCAGCTGTGGCGCCTGGCCGCCCTGGTTGGTCAGGTCAGCGAAGGCCGCGCTCCAGTTCTGGTAGTAGTCGTAGTACTTGTTGACCGCGGCGACCCCGAACAACATGGCCGGGATGAACGCCAGGCACGCCGCGAGGACGCGGAAGACTACCTGCCTGGTGACGACCAGCCACCACATAAGGCCGCCGAACGCAGCCGCCATCAGCAAGAAGAACACCGTGCTTTGCGGCCCTGGCACTGGAACTCCCCGGAAACCCGCTGGATTCTGTTCAGGATGCGGTGCCAGCACGCGGACCGCAGTTCACGCGAAGCTGTCAGCTTCGCGCTGGCTGCGCCGGCGGTGGAGGTGGGATTTGAACCCACGGAGGGGTTGCCCCCTCACACGCTTTCGAGGCGTGCGCCCTCGGCCACTAGGCGACTCCACCGCCGCTGAGCCTACCCGACCCGGCCGGACTGTGCCGGGCAGTGCCCGCACCCTGGTGCCTGGCATAACGTCAGACGTCCCGGCCCTCGCCAGAGTTCCTGAGCTGCGCGAAAAAGTCGCGGAGCAGCCCGCTGCACTCGCTGGCGAGCACGCCGGCTATCACCTCGACATCAAGTCCGAGCCTGCGGTCATGCAGCACGTCCCACAGCGAGCCAGCCGCGCCGGCCCGCGGGTCAGCGGCGCCATACACTAGGCGGCCGACCCGCGCGGCAATGACCGCTCCGGCGCACATGGTGCACGGCTCAAGGGTGACGACCAGCGTGCAGCCAGCCAGCCGCCAGTCGCCCAGCGCACGTGCCGCACCGCGGATCGCGACGATCTCGGCATGCGCCGTGGGGTCAGCGTCGGCCTCGCGGCGGTTCCTGGCACTGGCGATGACGGTGCCTGCCGCGTCCAGCACTACCGCGCCGACCGGCACGTCGGTCTCCCGTGCGGCCGCGGCCTGCTCGATCGCCAGCAGCATGGCTGGCTCGAACGACGCGAGATAGCCGATGCTCACGGGCGGGGTCCCGGCCGGTACGGCCGGGACCTGTGCCCGGTCAGTTCACGGACCGATCGCGACATCAAGCGCGCGCTCAAATGCCGGGCCGAACCCGAGCCTGCGGGCGATGCTCGCCAGTACCTCATCAGGAAAGAGGTCCAGATCCCCGGCGAGCGCGCCCAACTCCATCTCGTCCACGCCAAGGTCAGCGAAAATGGACAGGTCGCCGACCGGGAGCACCTGGTCGAGATCCTCATCGTCCGGGAGGGGGATGTCCAGATAGTCGAGCACCTGGCGGGCGAGCGGCCAGTCGACCGCCGCGGTGAGGTCAGAGAGGAAGACCGATACCTGGCTGCCAAGCACCCGGATAGCCACGAAGAAGTCGTCGCCGACTGCCGCGAGACCCATCGTTCCGCCGATGCTCGGCTGTTGCCGCAGAGCATGGATGAAGCTGTCCAGGTGCTCGGTAAACGCGGCAGGCAGGACCTCGGCGTCCCATGCATCGTCTTCCCTGTAAACGACGACGGAAAAGTCGCTACTGCTCACCTCGGTCATCGTCCACCCCACGGGCGCGGCATCCAGGAAAGGAATGGTGTCAGATTCCCGTGACGCTTGTGGGCCGATCGGCGGGGTGCGGTACCGACGTGACCGAAGCGCATCAAGCTGCTACAGGTGGGCATGATAACGATACTCATCGTGATCAATCGGATCAGATCCTCCACCAGGAGGACGTATCTACCCCGTTCTTCCCACCCGTAGCGGCGCGGTAACATCGCACCCGCCCCGAGGTCCGGTAACATGGCTGTTTCCGGCTGATGGACATTGGCCTGGAAATTGTGCTGAGTTAAGCTATGCCCAACGGCCATGTCAGTCTCTCTACGCCAGCCGGGAGGTGAACGTGACGTGTTGAAGAAAATTCTCACATGGGCGATCGCCATCTTCATCGTTTTCTACCTAGCCACCCAGCCGGTCGGCGCTGCGCACGCCCTGCACTCCGCTTTCAGCGGGCTGCACTCCGCAGGGAACTCGCTGTCGACGTTTGTTAACTCCCTCTAAGGCGATGACGCAGACACGGGGGCGGGCACAGAACTGGGACACCAGCCCGGTGTCGGTTCAGCGGTACCTGCTGCCGCGAGAACGCGACCAGGGCGTCATCACCGTGCGCAGGCATCCCGCCGTGCTGATCCCGCCGATCGCCGAGGCGGTGGGCGGCCTGGTTGCCGCCTTCCTGCTGAGCGGGACGCTGCTGCGCACCAATGCGCCTCTTCGCGATGTTGTGTGGGTCGCCTGGATAGCGCTCGCGCTGCGCCTGGTATGGAAGGCCGTCAACTGGGCAGTCGACTACTTCGTGGTGACCTCACAGCGGATAATGCTGACCAGCGGGCTGCTCAGCCGCAAGGTGGCGATGATGCCCCTGGGGAAGGTCACCGACATGAGCTTCCAGCGGTCGTTCGCCGGACAGCTGCTGGGCTTCGGCGAGTTCATCATCGAGTCGGCCGGCCAGGATCAGGCGCTGCGGACGGTTGACCATATCCCCAATCCGGAGAAGCTCTACCTCGACGTATGCGAGATGCTCTGGCCGCCGGCACCGCCCCCCGACTGCAAGATGTGCAACGGCAGCGGCAATGTCGTGATGGTCGAGGAGCGCAAGCTGGTGGCTGTCACCTGCCCGAACTGCAACGGTACGGGAAAGGCCCCCCCGCAGCGGACCGATGGCTTCGAGGACCCCCACATCGAGAGCGCTGACCCGAACAACGACCCGAGCGAGGACTGAGCAGTCCCCAGGTCCACTGCAGCCCCAGGGCACGGCAGCCCCAGGGCACGACGGGTCCCAGGGCACGGCGGGGGCACATGCCCGTAGGCACGGACTCCCATTTCACGGGGCGGAGGCTCGGGGATTTGAACCCCGGATGGCCGCGAAGCCAAACCGCATTAGCAGTGCGGCGCCATAGACCGGACTAGGCGAAGCCTCCTGGTGACCTGACGGTCGGCCCTCAGGGTACCGGTATCGCCGGAGACCAGGCAAAGCACTACGCCGCGTCCGGCGGCACGCCTCAGCGAGCCTCGATGATCTCGTAGTCACCGCGGGCATAGCACTCGCGGATCCGCGTCTTGGCGAACTTGCCGACGCTGGTCTTGGGCACCTCGCCGATGAACGACCATCGCTCCGGGAGCTGCCAGCGCGGCACCTGCGAGCTGAGGAAGGCACGCAGGTCAGCCGCAGTGACCGAGGCGCCATCCTTGACGACCACGGCGGCCAGCGGCCGCTCGCCCCACTTCTCGTCCGGCACGCCGATGACGGCCGCCTCGGTGACATCGGGATGCGCCATCAGCGCGTTCTCCAGCTCCATCGAGGAGATCCACTCGCCGCCCGACTTGATCACGTCCTTGGCCCGGTCGGTCAGCGTGACGTAGCCCAGCCGGTCGATGGTCCCCACGTCGCCGGTCCGCAGCCAGCCGTCGCGGAACTTCTCCGGGTCGTCGTCCTTGTAATAGGACCCGGTGACCCACGGCCCGCGGACCTCAACCTCGCCGACAGTCTCGCCGTCATGCGGCAGCATCGTGCCGCCGTCGCCGACAAGCCGGCCTTCCACCAGGCTCAAAAGCCTGCCCTGAGTGTCGCGGTAAGCCCAGGCCTCGGCTGCGGGGGTCCCGGCAGGCGGATGCGCCACGCTGCCGAGCGGCGATGTCTCCGTCATTCCCCAGGCCTGCACCATCCGGACGCCGAGTTCCTTCTCGTACGCTTCCTGCAGGGCGTGCGGCACCGCCGAGCCGCCGCACGGCACGATGCGCAGCGAGGACAGGTCGCCGCCGCTGGTGCGGACATGCGCGAGCAGCGCGTTCCAGATCGTCGGGACGGCCCCGGCCAGCGTGGGCCGCTCGGCCTCGATCAGCCGGACCAGCGGCTCGGGCTGCAGGAACCGGTCCGGCATGATCAGGTCGGCGCCGGCCAGCACCGCCGCGTACGCGAGCCCCCAGGCATTGGCGTGGAACATCGGCACCACCGGCAGCACCTTGTCCTGCTCAGACAACGCGAACACATTGCCCAGGCAGACGCCAAGCGAATGCAGGTACGTCGAGCGGTGGCTGTAGACGACGCCCTTCGGCCGCCCGGTCGTGCCGCTCGTGTAGCACATGGCCGCGGCCAGCCGCTCGTCTATCTCGGGCCAGCCGAACGAATCCGGCTGGGCCGCGAGCAGGTCCTCATACGAGTGCACCTCCGGGCCCAGGCCGGCGAGAGCGGCCAGCACCGAACCATCCGTTCTGGCTTCTTGGCCGGTCACCAGCACGTGCCGGACGGCCGGAGCATGCGGGAGCACCCGGGCGAGGAGCGGGACCAGGGTCGCGTCGGCGATGATAACGTCGTCGCCCGCGTGGGTCGCTATGTAACCGATCACCTCGGGGTCCAGCCGGAGGTTCAGGGTGTGCATCACCGCCCCCATGGACGGGATCGCCAGGTAGGCCTCAAGATGCTCGGCGTTGTTCCACATGAGCGTGCCGACGCGCTGGTCGGCGTCCACGCCAAGGCCGCGCAGCGCGTTCGCCAGCCGGGCCGACCGCAGGCCCGTCTGCGCATAGGTCTGGCGCCGTGACCCGTCCGCCGTGCAGGTCACGACCTCGCGGTCCCCGTAGGCCGAGGTGCCGTACCGCATCAGCGCGGTCACGGTCAGCTGCACGTCCATCATCGTGCTGAGCACTGACAACCTCCTGCTGTGCCTGCCCGGTGACCCTCAGCCGGATGCGGCGGAGCGCCGGGATTGTTCCTGGGTGGATGCCGGAATTGTTCCTGGGTGGATAGTGCCACGTCAGCAGCGAAACGTCACTCCGCTGACTACCGCTGAATAACTCTGCCAGCAGCTCAGCATCAATCCGGAGCTTCGCCACTGCCCGCGACACCGTGCTCTTGACCGTCCCGAGGCTTACCCCGAGCGCATCGGCAACCTCCGCCTCGGTCATGTCCTCGTAGTAGCGGAGCATCACCGCCGCCCGCATCCGCTGCGGCAGCCGGTCAATCGCGCGGCGGAGTGTGTCCTGCAGGTCGCTGTCCCCGGTGGCGTGGTCGGCAACTGCCCGGTCGGGGATATCGGCGGTAGGGTACTCATCCAGCCGGCGGCGGCGCCACCAGGAGATGTGCGTATTCACCATCGCCCTGCGCACGTACCCGTCCAGCGCACCCCGGTCCTCGATCCGGTCCCACGCCACGAAGGTCTTGGCGAGCGCGGCCTGGACGAGGTCCTCCGCATCTGCCCGGTTGCCGGTCAGCAGGTATGCCGTCCGCAGCAGCGAATTGCTCCGCTTTGTCACGTATTCACGGAAACCGCGGTCGTCGGTGTGCAGCGCTGACGGCACGCTCACGCTTCCGCCTGGCCCCGGCAGTGTCCCGCAGACGCGGTCTGCCGGCCCGGCCAGCGGAGGCCCGCCCGCACGCGCTTCAGACACTCAGTGATCGCCCCCGACGCTCACGTCCCCACCGTAACCCAGCCAGCGGCCGGTCAGGCGCCCTGCGCGCACTGTAACGGCGATCCTGCCGCGATGGTATTGACAGGTCGTGGCAGTATTTTCGGCCGCGCCACAAGGTCGTATATGCGACCACCGGGCGGGAAGGTCACCGAACCGCTTGACTAGGACCATACGGATACGCATGGTCATGAGGGTGGTACTGACAGTCCAGGGGAGGGCCGATGCTGGACACTGGCGGGGATCACGCGTGCTGCGATCGCTGTGCGGGCGCGGGAACAGCCGTACGCATCGCCCGGCGCCGCCTGCTGAAGGCCGCGGTGTTCCGGACTGCCGACGTCCGGCCTGCCGACGCCAGGCCTGCTGACGTCCGGCCTGCTGACGCCAGGGCGGCTGACGCCAGGGCCAGCAGC
>Ga0302235_10003573_pt1 | contig 10906 bp, 11 predicted proteins | sample II_Palsa_N3_3_FD_193577 | JGI IMG/M metagenome (GOLD analysis project Ga0302235, IMG submission 193577) | Peat permafrost microbial communities from Stordalen Mire near Abisko, Sweden - II_Palsa_N3_3 | ecosystem: Environmental > Terrestrial > Soil > Palsa > Peat permafrost | place: Sweden... | reverse complement strand
CGAGGCGGTGACGACCTGCCCGAACTGGGCGTTGATGACGTCGCCCTCGGTCGTGCCGTACTTGCTGACCAGGGCGGCCTTGATCTGGGCGGCCGACAGGCTCGGGCCCGATGCCGGGTCCACCGACACTACAGCCATCGCGTTCCGGAATGACATGTCGCGCTCGAAGTAGCCCGCGACGCACGAGTCCTGGCTGGCGCTGCCGCCCGAGCCGGCCGCAGTCTTGAACTGGCTGACCTCGGCCTGAGTCCACTGGCCAGGTGCCGACCCCTGGGCCGGGGCTGCGGCGCTCCCGCCGCCGCATGCCGTGACGGTAAATGCGGTCACGGCGGCGGCCAGCGACCCAGCCAGGAGGAACTGCTTCCTGTGCGCCTTGACGAATACCATGGTTCTCCCCTTTATCCGAGCCGGTCCAGTCTGGACAGGATTCGTTCTTTCGGTAATTGCAGGTATTTCGGCCAGGATTACAAGGACCCTATTGATGCTCCGCATCCCTGGCAGAAGCTGTCTCCCGCGATGATGCGGGTGCCGCACTTGGCGCAGAAGCTCGAAGCCCGCCCGGGCACCGGTGTCGGCACCGGCGCCTGTGCCGACGGCCCTTGGTGCGCCTGCTGTGCCGACGCCTGCCATCCCAGGATGGAGTTCTTGTGCTTGAGAGCGAGCAGCACCACGGCGGCGACCAAGCAGATCAGCGCTAGCCAGCCGGAAGCCGTGTGCAGGAAGCTCTGGCGTTCTATGCACTCGCCCGAGCTGAGTATCGCGACGGTGTCGCTGCATGACGGGAGGTTGGAGGTCGACGCCAGATACGCGATCGCGAATACCGCCGAGGCGGTAATTGCCTTCGTAAAGGTCGGTGCCTTGCTGAATGTAAGTTTCATAAGCCGAACATAAAGTCCGGCTCGCGCCGCGCGGCAGAGGCCGAGCGACCTACCACACGCGCGCAGGTGTGGGCCGGCCGGCCCATATCAAGGGGAAGGGACGACCGGTTCGATGCCCGCCTGGATGGCGTAGCGGGTCAGTTCGGCGCGGTTGCGGGCGCTGGTCTTGTCCCTGATCCGGTCCAGGTGCGTTCGCACTGTGTTGGGCGTGACAAAGAGCGTCTCCGCGATCTTGGCGTTGCTCGCTCCGCCGGCAAGTAGCGCCATGATCTGCCGCTCTCGTGCCGACAGCGGGCCAGTCGGGCTGTCCGCCGGGACGCGACGGGCGACTGGAACGGTCACCGCGGGCGCAGGCCCCGGAGCTGGCTGGGCTGTGCCCAGGGCCACGGCTATGGCATCGGCTTGGCTAAGCGCAGGACCAGGCCGACGGGCAGCATCGAACACAGCATCGCCCAGGGTGGCGCGCGCAGCGGCATGGTCGCGGTCGCGCCGCCCCGCTTCTGAAGACAGAGCCAGGTCGAGGGCCTGCTCGAGGCTAAGGGCCAGGCCCTGGGCGTAGGCTCGCTCCAGCTGCTCGTCGCCCAGGTGCGCACGCGCCTGGACGAGGCTGTCCTGGCGGTAGCGCGCGTCGAAGTCGTCCCACGGGGTGCCCGTCTGGTCCTGAAACGCCTGCACGGAGCCGTGGAGGACGGCAGCCCGGTCCCAGTCGCCCAGATCGCCGGTCACGCACGTCAGGTACAAGAAGCCATAGGCCATGGCTCTGCGGTACCCGCTCTGGCGGCTGGACCGCAGGCTGACCTCGAACATGGACCGGGCGCCATCGAGGTCTCCCTCCGCGCGCAGCATCAGGCCCACGTTCGCCGGCAGTTCGGCGCTCTCCCACCCGACCTGCTGCGCGGCTCGTGCCACGGCTTCCAGGTGAGCCCGGGCGACGGGGATGTCTCCGACCATCAGGGCATGGAGGCCGGCGTTGTTGTGCAGGAGGCAGTTGTGGAGATGGTCACCGGATCGTTCGGTGCAAGCGATCGCTTCGCTAACCAGCTGCGGGGACCGTGCCGGGTCGAGGGTCAGGACATAGTGGGCCAGGCTCTCGGCCAGCAGGACGTCGTCGCCGAGGCGGCGGGCTCGCTCGACAGACTCCTGCCCGAAGGGGCGCCCTGCCTCCGTCTCGCCGGCGAAGTGCCATGCGGTGCACAGCGCCGCAAGGGCCCTGCTGAGCAGCCGGTCGTCCCCCAGCTGGCGGGCGACCTGGACCGCCTGTTCAGCAAGGTGCCGTGCTGCGCCGATGTCAACCCAGGAAGCGGTGTGCGCCGCGGTGACCAGTGCCGCCGCGAACAGTGCGGGGCCGGCATCGGCGTCCGGCCGCCTGACCGCTGGCACGAGCAACTCGAGGACTTGCTGCTGCCGGGAACGCACTATCCCGTAGCGGTAAAGCGCGACGCCTAGGCGCAGGACCAGTGCGGTCCCATCGGGGTCGTGGATCGCATGCTCGCCAGCGCGCCGCAGGTTGGCCTGGTCGGCGTCCAGCCGGTCCAGCCAGCTGCCCTGGTCCGGCCCGGTCAGATGAGCGGCCGCCGCCTCGGCGACGGCCAGGAAATGATCGCGGTGGGCGACGCGGGCGTCCTGCAGGTCCGGGCCGGTCCGCCGCGCGAGGCGTTCGGCGGCGTAGTGGCGGATCGTCTCCAGGAGCCGGTAGCGGGTCGGCCCGTGGGTCACCTCGGCCTGGACCAGGCTCTTGCCGACCAGCGCGGCTAGCAGATCGAGCACCTGCCCGTCCTCGACGTCGCCGCCGCAGGCGACCGCTTCGGCGGCCTCCAGGGTCCAGCCCCCGGCGAAGACCGAGAGCCGCTCGAACACGATCTGCTCCGGCGCGCTGAGCAGGTCGTAGGACCAGTCGATCAGGGCGCGCAGGGTCTGGTGGCGCGGCAGGGCGGTGCGGTTCCCCGTGGTCAGCAGCCGGAACCGCTGACCGAGCCGGGCGTTGATCTCCGGCGCCGACAGCGAGCCCAGGCGGGCCGCGGCGAGCTCGAGGGCCAGCGGGATCCCGTCGAGGCGGACGCAGATCGCCGCCACCGCCGCCGCGCTGGCGTCATCGACGGTAAAGCCCCGCCGGTGCCGCGCGGCGTGCTCCGCGAACAGCTGCACCGACTCGAAGGCGGCCAGCCGGCCCGGGGCGGCGAGACCGGCGGGCGGGACCGTCAGGCCGGGCACCCGGAAGACGTGCTCCCCGCTGATGCCCAGCGGCTCCCTGCTCGTGACCAGCACGCAGACGCGCGGGCACGACCGGATGACCGCGTCGGCCAGCTCGGCGACCGGGCCGAGCACCTGCTCGGCGTTGTCCAGGATCACCAGCAGGTCCCGGTCCCCGAGAGCGTCGATCAGAGTGTCCAGGACCGGCCGCCCCGGCACCTCGCGGACCCCGAGCGCGGCAGCCGCGGTACGGGCCACCAGCTCCGGTTCCGCTACTGGGGCCAGCTCGGCGAGCCACACCCCGTCCCCGGTGCCATCGAGGACCTCGGCCGCCGCCTGGAGCGCCAGCCGGGACTTGCCGATCCCGCCTGGACCCGCGATCGTGACCAGCCGCGACCCGCCCGCCATCAGCGCCCGGAGCTCGGCCAGCTCGGCGACCCGGCCGACGAAATTGGTGGCCTGGGACGGCAGGTTGTGGCGCAGCGCCGGGTGGTCCAGGGAGCGCAGCACGCCGAACCCGCCGGCCAGGCCCGGCCCGGTCACCTGGAAGACCCGCTCGGCGCGGCCCAGATCCCGCAGCCGCTGCTCACCCAGGTCCCGGAGCCCGATCCTGCCCGGTAGCCGCCCGGCCAGCAGCGCGTACGCCGCCGCGGTCACCAGGACCTGGCCGCCATGGCCGACGTCCAGCAACCGGGCGGCCCGGTTCACCACCGGACCGGCGTAGTCGCCGTCGCGCTCGGCGCAGGTACCAGCATGCAACGCCATGCACACCTTGATGGGCAGGCCGGCCGGCCACGGCTCGACGCCGGCCGCCCGCTGGATCGCCACCGCCGACAAAAGCGCCGCCACCGGATCGGCGAATACCGCGCGATGCGCCTCGCCTACCGTCTTGAAGACGTGCCCGCCGGATGCCTCGACCAGCTCGCGGACAATGCGGTCATGGCGGGCCGACGCCGCCGCCATAGCATCGCGGTCAGCCTCCCATAGCCAGACGCCGCCCTCGATATCGGTGAACAGCAACGTCACCAAACCAGCGGTAACCCCCACGTACACATTTTGACACCCCCCGGCTTCGCGCAATCCCGTCCGAGGCCGGCATCGTCAGGAGCGGCAGTCGACCCAGACGACCTGTCTCCACGACGAGCCGTCCGGCCCGGTCACCGGAACCCAGCCGAACGTTATGGGGACGGTCTTCCCGGGCGTGCTCAGGCAGGCGGGCCAGCCACCGAGGTGGGTCTGGCCCTGCTGGTCGACCCACTGGTCGACCCCCGAAATCCCGTACACCCAGCTTGAACCCGCGACGGTAACCGATGCCGTGTGGTCACCAGCATCGGCAATGCCGCTCACTACGGTGACCGGATGCTGGTGGTGCTCTCCGGCCAGGAAGGCCAGGAACGCGATCAGGCACGCGGCGCTGATCCCGACCGCCGCTCGCCTGACGCGGCGGCCAGGCGATGGCTGCTGGACAGGCTTGTCCTTTACCGCAGCCAGTATCGCCAACGCGACTCCTCGAAAGCCGTCTGCCGAAAATGCATCAGCGAGTACCGGTGATGTACTCCGTCAATGCGGTCCGCTCGGTTTCGAGTTCGCCGAGACGGATCTTCACCACGTCGCCAATGCTCACGAGCCCATGCAAGCTGCCGTCAACCACGACTGGCGCATGCCGGACCCGGCGCTCGGTCATCATGCGCATGACCTCGTCGAGCGGGGTCTGCGGCGTGACCGTGTGCACCTCGGCGGTGTAGATGGCCGTGACCGGCTCAGACATCACCGCGGCGCCCCGCTGGGCCAGGGCCTGGACGATGTCCCGCTCGCTGGCGATTCCGTCGACCGTCGTGCCGTCGCGCGAGACGACGACAGCGCCGATCCGGTGCTCGGCCAGGACCGCCACAAGCTGGCGCACTTTGGTGTCCGGGGTGACGGTGATGACCTGGGTGCCCTTGACGCGAAGCACGTCGCTGATACGCATCGGCCCTCCCAGACAGTGCTACGCGGCGGATCGTATGGCCGTACCGATACCCCGAGGCCGGACACTTCAATCAGTCGTCGCGGTGAACCGTGCCGGGGGTGAAGGCGGGCACGCATACGGATAGGTACTCCGCGCCGTCCGCTCCAGGTGAGCTGTAGCGCACCCATTCCCCTGGCCTGGCGTGAACGGCCTGGCCGGCCTGGACCGTCAACTGGCCGTCGTTCGACTCCACCACCAGCGCCCCGCGCAGCACGATGGTGAATTCGTCGAACTCCGGGCGCTGCCCGGGCTCAGCCCAGCCTGACGGGCTGCGCATGTGTGCGATGCTCAATCCGGCCCGGCCGGTGCTGGCCCGTCCCACGTACTCGTCAATCAGCTTGGGCGGCTCGCCGGCCGCGGCGACCCGGGTCGGCTCGCGAATCAGTTCAGGCATGATCGCCAGTATTCCGCAGCACGGGTCTACCGTGATCGAGGGTGGCCGCAGCCCGCGGTCGCGGGGAAGGAAGCCGATGGCGCCGCGAGTGAACAGTGACCTGCTGCTGGTCGGGAGCCTGCCGGCGGACTCGACCGATTCGGCGTTGCGTGCGGCGGCGGGGTTCTTCGGTGACCTGGTGTTCGCGCTGCCGGACGGCGAGACCGGGCCGCGGGCCGCGTGGGTCGGCTACGAGCGGGAACGGCTCGTCCGGCCGAACCCCGGCGTCGTCGTGGTGCTGGAGACGGAGTCGCCCACCGGGATCCCGCGGCATGCGTACGAGACCCCGGTTTTCGGCATCGCGCCCGGCGTCACCGAACTGCGCTGGGATTCCTGGCCGCGCATCGATGACGCGATCGCCGGCTACCAGGTGTTCAGCGCGCTGCGCGCCGAAGAAGTGATCCCCGGTCATCTCCGGTTCCAGGTCGGGCTTCCGTTCCCGTCCAGCGCGCTGAACGCGTTCAAGGCTGACTTCGCCGCTGACTACCCGGTCGCGGAGCGGGCGTTCGAGGATCTGGTGGCCCGTGAGCTGACCCGGCTAACCGCGGCCATCCCGCCCGCCGAACTGGCGATCCAATGGGATCTGGCTTACGAGACACAGGACATCGAGGGCGTGCTCGCGTGGACCCCGGAAGGCGGATGGGAGCGGTTCGCGGGACCGGTCACCCGGTTGACCCGGTTGATCCCGGAGGAAGTCCTGGTCGGCTACCACTTGTGCTACGGGACGTTCCCGGAGTGGCCGATGTACGAGGCGCGCGACATGGGGCTGCTGGTGCGGATGGCGAACTTCGCGGTCGCGCACTCCGGACGCACGGTGGACTGGCTGCACCTGGCCGGGCCGCGATACCTGCGCAGTGAGGACCGCGGCTTCTTCCGTCCGCTGGCCGACCTGGAGCCCGGCGACGCCCGCGTCTTCCTGGGCATCGTGCTGCCCATCGACGGGAGCCCCGGGCTGCGGCGCAGGCACGCCACCGCATCGCGCTACCTGCCCGACTTCGGCGTCGCGATGTACTGCGGGTTCGGCCGCCAGCCGGGCGCGGACGGCACCGAGACCATGCGGGAGCACGCGCGTGTAGTCCGCACCGTCCGAGGCGCGGACCAGCGGTAACGCTGGTTACAGTCCGAGTATGCGCGTCAGCTCGGACGAAATCCGACCGGCGAGAGTGAGGTGAGGAAGGCGCGCAGCGCGGTCACGTCGGTGAACAGGTGGCCGGTGATGCCGAGCGCCTCGGCGCCGCGGACGTTCGCCTCGCGGTTGTCGATGAATACCGCCTCGGCGACGCTGATGCCTAGGTCGTCCAGCACGTGCTGGTAGATCTCGGGGTGTGGCTTGAGCAGGCCGAGCTCGCCGCTGACGTAGCACGCCACGAAGAAGTCGCCGAGCGGGCCGTGCCGCAGATAACTGCCGAAGTCCGGACCTGCGTTGGACAGCAACGCCAGCTTGGCGCCGCCGGCCTTGAGGTCGGAGAGCACCTCGATGACGTCCGGATTGATGGACAGCCAGCTGCGGAAGTCCGCGGCCCACAGCTCGTGCACTCGCGCGTCATCCCAGCTGGCGCCGACGTCCTTGGCGATCGCCCGCCAGTACGCCGCGACGCCCGCGCGGCCCTGGTCCAGGCCGTCCCGGTGGGCGAAGTAGGCCCGCCAGAACGGCTCGCTGTCGCCGCCTACCCCCGCCAGCCCGGCGATTACCTCCCGGTCGGCGGCTGACGGGGCCAGCGAGATGACCTCCCCGTAATCGAAGATGACGGTCTGGCCAGGCAGCGAGATGGGCGCACGGGTCACTCAGAGAAGCTACCGCCCGGCCCGGTCAGCCACGGGTGCGGGTGTTCCATGACGGGACGCGAGCCGCCCGGGCCGGAATATCGACTGGCCAATCGGGGGGTGGCTGGCGAGAATCGGGCTGTGGGGCATCTGTCACGTGAGCGTCTGGAGGCGGGGCTCGAGCACATCCGCGAGTCTCCGCAGAACCACGGCCGGCTGGTGCTGGTCGTCCGCCGCCCGGAGGTGGGCCAGCGAGACCTGCTGGACGAGGCGGTCCTGGACCAGGTCAGCGGGCTCGAGGGAGACAACTGGCTCACCCGTGGCAGCTCCAGCACACCCGATGGCACGGCGAATCCGGACAAGCAGGTGACGGTGATCAACGCGCGGGTGGCCGAGCTGGTCGCCGAAGGGACCGAACGGATGGCGCTGGCCGGAGATCAGCTCTTCCTCGATCTGGACCTCAGCATGGATAATCTGCCGGCCGGGAGCCTGCTCGCGGTGGGCGAGGCCGTGCTGCGGGTCAGCGAGGCCCCGCACACTGGTTGCGCGAAGTTCATCGAGCGCTTCGGGACGGAGGCCATCCGGTTCGTCAACTCCCGGCTCGGCCGCCAGTTGCGGCTGCGCGGGATGAACGCGCGCGTGGTCGTACCCGGAACCATCCGGGTAGGCGATCTGGCCGTCAAGGCGGGGCAGCCGCGATCAGGAGACCAGGGTGGCGATGATGTCGCCGACCTGAGCGGGCGACAGAGACCGGGTGGCATCGCCCACCGCTAGCTCGACCCGCTGCACGGCCGGATCGCCGGTCAGCGCCGCGGTCGGCCAGGTCCAGATCCGGCGCTCGATCGCCAGCCGGCGGGCGGCCGCGGCGAAGCGCTCCTGCGTGGTGGTCAGCAGCAGGTGCATCATCGGGACCTGGGGCGGGTCCGGCACGACCCGCACCCCGGCCACGTCGCGGAGGGTGGCCGCGATCTCGCGAGCGTGGCTCAGGTACTCGGGCATCAGCGGCAGCCGCTGCCGCAGGCAGCTCAGCGCGGAAGCGGCATTCGGCCAGAGTCCGAACAGCGTGCCGCCCATGCGGTGCCGCCACTCCCGCACCTCGGCGAGAATGTCCGCCGGCCCGGCCACGCAGCATCCGGCCAGCGCGCCGATGCCCTTGTAGAAGGACACGTAGACGCTATCGAACAAGGCCGCGATCTCGCGCAGTGGCCTGCCATACCCGGCGGCTGACTCCCACAGCCGGGCGCCGTCGAGATGCACGGCGGCGCCCCGCTCGCGAGCCCAGTCGACCTGAACTCGCAGGTCCGCCCAGTCCGGTTGCTGGCCGCCGAGGTCTCGCTGCGGCAGCTCGATGAGCAGTGCCGCGGGCAGCTCGGCGATCGAGGTCAGGTCGTCGATATTCAGCAGCCGGTCCGCGTCACCGGCGGTGCGCCCGGTCAGGCCGTGCAGGCGCTGGAACCCCTCTCCCTCGTGCCGGTGCAGGTGGCACATCGGGTGGAACACGACGGTCCGGCGCTGCCGCCGATCGGCGTGAACCCGCAGCACCGACTGCTGGGCCATCGTGCCGCTGGGCAGGAACGCGGCCGCGGGCAGGCCCAGCAGGTCGGCGACCTCGGCCTCAAGCTCGGCGACGACGCCGCCGTCGCCGTAGCGGTCCAGGGCGGTGTCGGGAGGGATGCTGCCCAGCAGCCCGGCCGCGCTCAGCGGCCCGTGACCGGCCAGGAACACCGTGCACTGGCCGCGCAGCGCGGTCTGCTCGGCAACGGAGAACTCGGTGGTGGCGTGCATCTCAGGCGTGCACGGTCCCCTGGCTGTCGAAGGCCATGGCCCGCTGCAAGGCCGCGGCGCGCAGGTCCGGCGGAATCTCCACCGGCCCGCCCAGCCCGGCGGCGTTGAGGCCCGCCTGGGCCGCCTCCTCGACGACGCTGCCGACCAGGATGGCGAGGTCCGGGGTGCGGTGGAAGATCAGCACGCCGTGGTTGGCCAGCAGCACGGCCGGGACGCCAGGGATAACCGCGCTGCGGATGTTGGCCACCGCCTCGGCCGACCCGCGCGGTCCGTAGCCCGCGACGGGTACGCCGTCCGGCAGCCCGAACATGGCCATGGCCTCGACCCAGCATCCGATGCGGCGTTGCGCCACCGCATAGGCCGTGGCGTACGGCGAGTGGGTGTGCAGGACGCAGTCGACCTCGGGGTGGTCTTGATACATGGCCGTATGCATGGCGACCACGGCACCCTGGATCGGCGGCAGGTCGCCCTCCAGCAGGGTCCCGTCCAGGGACACCCGCACGACAGCCGAAGCCGGGTGGCCGTGCAGCGAGGGACCAGCGGTGAAGTACATCTCCTGCGCGCCGGGCACCCGGACGCTGACGTTGCCGTGCCCGTTGGCGGAGATCGCCCCGCTGGCGACCACACGATGGGCGATGCCGGCTACCTGTTCGGCCAGGTCCTTGTCCATGACACCTTCCCCTCAGTCCGCGGGCTTGACCGTGGCGGCGTGACGCCGGGCCAGGTCACGGTAGACGGCGGGATTGTTTTCCACCCAGAATTTTGCCCCGCCGGCGACCTCCCCGGCAATCCGCGCCGGGACGCCCACGGCGATCATGCCATCGGGGATGACCATGCCGGGCGGCACCGTGCAGCCCCCGGCGACCAGCGCGCGGCGGCCGACCACTACGCCGTCTAGCACCGTGGCCCCGTTGCCCACCAGCGCTTCTTCCCCGATGACCGCGCCGTGGACGACGCACAGGTGGCCGATGGTCGCCCCCTCCCCCACCTCGGTCACCGGGTCATCGCCGCCGTGCAGCACCGACCCGTCCTGGACGTTGGCGCCCCGCCGGATCAGGATCGGCCCGAAGTCGGCGCGCAGCACGGCCCCGTACCAGATGGATGCCTCGGCTTCGACCCGCACGTCACCGACCAGGGTGGCGGTCGGCGCGATCCACGCGGTCGGGCTGACTTGCGGTCCGCGGCCCTCGAACTCGAACAGTGGCATCCGCTAATCATGGCCGACCCTCCCCCACCCGGACCGGGCGGGCCGTCACATCGCCATGCCGGTCAGGCTCACGGGTTAGTGTCCGGGATGTATTCCGGGTGTCTTGAGGGAGTGGGAGGGCGCGAGGCCCATGGGCCGGTAGGTCGGCCACGGAGAGTCCGACGGCGACGCGGACGGCGACGTTGAGGGAGCCGCCCGGCTGGGGCTGGTCCCCGGCGCGGGCGTGAAGTCCGCGGCCGGCTGGGCCTCCGGCGAGACCTGGGTGCCGGTGGGGCTCGCCGACGGCGATGGGTCGGCCGCGGCGGACGACTGAGCCGCCGCCGAGCTTGGGCCCACGCTGGCGGAGACCGCGGACGGTGCCGCGGCGGCCCGGTGGCCGCCACCCAGCGTGACCGTGAGCGCGATAACCACCGCGGCGAGGGCGAGCACTGCGGTGACGACGACGACGCCCGACCGGAAGCTCATCTCTTCCATGCGGGCGTTCATCACGCGCTTGAGCTTCGCGGCCCGGCCGGTCCCCTCTCTCACGACAAAGCACGATACATGGGTATTAGGCGCCTTGGCGGGAAGCTGCTGATGCGAAGCGGCGGTAGCTCTGTTCGGCCTGCTGGCTTGCTGGCAGGACGGCCTCACTATTTTGG
>Ga0302235_10003569_pt1 | contig 10915 bp, 10 predicted proteins | sample II_Palsa_N3_3_FD_193577 | JGI IMG/M metagenome (GOLD analysis project Ga0302235, IMG submission 193577) | Peat permafrost microbial communities from Stordalen Mire near Abisko, Sweden - II_Palsa_N3_3 | ecosystem: Environmental > Terrestrial > Soil > Palsa > Peat permafrost | place: Sweden... | reverse complement strand
ATCGGGGTAGTGATCGAGCAGCCAGCGGGCGGTCATCATCATGCCGGACGTGCAGAAACCGCACTGCAGGCCGTGGCACTCGATGAACCCCTGCTGGACCGGGTCGAGCTGGCCGTCGCGCTCCAGGCCCTCCACGGTGCGCACCGCGCGCCCGTCGGCCATGGCCGCCAGCACCGTGCACGACTTCACCGGCCTGGCGTCCAGCCACACCACGCAGCTGCCGCAGTTGGACGTGTCACAGCCCCAGTGGCTGCCGGTCAGGCCGAGTTCGTCGCGGAGGAAGTGGATGAGCAGCAGCCGCGGCTCCACCTCGCGCGCGTACTCGGTGCCGTTGACCGTCACCGCGACCCGCATCGTCATGCTGTGTGTCCCGCCCGGACGGCGGCTCGGTGCAGCGCCCGGGTGGTGAGCTCGGCCACCAGGTGCCGCTTGTAGTCCTCCGGGCCGCGCTGGTCCGCGACCGGATGACAGTGCTCGGCGGCGATCGCCCCGGCCGCCGCGAAGGTCTCGGCGTCGGCTTTTCGGCCGGCCAGGTACTCCTCGGCCTGCGCCGCGACGAAGTGCTCGGCGCCCACCGCGGTCAGGCCGATGCCCGCATCCTTGACGACGGGGTTCTCGGCGCTGCCGCCCAGCCGCAGCACCGCGCCCGCCGCGGCCACCGACCAGTCACCGACCCGGCGGGCCACCTTCTCGTACGCGCTCCCGGTCCCGGGCCGCACCGGTACCCGCACCTCGGCCAGCAGCTCGCCCGGGCCGATCACGGTCTCATACGGGCCCAGGTGGAACTCCCTGACCTGGACCGTCCGGTCGCCGTCCCGGCCGCGGATGACCGCCGTCGCGCGCGCCGCCGCGAACACCGCGGACAGGTCCTCGGACGGGTCAGCCTGGCAGAGCGACCCGCCGATGGTTCCCCACAGCCGGACGATCGGGTCCGCGACCACCCGCTCGGCGTCACCGAAGATCGGGAAATGCGCACCGGCGACGGCCGAGTCGAGCAGATCCGCGTGCCGGGCCAGGGCCCCGATGCGCAGCTGGCTTCCGTCGTAGGTGATGAAGGCGAGCTCGGCCAGCCCGTTGATGTCGACCAGCACCTCGGGCTGGGCCAGCCGCAGCTTCATCATCGGAATGAGGCTGTGTCCCCCCGCGAGGACACGGGTATCCGGTCTACTCAACAACGTCAGCGCATGGTCGACGCTGGTCGCTCGCTCGTACTCGACCTGCGAGGGAACCTGCATATATGCATCATTCGGCCTGGCTGGGTGTTGCGCAACCGCCGGGTGGTCAGAGCCCCGGCTCGTCAGTGCCGTCGATGGTCTCGAACCCGGGGAAGTGACCGTTGAGCACCAGTCCGGCCTGCGACAGCAGCTCAGCCTCGGAGAACGGCTTCTCCACCAGGGCCACGTGCGGCTCCAGGCTGCCCTGGGAGGCCAGCACGGGCCGGGCGTAGCCGGACATGAACAGCACCTTGATGCCGGGCTTGATCACCCGCATTCTCTCCGCGACCTCCTTGCCGAGCATGCGCGGCATGACCACGTCGGTGACCAGCAGGTGGATCTCACCCGGATGCGCGCGGGCGATGTCCAGGGCGGCCGGGCCGTCCGCGGCGATGATCACCCGGTACCCGTTGCGGGCGAAGATCCGCTGGGTGACCAGGCGCAGCGCCTCTTCGTCCTCCACCACCAGGACGGTCTCCCCCTTGGGCGACCGCTGGTAGGGCACGGTGGCCGTAACCGGGACCAGTTCCTGTGCGGTGACCGGCAGGGTGATGGTGAAGGTCGTGCCCATGCCCGGCTCGGTGTAGATCTGGATCTGGCCCCCGGCTTGGGCGATGATGCCGTAGACGGTGGCCAGGCCCAGGCCGGTGCCCGAGCCGTCCTGCTTGGTGGTGAAGAACGGCTCGAAGACGTGCTCCAGGACGTCCGCGGGGATGCCGACGCCGGTGTCGCTGATCCGCAGCCGGACGTTCTGGCCCTGCGGGGCGCGGGATCCGCCGGCCACGGTGTCGGCGTCCACGGTGATGTTGCTGGTGTCGATGGTCAGGGTGCCGCCGCCGGGCATGGCGTCGCGGGCGTTGACCGCGAGGTTGACCAGGACCTGTTCCAGCTGGCCCGGGTCGGCCAGGACGGGCCACAGGTCATCGTCCAGGGTGGTGATCAGCTCGATGTGCTCGCCCAGGGTGCGGTGCAGCAGTTCCTGCACCCCGGTGATGACGTGACCGAGGTCCAGGACCTGCGGCCGGACCACTTCGCGGCGGGCGAAGGCGAGCAGCTGGCGGGTCAGGCCCGCCGCCCGTTCGGCGGCCAGGGTGATCTGCCGCAGGTCGCTGCGGGCGGCGTCCAGGCGGTCGGGCCAGTCCGGTCCGGAGGGGGTGACGAGTTCTTCTGAAACGAAGGACGCGTAGCTGAGGATCACGGCGAGCAGGTTGTTGAAGTCGTGCGCGACCCCGCCCGCGAGCTGGCCGAGGCTTTCCATCCGCTGGGCCTGCTGCAGCTGCGCCTGCGCCTGCTCCCGCTCTTTGCGTTCGGCAGACTCCCGGCGCCTGCGCCGTCCGGTGTCGGACTTGACGTCGGACCGCTCCAGGGATTCCCGGCGCTCGCGCCGCCCGGTGTCGGACTTGACGTCGGACCGCTCCAGGGATTCCCGGCGCTCGCGCCGCCCGGTGTCGGATTCGACGTCGGACCGCTCCCGGGATTCCCGGCGCTCACGGCGCCCGGTGTCGGACTTGACGTCGGACCGCTCTCGAGATTCCCGGCGCTCGGAACTCGAGTCGGTCATATGACGTCATCCCCAGTGCTTGCACAGAAGGCGCTTGTGGTGCGGCGGGCCGCCCTCCGGCGGGCCTCAATATGCACTAAGCGTAACGATATCATGCGCTCCGTAGTTGAGATCCGTGTGCGCACGCCGGGCCTGGTTCGTCAGCGGCCGCCGATGTCCTCGCTCCACACGTCGGGATAACGCTGCTGGAACTCGGCCATGACGGCCACGCAGCCTTCGTCGTCGAGCAACACGATCTCCACGCCGCGGCTGGTCAGGAAGCCGAGATCGCCTTCGAAGGTCTGCGATTCACCGACGACCACCCGGGGGATCTGGAACAGCAAGATCGCCCCGCTGCACATCTGGCACGGGGACAGCGTGGTGTACAGGGTGGTGTCGGCGTAGGAAGGCCGCCGCCCGGCGTTGCGCAGGCAGGCGATCTCGCCGTGCGCCACCGGATCCCCGCGCTGCACGCGCTCGTTGTGCCCGGCCGCGACCAGCTGGCCGTGCGCGGCCAGCACCGCCCCGACCGGCACGCCGCCTGCTTCCAGGCCGACCCGCGCCTGGCCCAGGGCCAGCGCCATCATCTCGCGGTCCACCTGGTTCGCCTGCCCGTATCCCATGCCGGCTTACGCTACCGGGTTGTCCGCCAGTGCGCCGACCTTCAGGCTGGTAGTGAAGGGCGACGGACGTGAGTCGGTGAGGCGGGCCGGTCCTACTGCTCGATGTACTGGCGCAGGACCGGGATGGGAGCCCTGCCTACCTGGGCCGACGGGGTATGACCCGAACCACAGCCGGTTCGCCTGCCAGTGGGGCCTGGCCAGGTCCGAAATTCATGCTGCAGCCTGCGGGAGGACACTCCCCCTCAGCAGGCACACGCGGCCGGGCAGCCGTATCTCACCGACGGGGAACTGTCGGCCCGGCTGACCGCGGCCAAGGCCAGCCCGGAGCGGGCCTGGCTGGGCGAGGTCTCCGTGGTGGTGCTGCAGCAAGCGCTGGCAGATCTGAACACCGCTTACCGAAACTTCTTCGCCTCACTCACCGGCCAGCGCAAGGGCCGGAAGATGGCGCTGCCCCGGTTCCGGTCCCGCAATGATAACCGGCAGGCGATCCGGTTCACCCGCAACGCCCGCTTCGCCGTCACCACGGGCCGGAAACTACGGCTGCCGAAGATCGGGGATGTGCCGGTCCGCTGGTCCCGTGACCTGCCCGCGGAACCGTCCAGCGTGACCGTGATCAAGGACGCAGCCGGGCGGTACTTCGCGAGCTTCGTGGTCCAGGCCGACCGCGATCTGAACGCGGCCAGGAACATCCTCGCCCTAGGACGCAGGGAGAGGCCAAACGCCTGCGGAGGCGGCGTAAGACCAGGGCCTGCCCCGGCGGCTGCCAGCGAAACAGGAACCCTCCGGGGTGCCGCGTGAGCGGCACGGCAGGAATCCCCGGCGCCTTCAGGCCAGGGAGGACGTCAACGGACCAGGCGCCACACCACGCCGACGCCGGTGCCGGCGACCGGCGCCGGGTCGATGGGACGCCGTCCGACCTCGGTGAAGCCGAGCTTGCGCGGCACGCCGCCGCTGGCGACATTCAACTCGTCGTGCACGATCTCCACCCGTTCGATATCCGGCCACCGGAAGGCCTGCTGCACCAGAGCCGCCGACGCCGTCGTGGCCAGGCCGCGTCGGATGTAAGCGCGATGGACCCAGTAGCCGATCTCCAGTCCGCCCGGTCCGATCCTCGCCATCAGGCTGCAGCCGCCGGCCAGGACGCCCCCGGTCGTGATCGCGTAGTTGTAAGCGGTGCCGTCGGCCCAATTCTGGGCCGCCTTGGCCAGGAACTCGGCCGCGGACGTCCGGTCGTAGCCCGTCGCCCAGGGTATCCACGGACGCAGGTGGTCAGCGGAGTCGGTCACCGCCTCGAGCACGGCGTCCAGATCGTCCGCGCGGTAACGTCGCAAGGTGACGTCACCGCGGGAGATGACGTCATCGGGGCTTACGTCCATCCGGTCCATCCGCCCAGTCATAGCGGAGCTCCTCGCCGATCCGCAGCCGCGCCCAGCGGGCCGCCTCCACCTGCACGGCCGTCGCCGCCGCGCCAATCGCCGCCGGGTCCAACCCTGCGACCTCGGCGTCGGGCAGTTTAGTCTTGGCCAGCCACCGGATCTGGCCCGCCGTGGGACGGTCCAGCGCGGCGACGCTCTCCACCAGGTTCGCGAGCCGTTCGGCGCGCAGCCATGGTCCGGCGAACTGCCTGACGAGCTGCCGTGACACCTCGGCCGCATGGGGCGGTCGCCGACCGCTCACATGCTGCATGCTGGCCAAGACGACGCCGGCCGCGATGCCGGCCCAGACGCCGTCGGCGATACCCAGCTTCCGCTCGGCGATCAGGTGCCTGATGTCGTGCGGCAGCTGGGGCCCGGCCGTCCCGCCATACCGCCGGTAGCAGACCCCGTCGTCCCGCTCTACCAGCGCGTACGCGTACTGGCCGTCAGGCAGCCGGGGGAAGGTCACGCGCATAGCTCCACTATGCGGACGCCCCAGACGAGGCGCCTAATGATTTTCGCTCGGGTGGCGCCTGTCGTCGGGTTACCGCGGTGCACCGAACCTTGGTGGCGGGAGTGGTCCCCGTCACTGGCCAGCTCGATCTCAAGGCGTTACCCGCGCTCGGCCTGCACCCGGCGCCCCGGCTGCGTCCGGGGCCCGGCCTGCCCGGACTCGGATCGCCCTCGCTGTTTTGGCAGCTCGCCGACGCCCGCGCCCGCATCGGCCGTCAGCAGCTGAGTAACTCGGGCCAGCAACGCGGCCCTGGAGAAGGGCTTGCCGATAACCTGCGCCCCCGGACCCGGCCACTCTCCCGCGGTGGACTCTTGCTGATCGTAGCCTGACATGAACAGCACCGGGAGGCCCGGAAACATGGCCTGGGCCTGGGCGGCAAACGCCGGACCCGTCATGCCCGGCATAACCACGTCCGTCAGGACCAGGTCGGCGACGACCTTGCCGTCGCGGAGCAGGCCAAGCGCCTCGCTCCCGTTCGCGGCCGTCACGACCTGGTAACCGGCACTGGTCAGAACCCGGTGAGCCACCTCCCGGATCGCGGCCTCATCGTCGATCACCAGCACCTGGCTGAGCTCGGATGGCCGCACGGCGCGGGCCGCCCGCGGCGAACCGGACCCGGCCGCGGCGGGCAGCACCACGGTGACGGTGGTGCCGCGGCCCAGCTCGGATCGGAGCCAGGCCTTGCCGCCGAGCTGCGCGGCGAACCGATGCACGGTGGGCAGTCCGAGTCCGGCCGCCCGGTCTCCGCTTTTCGTGGTGAAGAAGGGTTCGAAGGCGCGTTCCGCAGTAGCGGCGGACATGCCGGTTCCGGTGTCGGTGATGCGAAACGCGACATAGCGCCCGGGGAGCAGTTCGGCGAGGTCGGTGACGTCCTGGCCGCCCGCCGGGAGGTCGTCCATGTCGATATTCGTCGCGTCGATGGTGATCTGACCGCCTCCCGGCATGGCGTCCCTGGCGTTCAGCGCGATGTTCACGATGGCCTGCTTGAGCAGCCCGGGATCGGCTTGTACCGGCCACAGTCCGGCGGCCTGCCGGGTGACGACGGGGACATGCTCGCCGAGCACCTCGGTCAGCAGCCCGGTGGCATCGCTGATCAGCAGGCCGAGATCAAGGAGGATCGGCTCGGCCTCTTCCCGCCTGGTGAACGCCAGCAGGTGTTTTATCAGCCTCTTAGACCGTTCGGCGGCCTCTTCGATCTGCTCCACGTCCAAGCGGACGTGCCGCCACTTGGCCGCGCTCTCCGTCGTCTCGGCGACGGTCACCTCGTCGCGGACCAGGCTCGCATAGTTGGCGATCACCGTGAGCGTATTGCTGAAGTCGTGCGAGATTCCGCCCACCAGCTGACCCAGACTCGCCAGCCGACGCGACCGCTGCAGCTCGCGCTGGAGCCGCTGGAGCTCGGCTCGCGCCTGTTCGGCGGCGGTGATGTCCTCGACGAAGATGGCGAGATACGCTTCGCCGGCGGGCGGCCGGATCACGGACCCGGTCAGATGGACCCAGACGAGCTCGCCGTCTCGGCGCACCAGGCGTACGTCCGCCCCGACCTGGTCGGTCGCTCCGACCTGGTCGGTCGCCCCGACCTGCTCGGTCGCCCCGACCTGCTCGGTCGCCCCGACCTGCTCGGTCGCCCCGACCTGGTCGGTCGCGCCGGACCGGGCGTCGGCGATCAGGATCTCGAGCGCGGGCTGGTCTTCCGGGTGGAAGGAACCCAAGAGATCCGTCCCGTCCAGTTCCGCTCGCGGGTAGCCGGTCAGCTCGCAGTAGGTGTCGTTAACCGCCAGATAGGCCCAGCGCCGGCCAGCACTGAGGCTGGCCGCGACCAGACCGAGGGGGGCACGCCCGAACTCCCGGCCGAACCGCTGCTCGCTGGCCCGCAAGGCATCGCCCCTGGTCCCGGTGGTCTCATAGGTATCTCCCCGGGTCCCGGTGGTTCCATCGGCACCGCCCGTGTCGGTCGGCCGCTCGACCGGAGCAGCACTGTCGTCGTGTCCCACAGATCCCCCTTCGCCCTGGTGTCATTTCCGATCCACCCCCGGCGGGCGCTGCCCGTATATCGGAAAGTAATCATAACCAACCTATCTGTAGTCACGATGTTCGGGGCGCACCGCCTTGCGGGCACGGAGCGGCCCACGTGATCAGGCCGTCCGCCGGCGGTACAGCAGGGCGCAGATCACGACCGACACGGCCATGATGCCGAGGCACCAGGCCAGCGCCGTCGCCAGCCGAACGTCGGCCGGCTGGTGCAGCAGCAGGCCGCGGATGGTCTCGGTGACGGGCGTGGCCGGCTGGTTACGCGCGAACCCGCGCAGCCACCACGGCATGGTCCTGATCGGGACGAAGGCGCTGCTCGCGTAGCTGAAGAACATCAGCAGGAACATCGCCGAGTTGGCCGCCTCAGGCGCGGAAACGAGCAGTCCGAACGCGGCCGCCAGCCAGGAGACCGCGGCGACGAACAGCAGCAGCACGCCGAGGGCGGCGGCGAAGGCGGCCACGGAGGAATGCGGCCGGAACCCGATGCCGAACGCAACCGCGGTGACCAGCGCGGTCGAGATCACGTTGCGGAGCAGGCTCGCGGTCACGTGCCCGGCCAGCACCGACGTACCCGGCACGTCAAGGGACCGGAAGCGGTCGATGATGCCGCCCGTCATGTCCTGGCACACGGTGACCGCCGTGGTGCCGGCTCCGGTCACGGCGCACAGCAGCAAGACTCCGGGTACCACGTAGTCGACGTATCTGGTGCCGATGTCGACCGCCCCGCCGAAGAGGTAGACGAACACCAGCATCAGCATGACGGGCAGGAACAGCGCGGTCAGCAGTGCTTCCGGGCTGCGAGCGGAAAGGCGCAGGCTGCGCCCCGCCATGGTCAGGGCATCAGACATCAGCGGCCTCCTGGGTGTGTCCGGTGAGGGTGAGGAAAACGTCGTCTAGGGTGGCGCCGCGCACGGCGAAATCCGCGATCAGGCCCCGGCCCGGGTCGGCCTCGTCCAGCAGGGCACGTACCTGCGCGGCGCTGCCGTCGGTCGCTACGCCGACGGTCAGGCCGGCCGGGTCCAGGTGCACCGCGCGCTCGCCGAAATGGCGGCTGACCTCGGCCCAGGCCATCGCGTCCGGGCACGTCAGGTCGAGCCGCCGCGCGGTGATCCGCTGCTTCAGCTCGGCCGCCGTTCCCTCGGCGACCAGGCGCCCCCCGTCCAGGACCGCGATCCGGTCGGCCAGCCGGTCGGCCTCCTCCAGGTACTGGGTGGTGAGGAAGACGGTCACGCCCGAGGCGGCCAGGCTCGCGATGACCTGCCACAGCCGCTGGCGGCTCGGCGGGTCGAGGCCGGCCGACGGCTCGTCCAGGAAGATCACTGACGGGCGGCCGACCAGGCTCACGGCCAGGTCAAGCCGGCGACGCATCCCGCCGGAGTAGGTGCCGACCCGCCGGCGCCCGGCGGCGGCCAGCTCGAACTGCTCGAGCAGCGCATCCGCCCGCTGCCGGGCCGCCGCCCGCGACAGCCCGGACAGCCGGCCCATCATCCGCAGGTTCTCCTCGCCGGTCTGCACTTCGTCCAGCGCGGCGAACTGCCCGGTCAGGCTGATCCTGCGACGGACCTCCCGCCGGTCGCGGACGACATCGCCACCCGCCACCCGCGCCTGTCCGCCGTCGGCGAGAGCCAGCGTGGACAGGATCCGGACCGTCGTCGTCTTGCCCGCCCCGTTCGGCCCGAGCAGCGCGAACACGCTGCCGCGCGGGACCCGCAGGTCGACGCCGGCCAGTACGCGCACGCCGCGGTAGGACTTCACCAGCCCGCTCGCCTCGATCGCCAGTTCCTCACTCATGATCCTGTCCCTGCTTCGGCTCACCCATGATCTAGCCCCTTCTCCGGCCTGGTTGATCTTCTGCGTATGTCATACGCTTATTTGCGTAAGCTATACGCAGTAATAGGATGGTGTCAACCGCGGACGAGGAGGGAGGGAGATGACCGGCGTAGACGCACCGGACAGTGCTCGGCCACGCGCCGACGGTAATACTGCTGCGGCCGGATCCGGGTTTCCCGGCACCCGCGCCGCCGCCGACACAACAGGCCTTCCCGGCACCCGCGCCGCCGCCGGATCAGTTCTTCCGGACAGCATCGCGGCAGCCTGGGGTGTTCGCGAGCGACCACATAAGGGGCCGAAACCGGCCCTGACCCTGGAGCGGATTGTGGCCGCCGCGGTGCGGATCGCGGACTCCGATGGGCTTGACGCCGTTTCAATGGGACGCGTGGCCGCCGAACTCGGCGCCGCGGCCATGTCCTTGTACCGGCACGTGTCGGCCAAGGAGGAACTGCTGACCCTGATGGTCGACGCCGCCTGGGGCGCCTCCCCGGATCCGGTCGCGGACGGGGAGGGCTGGCGCTCCGGGCTTTCCCGCTGGGCCTGGGCGATGCGCGCCAGCATTACGCGGCACCCGTGGGCGATCCGCATCCCGCTGGACAGCCTGCCGATCATGCCGAACGCGGTGACCTGGTTCGAGCACGCGCTGGCCTGTATGCGGGACACCCGGCTGACCGAGGCCCGCAAGGCGTCGGTGATCATGCTGCTGTCCGGCTACGTCAGGAACGTGGCCGCGACCGAGTCCGACATTGCGGCCGCGATGCAGGCGTCCGGCCTAAGCCCGGATGAGTGGATGTCCGCCTACCCCCGCATGCTCACCAAGCTGACCGATCCGCAGCGGTTCCCGGCCCTCACCGCGTTCATCGCGGCCGGCGTCTTCGACCTCGCGGACGGACCGGACGACGAGTTCATCTTCGGCCTCGACCGCATCCTGGACGGCATCGAGTACCTCGTCCAGGCCAGCTGAGATCAGGGCGCAGATCGCCGCGGCCGGGATCGCTGAAGTGAACCTGGCGCTGCTGGTCATCGACAGCTTGCTGGCACGGATCTGACCGCACCAATGTCACATCGGTGCGCTTGCTGCCGCACCAATGTCACATCGGTGCGGCGGGCTGAGTGGTCCTGCGGCCGGGGGCGGTACTGAGGGGGCTGGTGAGGAACCGCTGGCCGACCAACATAGCTAGCGGAGGGCGAGCAAGCCCTGGCGGAGGCGGGTGAGGTCTTCGGGGGTGCAGTCGACGTGCGGACTGATCCGGAGCAGGGGTTCGGTCATCTCGAGGGGGGCACGGGTCACGGCGCCCGCGGTGGTGACGATGCCGTGCTCATCGAGCAGCCGGGCGCGGGTGGCCGCGATGTCTTGGCCGTTGGTGGCGCGCAGCGCGGTGATGGCGGAGCCGGCGCCTGCCGGGTCCACCACGGCCCACCCGGGCAGGTCGGCGAGGGTTCCGCGGGTCTGCCTGCCGACCTGTTCGAGCCGGCGCCAGACCTGGGCCGGACCGGCTTCGACGTACTCGCGGACGGCCGTGCACAGGCCGAGCCAGGATGCCACGCTCGCCTCGCCCGCTTCCACCAGCCACATCGGGCTGGCGTCCGCGGGCCGCGCGTCGGCCATCAGGTCGGAGGCGCTGACCGTGAGCCGGTCCCACCAGCGCTCGGCGACGCCGGCCAGGCCGACGCCGCGGGGACCGGTGAGCCACTTGCGGCTGGTCGCGTAGAGCGCGTCGGCGCCGCACGCGGTGTCGACATGGCCC
>Ga0302235_10003567_pt1 | contig 10916 bp, 7 predicted proteins | sample II_Palsa_N3_3_FD_193577 | JGI IMG/M metagenome (GOLD analysis project Ga0302235, IMG submission 193577) | Peat permafrost microbial communities from Stordalen Mire near Abisko, Sweden - II_Palsa_N3_3 | ecosystem: Environmental > Terrestrial > Soil > Palsa > Peat permafrost | place: Sweden... | reverse complement strand
GTCGCTCTCGAGGCAGTCGAACCACCCCTGCCGGTCGGCCAGGCGCGGATCGGTGATCCACTCGGGATGCCCGACGACCCGGACCAGCGCGGCAAACTGCTGGACGCGCCCGACCTGCAGGATGAACCATCCGTCGCGGGCCAAGAAGCCCTGCATGATGATGGGAACGTCGACCCCCGACGGCATACCGAGGGACCAGTAGTTGGTGATGATGTCCGTCATGGCCACGGTCGAGTCGAGCATGGCCACGTCGATCTGCTGTCCCTGACCGGTCCTGTCCCGCTGGTACAGGGCGGCCAGGATCCCCACGGTGGCGAACATCGACGTTCCCATGTCGCCGAGGGATCCACCCGGCGCCACCCGCGGTGCCTCCCCGTTGCGTCGCTTCGTTTCGTACAGGCCGGACATCGCCTCCACCACCGGGGCGTAGGCCGGCCAGGCATGGTACGGCGACGCCTCATCGTTGCCGAAGCCCGACACCGATACGTAGATGATCCGCTCGTTCACGGCGTGTACGGCGTCGTACCCCAACCCGAGGCGGGCGAGCGATCCCCCCTTGAAGTTCTCCGCGAACACGTCGAACCGGCCCGCCAGGTCGAGGACGAGCTGGCGACCACGCGCATCCTTGAGGTTGATGGAGATCGATCGCTTGTTCAGGTTGTTGCGCAGGAAGGTGGCGCCAACCATGCGACCGTCGGGGTCACGCATAGCCGGCAGCGAGAGCCGGCCCGAGTCCCCGCCGTCGGGTGACTCGATCTTGACCACCTCTGCCCCCAACCGCGCCAGGAGCTGGGTGGCGAAGGGAAGGGCTTGCATCTGCTCGAGCGCCAGCACCCGGACTCCCTCGAGCGGCCGTCCACGGTTGAGTTCTTCGTCCGTCGCATCGTCAACTGCGCGCACCGCACCTCGTCGTCCTGCGCCGGCGCCTGCCGCGCTGTCGGGCTCACGTTAGTCTGTCAATGCTACGATTATATAGATGAGAGGAATCATCGGCCACGGCGCGTATCTGCCCCGCTGGCGGCTCGATCGGACCTCCATCGGGGCGTCGCTGGGCACCGGCGTCGGGGCCGGGAAGGGTCGCCGATCGGTCGCCTCTTACGATGAGGACAGCACCACCATGGGCGTCGAAGCAGCCCGCCTGGCGCTGCGCAACGCTCCGGGGTCGAGCCCGGCCACGCTGTGGTTCTCGACCACCGCTCCGGCGTACCTCGACAAGACGAACGCGACGACCATCCATGCCGCGCTGCGCCTGGGACGCCACGTCCTCGCCGCCGATGCCGGAGGGGCGGTCCGGTCCGGCGTCGCCGCCTTGCGCACCAGCCTGGACGGGACGACGGCGGCGCTCGTGGTGGCGGCGGACATCCGGGGCGGCCTGGCCGGAGGGCCCGACGAGTCGGCGGGCGGTGACGGAGCGGCCGCGCTCTTGGTCGGCGACGAGCACGATGGGCCGGTCATCGCCGACTACCTGGGTTCGGCCAGTGCGAGCGAGGAGTTTCTCGACCGCTGGCGAGCCCCGGGCACCACATGGTCGAAGGTCTGGGAGGAGCGATTCGGGGAGCGCCGCTATCTCGAGTTGGCCGAGGAGGCCTGGAAGCTCGGGTTGAAGGCGGCCGGGTTGGCGCCCGGGGATGTCACCGAGCTGATCGTGGCCGGCCTGCACGGCCGGGCGGTCCGCTCCGTTGCGCGACGGCTCGCCGCGCCGAATACGGCCGTGGCCGCCACCCTCGACAGCACGGTGGGATGCACGGGGGCGGCGCACCCGTTCCTCCTCCTCTCGTCGGTGCTCGAGCGCGCGCGCCCCGGAGCGGTGATCGCTCTGGTCAGTCTGGCCGACGGGGCGGACGTGTTCTTCTTCCGGGTCACTGCCGCCGACGCGCCGGTGCCCGCTGTCCGCCAGGTGTCCAGCCAACAGGCCGCAGGTCGCATCGTCCCCTATGGGAAGTACCTGGCCTGGCGCAACCAGCTCCATGTCGAGCCACCGCGCCGGCCCGATCCGGTCCGGGTGTCGGCCCCGGCCGCGGGCCGGGCGACCGATTGGAAGTTCGGGTTTGTCGGCAGCCGTGTCCCCGGGTCCAGTGAGGTGCGCCTCCCCCCCGCGGTACCCGGCGCCGACCCGGGAGTCGTGGCCGACCCGGCTCCGATGGCCGATGTCCTCGGGACGGTGGCCACGTTCACGGTCGACCGGCTGGCTTACTCCCCCAGCCCGCCCATCGTCTTCGCCGTGGTCGATTTCGACGGCGGTGGCCGGCTCCCGGTCGAGCTGACCGATGTCGGCCCCGATGAGGTCTCGATCGGCACCCGTGTGGAGATGACGTTCAGGCGGTTGAGCGAGGCCGATGGCGTCATCAATTACTTCTGGAAGGCGCGGCCTCTCGCCGTCGACGAGAGCGGAGGACTCGCATAGTGGGATCCCACGGGATCAAGGACCAGGTGGCGATCGTCGGGATGGGCTGCACCCGATTCGCCGAACACTGGGACAAGGGGGCCGACCTGCTGGCGGTCGAGGCCGTGAACGACGCGTTCGTCTCTGCCGGCGTCGACAAGACATCGGTCGACGCATACTGGCTCGGGACCGCCCTCTCCGGGGCCAGCGGCATGATGCTGTCCAAGCCACTCGAGCTCTCGGGTCAACCGGTCGTCCGGGTGGAGAACATGTGCGCCACCGGGGCCGAGGCGCTGCGCCAGGCGGCCTACGCCGTCGCCTGCGGCGCCTACGACGTGGCTGCCGCGGTCGGGGTCGAGAAGGCCAAGGACTCGGGCTACCAGGGACTCAACGCCTTCCCGATCCCCCACGACGGGTCGGCAAGGACACTCACGGCGGCCGCCATGTTCTCGATGGCGGTGCCGGCCTACGCCAACAAGTACAACGTCGACCCGGCGGAAATGAAGCGGGTCCTGGCGGAGATCGGCTCCAAGAACCATGCCAATGGGGTGCGGAATGTGCGCGCCCAATTCCGCAAGAACGTCTCCGTCGAGGAGATCCTGGCCATGCCGACCGTGGCGGGCGAGCTCACCGTGATGGACTGCGCCGGCGTAGCCGACGGAGCGGCCGCCGCCATCGTCGTACGCGCCGAAGATGCGCACCGCTACACGGACCACCCGATCTACATCAAGGCGCTCTCCTCGGTGGCCGGCGATGGCAAGGGCCTGAGCGATCCCGGCTACGACTACACCACGTTCCGCGAAGCGGCCCAGTGTGCCCGCGAGGCCTACGCACAGGCGGGGATCACCGACCCCCGTCGCGAGCTCGCGCTGGCTCAGGTGCACGACTGCTTCACCATCACCGAGCTGATCCTCTGCGAGGATCTCGGCTTCGCCGAGCGGGGAGCCGCCTGGAAGGACGTGCTCGCAGGCGCATTCGCGCTCGACGGCGTGCTGCCCGTCAACACCGACGGCGGCTTGAAGAGCTTCGGCCATCCGGTCGGGGCCAGTGGCCTCCGGATGATCTTCGAATGCTGGCTCCAGCTGCGCGGCGAAGCCGGGGACCGGCAGTTGGACACCGAGCGTGGCTTGGGGCTCACCCAAAACCTCGGTGGCTATCCGGGCGAGATGGTCTCGTGCATTACCGTGCTCGGCAACCAGCTCGGCTGAGCAGAGTCCGACCGCACCATGGGAGCGATCGACGACGTCCTGCTGCTCGAGTCGCGGGACGGGGTGGCTCTTGTCACCCTGCACCGCCCCGAGGTCCGCAACGCGCTGAACACGGCACTGATCGACGCGCTGTGGGAGGTGCTGCCGGCTGTCGACCACGACCCGGGGGTGCGGGCCATCGTCCTGACGGGAAGCGATCCGGCTTTCTGCAGCGGCCTCGACCTCGGCGAGCTCTCCGGGAGCGGTGAGAACGCGCGACCGCGCCAGCAGCGGGACCAGGTCAGCTCACGCGGCGCCCTCCCCCCGGTCACCACGCCCATCGTCGGTGCGGTAAACGGTGCCGCCGTGACGGGAGGCCTGGAGATCGCGCTGAACTGTGACGTGGTGGTGGCCTCGGAGCGGGCCCGGTTCGCCGATACCCACGTGCGCGTGGGCGTGATGCCGGGTGGCGGCCTCACCGTGCTGCTCCCGCGACGCGTCGGCATGGGCAAAGCACTCGAGATGTCGTTGACGGGTGCCGTCGTCGACGCCGAGGCGGCGCTGCGGTGCGGACTGGTCGATCGGGTGGTCCCGCACGATGAGCTCCTTCCGACCGCTCTGGCCCTGGCCGGGGCGATCGGCGAGTCCGACCCTGACACGCTGCGGTATCTCGTCCAGACCTTTCGTCAGGTGGCGGACCTGCCCGAGACGGCCGGCCGCGAACTGGAGCGCACGCGGGGCCATGCCTGGCGCGACGGCAGCATCGACACGGCGGCGGTGGGCAACGCCAGAGAGGCCATCGTGGCGCGGGGACGGCGCGAGCACCGCCGGCAGCCCTGACCGAACGTCACGCCGGCGCGGCCGCCCGCCCCAGTGTCACCAGCGCGGCGTCGACGCCGTCGGCGTCTGCTGCGGTCATGGGCCGGTAGCCGGCGGCGCGCCCGGGACGCCACCACAGCGGGTCGTCCGTCCGCCAGCGCTGCTCCACCAGCACCCGCTTGAGCACCTTGTTGGTCTGCGTCAACGGGAGTTCGGCGCTGATGCGCACATAGCGTGGCCCCCATTTCGTCCCGAGATCGGGCTGCTCGACGAGAAAATCCGCGAAACTCTCGGGATCGAAGGATGCGCCCGCGGCCAGCACCAAAGACGCCATCACATCATCGCCCGAGTCGGGGTTGGGCACGCCGTAGACGGCTACCTGCTCGACGTCGGGATGGCGCAGGATCAGCCGCTCGATCGGCGCCGTGGCCAGGTTCTCGCCATCGACGCGCAACCAGTCGCTGGTACGGCCGGCGAAGTAGGCGAACCCCCGGGCATCGACGTACGCCAAGTCGCCGCTGTGGTACATGCCGCCCCGCATGCGTTCGTTCTCGGCTTCGGGGTCGCCGTAGTAACCGAGAAACGCGCCGGCACCGAGGGTGTTGACCATCTCACCGATCGCCTCGGGACCGTTCAGCAACCGCCCGCTCTCGTCGAAGCGCGCCGTCGCCGCCCGCTCTCCCGTCTCCTGGTGCAGGACGGCGACGCCGTCGGGCAGCGGTCCCATGGCGTTTGGCGGCGTCTCGGGAGTGCGCAGGATGTTGAGCCCGGACTCGGTAGCCCCGTAGCCGTCGAAGACGTGCACGCCGAAACGGGCGGAGAAGCGGGCGACGTCGGCGTGGGTGCTCTCGTTGCCCATGGCGACCCGGAGTGGGTTGTCGGCGTCGTCCGGTCGCTCCGGCGTGGCCAGGACATACGCCAGGGGCTTGCCCACGTAGTTGAACCAGGTACAGCCGTTCTGCCGGACGTCGTCGAGGAAGGCCGAGGCGGAAAACCTCCGGCGCAACGCCATTGACGCGCCCGACACGATCGTCGGGCTCCACCCCGCCATGACGCAGGCGGAATGGAAGAGCGGCATGGAGAGGTAGGCGCGGTCGTCACGCGTCAGCGCCAGGTGCCCGACCACGGCCACGCCCGGCGTGGTGATTTTGGCGTGCGTACAGCGGACCGCCTTGGGGTCGCCGCTCGTGCCAGAGGTAAAGATCAGCATGAAGAGGTCGTCGGGCTCGAGAGTGGGGTCGGGCACGTCGCCACCGGCGAGCGATGCCAGCTCGGTGGGCCACCCGGCGGCGTCGATGTCGATGACGCGATCGTCCGGCACGGACGCGCTCACGTCGCTCAGCAGCGCCGCGTAACGCTGTTCGGTGATGATCAGCTGGCAGTCGGTCTGCGCGACATCGCGGGCCAGCTCCGGGCCCCGGCGGGTGGGATTCAACCCCACCACGACTGCACCACTCAGCGCGGCCGCACCGAGCAGCATGGCGAAATCGGGCACGTTGTCGAGCAGGACGCCGACATGGAACGGTCCATCGATCCGACGCCGAAGCAGGAGATTGGCCCGGTCGACGCAGGCGCGTGCGTACTGCGCCCACGTCCAGGCCCGACCCTCGAAGACCAGACAGGGCCGCGGGTCCTCGAGACGTGCTGCGATCAGCTCACCAAGCAGCACGTGTCCCCCGCCTCCTTCTCCCGGTCTGCATTCGTCAATTCTGCTGGATGACGCCCCGCTCGAGGAGGTCTGCCCGCGCCCCCTCGTCGAAGCCCCACGACCCCAACATGTCGCCGGTGTCCTGACCCGGATGGCTGCCGCTCCGGACCACCCTTCCGGGCGTTCGCGACAATCGGGGCACCGGCGCAACCTGCTGCAGGCCACCCACCTCGACGTAGGCGCCACGCGCCGCGTGCTGCGGGTGGGCAGGAGCCTCCAACGGCGCCAGCACCGGCGCGAAGCACGCGTCGAGGCCCGCGAATGTCGCCACCCAGGCATCCCTGGTACGGCTGCGCACCCGATCGGCGACCTGGCGGCGCATGACGGGCCAGTGCGCCTGATCGTTCTGATCGGGCAGCGCTTCTCCCGTCAGCCCGAGCCCTTCGAGCATGTCGGCATAGAACGCCGGCTCGATGGCGCCGAACGACACGAAGCCCCCGTCGCTCGTCTCGTACGTGTTGTAGAAGTGCGCGCCACCGTCGAGGAGGTTGGTGCCGCGTTCGGGGGTCCACCACCCGATCTGCATCGGCCCGAGATTCGCCGTCATCACGTACGCCGCACCCTCGGTCATTGCGCTGTCGATGACCTGTCCCTCGCCCGATCGCCCCCGCTCGAGCAGTGCCGCCGCGATGGCGAAAGCCAGCAGCACGCCACCGCCGCCGAAGTCGCCGACCAGGTTGAGCGGGTGCACCGGCGGGCCATCAGCGGGGCCGAGGGCACCAAGCACGCCGGCGGCGGCCAGGTAGTTGATGTCGTGCCCGGCGGCCTGGGCCAGCGGACCGTCCTGCCCGAACCCGCTCATGCGGGCATAGACCAGCCGCGGGTTGCGACCCCGGCACGTATCGGGGCCGAGCCCCAGGCGCTCCATTACCCCCGGACGGAATCCCTCCACCATGACGTCGGCCCGATCGGTGAGACGGCGTACCACCTCCGCCCCGTCGGGATGCTTGAGATCCACCGCCACCGACCCCCGACCGCGGGTGATGATGTCGGTGTCCATCGGGTGCTCGGGCACCGGTCCCTGCAGAGGGCGGTCAACCCGTATGACGTCGGCGCCCATGTCGCTCAACATGAGCGCACAGAATGGCGCCGCCCCCTGCCCGCCCATCTCGACCACGCGCAGGCCGAGCAGGGGCCCGGCACGGCCCTGCTCGTCCATCAACGCGCCGCGCCCTGCAGGTACACCTCAGCTGTCGCCACCGCCATGACCGCGTCGGTCTGTGTCCGCATCTCGACAGCTACCGTCGCGAAGGGGCGACCGGAACCTACCGGTGGCACCACGACCTCCGTAACCTCGCCGCTGAGGACCGTGATGTCCCCGACGAAGGCCGGGTTGCGGTACTGCGCCACCAGGTGCCCCGTCCAGTTCCCCTCTCCGGCCCAGTTCTCGATGTAGTCCAAGATCCACGAACCCATGCTGGACCCGTAACCGTAGGCCCGGGGCATGCCGATCAACTGTGCGTGTTCGGGGTGGACGTGCCCGCGCGACGCGCCCTCGAGCAAGCCGTCGTTGGCACTGGGGTCGTACGTGGCCCTATCGAAATCCCGTCCCATTTCGCTGATCCAGCCGGCGTCCCACAACCCGGTGGGCCCATCGGTGTAGTACGCAGCCCCCCACACGGTCGCCGGACGGGCGCGATGTTCGGTGGTGAACGAGGCGACCGAGTGCGGTCCGATGACGCGTTCGGGAAGCACCTCACCTTTTTCCACCGTGGCGAACGACCGCGCCAGATGGCCGTTGGTGTGCAGGAGCCGGTAGTAGGCGCGCTTGCGCTCGTCGTTGGACGCGAGCTCATCGGGCATCCATTGTGGCTCGGGCGCGCTCTCGCCGAACGAGCGGCGGCGTACCGCTTCGTCCACGAGATAGCGGATGGCGGTCGACCTCTGCTTGCCCACGAGCTCCCCACGCTGGTTGACATATGTCGTGTCTCCGCGGCTGAACATCGTCGGTCCGGCGAAGCGCGTTTGCGTCACCCGGTAGTCGAACAGCATGGTGTCGCGCTGGAGGAGATCGCCCGGCCGGATGCGCGGCCCGAAGAACCACCACTCGTCCCCGCCGAAGAGCATGTGGCTTCCGGGGACGCGACCCTGGACGGCCGGAGTCGCCCCGTGGCCGTCCCCGGCGGCGACGGTGAACGATTGGGGGGCGACGATCCCGCCGAACGTGCTCACGGCGGCAAAATCGGGGTCGTAGTACAGAGGGTTGGGGTTCTGCATTGCTTGAGCCCATCGGCCGATGTCCGATTCGCTCACCGGATAGCGCGGTTGCAATCTCTGCAGCGGTACCCCCAGCCAGCGGTCCACATCGGTGGTGTCCAACTCCAGTGCTTCACTTTCCGATGCCATCCCACGACCCCCACTTCGGCTCTCTATTAACGTAATCATAATAAGTGCGAGACTTAGGGGGAGGATGAGCCGTCCACTCGAAGGCCTGTTTGTTCTGGACCTCACCTCCACGCTGGCCGGCAGCTACTGCACCAAGCTCCTGGTCGACGGCGGAGCCGAGGTCTTGAAGCTGGAACCCCCCGACGGCGACCCACTGCGGAGACGCCGGGTGCAGGGAAGCCCGCCCCCGACCGGAGAGCATTCCCCGCTCTCTTCTTTCCTCGGCGCTGGAAAGGGAAGTGTCGTCGTCGACCTCGGCACGCCGGAGGGCCCCGCCGAGGTGCGTGACCTCGCCGGCTCGGCCGACCTTCTCATAGAATCGGCCAGGCCGGGCGCGCTCGATGCCGTTGGCCTGGGCCGGCGAGACCTGCAGGCGGTCAACCCCGCTCTGACCATCGTGTCCGTGACGCCCTTCGGGCAGACGGGGCCCTGGTCCCGCCGACCGGCAACCGAGTTCACCCTGCAGGCCGCATCGGGATCCATCGGCGGCCGGGGGACCCCCGAACGCCCACCCGTGGCCGCCGGGGGGGATCTGGGGGAATGGATCGCCGGAACGTGGGCGGCCATCGGCGCCCTGGCCGCCTGGCGCAGGGCCCGGGCCACGGGTCGGGGCGACCACGTCGACGTCTCGGCCTTCGAGTGCGTCTCGGTCACGCTCAACCCGTTCGAGACGCTGCACGCCTCGCTCACCGGCGACCGCGATCACTTCATGCGCGCCGTGTACCAGCGTTCGGTCGAGGTCCCGTCCATTGAGCCGGCCCTCGATGGATGGGTCGGCTTCGCCATGCTCAGCGCGCAGCAGTGGCAGGACTTCACGGTGATGATCGAGCGGCCGGACCTCGGGACCGACCCCGGGTTGGCCCAGCAGCTCGGGCGTTGGCCGCGCCGCCACGACGTGGAAGGAGCCGTGCACGCATGGACCCGACGGCACACCGTCGAAGAGATCGTCGATCTGGCGAGCGCCTTCCGCATCCCCGTGGCGCCGGTCGGAACCGGGGCCACCATCCCGGACATGGACCACTTCAGGGCGGTCGGCACCTACGAAGACGGCGACCGACCAGGCGTGCACTGGCCACGGGTCCCCTACCGGCTGGCGCGCTCGGCCGAGCGAGCGGCCAGCCCTGCCCCCTCGCTCGGGAGTGGCCGTACGGAGCGCGGTGCATCGCCGCCACCACCGCCTGCGAAAGGGATCACGGCTTTGCCGCTCGACGATCTGCGCATTGCCGACTTCACCGCACTGTGGGCCGGTCCCCAGGCCACCCACGTCCTCGGCGCGCTGGGAGCCGACGTCGTCAAGATCGAATCGGTGCAACGCCCCGACGCCATCCGCTACACGAGCTCACGCGGGCCTGACGTCGCGCAGTGGTGGGAGTACAGCTGGTTGTTTCACGGCGTCAACGCGGGCAAGAAGTCCGTCACGCTGGACCTGACGAGACCCGAGGGTCTGGCGCTCGGTGCCCGCCTCATCAGCCGGGCCGACATCGTCATCGAGAACTTCTCGCCACGGGTCTTCGAGTCGTTCGGCTTCGATGGCGAGCGCGTGCGCGACCTTGCGCCACGTGCCGTCTTCGTCCGCATGCCCGCATTCGGTCTCGACGGACCGTGGCGCGACCGCGTGGGCCTGGCCCAAACCATGGAGCAGCTGTCGGGCATGGCCAACCTCACCGGCTTCGCCGACGGGCCACCGATCAATCCGCGGGGGCCCTGCGATGCGATCGCCGGGCTCCATGCCGCCTTTGCCGCGCTGGTTGCCATTGTGGATCGTGACCGGACAGGTCGCGGCCAGCTGGTGGAGTCGGTCATGGTGAATGCGGCGCTCAACGTGGCGGCCGAGCAGGTCATCGAGTTCTCGACGAATGGCAACGAGCTCCGGCGCCTCGGCAACCGCAGCCTGCTCGGGCACGTCCAGGGCGTTTACGCCTGCCGGGGCACCGAACAATGGTTGGCCCTGGCCGTCAGCGACGCCGCACAGTGGGAAAGCCTCGTCGCCTGCCTGGACCAGCCGGACTGGGCCGGCGCACTGGGGGCCAAGCTCCCGTCGGACGACACCAGCGTGCACGACGAGATCGACGGACACCTGCGGGCGGCGTTCGCTTCACGCGACCTGGCGGAGGCGGTCTCGGCACTCAGCCGCGCCGGCGTGCCGGCAGAGGCGGTGGTGCTGCCGGGGAACATTGCCACGAATCCCCAGCACGTGGCCCGAGGGTTCTTCGTGGAGCTGGAGCACCCGGTTGCCGGTGCCCAGGACTATCCCGGGCTGCCGTTCCGCCTGGCCGAAGGCCCGGATCGGTGGTTCGACACCCCGCCCCCGTTGCTCGGACAGCACAACGCTGCGGTCCTCGGCGACGAGCTCGGGGTGTCCGAAGGCGAGCTGGCCGTGCTGCGTGAGCAGGCCATCATCGGGACACGGCCTCTGGGCCTTTGACCCGACGTT
>Ga0302235_10003565_pt1 | contig 10929 bp, 10 predicted proteins | sample II_Palsa_N3_3_FD_193577 | JGI IMG/M metagenome (GOLD analysis project Ga0302235, IMG submission 193577) | Peat permafrost microbial communities from Stordalen Mire near Abisko, Sweden - II_Palsa_N3_3 | ecosystem: Environmental > Terrestrial > Soil > Palsa > Peat permafrost | place: Sweden... | reverse complement strand
CGCCAGCCGCTCGCTCAAATTCGTCTCGGAGATCTCCTCGGTGACCGTGGTGATTGCTCGCAGCGGCCGGAGTACTCGCCCAGCCACCACCCAGCCCAGCAAGCCCGAGGCGATTGTCATCCCCGCCAGCGCGATCGCCGAGTCAACAATCAACGCGTCCACATTGGCGATCCGTTGGCGCCCGAACAGAATGCTCACCGGCGTGCCCCCGCGGCCCGCAGGCGGCCATTTGACGCCGGGCGCGAGCTTCGGCGGCGGGATGATGCCGGCATGCGCCACGAGCAGATACGTGACGAGCAGAAGCAGCGTGCCCGAGGCGAGAAACAGTGCACCGTACAACAGCGTCAGACGCCATCGGACCGTCATCTGAGAGAACCGCAAACGAGCGATCACCGAACGCATCCTGACAGGATCGCGCAGGGCCGATAACAGCGGAATAACACGGTTCCCACGGCGTAACCACCCGCCGGCTATCACTCTGGGCATGCACAAGAGCGCCGCTCTGATCGCTGCCACGATCCTCGCCGCGCTGGCGATCGCCGCGTGCGGCGGCGGGGGTTCGAACACGAACACCTCCACCACCAACGCCGCAACCGGCAACTCCGGGAGCGGGCAGGCGACGCCACGGACCGCTGACGCCGCCCGCAGCGCCGGCGTGAGGTTCTCGGAGTGCATGCGCTCAAACGGCGTCCCCAGCTTCCCCGACCCCGGCCCCAGCAGCAGCGGCGGGATTCAGATCTCGGCGTCCAAGACATCGGGCTCTGGCAACACGATGACGGTCAACGGCGTGCCGGTGAACGCCCCGGCGTTCCGGGCGGCGCTGCAGAAATGCCAGAAGGACATCCCGCACTGCCCGCCATCCGCCTCGCAGGTCGCACAGCGCGAGTCAAACGCGATCTCGCTGGCGAAGTGCATGCGTGCGCACGGGGTGCCGACCTACCCCGATCCGCAGATCATCCCGGCCCCCGGCAGCCACAGCATCGACATCCGGATCGGCTTCGGCCTGAGCTCGGGGATCATTCAGAGCCCCGCGTTCCAGCAAGCGCAGCAGGAGTGCAGCAGCTTCCTGAGCTTCCTGGAGGACGCCAAAGGAAGCGGGTCCGGCGCGCCACCCCCGACCGGGGGCGGCGCGTGATGGCTCACGCCACGATCGCCGGGGCGGCAGCTGACGCCCTGTGCGCGCCAGCCGGCCCGGCGTGCCACAAGCTCGCTGCCGGGCGCGTCGAGTGACGCTCCCCGGCTGCGGCCAACCGCACCAGCCCACCCGATGAGGACGCGAACCGACCGTCCGTCGAGCACGACTGAGCTGCCACGCTCGCACCGCTCGAGCAGGGCAACTCGGCGCGCCGGTGGCATGCTGCGTGCCCCGGCGCTTGTCGCGCTGCTCGGCTGCCTCGGCCTGCTCGCCGGCGGCTGCGGCGCGAGCTCCGCGCCGATCACTCAACAGCAGAAGGTTTCGAGCTACGTCGCCTTCGCTGCCTGCCTGAACAGGCATGGGGTCGAGGTCAGCGTGGCCAGAACGGGCGGGCTGGTCTGGTATGCGGCCCCGGGCGTGCCTGGACCCAGGTCGCCGCAGGCCCTCGCCGCCGAACGCGACTGCAAGGCGCTGGTGCCCACGGGCTTCGGCCAACCCCCGTCGGCAGCCCAGACCGCGCAGAGCTTGGCGCTGCTGCTGCGCTTTGCCAAGTGCATGCGCGCGCACGGCGTCCCGAACATGCCCGATCCGACCTCGCAGGGCCTGAGGTTCAGCCCCTCGAGCGGGATCAACCCCAACTCGCCGGCGTTCCTGGCTGCACAGAAGCGCTGCCAGCGTTATAGCCTGACGGTTGGCGGAGGGTCCTGATCGCGGGGAACGAACGCACGCCGGGCTTGCTCCTCCAGCCGGCCGCTGACGCCCGCAACCACGCCGATGCGCGACTCGCCAACCCCCAAGACGCTCGCCGCGGTCTGCACTCCAGGCGCCGATGGCCACCAGCTCGCAGTTGTGCCTTGCCAGGAACGCGGATGCTCCGCCGCGATGGGGACACGATTGCGCCGGTGCGTGCAGATCCGCCGGCTTGACGGCGACCAGCAAGCGGCCCGGGCAGCATCCGCTACCGCGCGGGAGGGGGCGGCGGGGCGCGGCGTCCGCGTGATCGTGTGCCCGCCCGCATAGATCCGGCTACTGCTCCACACCGAACTGCCCTACCTCGCGCGGCAAACGGCCGCATCGCCCAGACGACGCGCAGCCGAACCGTGCGAGGCTGACGTCGGACGCCGCGCTGGCGCTCGCCTACGGCATCGGCCTGCTGGCTCTCCACCCAGGCGATCAGCCGCCGGTTCCGCTTTGAGGATCCGACGGGCATCCTGGCCAAGGAGCCGATGCACCCGCTCCGCGCGGATTGGGGGGAAGACGCGGGGCGGATCTCGGTGGCGAGACGCGGACCCAGCGCCCGGTCGCGCTTGCCGCGCATACCGGGCCTGTCGCCGTCGGAACTGAGATGCGCGCCGCATCTCAGGAGCAGGTCCCGGTGCCAGCGACTGCTACCGGAGGCCGATGACGCCACGGGCGCGATTGGGCCGCGTCGCCGGCCCTGAGTCGGAACGTGATCGATCGCGGGGGCTCGTGAGATTTTCGGCCGCTGCGGAGTACATGTGAGCGCTGCGCAGGCGCCAGGCGATCGGGGAGAGCAGATGCCTCATCGGCCGGAACGCCCGCTTTCCCGCCGCGTCCGCAATTGGCGTCACGCAGTTCGGAAGAAGGCTCGTGGTCTTACTCGCAGCTGCTCTCCGAACGTGACCTTCGACTCCCGCCTTTCCGGCCTAGTCCTCGCGGTGGCTTTCGATGAAGGCGAGCGTGACCTGGGCGACGTCTTCCCAGCCGCTGTCGAATACAAGTGAGTGGCCGCGGCCGGGGATCTCTTCGATCTCGGTTGGGTTGGGGTTGCGTCGCTGTTTCTTGTAGGAGGCGTTGGCGATTGCCCAGGGGGCGGTGTTGTCGTGCTGCCCGGATATGAGTTTCATCGGCCCGCGGTTGGCGTTGCGGGTGTCGACCTTGGTTTCGGTGGTTGGGTTGAGGTTCGCGAGTGCGGCTTGGAAGAGTGGGATGCCGGATCCTGGGACGGGACATGTGTCGTAGAGGCGTTTGGCCTCGTTCTCGTCGACGGCGTTGACGAACGCGAAGCGGAACTGTTCGTAGCTGAGCATCACCGACCGCTTGCGATTGGCGGGGTTGCCGATCACCGGCCACGCCGCCCGCAGCGCCGACCGTGGGAGAGGGAGCACGCCGCGGAACGGGCCGGGGTCGATCGGCACTGAGACCGAGGCGAGGCCTTGCCCCGCGAGCTTCTGGGTGATCAGCCCGCCGAACGAGTGCCCGATGACGGCGGGCTTGCGTTTGAGCTGCTCGATCGCGGTCGCGTAGTGGTCGGTGACCGCCCCGACGCTTTTGCCGGCGAACAGCTCTGGTCGGGCTCGTCCTTCCTCGACCGTGGGTGGGTCGTCTGGCCAGCCGGGAGCGAGCGTCGTGTATCCGTGAGCCTCGAACAGCTCCCGCCATGGATCCCAGCTGCTGGCCAGCAGCCACAGCCCGTGGACGAACACGACGGGCGGGCGCCCTGAGGCATTGGCTCGCTCGATCTCTTCGGTTTCGCGGGTCGTCAGCTGTGCGGTGCGAGCGGTCATGATGGCTCCTGTTCTGGCGTGGCGCGCCTGCGACGCGAGTACGTATCGCCGAAGCGACGGTCAGCCTTGGCTCCGGTGCCGATCGACGGCCATGGCGAGAAGGGTGCCGAGCGCGGTCAAGTCTGTACATGGAGTCGTCTACGAGATTGGCGGGCGGTGCTTGGATGGCCATCCAAGCGACGGACGTGGCGGATCTCGCGCGGATCGCCGCGGTAGGGTGGAGCGATCATGGTCGCCGGCGAGCGCCGCCCCGAGTCGCCGCACACCGCGGATTGGAACGCGCTGTTCGATGCGTTGACTCGCGAGCAGGTGTCTCTCGGTGACGCGATCAGCGCGAGGATGATCGCGGAGCTTCCGGCGTACGGGACGTTGTCCGAGCAGGAACTGGCGGCCGGGGTGCTGGTCGAGCTAGACCGGGTGCTTGAGTCCTCTCGCCGGGGTCGGGTGGCGGCAGGTGAGCGTGAACTCAGCGAGCTGGCGGCGGTCGGTGAAGAGCGCGCGGCGCAAGGGGTCCCGGTCGACGACATGCTGCGGGCGTGGCGGATCGGCATCCAGGTGGTCGTCGCCCGGGCACGAGCGCTGGGGGCGGCGCTCGGGATCTCTGACGGTTCGCTGCTCGAGTTCGTCGAGTCGATGCTCGCCTGGTCAGACGTGGCGATGGTCGTGACCACCGCGGCGCACCGCAGGGCCGAGCTGGAGGGGGCCCGGCAGGATCAGGAGCGCCGCGCGGCGTTCGTGCGTGGCCTGCTACTCGGTAAGCTCGCGCCCGCCGAGATCACCGCCCACGCGCGATCACAGAACGTGGAGCGCGCACCGGAGTACGTGGCCATTCGCGCCGCGGTGCGCGGCGAGGACGAGCAGCGGGAGATGGCGCGCGCGCTGGGGTTCGGTCCGTTTCACGGTCAGGGTCACGGTCTGAGCACGCTGCTCGACGGGGATCTCGCCGGGTTTCTGTCGCTCGCTCCGGAGGGCGAGATCGACGGTGTCGTGGGTGTCGGTCCGCCGCGCCCGCTCGACAGGCTCTGGGAGTCCTTCCGCCTGGCCAGCCGAGCACTAACCACTGCGCAGGGGTTCAGACTGCGAGGGATCCATGACGTCCCCGGACTGGGCCTGCGTGCCGCGATCATCGCTGATGGTGACGTGGGGGAAGCGCTCACGGCCCGCTATGTCGACCCGCTCATTGCAGAGCCATCAGGCTATGAGTTGATCGCGAGTCTGCGGGCCTACTTCGAGTGTGAGATGCACTTCGAGCGCGCCGCAAAGCGGCTGTTCGTTCACCAGAACACGCTGCGCTACCGGATTGCGCGCTTCGAAGCGATCACCAACGCGAGCCTACGCGAGCCGACGGTTGCGTTCGAGGTCTGGTGGGCACTCGAGCGCTACGCGGCATCCGCTGACTGACACGGCGACGCGGACGACTTGGAGCCGGCTCCAAGCTCCGAGCGCTGATCTCGGACGCAGTAGGACAGATGCCCGCGCAAGAACGAAAGCAAGTCTTGACCCACGCGTGGCCGCGCATCTGCTGTTCGCCAGATGCGCAACCGGCCCCGCCACCGGCGCCCATCGTCGGGGATGCTCGCTCCGCGAGCCCTGCTCTTCCGCGGAGCGAGGAGCGGCTGCTTGCTCGATCCTGGCTAACCGCGCCGCCCGATTCTGCCGATCCAGGCCGGCGGCGCGACGATTGCATTCCTCGAGAGCGATTGTCGCGACCTCTCCGGAACTGACGAGCGCTCCGGCGACGAAACGCATCTGCGGCATTGGGATAGCGCCGGCCGTGGGAGATCCGTGATGGCAATCGCGTGAAGCGATCACCGCCCGCAGACTGATCGGGCGCGCGGCGTGCGGACCGCGCGGACCACGCTCGCGGGCGGTTCTCGTCCGGGCCGACCCGTGGACGTACATGGGTGATGAGGACCGCTCCGCGCTCGCCTCGTGCCTGGCGATTTCGTCAGGCGGGCCTGAAATACGCGCGCGATTTCATCCTTCAGGGGTAGCCGGCTGGCCGGCCCGGGACGCTGTCAGGGAAGCATTTGCCGTCGAGCTAGGCGACGATCGTTTCCGTCGGCGCAGGCTCGAATGGGGTAAGGGTCCCCGCCGCTAGCAGAGCTTGCCGGCGCTGAACCTCCAAGGCCATGAGCTGCACCTCAAGGCCGATCTTCTGTGCCTCGGCTTGCTCGCGTTCGAGCTTGATCAGCTCTGCCTTATCGAGCTCGGGGTCGAGCGCGCAGCAGTGCGCGAGTTCGGGATCGTATACGACTCCGTCGGTCGGAACGGACAAGGCGGTCGGCTGCTGGACGGTCTCACCAACTGTGGGGAGATCCCTGAGGATCGTCTCCACCGCGGTTCGATAACCGGCCTCGACCTGGTTGATCTGCGCGGGCGTCAACACGCCAGACACATAGTTGCCAGCGGTCACCTCGAACGTGACCGCGGTCACGGTCGTCGTGACGGTATACACGTCGAGGACCTTGCGCACGAAGTAGTTCACCGCGTAGCAGCGATTGTTGTTGACCAGGGTCCGCTCGGTCGTGGAGACTGTCTCGGAGTCCTCGTAGCTGCTGATCGTGATCGATCGCTGCAGGTCGGTGTACTGCGCGGCCTGCTGGGCCAGGGATAGGAACTGGCTCGCGCTGAATTGGGTGGACACGGCCGTTGCGAAGGTGGAGCTCGATGAGCTGCTGCTGCCGCCTCCTCCGCCGATGCTGATGCCGAAGATGCTGATGCCACCGCCACCCGATGCGCTGGCGCTCTGGGTGTCGTTGTTGAGCACCGCGAGTAGGGCGCTGGAGTCGCTTGACGCCGCCTGCTGGTAGAGCGCCGACACGAACTGGGCGAACGTGGTCTGAACCGAGTAGCGCTCCGTGTCGGTTGTGGTGCGGCGGTACCGGTCGCTGTGGTACAGGGTCATCTTCTCGCCCGGCAGCAGCGTGAGCGTGTAGGCCAAGCCCCCGTGCTGCTTCCCGATCAGGCAGATCCGGTGGGAGTAGGTCACGGCTACGGTCACGAAACCCCGCGCAACCTCAGCGGAGTCCGCCTTGCCATCAAGCGGCACGACCGTGGTATTGGCGACGGTGAAGGTGGTGCAGCTCGGCTCGGTCCGCCACGCTGGATCGCATGGAACCTTGCAACATGCATCCTGGATCGGCACCGTCACGGGTGTGGTCCCGTCAGTCGGATCGGGTGCCGGCGGAGCGTCAGACATTGCTTTCTCCTCTTCGAGCACTTGTGGTTGGAGGTCGATGCCGCAAGAACGGCCTACACACATAGAGCCCGTCAAGCTCCGGCTGATACACGACCGCGCGTCGGCTGACGGCAGGCAGCAGTTCGCAAAACCCTCACGAAGCCGCGGCCGGCGGCCCGGCCGCCAATCAGCCCTGATCTGCTCGCTGGAGGTTTGGAGCTACGAGCGGCAGGGGAACTCGACCACCGAGACCATTCAGATCGAATCGGGACACAACGGCCGACGATTGCGTCCCGTGAATGCGACGGTGCCCGATGTCCGGCGTGACCGCCATGCCACGAACCGGATCGTGCCGGCGACGCCGCGCCACGATCGCTTGCGTTCTCGATGTCGCACTAAGGCGCTTGCTACCGCCGTTGACACTGGGCTCGCGCGTGCGGCGATCCTGCCGTTCGGACCGGGTGAGCTCAGGCTCCCGGCGCCGACCGGTCGACGCTGGCCGGCCGGCATCGGTCGCTAGGTCGCTCGCCAGCTTGCAGCCTCTAGGTAGCCGCAGAACGTGCGAATGGTCGGGCGCGGATCGCACCGCTGAACGCGCCAGGAGAGAGTGCCGTCGTTACCGCGTGGACCGACTGAACAGGGTCGAGGGCGGCAACGGCTGACGCCTCCGTTCGGGGCGGGCGGGGGGATGCCCTGATCCCAAAGTTCCGCGGTCTCGACCAGCCAGAACACAACGAAGAGAGCAAGCACGACCACTTCGACGAGTGTCGATTCCAAGTCTCCGAGCACGACGCCGCCCGGCCGTGGATCGTCGTTGGGGAGATCCGCTACCACACCTTCTCGCTCGCGGACGACGTCAACTTCTTCGATTGGTCCTCGGAACAATGGCCGAGCCCGCGCTTCAAGGTCGAGCTGCTTCCACGGAGCGGCCAGTCAGATGTGCGGCTGGTGGGTCGGTAGGGATGCCAAGCGGGTGCGCCGGCCTGATCAGCACGGCGCTCGACCGCAACGAAACTGCCCGAGGCGGCCTTGACATCCTGAGCCTTGACCTCAGCCCCACGGGGGCATCCGCCCCCCAATTCGCCCGAAAACGATGCGCTGACGAAGCGTGCACGATCCCGGATATGTTCATCTATGCAGCGCCACTTCCGGCGAGTGCGTTCTTGGCGAACCAGACGCCAGCGCGAGCGTCGCCTGAGCGATCCTACGTCGCCGTCGTGCACCCCCGGAGAGCCGGCCGACTCGGAAGCACTCGCGCGAGTCGCCGACGCTGGCGCGGAGCTGAACCGATGGATCGTCGCCTTTGCGATCACGAGCGGCGCGCACCGTAGGATGTCGAAAGGAGTCGTCAGCGCCGCTGGCCGCGGGCGCGCGCTCCACGCCTGAAGCAGTCACGGCGACGTCGTGACCGCATCGGCGACGATGCGGAAGCAAGACGCGGCGTCTCACCGGGCCAGCGGGCCGAGATCGAGCGTGGTGTGCCGTGGTCCTGGCGCAAGCGTGCCGTTGACGATCTGGCTTCGGTGAGTGAGCGACGGCGGGCTGTGTCCGACGGTGTACAGCAGGTGGGTCTCGCTCCGTGCGGTGTGAGTTAGGGCCGCCAACCTGGCGACTCTGCTACGAGGGTCTGAGGGGTGAGGGGCTGGACACGGCCGGTCCAGAGCTGCACGACATCGAGGCGATAGGTATTGATGTAGTGGCGTCTGGTAAGGCGGTCCTGCTGATCGCGAACGAAGACCAGCTCGCGACCGGTTGGTGACCAGGCGGGCGCTGCGTCGGATATGCATGGCAGGCGGCAGGTCGTGATCCGGCGCGGGCTGGTTCCGTTGGTGTTGATGGTCCAGATTCCGTCTGTGGATGCGTAGGCGATTCGCGTGCCGTTGGGGGACCAGGCCGGGTTGCTGGCGATTGCCGAGCCGGGCGTGAGCCGGCGTTCGCCGGTTCCGTTTGGACTGATCGTGTAGATGGCTTGGCTGGTGTAGTTCGGGCCCGAGTTGTATGCGATCGCCTGCCCGTCCGGGGACCACGCGGGTGACTCGTAGTATCCGCGGCGGTTGGCGATGATGTGGGGGTGTGAGCCGTCGGCGCCGATGATCGCGAGCGCCTGTCCCTGGCCTTCGATAAAGGCGATGCGGGATCCGTCCGGGGACCAGGCGGGAAAGGAGGCGTCGAGCTCGTGCGTGAGTCTCCGGATGTCTGTGCCGTTGGCGTTCATGAGATAGATGTCTCCGTCGCCGGCGTATCTGGTCAGATGGCCGCGCGGGCTCATCACGAACGCGATCCGGGATCCGTCCGGGGACCAAGTCGGCTCGGCCGCGATCATGTTGTGCTTCGACGCGTCGGTGAGCGCGACGACGGGTCCGCCGGTGGCGGACACGTACGCGATCTCGATCCGAGCATTGAGGCCGTCGCTCGTGGCCTTCGCGAACACGATCGCGTCGGTGGGCGGGGGTGCAGCCGATCCGGGCGCTGGCAACGGGGACGCAGCATCAACTCCTACGTGACCGGTGGCGCGGGTGATGAGCAGATACGAGCCGGCTGCGACCAGCATCGCGACCGTGACCAACGCCGCGCCGCGGCGCCGGCGTTCGCGGGTACGTCGGCGTGCCTCCTCGATCAGGATCTCGGGCTCGGCTCCCGGGTGATGCTTGAGTGCGGTCACGGCAGCGACTCGATCAACTTCACCAACTCGTCTCGGCGACAGCCCTGCTGGCGTGCGAACTGAACGAGCTCGTGCGCCCGGTCGATCAGCGCGCTTTGCTTCGGAGCGGCGCTGGTCACCGTGATCCCGCGGCCACGGCGAAACTCGAGCAGGCCTTCGTCGCGCAGCAGCCGTAGCGCACGCAGAACCGTGTTGGAATTCACCCCAAGCACCGCAGCGAGATCGCGCGCTGGCGGGAGCCTCTCCCCAGGCCTTGCCTCACCATCGGCGATCGCACGGCGGATCTCAGCCGCGACCTGATCGTGCAGCAGCGCCGCATCCGATCGATCAACCGCCAAGATCATGGTGCTACCCACAGTATCACTATGTCGGTCGGACGGGCAGCCGAGAGTCCTTGCACACCGTCGACTTTCCGCGCCAGACCTCAAGAAGGGACCGGCAACCGACGCAGCACGATCGCTTCCGCTTCAAGCCCCTGCTCGCCTTGACACGACGCTTAGTGCTAGCCATAGTAGCGTCATGTCTGTGAGTGCGTTCGGCTTGATCAGCGACGCGCGTGCGCGTCAGCGTCGCCGACAAATCGGGATCGTCGCCGCCATGATCTCCGGGGTTGGCGGCGGCCTCGCTCTGACCCGGTCCGGGATTCCAAACATAGGCTCGCCAGCGATCACATCTGCGCAGAGCGTCGCTCCGGCCGCGATCCTCGCTTCAGCGCCGTCGATGGGAGTCGCGTGTTACCGGCACTCCTGCGATTGGATCGGTCTGGCCGTCTGGCTACGACGCCCCGCGCTCGCGGTCACTGCCACGGTCGCCGGCCAGCCGGTCCGGCTACAGCCCTCCAGCGCCTACCCGCAGCCGGGCGCGAAGGCCACATTCGTGGGCTTTCGACGTCACTACCAGCGCGTCACATCGATCCACCTAGAGACTGCTCCCGGAGGGCCGACCTCCTGGAATGGTGAAGCTCCGGTGCCATCGGTGCAACTGCGGATCCGCTCAAGCAGCGGCGTCACCTTGGACACTCGTCTTCACGTGCCCGTCCAGCCAGGCTGGGGCTAGACATCCCGGGCCGCGATCCGCGTCGGAGCCCATCCCCCGCGCCGCTGACGACACGGGCACCTTCCCCGCGGCCACCACGCCGAAAACCGAACGCGAACACCCGAGGATCAGCTTCCGCTCCGGCTGACCACGCGCGCATAGCAGCAGCAACTGCCTCATGTCCCATGTGGCGACGAAGGAGAAGCCGGCAGTGATCGCGGAGCGGCGCACGTATCCGGCGACGGAAGCGCTCGCGGCCGCGGCTCTCGCGCCGGGCTAAGCCCGCGACATCGGTTTCCGCGCGAAGCACCGCTGCGGCCTTACCTACTGCCGCCTGCGCATTCACGGGATTCCAGCGGCGAAGCTTTCCGCGCTCCGCGCGACCGAG
>Ga0302235_10003559_pt1 | contig 10944 bp, 9 predicted proteins | sample II_Palsa_N3_3_FD_193577 | JGI IMG/M metagenome (GOLD analysis project Ga0302235, IMG submission 193577) | Peat permafrost microbial communities from Stordalen Mire near Abisko, Sweden - II_Palsa_N3_3 | ecosystem: Environmental > Terrestrial > Soil > Palsa > Peat permafrost | place: Sweden... | reverse complement strand
GCGCTGCAGAACGCGACCCTGGGGCACTGGCCGACCTCGCTGCAGCTGCTGACCCTGGCGGCCTACGCGGTGGCGTTCGGGCTGGCCGCGGCTAGATTGTTTCGCTGGGAGTAGTTTCCGTGCGGAGGACGCCGATGACCGAGCAGATGCCGCTCGCCTGCGAGCCGGACGCGGCCGAGCGGGCGATGCGTCCGGTGCTGATGGTCGGACCGTACGTCCTGCTGGGGGTGCTGACCGCCTTCACGGTCACCGAAAAGCACTCCCACGGCGGTTCCCTGCGTATCGATCTGGGCCTGTGCGCGCTCGAGGCGGTGTGGATGCTGTGGATGTTCACGCTGCACCCCGCCTGGCGGGTGCGCCCGCGGGTGATGGCGGTGTTCTTCACCGTGTTTGTCGCGATCATGGCGATCCTGGTCATCCGGGATCCCTGGTTCGGGTTCCTCACCCCGGCCGGCTACGTCTACGCGTTCGCGGTCCTGCGCTGGCCGTGGCGGCTGGCCGGCGTGGCCGCGGTCGCGGTGGTAGCGGGCACCGGGCAGGCGTACGGCATCAATAAAGACACGGCCCTGGGCGTGATCGTTTACGTCGGCATCCTCGTCGTGAACGTGCTCCCCCTGTGCGGCCTCACCTGGATCGACCACCGGAACGACCAGCAGAAGGACCAGCGCGAGCTGGCCCTGGACGAGGTGAGCGAGGCCAACCGCAGGCTCGAGGCGACGCTGGCCGAGAACGCGGGCCTGCACGAGCAGCTGCTGATCCAGGCCAGGGAAGCCGGGATCCTGGACGAGCGGCAGCGGATGGCGCGGGAGATTCACGACACGCTAGCCCAGGGACTGACCGGGATCATCACCCAGCTGCAGGCGGCCGAGCAGGCCGCCGACGATCCGGCTGGGTGGCGCCGGCATTTCGAGTCCGCGACCACGCTGGCCCGGGAGAGCCTGTCCGAGGCGCGACGGTCGGTGGACGCGCTGCGGCCCGAGCCGCTGGAGACGGGCCGGCTGCCTGCCGCGCTGGCCGACGTGGCCGGCCGCTGGTCGACGCTGCACGGGATCACGGTCCAGGTGAGCACGACCGGCACCGCGCGGCCGATGCCGGCCGAAGCCGAGCTCGCACTGCTGCGCACGGCGCAGGAGGGGCTGGCCAACGTGGCCCGGCACGCGCAGGCGACGAACGCCTGGGTGACACTGTCCTACATGGAGCAGGAGGTCGCCTTGGACGTGCGCGACGACGGCAAGGGCTTCGAACCGGCCCAGGCCGACGGGTTTGGCCTGGTCGCGATGCGGCAGCGAGTCGAGGGACTGTCGGGAACGCTGCAGGTCGAATCGGAACCGGGAGCTGGCACGGCGATCTCGGCCTGCGTCCCGGTCGCGGCCGGACAGGGCCGCGGGTGAGCCGCCCCGAGGCCGGTCCGCCGACGGCACCGTCGGGCGGCGCGGGCGGCGCGGGCGGCGCGGGCGGCGCGGGCGGCGCGGGCGGCGCGAGCGGCGCCCCGATCACGCTGCTGATCGCGGATGATCACCCTGTGGTCAGGGACGGGCTGAGCGCCATGTTCGCGCGCGATCCGGAGTTCGAGGTGCTCGGCGAGGCCGCCGATGGCGCCGAGGCTGTCCGGCTCGCCCTGGCGCTGGCGCCCGACGTGATCCTGATGGACCTGCGGATGCCGGGCACGGACGGCCTGACCGCGATCACCGAACTGGGAAAGCGAGGCAGCGCCGCGCGTGTGCTGGTGCTGACCACCTACGACACCGACAGCCATGTGCTGCCCGCGATCGAGGCGGGCGCGACGGGCTATCTGCTCAAGGACGCTCCCCGCACGGACCTGCTGCGGGCGGTCCGGGCCGCGGCCCGGGGCGAGGCGGTGCTTTCGCCCTCGGTGGCCGCCCGGCTGATGAGCCGGTTCCGGGCCCCCAGCGCGGGGCCGCTCAGCCACCGGGAACTCGAGGTCCTCGAACTGGTCGCAGCCGGGACTACCAACCGGGAGGCCGCCGCCAGGCTGTTCATCAGCGAGGCGACGGTCAAAACGCACCTGCTGAACATTTACGCCAAGCTCGGCGTCAACGATCGCGCGGCCGCCGTGGCCGAGGCGTTCAACCGGGGACTACTGACCCCGGAAACGCCAGAACGGTCGTAACGGCTATCCGTCGGGTGGTCCTGGGGGGTGCTGGGTGTCGACTGCGTGGCTAATCGAGCAGTTCGCGGAGCGCGAGGCGGACCGCGCGGGCCTGCTGCGACATGGCCTGGATCTCGGCGATGCCGTGCTCGTCAGCGGCGGTGCGGGCGAGCATATCCAGGTGCTGGCCGCTGAGCTCGGCCAGCGCCGCGGCCTGCTGCCAGTCCTGGTAAGCGGCGTCTGCCTCGCGGACCTCGGCCGCGTAACGCTCCAGCGCCGCGACCCGGGCGGCGACACTGGCGTCGGCGAGCTCGGCGGCCTGGAGCTGGCGGTCGAGCAGCGCGGTGGTCACCGCGCCCGCGTTGGCCGCCGACAGCTCAGCCCGCCGGGCCCGGAGCCGACCCTGTTCGCGCAGCGCGAGGGCGATGTCCCATTCCTGGCCGGCTAGGGCCACTCCCTCATCCAGCAGGCCGGCCCGGTAGACCTCCGATGAGGTCACGGCGTCGACCGCATCTTGGGAGCGCCGCAGCAGCACCCTGGACCGGGCGTCGAAATCGGCGCCGGTCAGGTAACGGCCGTGGTAAGCGCGTGCGGCCATGTCGGCCGGCACCTTGCCGCCGGGCTGTCCGAAGCGGACGATCCGGGTGCCGAGGACCACCGAGGTGACGATCGCGATGATTTCCGCGAGAAGCAGGGTGTAACGGCCCAAGGCGGATTCCCAGCCGGCCGCCCCCTGGAAGATCAGCACTCCGACGGCCAGCGGGGTCGCGCCGAAGACCGCGGTCAGCGCGGCGGCGGTCATGCCGGTGACCGCCCCGTCGATCGTGGCTCCCCGCCGGCCGGGGTCGGTCGGCAGGTAGTCGCGGTGCCGGACCGGCCGGTTCCAGTGCGCGGGGATCAGGAACGTGCCGGGGGCGGTCAGCAGCGCGCGCTCGGAGCCGGGGATGCCAGGGTCGACGGCCGGACGCCGTAGCAAGGCGCCACTCCAGGCTGCGTGGTGCTGGTCATCCATCGGCCGGCTCCTGTTCCGCACACCCGTAGCCGCGCAACCCGGGGCGGTAGGGCAGGTAAGTTCCCCCCAGATTATCGCGTCCGCGCGGCGCGGGTCTTTGCGGCCCGCGAGTATTCGGCCAGGGCCGAGGCGACGGCGTCGTCGGGCGACGGCAGGGCGCGAGCACGGTCAAGCGCGGCCTGGCGCATCCGGCCGGCCAGCGCAGGGTCGGTAAGCACCGCGCGCACCGCGTCGGCGAGCCGGTCCGGGTCGCCCGGAGCGACGAGGAGGGCGGCGTCCTCGCCGCAGATTTCCGGGATGCCGCCGACGCGGGTGGCCACGACCGGCACCCCGGCGCGAAGCGCTTCCTGCAGGATGAGCGGCTGACCTTCCCACACGCTGGGCAGCACGAAAACGGCGGCGGCAGCCAGCAGCGCGGGCACGTCATCGCGGTGACCGGGGAAGCGAGCGTCCAGGTGCAGCGCGGCCGCCTGGCTCTTCAGCCGCGCGTCCAGAGGTCCTTCGCCGACGATGACAAGCACGGGCTCGGGCTTGATGTCCCGCCAGCTGGAGGCCGCCTCGAGCAGGGTGCCGAAGCCCTTCTGAGGGGCGAGACGGCCTACGGCCAGGACAAGGGGGCCAAGGGGTCCAAGGGGGCGGGCCGGGCCGACGTCCGTCACGGCCGGCATCCGCGCAGCGCCGTCGGTACGAAGGGCCGGCGCCGGGATCGAGTAGGCGGGGACCGAGGCGTGGGCGACCCGACGGGCGCCGGCGGCGCGCATCCGCTGCTCCAGGTCCGCCGAGACGCACAGCACGGAGTCGGCGCGGCGCGCGACGATCAGCTCGAGGACCCGGTAGATCGCGCCGGTGACCCCGCCCGCGGCGGGGGCGTTGTGCACGGTGACGATCAGCGCAGGCCCGGCGTCGTACACACTGGGCCGGACGAACGCCGCCGCGATCGCGGTGAGCGCCCCGGCCCGCAGGCCGTGCGCGTGCACCACCTCGGGCCGCCAGGCCCGGAGCAGGCGGCGCAGCCGCCGGATCGCGACCACGTCTCGGAATACGCGCGGGCGGTCCGCGATGTCGACGGCGGTGAACCCGACGCGGGTGACGGCGCTGAAGCCGAAGTCACGGTCGGTCTGCGCGGGGCCGAACACCTCGGCCGTCATGCCCCGCGCCACGCAGCCGGCCGCGAGCATGCGCACGTGCCGTCCGGTGCCGCCCGTGCTGGTGCCCAGCACGAAGGCGACCTTCATGCCCGGAACACGCGGCGCACCACCGCGCGCAGGTCTCCCCCGTCGGCCACCGCCACCACGGCGAAGAAGGCCACCAGCACGGCGGCGCTGGCGAGCAGCGTGAGGGTCACATTCGGCAGGAAGCCCGTCACCCGGATCCCGGCCGCCACGGCGAGGCCGGCCGCAGCCCCGGCCAGGGTGCCGGCCAGCCCGGCGAGGGCGGCGCGCGCGCAGCCGCGCAGCGCCGCTGGCCCGCGGACCCGGCGGACGAGCACGAGCAGCGCGATGCCGGAGGCGGTGAGCCCGATGGTCGTACCCGCCCCGAGCCAGGGCACGACCGCCGATCGTGACACGAACGGCACGACTAGCAGGTCCACGGCGATCACCAGCAGCCAGCCGCCGCTGACCGCCACGGCGGCGGCCCGGCTCCGCCCGTCGGCGTACAGCACCCGGGACAGGTTCGCCATCAGGCCGTACCCGACGAGTCCGGGCGCGAACGCGGCCAGCGCGATCGCCAGCTGCCGGGCGTCCGCCGCCTGGCCGACATGGGACTGGAACACCCGGGCCAGCGGAATGCAGGTACCCGCCATTCCCGCCACCCCCAGCCAGGACGCCACGATCACGGCCCGGGTCGAGGTGGCGGTGGTGGCGTCGAAACGGTCGTCACGGGCGGCCAACTGGGGGAAGGCGCTGGTCGCGATCGGCACGGCGAGCACGGCATACGGCACGAAGAACACCGCCCAGGCGAAGCTGTACAGGACCAGCGCGCCGCTGCCGCCGCGGGAGTTGGCGAGCACGATCACCACGGCCACCGAGGCGTCCTGGGCGATAAGCGTCGAAACGCCCGCGGCAGCCAGCGACCGCACTCGCACTCCCACCCCGGCTGGGAAGCGCAGCGCGGGCCGCAGCCCGAGCCGCAGCCGGACCGACGGGATCAACGGGGTGACGACCAGGGCCGCGACACCCACGGTCGTTCCCGCCGCCAGGACCACCCACGCCAGGGTGGGCACCGGCCTGAGCATGTTCTGGTAGCCGTTACCCACCTGGCCGAACCAGAAGTACGCGCCGATGACGACCAGGCTGGAAAGCACCGGCGCCAGTGCGGGCGCGGTGAACCGGCGGTGCGACTGCAGGATGCCGTACAGCATGACGGCCAGGCCGTACAGCAAGATCTGCGGCGCGAACACGATGAGCATCCGCGCGGCCATCGAGACCATGGCGGCCCGCGGACAGCCGGGTGTCCCGCCGAGCAGCACCGACACGAGCGGCCGTGCGGTGACCGCGACCAGGGCGCTGACCGGGACGAGCAGCAGCACCGCCCAGCTCAGCAGCGCGGAGGAGATCTGCCGCGCGTGCTCCCGGTCGGCGGTGGCCGCCAGCCCGGTCATCGCGGGCCCAGCCAGCACCGGTACCACCACGGCCGTCAGGGCGCCGCCTGCGACGATGTCGTAGATGATGTTCGGCACCATGTTCGCGGTGGTGTACGCGGTGCCGAGGCAGGATGCCTCGACGGTGTGCGCGAACACCACCTGGCGGCCGAACCCGATCACCCGCGCCAGCATGGTGATGGCACCGATCAGCACCGCGGCCCGGCCTATCCCCCCGGTCCGCTGCCGAGCACTCCCCCGCTCGGCCACGGGCACGGTCACTCGTCCAGCGGCGCTAGGTCGGGTACCTGTTTGGCCGGCCGCCTGCCCAGCATGTCGAGCCAGCGCAGGGCCGGGGTGCGCTCGATCACCTTGGTGAAGCTGACCTTCTCGCTGGCGGCGGTCAGCCCGGCGATCCCGGCGAGCAGGGCGAGCCTGGCCGGCCGGGGCAGGCCGGCCGCGCGCGCGCCGAGCAGCGCGCCGAGGGCGTTCGCGCCGGCGTCGCCGAGCATGGCGCGCTCGCCGAGGTCCTCGGGGAGCAGGGCCAGCGCGGCCGCGACCGGGGCGGCGGTGCTGATCGCGCCGGGGGTCCCGATCGCGACCGCGACCTTGATGGCCCGCCCGGGCCGCAGGTCGAACAGGTTCAGCAGGTTCGCGCCCCCGGCGACGAGCCCGGCGTTGAGGACCACGTCCGCGACCGGCCCGCCGGCCACGACGGCGGACAGGATTGCGGTGGCGCCGATGCCGCCCAGCTTCACCGTTCCGGTGGTCACCTCACCGTGGCGCAGCGCGCCGAGATGCCCGCGGAACCCGCGCCGGTCCCCCGAGCCCGCCAGGTCGTCATAGGCCCCGAACGCTGCCGCTCCCACCGCGGCCACGATCGTCGCCGTGTCGGCGCGGAGCGAAGAGCCCCTTCGCGCGGTCCGGCCCTTACCCGGGGATCCGCCCATGGCCCGCACGCCTGCCTGGGCCAGCACGCCCGCGATCGCGCCGGCCGCGACGGCGGGTCCCTCGAGCAACGTGACCGGCTCACCCCGATGGTTGGTCCGAGACCAGGTCTTGGCGCCGCCGGGAGGACGACGGTTCAGGGCGGAGTACGCCAGCCGCGCGGCGCCCGCCGCGGTCGCGCCCGCGGTGTATTCCGCGAGCCGGCCAGGCCGCTGCCCGTTCACTTCTTCGCCTTCTTGCTCGACGAGGTGGGCGTGGGGGTCGGGGACGCCGACGCGGATGGCGTGGGCGCCGGAGTCGGAGCGACGGCGTTCGCGCCGTTGCCCGCCAACCCGTAGCTCCCGGCCTTGCCTCCGGCCAGCAAGATGGCCAGCGCCTGGATCACCACGCTCTGCCCGGACGCCAGGTCCGCGTCATCGACGGTGGACACCTGGTTGGCCACGTTGTTCGACCGCAGGACCGCGATCGGGCTGCCCGGACCCGAGCCCGCCGATGAGCCCGCGACCACGGTGGCTGAGCTCGTGGCCGCCAGCTCGGCGACCAGTGGCGGGAGCACCTGGTCCAGCGGGTCCGCGCTGCCGTCGGACGGCACGCTCTGCGGGGTCACGACGACGACGAGACTCGCCTGGGTGGCGGGCTGCCCGGTGGTGTTGAGGAACCCGGATGAGGCGTAGGCCGAGAGGATCGTCTGCGCGCTGCTGCTCTGATCGGCGCCGCCGGACGGCGAGATGGCCAGCTGGGAGCCGGTCGGCTGGTCCGGCCCCGATTTCGATGACGTGGTCAGGATCTCGCTGGCGATCACCTGAACGGCCTGCTGCTGGTAGCTTCCGCTGTTAGCCAGCGAGATGCCGGCGGAACGAGCGACGTCGAGGTTGGTCTGGTTCAGGCTGTCCTGGGTGGTGCTGCTGGTGTCGAAGAACTCCGGCTGCAAGGCGATCTGCCCGGTCACGGTGGCCCCCGCGTCGGCGGCCGCGGCGCTGATGCCGCTGACGACCGAGGACTGCGCACCCGGCTCGGTGATGATCAGGAGCCGCTGGCCGGTCAGCAGGTCCCGCACGACGGCGGGCTCGACCGCCTGGGCATATGACTCACCCGCGCTGGCCTGCGCCTGGGCCGTGGCGAGCTGGCCGCGCGTCTGGTCATATTCGTTCTGCAGCTTGGCGGTGGTGTGGTTCAGGATGTTGTAGGTGGGACCTTGCAGCTCCGCGGCGCCCAGGACGATCCCGATCGCGAGCGCGAGGAACACCGCCACGATCGAGACAAGGTGATAGCGAAAGTCGATCACTAGAATTTCCCGGTCAGCCAGTAGGTGAATGAATGCCAGGTCGCTTCGACGTACCTGGCCAAGATGGGGTCGGCGGGCGAGAATACCACGGCGACGAACACGGTCACCACGGCGGCGAGCACCAGCACGAGCAGCGACCAGCTGGAGATCCGGCTCTGGTACAGCTGGTGCACGCCCCGGGCGTTGACCAGCTTTCCCGCGACCCGCAGATGCGTGATGAACGTGCTCGACATCCCCGGACGGCCCTTGTCCAGGAACTCCTCGAGGGTGTGATGTGTGCCTACCACCACGATCAGGCTCGCCCCCTTGGCGTCGGCTACGAGCAGCGCGACATCCTCGCTCGTGCCGGGCGCCGGGCAGGTGACGGCGTCCAGGCCGAGCTCGCGAACCCGGGCCAGCCCGGGCGCACGGCCGTCCGGATAAGCGTGCACCACGAGTTCCGCGCCGCAGCACAGTGACTCGTCTGATACCGAGTCCATGTCACCAAAGATGGCGTCGGGCTGGTACCCGGCCTCGATCAGCGCGTCCGCGCCACCGTCCACGCCCACCATCACCGGCTTGTACTCACGGATATAGGAGCGCAAGGCGGCGACGTCCTCGCGGTAATGGTACCCGCGCACCACCACCAGGACATGCCGGCCGTTCATGTCCGTTTCCATCTCAGGGGCCGGGATGCCGTGGGTGAGCAGTTCGTGCTCGCGCCGCAGGAACTCCAGGGTGTTCGCGGCGAACGACTCGATCTGCACCGCGACCATGTCCTTGGCCTCGGCCATCGCCGTGGCCACCAACTCATCGGTCAGCGGCGTTCCCTTGGCGACGACCGTCTCGCCGACGTACAGGGTCTCGCCGTCCAGCCGGACCGCGGTGCCGTCGGGGACCTTGACGAGCACGTCCGGCCCGACTCCGTCCACGACCGGGATGCCCGCCTCGAGCAACAGCTTGGGGCCCAGGTTGGGGTAACGCCCGGTGATGCTGACCGAGACGTTGACCACGGCGGCGACCTTCCGCCTGATCAGCTCCTCGGCGCTGACCCGGTCCAGGTCGGAATGATCGATAATGGCGATCTCGCCGGGATTGAGCCGCTTGGTGATGTTCTTCGTCCGGCGATCCACCCGGGCCACAGCGATGATGCCGGGCAGCGGCTCCTCAGCCTTACCCCGCGTTAGCAGCGGAATTCTCACGGACGATACCTTCATCGAGTTACATCCTGCCAGAGCCGTCAGCCCCCGATGGCCAGGTTCGCAACTACGGCGTGTCACTCATCTGGCGACGAAGCGTCACTATGTATCACGGACGGTGCGCCGAAAGGTACCAGCTGAACCTGAAAGTTAGCTGTAAGTACCTAAAGACGAGGGCACCAGGCCCAGCAGCCGGGACGATGACGCTCCGCAGCGGAGTCCGGGGTCCGTCGGAAGCGATCGGGTAGTGTTGGAATCGTGATAAAGGGGGCGCGGTTTACCGAGGCCGACGCGGAAGCGCGGGTCCACGGTATCTGCTTCAAGACAGGCCCGCCGGAACGAGTGGGCGTCGAACTCGAGTGGCTAGTGCGTGATCGCCACGATCCTACCCAGCCAGTACAGGCGGAATGGGTCACGGCGACGCTCTCTGGGTTCGGATCCTCGAACCCGCCGAATAATGACCAGGATGACCCGGAGCAAGCAGGCAGGTTCGTTCCGAATCCTGATTTTCCTTCTCTTCCCTCTGGCGCCTCGCTCACGGTCGAGCCTGGCGGGCAGCTTGAGCTAAGCTCCCTACCCGCGGCTACGCTCGGTGAGCTCCTTGAGGTGACCGGGCGTGACCTTACCGCCCTCCGCGACGCGGCCGCTGACGTCGGGCTCGAGCTTTGCGGCTACGGCCTCGACCCGCTGCGCCCGCCCCGGCGCGTCCTTGACCTCCCGCGGTACGTCGCGATGGAGAAATTCTGGGATCGTGACGGCCCGTGGGGCCGCCAGATGATGTGCGGCACCGCGTCCGTCCAGGTCTGCGTGGACGCCGGCGAGGACAGCGCGGGCGGATCCGGGTACCGTGCGCGCTGGCGGCTCCTGCACGCGATCGGGCCGGTGCTGGTAGCGGCGTTCGCCAACTCCCCGCTCCGCGACGGGAAGCCGACAGGCTGGCGTTCGGCCAGGCAGCAGGTGTGGGCCCACATGGATCCGGGCCGCACCCGGGCGCCTGCGGAAAACGGCGACCCACGGGACGCATGGACCGCCTACGCCCTGGACGCCAAGCTCATGTGCGTCCGGGAGCCCGACTCGGCGGACTGGACCGCGCCGGCCGGGCTGACCTTCCGCGACTGGCTCCGTGATCGCCCGGCGACGCTGCGCCCGCCGACCCGCGAGGATCTCGACTATCACCTGTCTACCTTGTTTCCGCCGGTCCGGCCGCAGGGGCACCTGGAGCTGCGGATGATCGACGCGCAGCTCGGCGACGGATGGATCGTCCCCGCAGCCGTCGTCATGGCGCTGACCAGCGACGCGCGAGCCGCGGAGGCCGCGGAGGCCGCCGCTGAACCGGTGTGGGCGCAATTCCGGGATGCCGGGGACGATCACATGAGGTCGATGGGGCCGTGGCTACGCGCGGCCAGGTACGGTCCCGCCGACCCGACCATCAGCCGGGCCAGCAAGCAGTGCTTCGAGGCGGCCGAAGCGGCGCTAAGCCGCTCCGGCGCCCCCGCCCCGATCCGGCAGGCGGTCGCCGATTTCACCGACCGCTACGTGCTGAAAGACCGATGTCCGGCCGACGACCAACTCGAAGGAGTCGCATGACCGAGCTTGACGCTGACCAGGAAACTGGCACCGCCGAGACCCTGCGGGAGCTGATCGGCAGGGAACTGACCGGCGCGCGGGGGCGGACGTCGCTGCTCACCGACTGCGTGGACGAAGCCGACCTGGTCCGGCAGCACTCGCCGCTGATGTCGCCGCTGGTCTGGGACCTCGCGCACATCGCCAACCAGGAAGAGCTCTGGCTGCTGCGCGAGGTCGGCGGCCGCGAATCCCTGCACCCGGAAA
>Ga0302235_10003546_pt1 | contig 10964 bp, 8 predicted proteins | sample II_Palsa_N3_3_FD_193577 | JGI IMG/M metagenome (GOLD analysis project Ga0302235, IMG submission 193577) | Peat permafrost microbial communities from Stordalen Mire near Abisko, Sweden - II_Palsa_N3_3 | ecosystem: Environmental > Terrestrial > Soil > Palsa > Peat permafrost | place: Sweden... | reverse complement strand
CACATCGCGCGGACGGGGGCACCGCGCGGCGCGACGCCGCCGCATAGCGTCACGATACAAGCTTGGTCATACATCTACAAGTCGTGATCAGCAAGACACAGGGTTTGTTTCTGCCAAAACCGGGCGGCCGACACCCGAAACGCCTGGAACTGGTGAGATCGACGGGGCACCAGGGACTGCCGGCACGGGACGGGCGCACGGGGCGGCCGGGACGGGGGCGGGGCGGCGGGGCGGACGCACGGGCGGGCGCAGGGGCGGGCGCACGGGCCGCGGCGCGGGATTCGGAGTGGTCTCGGACCGTCCTAAGCTGAGCAGGAGGCCCGGGCCGGGTCTGGGCGGAAGGAGAGGTCTTGCCGGAGTTCAGTTATACGGATCTGCTGCCGACCGGGGGGGACGACACCACGTACAGGCGGCTGAGCAGTGACGGCGTGGCGAGCCACGCTTCGTTCGGCAGGAAATTTCTTGAGGTGGAGCCGGAGCTGCTCACCCTGCTGACGTCGGCGGCCATGCACGATATCGCCCACTTGCTGCGGCCCGCGCACCTGCGCCAGCTACGGTCCATCCTGGACGATCCGGAGGCCAGCCCGAACGACCGGTACGTGGCGCGCGACCTGCTGAAGAACGCGTGCATCGCGGCCGGCGGGGTGCTGCCCATGTGCCAGGACACCGGCACCGCCATCGTGATGGGCAAGCGCGGCCAGCAGGTGCTGACCGACGGGCGGGACGAGGAGCACATCGCGCGCGGCGTCTACGACGCGTACACCACGCTGAACCTGCGGTACTCCCAGCTCGCGCCCCTGACCATGTGGGACGAGCGGAACACCGGCAGCAACCTGCCGGCCCAGATCGAGATCTACGCCGCCGGCGGGGACCAGTACAAGTTCCTGTTCATGGCCAAGGGCGGCGGCTCGGCCAACAAGTCGTTCCTGTACCAGGAGACGAAGGCGGTCCTGAACCCCGCGGGCATGCTCAAGTTCCTCGAGGAGAAGATCCGGTCGCTGGGCACCGCGGCGTGCCCGCCGTACCACCTGGCCATCGTGGTGGGCGGGACGTCGGCCGAGTACGCGCTCAAGACGGCCAAGTACGCGTCGGCGAAGTACCTGGATACGCTGCCGGTTTCGGGGTCGGCTGCGGGGCACGGGTTCCGGGACCTCGAGCTCGAGGCCGCGGTGCTCGACATCACGCGGCGGATCGGCATCGGCGCGCAATTCGGCGGCAAGTACTTCTGCCACGACGTGCGGGTCATCCGGTTGCCGCGGCACGGGGCGTCGTGCCCGGTCGCGATCGCGGTGTCCTGCTCCGCGGACCGGCAGGCGCTGGGGAAGATCACCGCTGACGGGGTGTTCCTCGAGCAGCTGGAGACCGACCCGGCGCAGTACCTGCCCGATGTCGCCGTGGCGTCCGAGGACGGCGAGGTCGTGGCGATCGACCTGAACCAGCCGATGGACTCGATCCGGGCCGAGCTGACCAGGTACCCGGTGCGGACCCGGGTGGCGCTGACCGGGCCGCTGGTGGTGGCGCGGGACATCGCGCACGCCAAGATCGCCGAGCGGCTGGACGCGGGCGAGCCCATGCCCGCGTACCTGCGGGATCACCCTGTCTACTACGCCGGGCCAGCCAAGACGCCCGCGGGCTACGCGTCCGGGTCGTTCGGGCCCACGACGGCGGGCCGGATGGATTCCTACGTGGACCGGTTCCAGGCCGCGGGCGGCTCGCTGGTCATGCTGGCCAAGGGCAACCGCTCCGCGGCCGTGACGGCGGCGTGCCAGCAGTACGGCGGTTTCTACCTGGGCTCGATCGGCGGCGCGGCGGCGCGGCTGGCCCAGGACTGCATCACCCGGGTCGAGGTGCTCGAGTACCCCGAGCTCGGCATGGAGGCCGTGTGGCGGATCGAGGTGCGGGACTTCCCGGCGTTCGTGGTGGTGGACGACAAGGGCAATGACTTCTTCGCGGACCCGTCCGGGCCGCTGCTCAGCATCGGGGCGCGGCCCTGAACGGGAAAGAGACCTTCACTTAACCAATGCTTAGCCGCCCCCCAGGGACCTTTCAGCGAACACCGTGTATGGTCCGCGTATGCACCCTTTGGCGGACACCGGCCGGGTGATCGCCGGGCGCTACCGGCTAGAGGCCCCCATCGGCCGAGGTGCCATGGGAGTCGTGTGGCGTGCCCGCGATCAGCTGCTCGACCGTGACGTCGCGGTCAAGGAAGTCCAGATCGCGGAGACGCTGACCGAGGTGGAGCGGGCCAACGCCTACCAGCGCACGCTGCGCGAGGCCAAGACCGCCGCCCGGCTCAACCACCCGGGCGTGGTGACCGTCTACGACGTGGCCGAGGACCAGGGCCGCCCGTGGATCGTGATGCAGCTGGTCAGCGCCCAGTCGCTGGACCAGGTGCTCGCCACCTCGGGCCCGCTGTCGCCGCGCCGGGCCGCCGAGGTGGGCCGGCAGCTGCTGTCCGCGCTGAGCGTGGCGCACGCCGCCGGGGTGATGCACCGGGACGTCAAGCCCAGCAACGTGCTGCTTGGCCGGGACGACCGGGCGGTGCTGACGGACTTCGGCATCGCGACCTTCCAGGGTGATCCGCGGCTGACCCAAACCGGGATGGTAATGGGCTCGCCGGGCTTCACCGCGCCCGAGCGCATCCGCGGCGAGGACGCCTCTCCCGCCTCGGACCTGTGGTCGCTCGGCGCGACGCTGTTCGCCGCGGTGGAAGGGCACGGGCCGTTCGAGAAGCGCGGCGGCGCGATCACGACCATGTCGGCGATCATCAACGAGGATGCGCCCCTGGCGCCGGGGGCGGGCGCGCTCGGGCCGGTGATCGCCGCCCTGCTGCGCCGGGAACCGTCCGACCGGCCGGACGCGAGCGCGGCCACCCGGATGATCACCGACGTGCTGCCGCTGCTGCCGGCCAGGACCGGGGCCGAGCCGGCCGGCTACGAGGCCACCGCGCGGTCCGGGTCGTCCTGGGCCTCGGCCTCGGCCTCGGCCTCGGCGGACCACACGTTCTCGGGCGACCCGTTCGGCTCGCTGTCGGCCGCCGACACGCGGGGCGGCGGTGAGCCGGTCGCGGAGGCGACCGCGGCGACCACGCCGCAGCCGGTGCTGGGTGACGCGGCGCCTGCTGCGTACGACGCGCCGGCGAGCGCGTACGACGCGCCGGCGGGCGGGTACGAGGCGCCGCCGGGGGCGTATGACGCGCCGGTGACTGAGTACCGGCCGCCTACGGAGTACGACCGGGCGCAGGGGGGCTGGGGTCAAGGGGGTTCGGCGGCCGGGTCGGCGGCGGGGTCGGTGGCTCCGCCGGACTTCTCCTCCTGGTACGACCCGGCGCCCCGGTCGGGACCGGCGCCTTCGGCTCAGCCCTGGTCCGGCCCGGCGGGGCCGTCCGGCGGCCGCGCGGACTACGCTCCTGCTCATGCGCCGCGCAGGCGCCGGACGGGGTTGTGGCTCGCGCTCGTGCTGCTGGCCGTGCTGGGCGCGGGCGCGGGGGCCGCCACCATCGTGCTGCTGCGGCACAACACGACGGGGTCGGCGGCCGGGGGTTCGTCGTCACCGGCCACGTCGTCGCTCCCGCCGCCCCAGACGGCCCCGCAGATTGTCGACGCGATCAACGAGCACACCACGGGCCCGCTTCCGGCCGGGTGGACCACCAGGGACCGGCCTGCCACGAGCGCGGAAGTGGCCGGCTTTACCATCGGCGCGCCGGCCAACTGGAAGGCCTCCACGGCCGGCTACCAGACCTACTTGTACGACCCGTCCGCCAACGCGAACATCCTCATCGACCTCACGCCGCATACCTTCCCGAACGACATGCTGAGGGAAGGGCAGTACATCAGGAAGCAGTCACTGGCGCAGAACCGGTTCCCCGGCTACGTCGGGCTGGGCCTGCAGGCCGCGACCATCCGCGGCACGCACGGGGCGTGGTGGAAGTTCACCTGGGACGACAACGGGGTCAGCCAGGAGGCCATCGACCTGCTCTTCGTGCTGCACACCCCGGCGGGCGCGCAGTCGTACGCGGTGTACATGACCGCGCCGAAGAGCATATGGAACCAGATGCGGCCGGTCTTCGACGAAGAGGCGGAGACGTTCGCCCCGCTGACGTGAGGTTCACGGAGCAGGCCGACGGACCACCCACCGGGGGTGGCCCGTCGGCTTGGCCGCGGCGTTATTGGCCTAGCCGCATTGGCCTAGCCGCATTGGCCTACCGCATTGGCCTAGCCGCATTGGCCTAGCCGCATTGGCCTACCGCATTGGCCTAGCCTCGGCGGAACTAGTACCAGCCGGTGGCCTGCTCGTGATCCCAGGCGCCGCACGGGGATCCGTAGGTGCCCTTGATGTACTCCAGGCCCCACCTGATCTGCGTCGCCGCGCTGGTCTGCCAGTCCGGCCCGGCGCTGGCCATCCGGGAGCCGGGCAGCGCCTGCGGAATGCCGTAGGCGCCCGAGCCGGCGTTGTAGGCGGTCACGCTCCAACCGCTCTCGTGCGCCCACAGCGGGTCCAGGCAGGAGAACTGGCTGGACGACCAGCCAAACGAGCCGAGCATCGCCTCGGCGATCTGCTGCGGGGAACCGGAGGCCACCGGGGCGGCGAACGTGGTCACCGCTGCCGTCGGCTGCGCCGAGGCCGTGGGCTGGGATGTGGCCGTGGACTGGGACGTGGCCTGCGCCGCGGGCTGGGCGGCGGGTGCCTGCTGTGCGGCCCGCTCCCGGGCGGTCTTCCAGTGGGTGGCGGAGAGTTCGGCCGCCACGTCGCGGATCTGGTAGGCCTGCAGGGCCTGGCTCGCGGTGCTCTGCTCGCTCGTGGTGCTCTGCGCCAAGGCCTGCAGCTGGAACGTGTGACCAGTGAAGGCCTGCATCTGCAGCGTCTGACCGGAGATGGTCAGGAGCGAGCCGGCATCGGCCTCATGCGTGCGGCCGGCGGCCGGCCCGGACGGTCCGGGTGACCACGTGACCGCGGCCGCGGTCGCGGTGCCGGCCACGACGAACGCGCCGGCCGCGATCAGGGCGACAGCCTTGGATCGGCTGCATTGAATTTTCCGGTGCCGTGACAAGGGAACCTTTCGGTGGTGCGCGTCACGCGATGTGCTCCACCCCCGATCGCGACTGCCACCGCATCGGTGGCAGGCATCTGCGCATGTGACGTGGCGCGGGTCAGGGCGCCGGGCTAACTCAAGGCAGCCATCACACAGGCGGGGTGCTGTCGGATCAACCATGCCTGACGTCAAATGGAAACGCCGACAAAAAGACATGTGATGTAGATCACCACCGCTGAATAACAAACCGCCGATGGCTCGAAATTGTGCTATTTACCTATATGTTTCTCGGTAAGCGAACACGCGGGTGGCCCACTATGATGAAGCTCACACTGATGCTTAAACTTCGCATTGGGCACGATAGCGGGCATGCGGTGACCGGCAAATTCGCCCCCGCCGCGACGCCCGGGCGGTAAAACGAGGGCGGAATTCCTACCTTAAGTAAGGTATTAATCGCGATCAGTAATACCCGTTGGCTTCCTCGAAAGCCCACGCGCCGCACGGAGTCCCGTATATCTCCTTGATGTAGCCGAGGCCCCACGCGATCTGGGTCGCCGGGTTCGTCTGCCAGTCGGGACCGGCGCTGGCCATCTTGCTACCCGGCAGCGCCTGCGGGATGCCGTACGCACCGCTGGCGTTCTCCGCGTCGTAGATCCAGCCACTCTCCCGGTTCCACAGGTCCTGCAGGCAGCCGAAGTAGGTCTGCGGGCTGAAGCCGAAGCTGGCCATCAGGTTGTAGGCGATGGACTGTGCGGTGTTCGGGTTGGGCGGGGTGGAGGTCACGTAGACGATGCCGCCCGTCCCGGTGCCGGTGCTGGTGCTGCTGCTGGGGTCGGCCGCGGCCACTTCGGCGGGCGAGGCCAGCTTCGGCTTGGCTACCACGGTCAGCGTGCGGGCCGCCGCGGTCATCGCAATCAGCTGCGCGCGCTCGGCTTCGAGCAGGGCCATGGTGTGGCTGCCCGGTACCGCCTCGACGGCCTGGGCAACGTTAAAGGCGCCCGATCCCGGGCTGAATACTGCCGCGCCGACCGCGACGCCGATGACCGCTACGGCGGCGAAAACCGCGACTGGAAAGACAATGCCGACGCGTCGGATCAACCCGCGCTTGCGCCTATTGCTGCGATTCCCCGTCCGGTGTCGCGACAAGGCAATCCTTTCCTTCCGGCCATGCCCCGCCTGGCGCCAGACGCCGGCTCGCGGTAGTACCGGCGTGCCGGTGGGCCCACGCGGTTACTGGCGCCGCGCCGCCCGCTGCACCTGACCTGGTGCGCCGTCTGGCCCGCCTCGCACAAGTACCGCTGGCGCCTAACAATGCCAGAAAGGCCGCCCGAATGCGGCGAACTTCGGCTAGAAAATCGGCGACCGGTTTACCGGAGCACTTGTGACGATAATCACAAGACAATAACACCGTTGGTAACCGGCATGGACCAGGCAGTGATCACGGCCGTATCTCGGCGGCCGGCGGCGGTCCCGACGCCGGTCCCGGTGGCCCCCTGTTGTGGCCCCCGTTGTGGCCCCTGTTGTGGCCCCGCCGCTGGGACTCGGGCTCTACAGGCAGGGGGTCCGGCTGTCACAATCGAACCATGGAAACCCCTTTGTCGCCCCTTGACTTCGCCCGCCGGACGCGCCGGCTGCACGCCGACCGCGAGGCGGTCGTCGACGGCGAGCTTCGCCTGTCCTACCGGCAGTTCTTCGACCGCTGCGACCGCTGGTCCGCGGCGCTGCAAACACTGGGCGTACGACAGGGCGACCGGGTGGCCACGATCGCACCGAACACGCACGCACAGTTGGAGGCCTTCTACGCCGTGCCGCAGATCGGGGCGGTCCTGGTGCCGATCAACTACCGGTTGACGGCGGAGGACTTCGTCTACATCGTGAACCACTCGGGAGCCACGGTGGTCTGCGTCCACAGCGACTACCTGAAGGCAGTGGACAGCGTCCGCGACGAGATGCCGGGCGTGCGCCACTTCGTGGCCTTCGAGGGCGCCGCTTCCGGGGACGGTACCTCGGGGGACGGTGCCTTGAGGGACGGCGCCTCGGGGGACGCGGCGGGCGGGTGGCTCGACTACGAGGCGGCGATCGCCGCCGCCGATCCCGGCTTCGAGCGGCCCGAGATCGGCGAGCGGGACCTGCTCTCGATCAACTACACGAGCGGGACCACGGCGCGCCCCAAGGGCGTGATGATCACCCACCGGAACGCCGCCATGAACACGATCGGCACGCTGCTGCACCTGCCGATAGGAGTCGGCGAGCGGTACCTGTGGACCCTCCCGATGTTTCACGCCAACGGCTGGACCTACACCTGGACGGTCACGGCGGCCGCGGGTACGCACATCTGCTTGCGCAAGGTCGACCCGGCGACCATCTTCGGGCTGATCAGGGACGAGCAGGTGAGCTGGCTGGCCGCCGCGCCGACGGTGCTGATCTCGCTGGCCAACGCGCCCGCCGCGGTCCGGGGCGAGGTCCCGGCCGGCGTTCGGGTGGTGACGGCCGGGGCACCGCCGGCGGCGGCCACCATCGAGCGGCTCGAAGCCGATCTCGGCTGGGAGGTCACCCAGGTCTACGGCCTGACCGAGACGGCGCCGTTCATCACGGTCTGCGCCCCGCTGCCCGAGCACGAGGGCCTGCCGCTGGCGGACCGCGCGGTCATCAAGGCACGGACCGGCGTCGAGCTGCTGACCTCCGGCGAACTGCGGGTGGTCGACCCCGAGCGGCGCGAGGTGCCCGCGGACGGGCAGACGGTGGGCGAGATCGTCGTCCGCGGGAACGTCGTCATGGAGGGCTACTACCAAGACCCCGAAGCGACCGAACGGGCCATGGGTGACGGCTGGTTCCACACCGGAGACGCGGCGGTGGTCCACCCCGACGGCTACGTGGAGATCCGGGACCGGCTCAAGGACGTGATCATCAGCGGCGGGGAGAACATCTCCTCGATCGAGGTCGAGGGCACGCTGCTGCGCCACCCGGCGATCCGGGAAGCCGCGATCGTCGGCCTGACCCACGAGAAGTGGGGCGAGACGCCGCACGCCTTCGTGGTGCTGCACGAGGACGCCAGCACGACCGAGGACGAGGTCATCGCCTTCGCACGGGAGCACCTGGCGCACTTCAAGGCCCCGAGCGGCGTCACCTTCGTCGGCGAGCTGCCGAAGACCGCGACGGGGAAGATCCAGAAGTACGTCCTGCGGAAGGGCGCGCCCAACCTCTCCGCCCAGTAGGAGCACGCGGTTCCGGGGTCACCAGCTCCGGCGTCGCCAGCTCCGGGGTCAGCCAGTTCCGGGGTCAGCCAGTTCCGGGGTAACCAGCCGAACGCGTCGTTCGCGCTGTGGTACTCGTACAGCTCGGTCGCGTCGAACCACAGGTCGACCTCGTACTTCGCTTCTTCTGGCTTGCCCGAGGCGTGCACCAGGTTCGCGACCGCCTTGCCGGTCGCGACGGCGACCGCCTTGGACTGATGCGCGAAGTCGCCGCGGATCGAGCCGGGCTGGGCCTCGTTCGGGTAGGTAGAGCCGACGATCTTGCGCACCGTGGCCACCGCGTCTTCGCCCTCGATCACGAACGCGATGACCGGACCGCGCTGCATGAACTCCGCCGTGGCGTTGTAAACGGCTGATCCCAGCCGCTCTTCCAGGTCGAAGTAGTGCTTGCGGGTGAAGTCGGCGTCGATCTTGCGCATTTTCATGCCGATGATCTTCAGCGACGCGTCCTCGAACCGCTGGATAATACGTCCTGCCAGGCCGCGGGCGACGGCATCCGGCTTGAGCACGACGAGCGTGCGCTCGCGCAATGACTCGGCCACGGTAGTCCTTTCGCTTTAAGAAGGTTGTCACAGGGTAGCGGCCCTTGTTAACGCATTGGCAACGCGGACTAAGCTCCGCGGGCCGGTTCCAGGGCCAGGGTCATGCAGACGCTATACGGGTTGACCGTGTAAGGGCCGAACGGCGCGCACGGCTTGAACCCCGCCTTACGGTACAGGGAGCGGGCGGCGGCGAACGCGTCCATGGTCCCGGTTTCCAGACTGACCCGCAGGTAGCCGCGGGTTTCGGCCACGCGCAGCAGGTGGGCGAGCATGGCCTGCCCGACGCCCTGGCCGCGGTCCTGCGCCCGGGTGTGCATGGCCTTGAGCTCGCCGTGAGTTTCGTCCAGTTGCCTGATCGCGCCGACGCCGGTGAGCACGCCGTCCAGGCGGGCCCCGTACAGGGTGAGGCCGGGGTCGGACCAGGCTTCGGTGCCCAGAGCGTGCACATGCTCGGGCGGGCTCTGGACGCGGGCGAAGGTCAGGTGCCGTTGCAGGAGAGCGCGCACGTCGTGGTCGTTCGGATCCTCTACGGCGATGATCAGGTCCACGTCCTATCCTTACCGATAAGGGGCGCTGCCCGTGACCGGCCCGACATCGGAGCTCAGATCATGCCTTCGTCAGTTCCCGTGATCGACCTGACCCCCTGGTTCGGCGGACAGAAGGCGGCCCGCGCGGCGGTCGCCGCCGAGGTCGACGCGGCGCTGCAGAGCGTGGGCTTCTTCCTGATCACCGGGCACGGCGTGCCGGACGACCTGCGCGCGCGGGTCCGCGCGCAGGCCCGGGCGTTCTTCGCGCTGCCGGCCGAGACCAAGCGGCGCTACGCCGTGACCGTGGGCGGGCGGGGCTGGCTGCCGCCCGGGGTCGAGGCGAACGGTTACGCCGAGGGCACAGAAACTCCGCCCGACATGAAGGAGTCGTACGCGGTCGGCGCCGATCAGCCGACCGGTGACCCCGAGGTCGACGGGTACTGGTTCCAGCCCAACGTCTACCCGGCCGAGGTGCCGGGGCTCGAGGCCACGGCGGTCGCCTACCTGGCTCGCATGCGCGCGCTCGCGGACGAGCTCCTGGTGATCTGCGCGGCCGCGCTGGGCCTGGAAGACGACTTCTTCACCCGGCACACCGGGCACGCCACCCACACGATGAACATCAACTGGTACCCGCCGATGACGGTGGCCGGACGGCCGGAACCAGGGCAGTTCCGCATCGGGCCGCATACCGATTTCGGGACGGTGACCGTCCTGGATCGCGAGCCCGGCCGCGGCGGCCTGCAGGTCTGGACCGAGCAGGACGGCTGGGAGGACGCGCCGTACGTCCCCGGCGCGTTCACCATCAACACCGGCGACCTGCTGGCCCGCTGGAGCGGCGCGCGGTGGAAGTCCAACCGGCACCGGGTGCTGCCGCCACAGGCGGAGGCGCCCGACGAGGACCTGGTCTCGCTGGTCTACTTCTACGAGGCCGACCACGACGCGGTGATCGAGTCGCTCCAGCCGCCGATCGGCAAGCCGAACGACTACCCGCCCGTGGTGTCGGCGCAGTTCCTGAAGAAGCTGCTGGACGCGATCACGGTCGGTTAGCTCTACCCGCCGTGTCAACCCGGTGACCGCGCGGCGCGTCCAACGCCTCGTGAACGACATCGGATATCCCGAGGCACCGCCCCGGCCAGAGGCACGCCTCCTCGCGCTCAGGTGCCTGGGCATCCCGCAGGTAGCCACGCGGACCTCGATGAGCAGGCGCCGCACGCTGAGGTACCGGCTGGCCGGCTACTGCGCGCGGCTGCGGCCGGGCACCACGGCCGAGCTCGCATCACTGGTCCTGCGGATGAGTGACGAAATCGATACTCGCGAACGGATGCTGGATGCCGCGCTGGGGGTAGCCGGACGCGGACCCGATGCGGTGAATTTCGACCAGGTCGGGGATAACCTGCTCAATGCCCGTCGGTGAGTATCCGGCCCACCTGCGCCCGGTGGTCAACCTTGGTCCGCCGGACGTTGTCTGTTCACCGGGGCCTTAGCTGCTGGCGGCTGGATGATCTTAGCTTTCTCGCATGTCATCACCGCGCCAGCCCAGGCCGGACCGTCCGCTCGTCGAGCAGCACGAGGAGTGGATCACGCACCTGCGGCGTCATGCCGTCAGTCG
>Ga0302235_10003541_pt1 | contig 10977 bp, 9 predicted proteins | sample II_Palsa_N3_3_FD_193577 | JGI IMG/M metagenome (GOLD analysis project Ga0302235, IMG submission 193577) | Peat permafrost microbial communities from Stordalen Mire near Abisko, Sweden - II_Palsa_N3_3 | ecosystem: Environmental > Terrestrial > Soil > Palsa > Peat permafrost | place: Sweden... | reverse complement strand
GCCGGTGATGTTCCGGTACTTGCCCGGCTTGATCGGGGCGGGCTTGACCTCGTAGCGGACCGAGAAGTCCTCGGTCGTCTCGCCGTAGTTCCAGCCGGCTTGGAAGGCGGTCACGTTGGCCTTGTAGATCTCCGGCTTCTTGCCGAACTTCGCCTCGAGGAACGAGAGCGTCCCCTCCGAGGGCCGGCCGTAGAGCCAGGAGAGCAGGCCGAGGGCGAACATGTTCTTCGCCCGCTCCGCGTCCTTGCGGGAGATGCTCTGGTCCTCAAGCGACTTGACGGTCAGCGAGGTCAGCGGCACCGGGTGCAGTTTGTAGCCGTCGAGCGAGCCGTCCTCGAGCGGGTTCTTGTCGTAGCCCACCTTGACCAGGTTGCGCTTGGTGAACTCGTCGGTGTTGACGATCAGGTCCCCGCCGAGCGGCAGGTCCTTCAGGTTCGCCTTGAGCGCGGCCGGGTTCATCGCGACGAGCACGTCGGGCGCGTCCCCCGGGGTGAGAATATCGTGGTCCGCGAAGTGCAGCTGGAAGCTGGACACGCCGGGCAGCGTGCCCTGCGGTGCGCGGATCTCAGCGGGAAAGTTCGGCAGGGTGGACAGGTCGTTGCCGAAGACCGCGGTCTCCTGGGTGAACCTGTCGCCGGTGAGTTGCATGCCGTCACCGGAGTCGCCAGCGAACCGGATGATTACGTGGTCTAGCTCCTGGACCTGTTTGGTCACAGCCCAAATCCTCCTCCGCACGCAGGACCGTGCGCCCTCGTGCAGCACCACCCCAGTGGCCGGGGCTTGAGTGCGGGACGGGATAAATTCTACGCGGACTCGGGCGCCGCATGGCCGTCCACACGAGTGTGGGACACGCCACCTTTCTGCTGCGTTCTAACAAAGTTACTGTTATTTGTCCATAATGTCGCTGCTGTTGCTTCGCCGGCCGCGCGGACCGCGGCCGGGCCGGCCTTAGGCTGGCGTCGCGGCGCGGGAACCTCCGGGTCGACTCCGACCGTTAACCGGGGTGAGCTGCTGCTTCGCGGCGGTCTGGCCGGTGGGCGGAAGCTCGGGGGCTCAGGCCGGGGCCGGGATTCGGGAGGGAGCCGCGGTGCGCTGCTACGGACTGCGCGCGGCGCTGCTCGCCGCCCTGCTGTGCGCGGCGCTGGTGGCGGTTGCCTCGCTGTGGCTCGGGCTTGTCGGCGCCGCGGTAGTAAGCGCGCTCATCGTCGCCCTCGGGTGGATCACCTATTTTCATTCGGAACGGGCCGTGCTGAGCGCTCTCCGCGCCCGCCAGGTGAGTGAGGTGGAGCGGCCCGAACTCCATCGTCTCGTGCGGGAGCTCGCGCGCTCGGCCCGGCTGCCGATGCCCCGGCTCTTCGTGTCGCCCGCGGCCCAGCCGAACATCCTCACCGTCGGCTACGGCCCCAGGTCGGCGGCCGTGTGCTGCACCGAGGGACTGCTGGCGGAGCTCTCGCCGGCCGAGCTCCGGGCGGTGCTTGCCCACGAGCTCGCGCACGTGACCCGGCGCGACGTGGTGGTCTCCTCCTCGTCGGCCGGACTCGCGTCGCTGGTCGCGATCTGGCCGCTGACGGCGCTGCTGGTGCTGCGGATCGCGTCTCCGGCCGCCCGCGAGTACGGCGCCGACATCGAGGGCGCGCTGCTGACCGGGGAGCCGCTGGCACTGGCGAGCGCGCTGCGCACGATCGACTCCTGCGCGGCCACCCTGCCGCTGCGCCGACGGGGACCGCTCGCCGCCGCCAGCCACCTGATGATCGCCTGCCCGTTCCCGCCCCGCGGGTACGGTCGGCTGCTGCGCTCCCACCCGCCCACCGGAGAGCGGGTGCGCAGGCTGGAGGGCCTGGCGGGGGCTGGGCCGCGCTAGCGGTTGTCCGGCCCGCGCTAGCGGGAGTCGTAACCGCGGCAGCGGTACGCCTGCCACGCTAGCGACGGTTGACGAACTGGAGCGGGAAGTCGAAGTCCTTGCCCTTGAGCAGACTGATGACGGACTGCAGGTCATCTCGGCTCTTGGACGAGACGCGCAGTTCCTCGCCCTGAACTAGGGCCTTGACGCCCTTCGGGCCCTCGTCCCTGATGATCTTGGACACCTTCTTGGCGTTCTCCTGGGTGATGCCCTCCTTGATCGCGATCGCGATCCGGTACTCCTTGCCGGAGACCTTGGGCTCCGCGGCGTCCAGGTGCTTCAAGGAGATGCTGCGCTTGACGAGCTTCTCCTTGAACACGTCGAGGATCGCGCTCGCGCGCTCCTCGCTGTTGGCGCGGATCTCCACCCCGTCCTGGCCCGACCAGGCGATGGACGCCCCGACGTTGCGGAAGTCGAACCGGGTGCTGATCTCCTTGGCCGCCTGGTTGAGCGCGTTGTCGGCTTCCTGGCGGTCGATCTTGGACACGATGTCGAAGCTTGACTCGCTTGGCATGGACCACAGGGTAGACGGGTATGGTGCCGCTCGTCACCTTGGCCACGCGGTCGTGGCCGAGCGTACGTCGTTGTCGTGGTCGCGAACGGCCGCCGGGCGGTCCGCGTCGCAACCGCTCGCGATGTCCGCTATTCTTCTCTCTGCTGCCGCCGCAGTGCGGCGGTGCACGGCAGGTTGCCCGAGTGGCCAAAGGGAACGGTCTGTAAAACCGTCGGCTCAGCCTACGTTGGTTCGAACCCAACACCTGCCACCACCTGCGAAAACGCCCCGCTAGCTGCGATATCTCGTGCTAGCGGGGCGTTTCTGCTCTGTCCCGGCGTGTGTCACCTTGTCGCGCTGTGGGGCGGGTTGTTGCGGGGTCCACGGACGCATAGCGGACGGGAATCGGAGCCTGGGAGCGGTGCGGGGAACCGTCGGCTTTGCACGGACGGCCACGGACGGGGGCCGCAGGCAAGGACGAGTCCACGGACGGGGGCCGCAGGCACGGACGAGTCCACGGACGGGGTCCGCAGGCACGGACGAGTCCACGGACGGGGTCCGCGGAGCCCGGTGTACGGCTTGACGTTCGGGGCGGAGCTGAGCGTGCATGTCCCTGCGTCCGCCCGCTGCCCGGCCGGTTTCCCGGGGCGGGGCGGCCGTGGAAGGGCGGGTGCGGTGATGGCCAGGGCGGCGGTCCGGGAGAGCGTGACGCTTGCCGGGCGGGCGGAGCGGGCGCGGATCGCCCGGGAGTTCGTGGAGGGTGTGCTAGGCCCTGGTCACCCGTGCAGGGATGTGGCGGTCTTGCTGGTGAGCGAGATGTTTGGCAATAGTGTCCGGCATAGCGGCTCGGGCGCTCCCGGGGAGACGGTCACCGTCGCGGTCAGGGCCGGGGACGGCGTTGTCCGGGTCGAGGTCACCGACCGGAGCGGACCCGGGGTGCCGAGGCTGACCCCTGCCGCATGGGATGCGGAAGGCGGCCGGGGGCTTCAGCTCGTTGCCCGCCTCGCGGCACGGTGGGGGTGGCGACGGCGCGGCGGGCGGACGCTGACCTGGTTCGAGCTGTCGCACGGCTGACCTGTCATCAGGTCGCCGGGCGGGCCGGGTAGCAGGTGGCCCGTTAGAGGCTTCGGATGAAATCGTCCTCGGTCATGACCTCGATGTCCTGTCCCTTGGCTTGCAGCGCGAATGCGCGTGCGGCCTTGCCCGAGGTGGCCGCTCCGGGGGTGAGGACGGCGGGGTTGAGGTCGCCGATGACCAGTATGTTGGTGCGCCCGGTGACGTCTTTCTCCGGGATCGCGCCGGCCCTGGCAGCGTCTTCCCATGCCTGCTGCCGGGTCCTGGTTTTCAGTGCGCCGGTGAACACGATCACCCGCCCGTAGAGCGGGTGGTCCGGGTCCGCGTCCGGGCTGGCGTCCGGTGCGGTCAGGCGGTCCCGGCCGCTGTGGGTCGGAGGGCGCCTGACGGTGGGCCGGTAGCGGCCGGGCTCCAGGTGCCCGGTGCGGATGGCGAGGGCGTCCGCAAGGTCGGCGGGCGTGGCGGCCCTGTGCTGGCGGGCGAGGGCGACGGTGACCAGGGCGGCGCCGCGGGCGTTGATGAGGACCTGGTGGCGGCCGGAGAGCTCGACGCCGCACTCGGCCGCGACGAACGGCAGCCGGTAGGACGGGAGCGGGAACGCCCGGCGGGCCAGGACCATCGTGCACAGGAAGTCGACCTGGGGCCAGGGGATGTCGTCGGCGGTGCAGGCGTGCCGCAGGACGCCGATGTTGAAGTTCGCGTTGTGGCAGATCAGGGTGTCAGGCCCGGCGTACGCCGCGATCCAGGCGGCTACTTTCCGCCAGGGCGGCGCTGTGGCGACCATCTCGGCGGTGATGCCGTGGACTGAGGTGTTCCATTCGGCGAACTCGCCGAGGTCGGCCGGGGGGCGGATCAGCCCGCCGGACTTGTGCACCACCTGGCCATCGCGGACCCGGACCAGGCCGACTGAGCACGCGGAGCCGGGCCGGCCGCTGGCCGTCTCGAAGTCGATGGCCGTGAAGTCGAGGCTCACCGCGCGAGAGCCCGCGTCCGCGCGCCCGCCACCCAGGCCGGCCTCGTCGCCGGTCCCTGGCGGCTCGTCGGCAGGCTGACGGCAGTGAAGCCGGGCATCGGCGCCTCCCCGGGGAGAGCAGGTACTTAGCGTGTCTTGCCAGACTATTTGCGCTACCGCCCGATTTCAGGCAAATCAGAGCCGGGATGCCCACGCCTGTCGGGACTGCCGCCTTCCTGGCTGCGCGCCCCGGGGTCTGCTCGTCGATGTCCCTGGCTCGCCAGCGGGGCCTGGCCTCAATACGCCGTCGGCGCAGGTCATCGGGGCAGTCGAGCACGAGATAGTGAATCTCCCCGACCCACGGGCGGCCTGGCAGATCTTCGAGGTGCTCCGGGATGAACGGCCCGAGCAGCAGGGTCGCCAGCCCGTTCTGGGCGACGCCGTGCGCGACGTGCAGCCACGCGTCGCGAAACGACGGCCAGTCGACCTTGCCGTCCCTGGCGGCACGGCTGAGCGGGTCGATGAGCCAGTCGACATCGAAGACAGCGCACAGTCCGGCCATGCGCCCCAGAAGCTCGGGGAAGATCGTTGTCTTGCCAGACCCGGACGCGCCGGTAACCACGAAGAGCGGGCGGGTAACCGCATTGGGATCGACGCCACCGCAGGCCGGGCAGCGGGCGATCCCGCCGTTGGGTGTCATGAGATGGGGGTCGTCACATGCTTGGCAGTAGTGCACGCTCCAGTCTCCCTGCGTAGCCTCGTCTGTCCCCAGTGAATTAGCGGGAGTTGGCGTGGCGTCCGGCCTGGCCTCGTCTGCGGGCACCGCTGCAGCGGTCCAGGGCCATGCGGCTGAGCGGCAGCCCGCGAGGGTTCCGCAGCCTTCGCGGACTGCCTAGCCCGATGGTCCGGCAGAGGCTGCTACCGCAGGTGGGCGCCCAGTTCCTGGCTGAGCGCCGCCAGCGCGCGGTTCCGGATCATTCCGGTCTCCTCCGCGGTCAGGGTGGCCTCGGTTGGCCGCAGGACCACGCGCAAGGTCAGCGACCGGTGCCCTTCCGGCACCCACGATCCCCGGTACTCATCGACATAGCTGACCTCGTGGACCAGCTTGTCGACTCCGCCCGCTACCCGCTCCACGTCCCCCCAGGGCACCTCGTCGGCCACGACCACGGACAGGTCGAAGTCCGTCTCCGGCAGCTCCGGAACGGCCTCGAACCGGTTCTCGCGGGAGCGGTGCACGTCGAGGGGCTGCAGGTCGATCTCGGCGTAAGCGACCTGGACGTCCTCGATCCCTGCCAGCCGCCTGGTGCGCGGGGTGAGTAGCGCGAGCGTGCCGACCGTCCGGTCGCCTGCGCGGAGCCCGAGCCGGGCGGACGGGTCGGCCCAGACGGCATCGGTCTTCTCGCTGTCGAAGGACAGGTCCACGATGTGGCAGTAGCGGCGCATCATCGAGATGATGCCCTTGGCCCTCCGGAACAGCCCGGCGCCGTCGCTGCCTGCCAGCGCCACCCCGAGCAGTTGCCGCTGCTCTGGCATGCTCTCGTATCGTCCCCGGTAGGACTCCCATGTGGCGGAGCTGAACACCGTGCCGACCTCGAAGATGCCGAGGGCCGGGCGGTATCGCAGGTTGGACGCGATTGCCTCCAGCAGGTTCGGGAGCAGGGACGGGCGCAGGGAGTTGCGGTCGGGGGCGGATGCGCCGTCGAACAGGACGGTCTGCTTCTTGCCGAAGCCGGCGGCGGCGAGCAGGTGGTCGGTGGCCCAGGGGTAGGTGATGACCTCCTGCAGGCCCGCCCGCAGCGCGAGTTGCTCGCGTATCTCGCGATCGAGGCCGCGGCGGTGGAGTGACCGGACCGGGTGCAGCGTCACGGACGTCTCGGCTACCGCGAGCCGGTCATAGCCGTAGATGCGCGCGACTTCCTCCACGATGTCCTGCCGCAGCGACACGTCGCCGGTGGACCGCCAGGTCGGCACCGTGATGCGGAAGCGGTCATCGTCCTGCACTGTGGTGAACCCGAGCGCGCGCAGGGTGGCGTGGACCGTTTCGTCGCCCAGGTCCTCGCCGATCCGGTCGATCAGGAACTTCCTGTCGACCTCGACGTGCGCCTCGCTGGTGGCCTGCACGAGCACGTCCTGCATGCCACCGACCGCGGCACCCGGCGCGACCTGGGGCAGCAGGTGCAGGAACAGGCCCACCGCGAGGTCCACCCGCTGGGTGTCCAGGCCCTTCTCATACCGTGCCGAGGCGTCGGTCCGGACGCCGAGCCGCTGGCTGGCGCGCCGGATCAACCGCGGCCGGAAGCTCGCCGCCTCCAGCACGAAGCGCCGGGAGGCCGGGCGCAGCGCGGTACTGTCCCCGCCCATGACGCCGGCGGCACCGACGATCTCCCGGGCGTCGCGGATAACGGGAAGTCCCGCGTCGAACTTCGCGGCTTCCCCGTTCAGCAGCTTCACCTCGCCCGGCTCCGTGGCCAGCCCGGCCGACAACGGCAGCGACAACTGGTCCGCGTCGTAGACGTGGGTAGGCTGCCCGGTCGTGAACATCACGTAATTCGACAGGTCCACCAGCGGGTGCACTGGTGCCTCGCCGATCCGGGTCAGCCGGCCGCGGATCCAGTCCGGGGTAACGTACGCCTCCGCGCCGAACGCGACTGCGGCGAACCGGGGACACAGGTCCGGATCTAGTGAGCCGACCAGGCCGCCGGTGGCGGCCGGGCGTGGCGCGGCCGACAGCGGCCGGAGCGGCAGGCCGTAGATGGCGGCGAACTCCCGGGCGATCCCGTAGTGGCCCCACAGGTCGGGGCGGTTCGTCAGGGACTTGTTGTCGATCTCCAGGATCGAGTCACCGTCAACGGGGAGGATGTCCTCGACCTCGACGGTCTTGAGGGTGAGCTGGTGCGCCAGCTCCTTGACGCTCACCCCGGCTGGCAGGTCAATATAGTCCGACAGCCATTCAAGCGAAACCTTCACGGACGGGACTCCCTAGGCGAACTGGCTGAGGAAACGAAGGTCGGCGGTGTGCAGGAGCCGGACGTCATCGATGCCGTATCGCATCATGACCAGGCGGTCGAGCCCGACGTTGACGTAGAACCCGGTCCACCGGTCCGGGTCCAGGCCCCCGGCCCGCAGCACGTTCGGATGCGGGGCACCGCCCGGCATGATCTCCAGCCACCCGACCTGCCGGCAGGTGCGGCAGCCGCGGCCACCGCATACCTGGCACTGCATGTCGATCTCGAAGCCCGGCTCGACGAACGGGAAGAACCCGGTTCGCATCCTCGTCGTCACCGGGTGCCCGAACGTCGTGTCCAGGATCGTGTCGACCAGGAACTTCCCGGCAGTCAGCGGCACCTTCTCATCGACCAGCAGTACCTCGTACTGGTAGAACGCGCGCTCATGCCGGGCGTCGGCGGTCTCGTTGCGGTACACCCGCCCCGGGTAGACGAACCGGAACGGCGGCTCGTGCTCTCGCATGTACCGGACGCTGGCACCGGTCAGGTGCGGGCGCAGCGCCAGCCGGTCGCCTGCTTCCCGTCCCTCCATGCCGGCGAGCCAGAAGGTGTCCATGCTCTCCCGGGCCGGGTGCCCGGGCGGGAAGTTCAGGTTGTCGAACTCGTACAGTTCCGAGCTGACCTCGGGGCCGGCGTACAGGTCGAAGTTCAGCGCGGCGAAGGCGTCGTCGAGGTCGTACATCAGCTGGATCGTCGGGTGCAGCCCGCCAGGGCCAGCCGGGAGGCCCGGAAGGGTGACGTCCAGCGGCCTCGGCAGGGCCGGCTCGGTGTCGAGCAGCTCCTGCTCCCGTGCCTCGATGGCGGCGGTGACGGCCTGCTGCGCCTCGTGGATCGCCGCGCCGACCGTGCGGCGCTCGTCAGCGGGAAGCGCGCCGACGCCGCGCCTCAGACCGGGCAGCGTCCCCGACTTGCCCAGGACCTCCCGGCGCACCGTATCCAGGTCGGCCACGGTCGTTGCAGACTGGATGCGCGCCAGCGCTTCCTCGCGGATGTCCGAGACCTGATCCGGCAGTGTCGTGCTCATCGGTATGTTCTCAATCTCGGGAATCGTTCCCGGTATCTGGGATGCCAGCCGGAAGGCCATCCGGCCAGTGGGCAGTCAGAACCCCGGGACCGGCCACGGACCGGTTTCGCAGCGGGGGAAAGGAACCCTCAGCTCAGCGCACACGGCCCGCCGGCGACCCGGGGGCTGGTAAATCGGAACGCGCGGTGAGACACGCGCTCACCTTGCCATGCCCGGACGCGCCTTGCAAACGAACGCCCTCAACGGGTCCCTGGGCCTGCTGAACGGACGCCGAACCGCAGCCTGCGTTGGCCGCACTGCGCAGCCTTCAGCCGCTAGCGTGGTAGGTGTCAAGGGCGGCGTTGCTCCGCCCGCACGCGGAAATGAGGACACGAGATGAGCGTTGTGGAGGCTGTTGCGGTGGGACGCCGCGGAGCCCGGGGAATCGTGATCGACGACGAGGGCCGCTTGGTCCTCATCAAGCGGACCAAGCCCGGCCAGAACCCGTACTGGACCTCTCCCGGCGGCGGGGTCGAGGATTCCGACGCCACCGTTGAGGACGCCCTGCGCCGGGAGCTAGCCGAGGAACTCGGGGCGACCGCTGACGGGTACCAGCAGGTGTTCCTCTCCTCCGATCCCACCGACTCGGGCATCGCCATCCAGTATTTCTTCGTTGCCCGGCTGACGTCGCTGAACCTGACCGAGCGGTACGGGCCGGAATTCAGCAAGCCCGAGCGGGGCGGCTACGACCTGGACTACGTGCCGCTGCGCGACGACTCGCTCAGCGCGATCGACCTCAAGCCGGCGGTGCTCAAGGAGTTCGTGCTTGCCAACCGCGACGCGCTGCTCGCCGAGGCGGGCTTCAGGGCGTGACCGCAGGCGGTCACCCCTCCCAGATCAGGTAGGCCGGCGTGGCGTGGCCGGGCAGGAGGCGCAGCCGGCAGGCGTCCGTGCCAAGCGTGTCGCGTAGCGCGGACGTCTCGCCGGGCCACTTGGCGTGGGCGAGCTCATCGAACGCGACGATGCTGCCCTTGGTGAGGTACGGGCGGATCTTTTCGAGGGCCGCGCGCGTGGGCTCGTAGAGGTCAAGGTCGAAGTAGGCCAGAGCGACGACGGTGTGCGGGTTGTCCTCCAGGTACTGCGGCAGGGTCTCGCGGACGTCGCCCTCGACGACGAGGGTGCGCTGGATGTGGCGCAGTGGTTCGAGCCGCTCGTGCACGGCTAGCACTTCGCGCAGGTGGTCCGGGTACTCCCTGGCGACGGCGAACCGGCCTGGGACAGCGCTGTGGGTCGTGTCCTTGCCGCTCACATCGGGGAACCCGGTGAACGTGTCGAAGCCGACGATCCTGCGGTGTGGGTTGTACGGCTCGTAGTAAGCGCGCAGTGCGGTGAATGTGGCCAGGTGCCGGCCGCGATGGACACCGAACTCGAAGACCACGCCAGGCACGGTGCGGATCTGCCGGTACAGCAGGTCCATCGCAAGGACATCGCGCAGTGTCTTGCCGTACAGGTAGAGAGACAGGTTGTCCGCGAGTTCAGGCTGCGGGATCGGGGTGGCGGCCAGAAGCGCGGCTAGGTCGCGGCGGGCGGCTCTCTCGTGGTCCGCCTCGTGCGGCAGGACCCGGTCGTGGGTGGTCGTCATCAGGGGCTTCCTTCCAGATCGTGAACGTGGAACGTGGCGGGGGTGAGCGTGAAGGCACAGGCTGCCTCGAAGACCCCGGCGGCATCGCCGGTCCCCGAGCGCAGCGCGGTAACGGCACCGATGAGCAGGCTGTGAGAGACGACCACGAGGCGGCCGTGATCGCGTCCGAGGCGCTCGGCAGACTGGATCGCGCTGATGGCCCGGTCACGGAAGGCGGTGAGGCTCTCGCCGCCTGGTAGCGCATCGTCCGGGTTCCGAGTTCGGCGGTGCCGCCAGTTCGTGTAGTCGTCTGGGTACTGCGCGGGCATGAGGCCGAGGACGCACACGGGCGCGTGCCACTCGTCGAACACCGGGTCTGGGGGCAGTAGCGTGAGGCCCGCATGGTCGGCGACGAGCCGGGCGGTGCCCCGGGCTCGCGTGAGAGTGCTGGAGACGATGGCGTCGGCGTTCCCGGCGATCCTGCCTGCGGCATGGATCGCCTCGCAGGCACCGAGAGGCGTGAGCGGGCTCGCAGGGCGGGCATGGGCGTCGGGCCTGTTATAGCCGTCTGCGCAGGTGCCATGGCGCATCCACAGGATGGTTGCGGTCATGACAGGTGCCATCCTCCGTCGACGGTGAGGCACTGTCCGGTGATGAAAGCGGCATCCTCGGACAGCAGGAAGGCGACCGTGCCCGCGATGTCCTCCGGGGTTCCGCGGCGCTTGATCGCCTGGCGGGCGAGCTGCCGTTCGACCATGGCCGGATGGCCGGGTACTACGTCGAGTTCGGCGGGCACCTCAATGGATCCGGCGCGCACGCAATTGACGGTGATCCCGGCCGGGCCGAGCTCGCGGGCGAGCGCGCGGACCAGTCCTTCGAGGCCGGACTTCGCGGCGATATATCCGGCCAAGTCGATGCGCCCGAGCTGG
>Ga0302235_10003538_pt1 | contig 10981 bp, 12 predicted proteins | sample II_Palsa_N3_3_FD_193577 | JGI IMG/M metagenome (GOLD analysis project Ga0302235, IMG submission 193577) | Peat permafrost microbial communities from Stordalen Mire near Abisko, Sweden - II_Palsa_N3_3 | ecosystem: Environmental > Terrestrial > Soil > Palsa > Peat permafrost | place: Sweden... | reverse complement strand
GCCTTCGATGTCACCGATGCCGAAGTGACACGTGCGGCACTGGACGTGCTGTTGTCCGAAGGCCCAATCCACGCGGTGATCAACAATGCCGGCGTGCATGACGACGCACCAATGGCGGGGATGAGCGCCGAACAATGGCATCGGGTGATCGATGTCTCGTTGCATGGTTTCTTCAACGTGACCCAGCCGCTACTGCTGCCGATGGCACGTGCGCGCTTCGGTCGCATCGTCTCGGTGAGTTCGGTGGCGGCCCAGCTCGGTAATCGTGGGCAGACCAACTATGCGGCCGCAAAAGCCGCATTGCACGGCGCCAGCAAATCGCTGGCGCGTGAGATGGCTTCGCGCGGCATCACCGTGAACGTGGTCGCGCCGGGCGTGATCGAGGGGCGCATGATCGGTGCGGATTTCCCGCCCGAACGCATCCGCGAGATCGTGCCCGCGCAACGCGCCGGCAAGCCGGAAGAAGTCGCCGCGCTGGTGGCTTTCCTGTGCAGCGATGCAGCGGGATACATCAATGGCCAGGTGATCGGCGTCAACGGCGGTATGGGCTGACTGCGCTTCGCGGAAGCGGAGGCGTCAGCCGCCAGAGCGATCGCCGACGATGATCGGTGCGGCATGCGAACGGCGGCGACTGGCCATGATGTCGCCGTAGTGAAAAATCCGGCCGATGGTGTAGAAGGTGATGCGGGTGACGTCGCCCACCGGATTGAAGTGGCTGAGCCGGAATTCGCCGTTGTAGCGCGAGGCGATGGGTACCGAGACCACGCCAAGTTTCTTCTCGCGTGAGGCGGCGATAAGGATGGCGGCCTCGAACACGAAGTTCTCGGCCGGCAGGTCGACCAGGTCCAAGGCTGCGCGCGGATACCAGCGCTGGCCGCTCTGGGTGTCGGCGATCGGCTGCGCGCAGGCCCACGAAATGCCCCAATCGGCGACGGCGTTGGCGCGGCGGCGCCCCCTTGGCTGTTGCGCGCGATCGAGCAGGCGCGCGCCGATCACGATGTGTTGCGGATATTTCACCGCGGCCGCCACGATGTGTGGAATATCGCTGGCCTGATGCTGGCCATCGCCATCCATCGTCAATACCGCGTCATAGCCTTGCCGCAGTGCTTCACGAAAACCGTGGCGCAAGGCCTCACCCTTGCCATGTCGCTCGCTGTGCCGCAGCAAGGTGACCGGCAGGGCGGCGACGATCTCCGGAGTGCGGTCGTCGGAGCCGTCGTCGATCACGATCACCGGCGCACCGAGCGCGAGTACGGATTCGACGACCGACTGGATCGCGGCCTCCTCGTTGAGGCAGGGAATCAGCACGCACCAACGCGCAACAGCGGTGTTCAAGCGACCAGCCCCATTTAGATGTGATCCATGTCGATCTGCAGCCCCAGTGTGGCGGCGGCGTCCAGTTGGCAGCGGCCGTGCCCTTCGGCCAATAGTGCCAGCAATGGCAACGCGCCGGCCGAGGCATTCGCTTCGCGCCAGTGCGCCAGTGGTTCGGCCAGCGACGAGATGACCCGGCTCGTGGTCAGCGACAGCCGCAGCGACGCCATCGTCGTCGCGCTGGACTCCGGTGCCAGCACCAGCGCACAACCGAACGACTGGGTGCAGCCGGTGACTTCCAGCAGTGGTCCGCTGCTGGCGGTATCGCTGCATACCAGCAGCACCGGGCGCTGCTCCACCAGCACCTGGCTGGCTGCCTCCAACAGGCTGGCGCCGAAACTGGCGCGCTGTGCCGCCAGCGCGGTGGATGGCGCATGGCACCCGGTGGCGATCGTCCAGTAGCCAACCGGCGCGTTGTGCACCGAGTTGTGGAAACGGATCGGCGACAGCTCGGCCGGCGTCTGTGCGAGCGTCGCGCACATGTAATCGGTGATCGGCTGGTCGCCGTGCGCGGAGGCGAATACGCAGGCCAGTTCGCTCGCGCTATGTCCGCTCATCGCTACCGCCTGGCCAGCGACTTCGATCGCCAGCAACACGCTCTCCGGTGCGCGGCGGCGTTCGTTTGGCGGCAGCGTGGCCGCGGCCGGCCTGGCCGACGGCGGCTCGGGTGTGTTGCCGGCCAGCAGTGAGCGGAGCGCGGCGAAGTCGGCCAGCTGAGGCGACCACAGGCCGACGCCTTCGATGTAGACACGCAGTGCGCTCATGCGGCAAATCCCGCACGCGCGAACGCGAGGCAGGCATTGTTGCCGCCGAAGCCGAACGAGTTGCTGAGCGCCACGTCGACGCGCTGGTGCTCATTGCGCCAGGCGAATTGCGCGCCGCAGATCGGGTCGGGCGTGTTGCCACCGAGATTGCCGGGAATCAGGCCGTGTTCGATCGCCTGCAGCGCGATCGTCGCCTCGACGATACCGGCTGCACCCAGGGTGTGGCCGGTGAAGCCCTTGGTGGAGCTGGCCCGTGTGCGGGCCGGGAAGGCGCGATTGACCAGCGCTGCTTCCACTTCATCGTTCTTCTGGCTGGCCGTGCCATGCAGGTTGATGTAGTCGACCTGGCCTGCGTCGAGTCCGGCGCGCATCAGCGCATCGCGCAGCGCCAGCTCGGCGCCGAGTCCATCGGGGTGCGGGGTTGACATGTGGTGCGCGTCGCTCGCTTCGCCGTAGCCGAGCAACTGCGCCGCATCGGGCGCGGCATCGAGCCGTTCCAGCAGCGCGAAGCCGGCCGCCTCGCCGATCGAGATGCCATCGCGTGCCGCATCGAACGGGCGGCATGGTTCAGTCGACACCAGCTCCAGCGAATTGAAGCCGAACAGCACGCTGTCGCACAGGGTATCCACGCCACCCACCACGGCGGCATCGACGAGGCCGAGGCGGATCAGGCGCTCCGCGCTTGCGAAGACCTTGGCGCTGGAGGAGCAGGCGGTAGAGATGGTCATGCACGGGCCTTCCAGGCCCAGTGCGGCGGTGACGAAGGCGCTCAGCGAATGCGGTGCGTGGATTGCCGTCCGCAGCATGTCGTCGGCGAAACCGCCGTCCGCGTCGAGCCGGCGATAGGCTTCCTCGGTGGCGCCGATGCTGGCGGTGGAGGTGCCTAGCAGCAGCGCGATGCGCTGCGCGCCGTAACGTTCGCGCGCGGCCAGCACGCGGGTAAGAAAACCGTCCTGGTTCAGGCCCAGCCACGCCAGCCGGTTGTTGCGGCAGTCCCAGCCGGCCTGGGCGACGGGCAGCGCCGTGTCCTCCACGCCAGCGACGCGACCGATCCAGCACGCCAGCGGCGCGCTGCTGAAATCGTTGGGACGCAGGCCGCTGCGGGTGTGCTGGAGCGCGTCGAGCTGGGCGGCGAGACCATGGCCCATGGCCGAGGTGGTGGTATAGGCGGTAATCGCGAGGGGAGTCATCAAAACAGGCATCACGAAAGCCTAGCGGTCACCCCTAGGCTTGCCTAGCCTGCGACCCGGTTACCGTACAGGCGGGCGTTCAGCGTGACCGCGGGCACATGAAGGTGCCGCGAACACCGGGTCCGCCCGCTAAGCTGAAGTATTCGCCTGCACGAGTACAGTTCGTCCCCATGCCTGCAGCACGAAGCCCCTGGCGCTATCTGCGTGACCACGACATCCAGCATGCGGGTGTGGTGACCGTGCTGGCGGTGTTGCTGAGTGGCGGCCTGGTCTGGCTGGGTTATCTGATCCATGTCTATCGGGTGGCCACGCGTAGTCCGCTGGCACCGCCGCGGCGGATGATCGCGTTGGTATTCGGCCGTCGGCTCGAGAATGATGCGCCGGAGCACGACTACCAGCTGCGCCTGCAGCGCGTGCTGACCCTGACCGGGCAGGGGCAGGTCGACCATATCCTGCTGCTCGGTGGTTGCAGCGGCAGTCAGTGCAGCGAGGCCGCGGCTGGCCATGCATGGCTGCAGCAGCGTGGCCTGTTTGCCAATGTGCGGGTGGAGCTGGAGCAGGATTCGGTCGATTCGCTGGAGAACCTGCGTCAGGCGCGCCGGCTGCTGCAGGCGCAACCCGATCGCACCGGGTTGCCGCCAGTAGCCCTGGTCACCAGTCGCTATCACCTGGCTCGCTGCCTGTTGCTGGCGCGGCGGCTGGGTTTCGATGCCCTGCCGATCGCGGCCGAACCGGTCATGCCATGGCATGGGCGCTACTTGCGACTGCTGCTGCTTGAAGCAGGCTTTCTGATGTGGACCGATCTGGGCCTGCGCTGGGCGCAGCTGATCGGCAACCGTCGTATGCGCGATCGCATCAGTTGATTCGCAGCCTGATGCGAGCCATGACTCGTGCAGGCTTGTATGCATCGCGATGCCTCGGCTGACTGCGCGAGCCGTGCAATTTGCCGGCCATTCAGGGGGAAGACGATGTCACGTTCAAGGATGTCATTGCTGTTGCTGCTGCCTTTGCTGTTGCTCACCATGGCATTCCGTCAGGTGCCGCTGGCTGACCCGCCGCCGATCGACGTGCCCGCCGGCCTCACTGCGGTGCAGGTGGGCAAGGCAGTCAAGGGTGGGCTGATCGGTCGCGGCTGGACCGTGACGGCCGAACAGGCCGATGGCATTGATTCGACCCTGACCGGGAACGACTACACCGCGAGGATCCATGTCGCTTTCGACACCCGGCAGATCAAGATCAGCTATGTCGGCAGCACCAACCTCAAATACGAAGTGAAGAAGAACGGCCAGCGCATGATCCACACCAACTACATGGGCTGGATGCGCTACCTGAGCGACGACATAGGCCGCAATCTGCAGCTGATTTCCGCGGGTGCGGGTTCGACTCCGGTTGCTGCCCCCGTCGGTTGAGGCCGGCCGGCATGCCGACCCTGACGGCCCCGCATCGGGGCCGTCATCGTTTGAGCGCGCGACGTCTCGCCGCAGCCGCCATGCGCGTCGCCTTGCTAAGCTCACCACTATCAGCGAATCCGGGAATGTGATGAGCGAGCAAGCCAACCTTGCCGAAACTTTTCTGCGCGGCCTGCAGGATCGCATCTGCACTGCGATAGAACAGGTCGATGGCGGCGCGCGCTTCGAAGAGGATGCGTGGCAGCGTGCAGCCGGCGGCGGTGGCCGTACCCGTGTGCTGCGCGACGGCGCGGTGTTCGAGCAGGCAGGGGTCAACTTTTCGCGGGTCAGTGGCAACCAGCTGCCCCCCAGTGCTACCGCGCATCGGCCAGAACTGGGTGGCGGCAGCTTCATCGCCACCGGCGTGTCGCTGGTGCTGCATCCGCGCAATCCGCACATCCCGACCACGCACGCCAATGTGCGTTACTTCGAAGCCAGCAAGGAAGGGGTGGAACCGGTGTGGTGGTTCGGCGGTGGCTTCGACCTCACCCCGTTCTATCCGGTGGACGAGGACGTGGTGCACTGGCACACCGTCGCGCGCGACCTGTGCGCGCCGTATGGAGCGGATGTCTATCCGCGCTACAAGCAATGGTGCGATGAATACTTCTACCTGAAGCACCGCGACGAAACGCGCGGCGTTGGTGGGTTGTTCTATGACGATCTGAACGAGGGTGGCTTCGAGCGCTGCTTCGCATTTACCCGCGCGGTGGGCGACGGTTTCCTCGATGCCTACCTGCCGATTGTCGAACGTCGTCGCGGCTCTCCCTATGGCGAGCGCGAGCGCGAATTCCAGCTGTACCGGCGCGGCCGCTACGTGGAATTCAACCTGGTCTACGACCGCGGCACGCTGTTCGGCCTGCAGTCGGGCGGCCGCACCGAATCGATCCTCATGAGCCTGCCGCCGCGCGTGCGCTTCGAATACGCCTATACACCCGAATCCGGCACGGCCGAGGCACGACTGGCCGATTATCTGAAACCACGCGACTGGCTGTAAAAGCACGGCCCCGCCATGGCAGCGGGACCGCTGTCACCAAACTCAGTTGGTCGGCATCTCGCCGCTGAACTTCACCACCGTGGCGCCCTTCACCGGGCCGATCTGCGCGCTGTCGCTGACCTTCAGCACCACCTCACGGCGAAATTCCAGCGTGCCCTGCACCACGGCATGCGGGCCGATCACCACCAGCGGATTGCGGCTGTTCCAGTTGAACCAGCCGCCCGGCTTGTCGACCAGGATGCCGCCTTCCACGTGCGAGTTGGCGCCGACCGTGATGTCGCCGCTCACCGTGCTGATGCCACCGGCGACATGCGCGCCATCCAGCGTGATCGAGCCGTTGACGTTGTCCAGCTTGCCGCCGACCTCGGCACCCCGCGCCAGATGAATCCCGCCATTGGTGGCGCTCACTTCACCGCTGATGCGGCTGCCGTCGCCCAGGGAAATCCCCCCGTTGACGGTGCTGATTTCGCCGGCCTGCGCCTTGTCGCCCAAATCGATCGACCCGTTGACGGTGCTGGCCTTGCGCACGACGGCGCCGTCGGCGATGTGCACGGCTCCGTTGACGGTGCTGACCGCCCCGGCATGCTGGCCAGCCTCGACCCGTACCGAGCCGTTGACCTTGTCGATATCGCTGTCCTGCGCGGTCGCCAGCAATGGCAGGCCCAGCGCAAGCGCAGCGGTGATGAGTACCGTCGAAAGACGACGCATGGCAAGTCTCCGTAAATGAGTGGTGTAACTAGGATGCCTCGGCGCCGCCATCGGTTTAGCATGACCTGTGGCAGGGTTGGCATTTGACGATGCCGGCCCCCGCCTTCACCATTCCCGGTTTACCGCATCCTGATGGGCGCACCCATGCACAAGCTCGTACTGATCCGCCACGGCCAATCGCAGTGGAACCTCGACAACCGCTTCAGCGGCTGGGCTGACGTCGATCTCACCGCACAGGGCATGGCCGAGGCGCAGGAGGCGGGTCGATTGCTGCAGGCGGAGGGTTACACGTTCGACGTGGCGCATACCTCGGTGCTCAAGCGTGCCGTGCGCACGCTGTGGGGCGTGCAGGACGCGATGGACCTGATGTGGCTGCCGGTCGTCACCGAATGGCGCCTCAACGAACGCCACTACGGTGCGCTGACCGGCCTCAACAAGGCCGAGACCGCGGCGAAGTACGGCGAGGATCAGGTCAAGATCTGGCGCCGCAGCTACGACATCCCGCCGCCGCCGCTGGAGCGTAGCGCTAACGAGGCGGTACACGACCCGCGTTACGCCGGCCTCGATCCGCACGACATCCCTGACACCGAATGCTTGAAGGACACCGTGGCCCGCGTGCTGCCGTACTGGCACGAGGTGCTGGCGCCGGCGATCCGCACCGGCCAGCGCGTGCTGGTCGCCGCGCACGGCAACTCGCTGCGCGCGCTGGTGAAATACCTCGACGGCATGTCCGACGAAGCCATCGTCGAACTGAACATTCCCAATGGCGTGCCGCTGGTGTACGAGTTCGACGAGCATCTCAAGCCGTTGCGCCACTACTACCTTGGTGATGCCGATGCGATCGCGGCGAAGATGGCCGCGGTGGCGAACCAGGGCAAGGCAAAATAGGTCGATACGATGCCCAACGCGAGTTCGCCGAAAGCGATTGCCGCCGCACTCACCGACTACTGGTCGCCACGGGTCGTCGGTGAAGTCGATGACAGCTACATCAAGGTTGCCAAGGTCCGCGGTTCGCTGTGCTGGCACAGCCACGACGACGAGGACGAGCTGTTTCTCATCCTCAAGGGGCATCTGCGCATCGAGCTCGAACATGCCGCGCCCGTCGAGCTGGATGAAGGCGAGATGTTCGTGGTGCCCAAGGGCATGCGGCACAATCCGGTGGCCGAGCAGGAATGCCTGCTGATGCTGATCGAGCGCAAGTCGACCCGTCATACCGGCGACGTCGTGACCGAACGGACGCGCTCGTTGGCCGAGCAGCTGGGTACCGGCTGACACGCTGCAGGATGCCTGGACGACGGGTGACAAACGTCAGTCGCCAGCCGCGGGTTGCTCGATTAAGCTGGGCGCAGTCCATCCTACGGCGACACCCATGCCTGCCCATCTGACCAATTACCTGATCATGCTGCCGCTGCTGGCGTGGATCGTGTGGCGGCGCGTGAGCCGCCAGTTCGGCCGCCAGCCGATCCAGCGCAAGCGGATGATCGCGCGCATCGCGATCTTTGCGGTGGTGGGCTGCCTGCTGAGCCTTGCCGGCTTGCACAGCATCCAGCTGCTCGAGGGACTGCTCGTGGGAGTGCTGATCGGCGCGTTGATCGGCATGGTCGGGCTCAGGCTCACCCGCTTCGAAGTCGATCCGGTGAAGGGCGACTGCTATGTGCCAAACCCGTGGATCGGCGCCCTGCTTACCGTGCTGCTGCTGGGGCGGCTGATATGGAAGTTCATGGAAATGCAGCAGGTGTCCGCGGCCGCGCAGGCAGCGGGGTATCCGTCGAGCTACACCTATAGCCCGTTGACCATGCTGGTGGTCGGTCTCTTGGTCGGCTACTACATCGTCTACTTCAGCGGCCTGCTGATCCATCACCGCCGTTTCCAGCAAACGCATCCGGGCGCGACCGCCCTGTAATAGGTGGTAGTTACGGCTTGGCGAACATCGCCGAAAATTCCCGCGCGAAGCGATGCACGTCACCGGGCCAGCGCGCGGAAAGATAGTTGCCGTCGCGCACCACGAAGGCCGGCGAGGCATCGCGCTCGCTGTCGCGGGCCAGCCCGTTCGTCTTGCGGCGGTAATCCGGTGCGTCGCGCGGTACGTCGAGAAAATCGGCCGGCTCGGCCAGCGCACGCGTCACCTCTTGCTGCACCGACATGTAGCCGACCGGCTGGCCCGGTGATTCGGCATAGGTGCGGTAATAGAGCGGATCCCAGAAGCGGCTGATCCGTGCCGTCGCCCAGGCTTTCTTTTCCAGTGCCCAGGTCAGTGCGGTGGTGCGGCGCCCATGCAGCACGGACGTGCCATCCGCCGACCGACTGCGCGCGGCCAGCAGCACACCATGACAGATCGCGGCGACGGGTTTGTCAGCCGCAAAGAACGCAGCGACCAGCTTCTGCAGCAGCGGACTTTCCAGATATTCGCGCATGCCGCGCGCGCGATGTCCGCCCGGCAACAACAAGCCATCAAACATCGCCGCGTCCAGCGCATCCCAGCGCAACGGTGTGCGGAACGCGGCATCCTGCAGCATCGCCGCATAGGCCTTGCGCGCATCGGCATTCGCGCGCAGCAACAGACCGACTACACGTAGTTGATTCAGCCCCGGCAGCCAGCCCCACGGATCGAGGCCGACGCCGCTGAGCATCAGCTCGTCGGCGCTGGCGGGTTGTCCGTCGGGCGTTGCGAAGATCACTTCATGCCCGTCGGCGTGCAGCGTGTACCAGCTCACCGCGACTTCGGATGGATCGAAATCACGATGCGGCAGCGGGATAAGAATACGGGCCATGGCGTCAGGCTAGCGCAGATCGGTTGGCATCAGCACGGGACCGTGGTGTTGAAAGCTTTCTAAGTCGTGATGCTGGCGGATGGTGCGCCGCCAAGTTCAAGTCACAACGGCAGCATGCAAAGCGCCGATGCTCCTCTTCCAATGGCCAATGGCAGCATTATCTAAGGAGCAGTTATGACTGCTTTCGGCCAGAAGCGCTCCTATAGAGACCGTGTCTTTACGACTGTGAGGCCGGCCTTATCGACCGTATAGGTCGATACGCCATCGAATACGCGCCGCCCCTGATAGGGCTTGATTCTGAAAGTGAAAGAGAAGGATTTCTCGCTCTCGCGAAACACGACGTCATAGTTGTCAGTCGAGGAAGCAAATTTTTGAAAATCGTTCTCGGTCGCCTGCCCTTTCAGCTCGCCCGAAAATTTTTGAAGTGCTAGGCAGCCCGCCTGCAACTCTCTTGCGGACATCGTCGATGGCGTAGGAGGCAAATCAGGTGCCCTCGAACACGATGTCAGGAATATCAATGCGAGCATCGCGAGGGCCACAATTGTCCTTAGTCGTTGCCTCATGAATCTCCCTCCGCCACGGCGCATTTCTGCGCTATATGTAATGTTACCTGTGAGTCGAAAGCAGACCTTAGCTCAAACGAATCACAGCAACCTACGTTCGATAAAGCTTCCGTCGTTCCGGATTGCGATACACCAGCACGGTGGCGATCAATCCACACAGCGCCGCGAACGATAGCCACAGCCCGGGTGCGGCATTGTTGCCGGTGAGATGGATCAGCCATTGCGAGATCGCCAGGCTGGAACCGCCGAGCGTGGTGGCGAGGCTGTAGGCGAGCGAGAAGCCGGCGGTGCGCACCTCGACCGGCATGATTTCGGTGAGCGCCACCACCAGTGCGCCGTTGTAGCTGGCGTAGATGAAGGACAGCCACAGCTCCACGCCGAGCAGCCGATCGAAGCCGGGCTTGGCCACCAGCCAGTGCAGTACCGGGTACGCGGTGAGCAGGGCGAGTACGGTGCAGGCGAGCAGCAAGAGCCAGCGACCGATGCGGTCGGACAGCGCGCCCATCAGCGGCAGCCAGATCAGGTTGGAGATGCCGATGCACAGCGTCACCACGAACACGTCCGACTCCGACAGCTTCAGCACTTCCTTGCCGAAGGTCGGCGTGTAGGCGGTAATCAGATAGAACGACACCGTGGTCATCAGCACCATTGCCATGCCGAGCAGCACGATGCGCCAGTGGGTGAGCATCGAGCGGTAGATTTCGCTGGCGCTGAGGCGATGCTTGCGGGCAAGAAAGGCTTCGGTTTCCTGCAACGAGCGGCGGATCAGGAACACGAACGGCACGATCAGGCAGCCGATCAGGAACGGCACGCGCCAGCCCCAGTCGCTCATCGCCTGCGGCGACAGCCAGCGTTGCAGCAACAGGCCGAGCAGGGCGGCGAACATCACTGCGACCTGCTGGCTGGCAGATTGCCAGGAACAGTAAAAGCCGCGATGTCCCGGCGTGGCAATCTCGGACAGGTAGACCGACACGCCGCCCAGCTCGACGCCGGCGGAGAAGCCCTGCAGCAGGCGTCCGGCCAGTACCAGCAGCGGCGCCAGTGCCCCGATGCTGGCGTAGCCCGGTACCGCCGCGACCATCAAGGTGCCGACGGCCATCATCGCGAGGGTGAGGATCAATCCCTTGCGGCGGCCGTGATGGTCGATGTACGCACCCAGCACGATCGCG
>Ga0302235_10003529_pt1 | contig 10999 bp, 7 predicted proteins | sample II_Palsa_N3_3_FD_193577 | JGI IMG/M metagenome (GOLD analysis project Ga0302235, IMG submission 193577) | Peat permafrost microbial communities from Stordalen Mire near Abisko, Sweden - II_Palsa_N3_3 | ecosystem: Environmental > Terrestrial > Soil > Palsa > Peat permafrost | place: Sweden... | reverse complement strand
ACCTCGAGCGCGATGTAGGTGGTGAACATCGCCATCCCGCCCTGCGCGAAGTTCAGCAGCCGGGTGCCCCGCCAGATCAGCACCAGGGACAGGGCTATCGCGGCGTAGATCATCCCGAAGCTGAGCCCGCTGAGCGTGAACTGAAGGAACTCGACCATGCGCTTCCTCCCTTCTTCTCGGTTCGCCCGGGTCGGCCTAGAACCCGAGGTAGTGATGGCGCAGCGCGACGTCGGTCGCGAGCGTGCTGGCGTCGGCGGCGGCGACGACCCGGCCGAGGTTGAGCACCACGCCCCGGTCCGCGATCGCGAGCGCGCCGCGCGCGTTCTGCTCGACCAGCACGATCGTGATGCCGTTCTCCCGGCTGAGCCGGACCACCATGTCCATCACCTGCGCCATGATCTTGGGCGCGAGCCCGAGCGACGGCTCGTCAAGCAGCAGCACCCGCGGTCGCGCGACCAGGGCGCGCGCGATCACCAGCATCTGCCGCTCGCCGCCGGACAGGGTGCCCGCCAGCTTGCGGCGGCGGTCGGCCAGCACCCCGAAGCGCTCGTACGCCTCGGCCAGCGCGGCCGCCCGGTCGGCCCGCCGGGGGGCGATGCCGGGCCAGGACATCATGCCGATCCTCAGGTTCTCCTCCACCGTGAGCTCGGCGATCACGCCCTGTCCCTCGGGCACGTGCGCGATCCCGGCCCGGGCCATGTCCTCCGGGCTGCGCCCGGTCCGGTCGGTTCCGTCGAGCAGGACCCGGCCGCCGCGCGGCCGCACCAGGCCGCTGATCGCCCGCAGCAGGGTGGTCTTGCCCGCCCCGTTGGCGCCGAGCACGGCGGTGATGGTGGCCGCGCCGGCCGTGATCGTGACCTGGTCAAGCGCCAGGACCTCGCCGTAGCCCGCCACCAGGTCCTCGATGACGAGCGAGGCGGCGTCGCGGCCTCCGCCCGCGTCGCTTCCGCCCGCGCCCGCGCCGCCCGCCCCCTGGGCGCCTGCGGCCTCCGGCGGTCCGGCCGGGCTACTCATCCCCGGCCCCGCTCACGCCCAGGTAAGCGGCCGTCACCGCCGGGTCGGCCTGGATGACCGACGGGGCGCCGCGGGAGATGACCTTCCCGAAGTCGAGCACGACGAGCGAGTCGCAGACCGACATCATCAGGTCCATGTGGTGCTCCACGATCACCAGTGACGTGTCGGCCGCGAGCTCGCGGATCAGCCCGCCCAGCTCGGCCAGCTCGTCCTCGGCGAGACCGCTGGCGGGCTCGTCGAGCAGCAGCAGCTTCGGCCCGGCGGCGAGCGCGCGGGCCAGCGCGACCCGCTTCCGCATGCCGTAGGAGAGCTCGTCCGGCCGCTGGCCCGCCGCCGCCCCCGCGCCCACCCGGTCGAGCGCCTCGACCGCCTCCTGCCGCAGCCTGCGCTCGTCGCGGCTGGAGCGCGGCAGCCCGAGCAGGGCCGACCAGAACCCGGCCGCGGCCCGGCAGTCGGCCCCGACCATGACGTTCTCGACCGCCGAGAGGCTCGCGAACAGGCCCACCCCCTGCAGCGTCCTGGCGATGCCGAGCCCGGCCAGCCGGTGCGGGCGCAGGTCGTGGTACCGGCGGCCGTCGAGCAGCACCTGGCCCTCATCGGGCCGGATGAAGCCGCACAGGACATTCAGCAGCGTCGTCTTGCCCGCTCCGTTCGGCCCGATCACGCCGAGGACCTGCTGGGGCTCAACCGTGAGCGATACGGCGTCGAGCGCCGTCAGGCCGCCGAAGCGGACACTCACCTCGGAAACCTCGAGGACTGAACCGTGCTTCATCACACAAATCCCAGCTTTCGCTAGGCGGATACGTCAGCCAATGAATCCTCATTCAAGGCACCGTTCAGGCATCTGACAACCCCGGCGCCTCCGGTTGTTGCCAATTCGTGTCTTAGCCGCGACACACAGTTGCGACCCCTGTGACCCCTGAGCCAGATGACGCCAACCCCCACGAAAGCCCCCGGGCCCCCCCCCCCCCCCCCCCCCCCCCCCCCCCCCCCCCCCCCCCCCCCCCCCCCCCCCGCCCCCCCCCCCCCCCCGCCCAGCTCACCAACCCACCCCACCAGCCCTGTCGGCTACGCCAGCGACACCAATACGCGCTGTCGATGGCGTAGCTGACCGGCCGCCGATCCTGTCGATGGCGTAGCTGACGGGCCCCGTACTGACGCCGTTCGCATTGGCCAGCTTAGGAACCGGATGAGGCCAGGTCCCCGAGCAGAATGTCGAGGAAGAGTTCCTCCTCGGCGCGAACATCGTGGTGCGCCATGGCGGTCGCCAGGTCCAGATCCCAGGGAGTCGGCACCGGCTCGCCGGTCAGCCGGGGAGGCGGTGCGGCGTCAGGCCCAGCCAGCATCGCCGTCGCCACGGCTTCGTAAGAGTCCCGGTCGTACCGCCAGGACTGCCAGTGCGACCCGCTCTGGGCGGCTCGCTGACGAACCGCAGTGGCGATCCGGACACCGCCCCAGTCGAAATCGCCGTGGTACCGGAACCCGGCGTTGCCCGCCGCCAGCAGGTCCAGCAGCCGCCAGCCGGCGGCGGACGGCTGTCCGCCAACGCAGACAAGCGGGGGGCAGCGACTGCCGAGCTCGTCCGCGGCAGCCGCGATCACCACGGGATTCTCGCAAATCCAGACGGATGATCCCGTGGGCAGCGCTTCATCGTGGCAGCGCAGCTGCCGCAGAGTGAGCGCCGCCGGCTGGCCGGCTTCCCGCAGCAGTGCCAGCATCCTGCCGAGCGGGGTATGAGCGTCGCCGGGCAGGCCGAGACAGAGCACCAGCGAGGAGAGTTCGTCCAGGTGAACCCCGGCGGAGGCCCAGACTGCCCGGCGGGACTCCGCGCCGACGTCGGCCGCGAACGGCAGGCCGGCCAGCGCGCGGACGGCGGACAGCGCGAGCGTCCCGGCCGGGCGGCCATCATCGAGGGCGTGCGCGTCGCCGCAGCATTCGGCGGCGAGCCGCCCGATCGGGATGCCGGGCGACGGCAGTCGCCGTAGCACCGCAGCCACCTGGCCAAGCAGCGTCAGCGCCAGGTCGGGCGAAGGGGCCAGGCGGCGCACGAGGCCGGTCGCGTCAAGCCACGCTCGCCAGGTGGCCAGTTCGGCCCGTGCCGCCACGGCACCGTCTAGCGGCGCGAACGCGGCCGCCCAGGCAGACGCGACATCTGTCCGATCGCGGTTGAGGTCACGGAGCGGACCGGTCAGGAGCGCCACCGCCTCAGCGAGGCCGCCCGTCGCGGCTCCGCTTTCGCGCAAGACCCGATCCACTTCGGTCAGTGACACAGACAGCGACGCACCGGAACGTGCTGGCCTGCCAGTTAGTCGTTCAATCGCCCGCCGCTGCTCCACAGTCGCGCCAGCCAAGGTCACCGTGCCGATCAGCGGGCGCCCGGCCTCCAGCCGGTCTCGGGCCCGTCGGACCAGCCAACCGGTGGACTCGCCGCCGAGCAGGCGGTGCAGCCTGCTGCCGTCCTCCGCCGTGCCGGTCACACCACCGCCTCTTCGGCCCGGCGGCGTTCCCGGCCGTCCCACCGCCACGGCGTGACCAGGACTGCGTCGATGCCGTCCTGGCGGGCGAGCTGGCAGATCCCAAGTCCTGGCACCTGCGGGTAGCAGCCCCATTCCCGTTCGCTGGTCATGACCACGTCCATGTCGAACGTGGCGAGCAGGCCCAGACATTTGGCGCGAGAGTCGTCATCGACCCCGGCGAACGCTTCGTCGAGCGCTATGAGCCTCGGCGCGTGCGGGTTGCCGGCCGACTTGTAGTGCGACGAAGCAGCCGCGAAGAGCGGAACCGACGCCACCAGCGCGCGCTCGCCGCCCGAGGCCGGGCCGGTGGCGGGCCGCCACTGCCCGTCCTGATACCGCTGGATCGCGAACTCATGCCAGCCCCGGTAGTCAAGCGCCGAAGTCAGCGCCTCGGCCCAGCCGGCCGCCGGATTGTCCGCGTGCTCGGCGGCGATCCGCTGCTGCAGGAATGTTCCCACGAGCGCCCGGTCAGCAGCGGACCACGCGTCGATGGTCTGCCGGAGCTTGAGCCGGACCCGGTCGAGGCCTTCGGGGGCGTTCCTGGCCTGCTGCCAGATCAGCCGTAGCTTCATTCCGGTCGACGTCGGCCGCGATTCCAGTTCGTCGTTCATCTGCCTGACCTCGGCCTCGGCCGCTGAGATCAGCTCCTGCAGCGTCCCCGCCACCTCGTTGAGCAGGTGATTCTCCAGGATTTCGCGCTCTTGCGCGGACAGCAGCGTGGTTCGCTGCTGCACTTCCGCCGCCAGCGCCTCGGCCAGTCCCGGCAGATCGTGGCTACGACCTTGGAAGACCACGTCGATCACAATGACGCCCCCGCTGAGCGTCAGCCCGGCCGAGTGCCCATGGCTGGCCATCGTGTCAGCCAGCAGCTTGTGCTCCTCGGTCACCCGCTTCTGGATCCGGTCCCACGGCCCGTCTGCGTCGTCCTCGGAGTCGAGTTCGGCGTTGACGGCCCGGGCCAGCACCACCGTCGGCGTGGCCGCCCACGGCTGCTCCACGTCCGGAACCTCCAGCGACGTCACCGCGACCCGCAGCAGCCCGGTCGCGGCGAACGCCTGGAACTCGCGCACCGCATCGTCGCGCAGCCCCGCCGCGTCATCGACCTGCGTCCGCAGTTCGCCCTGTTGCCCGTCGGCCTTGCCACGCGCCTCGAGCGCCCGCTGCTCCCGCTGGCGGGCGTCTCGCTCGGATGTCCTCAGGCGGCCGAGGGCATCGGTCGCCTCGGCCAGCCGCCGCTGCAGTTCCTCCACGGCCGTGCCTACAGTGGCGAGCAGCTCCTGGTACGTCGCTGTCGCTGCGCCGGCCGCCTCTCGCGCCTCGGCCGCCCGCTCGCTCGCCTCGATGAGCAGCTGACGGCTGTCTACGAGCTCGGACTCCGCGTCGGCCGCGGCTCGGATCGCGGTATGCGCTGCCTCAGCAGCCGGCCACAGAGCAGCGAGCGCCACCCGGTAAGCGCCCAGCCCGTCGCGCACGGCCGCGAGTTCCTCCATGCCGGTAGGCAGTCCGACATCGACCGCGAACTCCTCCGCCCGCCCCTGCGCGGCCGTCAGTTCTGCCTGCCGCCGCCGGAGCTCCGCCGCGGCCTCGGCCTGGCCACTGCGTGCCTGCGCGAGCTGCCCGCGCCGCTCGGCTGCCTTGGTGTGCGCCTCGCGCACCCCGTCATCCGGCGGGACGCTGCGGTGCTCCTGCGCGAGGCGATGTTGCCGTGCCGCTATGTCGGCCAGGTCCGCGTCAATCCCTTCGATCGCCGCCCGCTCAACGGTGAGCTCCCGTTCAAGCTGCTCGATCCGCGTCCGCCGGGCAGCCTCCCGCGCGCCCTCGCCGATATAGCCGGCCTGGTCCTTATGCCAGGCGCCGCTCAGCACCCCGTTGGACCACCGCCCGTCGGTCGTCACCCACGTCCCGCCGCCGGTTCCCGGCTCACGTCCGATGGCAGCAAGAACGGATGCCACTGACTCTTCGCCCAAGGCCGAGGCCTGCTGGTTGGCCACGTCGATCGCGGGCACCAGCGCGGTGGCACAGGATTCCCCGGCCGCGCGGGCTAGCCCGGAAACCACGACCACGTCCCCGTCGACGAGGTTCCCGTCGGGCGTCACCCAGGCGTCGAGGATCCCCGCTGCCTCAAGCGCGGCCTCCAGCCCGGCGCGCTCGTCGTCGGCTAGACCAGGAGCGAAGTCCGTCACCTTCCACAGTGGCGCGCCGGGACGACCGTCGCGGATCCCTGGCGCCCGCGTATGCGGAGCCGCCGGGGCGTCATGGCCGCCCGCGCGCAGTCGGCCGATCTCCTGCGCCAGTTCGTCAGCCCGCGTCACCTGCCGGGTCCGCTGACTGCTCAGTTGCCCGGCCAGCCGGCCAAGCTCTCCGCCGGCCACGCGGGCGGCGTCGTCAGCGATGGCGACCGCGGGGTTCGTGCCCTCGCCGGTCAGTCCCCAGGATTCCAACGCGGCGATCAGCTCGTCGGGATCGGCCACCCGCAGCTCGGCCAGGCCGCTTAGGTACGAGCGGTAGCCGTCAAGGAGCAGCCGCAGCCGTTCCTCTAGTGCCGCCTCTGCCGCCTTGACCCGGTCGGCTGCGGCCTGCACCTCAGCCGACAGCCTGCCTTCCGCTTCCTGCGCCGTCCGAAGCCGGCCGTGCGTGGCGGCGACGTCGGCGAGCAGCCGGTCCAGCTGCGCGACGGCCTGCGCCTGCCGGTCGGCCATTGCCTGGGCGTCGCGCCTGGCCCGGGCGAGAATGTCGGCCGCCGGAGCCTCGGCGGCGTCCAGGTAGGCAGCGACCACGCGATTCTCGCCGTCAGCTCGTTCGGCGGGCGGGGAAGCATCCAGACCCGCGCTTTCCGGGCTCGGGCGGTCGAGGGCGGCCACCGCTGCCTGGTGCCGCTGAGCGCAGCGCGCGTCGGCCGCCGTGGCCTCCGCCTCGCGCAGCGCCTGAGTGAGCTTGTCCCGTCCGGTGCCGGCCCGGTGCTCGGTCTGGGCCGCCTTGTCGGCGTACCGCCTGACATGGCCGGCGTGCCGGCCCTGGTCGGCCTCTTGGAGCTGGGCCGCGTTCTCCTTGCGGTCAGCATCCTGGCGGAACTGATCAAGTCGCTCAGCGTCCCGCATCGCCGGATCGGCCTGCAGCGCGTCCCTGCGCGCCGCCAGCTCGGTGCGCTGTTCTTCCAGTTGACCGAGCTCGCGCTGCGCTTCACCGAGCTGCCGCTGAGCGGCCGTGAAGGCCTCTTCGGCGGCGGCCAGATCCCGGCCGAGCTGTTCGTAGCGGCTCTGCGTCAGCCTCGGCCCGGCGGCCTTGCGCTTGGCCGCCACCTTCGCGTAACGGCGGTAGTGGCCGAGGAAGTCGGTCGCCGCCTGCTGGGCCTCGGCGAGGGAGCGCAGCGCGTCGCGCTCCTCGTCGAGGCCGCGGAAGGCGTCGGCCACGGTGGTGACGAGGCCGGGGCTGAGCGGCGGGAGCGCCTCGGTGAGAGCCGTGGACAGCAGCTTCTCATCGGGTTTCTTCGACAGCTGCGGCTGGCGCAGTTGGACCAGCAGGTTGACCAGTGCGTCGTATCGGTGCGGGCCGAGGCCGAACAGGTGCTCGTCGACCGCCCGGCGGTAGTCGGCCGCCCGGTCATAGACGAACCCGTGCTGGCCGATCTCCTCCCGCAGCTTCTCCCTGGTCAGTGGGACACGGCTAGCGGGCAGCAGCCGCAGATCGCCGCCGGGGCGCTGGCTGGTGACGAAGAACCAGTGCCGCGCGATGCCGCGCCCGGCGACGGCCTTCAGACCGCAGCCGATCGTGCAGAACTCCTCGGTGCCGTCGGCGCCCCTGCGGCCGAACTCCAGCCAGGTGTAGCCGAGGCGCTCGGGGCTTGGGTGCTTGCCGCCGAGGAGCAGGTTCCACTCCATCCGCTTCTGCCGGTCGCCGTCCGGTTCCACCCGGTGCGGCGCGAGGTCGCCGTCGAGCAGGAACGGCAGCATGAGGGCGAGCACCTTCGACTTGCCGGTTCCGTTGTTGCCGCGCAGCAGCAGGCGGCCGTCGTGGAACCAGAACTCTTCCTGGTCGTAGTAGAACATGTCGACCAGGCCGGCCCGCAGCGGCTTCCATCGCTCAGAACATGGTGCTGGCAGCATCGGCCGTCGCCTTTCTCGCCTGATTCGTTCCGGTCTTGCTCCTGGGGGCACGGCCGGGCTCGCGGATGGTTGGCTCGGCGATTGCGAAGCGGGCGATTGCCGGGCGGCTGCGGATCACCACGGTGCCGGTGCCGTCGCGGGTGACCTCGATGTCCGCCTCGATGAGGCGCAGAGCGGTGAGCTTCTCGAGCGCGACCTCGAGCAGTCCGATCTCCGCGCCGGGATCGGTGACGCCCTTGCGCCAGTATCCCGCGTGCGCCTGCGCCGCCTGCCGGACGAACCTGAGCAGCTCGGCCCGCGGTGCCCGCGCCCGGCCCGCCAGGTACTCGGCGACCAGCAGCGTGACGTGCCCGTCGGTGCGCTGCTCGGGCATCCGTACGTCGGTGAGCTCGTCGTCCGGGTCCACCATGGCGATGCCCTCGGCGCGCAGCTCCGGCAGCAGCCGGGTGGCCTCGGATATCCGCCCGGTGATGTTGTGCCGCTGGGAGACCAGGTAGGCGCGCTCGTCGTCGGTCAGCTCGTCGTAGTAGACGACCGGTTCGTCGAGCAGGCGTCGGGTGAGGATTCTGCGTAGCGCCTGGTTGCGCAGTTCGTCGGTCTCGGCCACCGGCTCGGCGGTCAATTCAGCGAGCCGTGCCTCGAAAGCGCGGGCCGTGATCGTCGACGGGCCTCTGCTACCGGTCAGCAGGACGCCGAGTACCGCTCGGCGCACGTCGTACAGCACGTCAGCGCCGGCCGACAGGTACGCGTCCTCGTCCCCGGCGACCCGGCTGAGCACGCCCCAGGCGAGCAACAGCCGGACCACGGCCACCAGGTCGGCCCGGTCGCCCCTGGTCCCCAGGGTCAGGGTGAATCCGGTGGCTGTCAGGTTGGGTTCGGCGGCGGTCGTGAGCACGTCGTCGGCGAGACTGCCGAGCGTGGTCTGCGCGTCGGCGCGGGCCAGCGCGGACAAGGCCAGGCAGAGGACGATGTACCGGCGGCGGCTGAACGGCTCCCGGTTGTGCCCGCGAGCAGGGTGGGTGGCGTCGGAGCCCAGCGGAGCGGTCTTGAACAGCCGGGCCGTCTCCGTGTCGGCGACCAGCCGCCAGCCGGTCTCCCTGCGCAGCCAGCCGCTCAGCGCCGGCAGGTGCCGCCGGACCAGCAGCAGCGACTCGGCGTCGTCGGCCGCGACCAGCAGCGGCTTGGCGAGCAGGGCGCGGAGGGCGGCCTGGCGCTGTGCCTGTTCCTCGGCGGGGATCATGGCACCAGGTCCGTGATCTCGATGACGTGCTCCGGACCGGTGAGCACCCCGTCCTCGGTCTTGATGGTGGCCGTGCCGCCGTCGGGGACCAAGCGCAACCGCACCTCCAGGCTCCCATCGTTGGTGATCGTCTTCACCTCGGCATCGCCGGGCGCGCGGACGGCGAGCGCGTCGCCGAGCAGGCTAAGGAAAAGGCGGAACGCCCTTGGGTCAAGCACGTCCAGGTCGGACAGCAGCGTCGGCTCGCTGGTGCGTAGCCGACGCCGTGCCTCGGCGGTCTGCGCGGCCTCTTGCTCTGCCCGGCCGCGGAGCAGTTCCCTGGCCGCGGAGCGGTCCTTGACCTGGCTGGGCGCGCCGCGCCGCTCGTAACTGCCGGTCTTCCTGAGCTGCGGCGAAATTCGGATCGGCGGTGCCTCGCCCCACGGCGTCCCGGCCGGCACCCTTTCCCACTCGTCGGCAGTGTCGCCGGTGACGGACAGGTGCCGGGCAGGGGAAAGGCCGAACGCGGCCAGCCACAGCCGATGGGCCGCCGCGTCGTCTGGAGCCTCAGCGAACCACCGGGCGAGCGCAGCGAAGTCCGCCGACCGGTCGGACCGGCCGGAGCGCCGTTCATTGAGCAGGCCGACGGCGTCGATGAGCTGCTTGATCGCGGTCACCGCGGCCTGCCGCAGCTGCCGAGCCTGCGATGGGTGGCCCGCGTCGCGGGAGGTGAACCAGTCGTCGAGGCCACGCCACCGGTTCCGCCACGCGTCGAGCGCCTGCCCTTCCGCCTGAGCTAGCGAATTGGCCGCATTCGGCCCCTCGGGGACCGCGTCAGCCGCTTCGCGCCGTGCGGCGGTCATCAGCAGTCGCTCGTGACCGGCTGCTTCCAGGGCCGTCAGCAGGATGGCGATCTGGGCGCCGGAGTTGGCGAGATCGGCGATGAACCGGTTGATGTAGTCGATCAGCCGTTCCTTGTAGGCGATGAAGCCGTCAACGTCCCCGTCGGAGAAGTCGATCGCGCGCCGCAACGCCGACATGAACGCCTGTGCGTTATCGGCCAGCGAGGAGAACCGCTCCGCCACCGATAGCAGCACCAGGTGAACCTTGGCCGGATCGGGATCGCCCTCCCTGGCCAGCGCGAGCAGCGCCTGGAGCTGGCCGGCGATGTCGGCCAGCGCGACCGACTGGAGCTGGCCGCGTCGACCGATCGCCTCCTCGTAGAACGCGATCGCCTGCTCGGCCGCCTGTCCTTCCGCTGTGAGCTGGTACAGCGACCGCTTGCGGTGAAAATCCTCCACTGTGGTAACGCGGCTGGTGTCCACGTCGGAGCGCAAGTTGCCCCACGTCACCAGCTTGTCCAGTGCCTCGGTGAGCTGGTCATCGGCGTCGATCCGGAGCTCTGCGGCGATGTCCTCCGGTCGCAGATGCACGATGAAGCGCTGCTTCGCCCGCGCGAAGATGCCGAGCAGCCGCCGGTACTGTTCGGCATTCGGAACGCCGAGATGGGTAAATGGCTGCGCCGTAACGGACGCGTCGGCCGGTGGGTTCCCCCGGCCGCGCCCTGACGAGAGCACTTCGTCTGCCACGCGTACATCGTGCCGTATGCCACTGACAAAACGCGCCCATATGGAGTGGGGTGAAATCGCGGACCTTGGTTCCCGCGCATGTCACGGCTGAGACCGGGGGAGAGCAAGACCCATGAAGACCGTGTCCGCCACCACCCAGATCGACGCCGCGCCGATGGCCGTGTGGGCCGTGCTGACCGACCTGAGCAAATATCCGGAGTGGAATCCCCTCTTCCGCGAGGCGTCCGGCCAGGTAGCGGCGGGGGAGCGGATCACGCTCCGCGCCGTCCAGCCCGCCAACGGCCGCCTGATGACCGTCCGGGCGAGGATCGTCGCGGCCGACCCCGGCGCGGAGCTGCGGTGGACGTCCAACCTGCCCGGCATCATGAGCGGCGAGCACAGCTTCGTGCTGACCCCGCTGGACGGCGGCACCCGGCTGGCCCAGACCGAGATCTACGGCGGCCTACTGGCCGCCACCATCTCCGTCCCCCGCACAGAAACCATCTTCCAGGCCCTAAACGACGCCCTGAAACAGCGCGCAGAAACCCCCTAACCCCACCCCCCCCCCCCCCCCCCCCC
>Ga0302235_10003517_pt1 | contig 11013 bp, 9 predicted proteins | sample II_Palsa_N3_3_FD_193577 | JGI IMG/M metagenome (GOLD analysis project Ga0302235, IMG submission 193577) | Peat permafrost microbial communities from Stordalen Mire near Abisko, Sweden - II_Palsa_N3_3 | ecosystem: Environmental > Terrestrial > Soil > Palsa > Peat permafrost | place: Sweden... | reverse complement strand
GCGCCCGGGTGCTGAACACGTTCGATCCCGCGGTCCTTCAGGCTCAGCAGCTGGACATCGCGCTGCTCAACCAGGAGACCGGCGTCCGCGGTTACGCGCTCAGCGCCAACCAGAGCTTCCTGACCCCGTACACCGAGGGGTATGCCGCGGAGAAGGCCGCGATCGCCAGCCTGAAAGGCGAGTACGGCCAGCTTCCCCCCGCTACCCGGGCCGATCTGACCAGCGTGGCCAACCAGGCGTATTACTGGCGCGCCCACTACGCGGTACCGGCCATCGCAAGGGTCAGCCACGCCGGCAAACCGGTGATCAGTCCCGACATCATCGCCGGGAAGGCAGATTTCGACGCTCTCCGCGCCAAGATCGCCGTGCTGGAGACGACGGTCGAGACCGCCAGGAACCGCGCGATCGCGGCCCTGAACGATGCCTCTGACGTCCTGAATGTCGTGTTCGTCGCGATCGCGATCGGCCTGGCGGTCATCGTGGTCGCGCTGGCGCTCGGCCTGCGGGCGGCCGCGATCCGGCCGCTGCACACGCTGGCCGGGGAGGCCCGCCAGGTGGCCGAGGGCGATTTCGGGCACGAGGTCAGCCTGCGCGGTCCGCGGGAGGTGACCAACCTGGCCGCGGACGTGAACACGATGCGTCAGCGCATTTTGCAGGAGCTATCCGCGACCCAGGCCGCCAACACCGTGCTGCAGGCTCATTCCGCCGAACTCCAGCGTTCGAACTCCGAACTCGAGCAGTTCGCCTACATCGCGTCGCATGACCTGCAGGAACCGCTGCGGAAGGTGGCCAGCTTCACTCAGCTGCTGCAGCGCCGCTACGCCGGGCAACTCGACGCCCGGGCCGATCAGTACATCGAGTTCGCGGTCGACGGTGCCAAGCGGATGCAGGCGCTGATCAACGACCTGCTCTCCTACAGCCGGGTCGGCCGGTCCGCCCGGGAGCCGGCCCTGGTCTCAAGCGACGCCGCGCTGGCTCAGGCCCGGGCCAACCTGGCCGCGCCGATGGAAGAGTCCGGTGCCACCATCGAGAGCGGGCACCTGCCGCTGGTCCTGGGCGAGCTGCCGCTGCTCACCGCGGTCTTCCAGAACCTGCTCAGCAACGCGCTGAAGTTCCGCGGCGCCAAGCCGCCGCGGGTCGTGATCACGGTCAGCCGGGACGAGGATTTCTGGTTGTTCTCGTTCACCGACAACGGGATCGGGATCGAGCCGGACTACGCCGACCGGATCTTCGTCATCTTCCAGCGCCTGCACGAGCGGACCGCCTACCCGGGTACCGGTATCGGCCTGGCCATGACCAGGAAGATCATCGAGTACTTTGGCGGCAGGATCTGGCTCGACACGACCTACGCCGGCGGTGCGCGCTTTCTGTTCACCCTGCCGGTGCCTCCCGAGACCCGTAGCCCAGAGCGCCCTGAAGCAGAGCGCCCGCCGCTCCTCCCACCTCAGGGAGCGTCCGGGGACCGCGAAGACGAGGAAACCGATGCCTGATTGCGGTGGTTCTAAAGTGATCGACGTGCTGCTGGTGGAGGACGACGAAGGCGACGTTCTCATGACCAAAGAGGCCTTTGAGTACCACAAGATACGCAACCGCCTGCACGTAGTCAGCGACGGCGACCAGGCCCTGCAGTTTCTGCGCCGGACTGGCCCGTTCGCGGACGCGCCACGTCCCGGGCTGATCCTGCTCGACGTCAACCTGCCCCGCCGCAGCGGCCTGGAGGTGCTGGCTGAGCTGAAGCAGGACCCGGAACTGCTCGTCATCCCGGTGGTCATGCTGACTACCTCCCGGGCCGAGGAAGACATCCTGCGCAGCTACTCGCTGCACGCCAACGCGTTCGTCACCAAGCCGGTCGACTTTGAGCATTTCATCGACGCGATCCGCCAGATAGACAACTTCTTCCTGACCCTGGTCTGCCTACCCACCTGACCGCGCCCGGCCCGGCCCGGCCCCGGTTGTAGGATCTCAGCGCCGGAAATGAGGACACGAAGGGAAGCTGATGTACGACGCGACGCTGGCCGAGACCGTCACGATCCGCGGGCACGGCGGAGACGAGATCGAGGCCTACCTGGCCCGGCCGATGGACTCCGGACCGTTCGGCAGCGTGGTGGTGATCCACCACATGCCCGGCTACGACGCGGCGACCAAGGAGATCGCGCGGACGTTCGCCGTGCACGGCTACAACGCGCTCATGCCAAACCTCTACTATCGTGACGCGCCGGGGGCCAGCCCGGACGACGCCGCCGCGGCGGCTCGCGCCAAGGGCGGCGTCCCGGACGACCGGCTGATCGGTGATGTGGCCGGGGCGACGGCTTATCTGCGCGGACTGACCTCGTCCAACGGCAAGGTCGGTGTGATCGGCTACTGCTCGGGCGGCCGGCAGTCCTTCCTGGCCGCCTGCAGCCTGCCGCTCGACGCCGCCGTCGACTGCTACGGCGCGTTCGTGGTCGGCACTCCGCCGGAGGGGATGCCGCTGAAGGTCGGCCCCATCAAGCACCTGACCAAGGACCTGTCCTGCCCGCTGCTCGGCCTGTTCGGCGCCGATGACCAGCACCCCTCGCCCGAGCAGGTCAAGGAGCTCGAGGAGGAGCTCAAGGACCAGGGCAAGACCTATGAGTTCCATAGCTACGAGGGCGCCGGCCACGCGTTCTTCTCCGTCAACCGCACCGCCTACCGCCCCGAAGCCGCCGTCGACGGCTGGAACAAGATCTTCACCTGGTTCGGCCGCTACCTCTCCGCCTAACCAGCCCCACACCCCCACCAGCCCGCGGCCGCCGAGGCCCGCGACTTATCGTGGATCGGCACCGTCTTGTGAAGATGGTGCCGATCCACAATGATGCTGTCCCCGCTTCCGTTGCCCGAATCGCCCGGTTTGGCACCACGGCGGCAACGACTGATCGCCCCCCTAATCGGCAGCCGGCCCGAAAGAAACCTTTTGCCCGGCTTGAAGCGAACCGGGATGGTTATCGTCACCAGCTCCATCCCCGGGGTTGTGTTGACACACAATCAGCGGGAGCCCGGCGCGCGAAGGTAAAATGCACCTTTTGTCCGTGCGGCGGTGCGGCCGTGGGGCGGCAGTGGCCGTACGGCCCTGCGCCGCGGGCCCGGCGCGGGGCATCGGAGTTAGTGGGCGCTGGAGGCGGCCCAGATGTTGATGCCAGCGTCGACGGCGTCGCGGTCGATGGCGGCCAGTTCTTCCTCGGTGAAGTCGCTGTGGCGGGCCGCGGCGAGGTTCTCCTCCAGCTGCGCCACGCTGCTGGCGCCGATGAGGACCGACGTCACCCGCGGATCGCGCAGCGCCCAGGAAAGGGCGAGCTGGGCGAGGCTCTGACCGCGGGCCGCGGCGATCGCGGCCAGCGCCCGCACGTGCGCCAGGACTTGCTCGGAGAGCTGGTCCGTCGACAGTGAGCCGTCCAGGCTGGCGCGCGAGCCCGACGGCACCCCGCCGAGGTACTTGCCGGTGAGCACGCCCTGGGCCAGCGGCGAGAAGGCGATACAGCCGATGCCCTCGCGGTCGAGCACGTCGAGCAGGCCACCCTCGACCCAGCGGTTCAGCATCGAGTACGACGGCTGGTGGATCAGCAACGGCGTGCCGAGACGACGCAGTATCGAGGCTGCCTCCTCCGTCCGTTCGGCCGAATAAGAGGAGATACCTGCGTACAGCGCCTTGCCCGACCGGACCGCGGAATCCAGTGCGCCCATCGTCTCCTCAAGCGGAGTGTCCGGGTCGAACCGGTGAGAGTAGAAGATGTCGACATAATCCAGGCCCATCCGGCGCAGTGACTGGTCCAGGCTGGCCAGTAGGTACTTGCGGGAGCCATGGTCGCCGTAGGGCCCGGGCCACATGTCGTAGCCGGCCTTGGTGGAGATGATCAGCTCGTCGCGGTACGGACGCAGGTCCTCCCGCAGGATCCGGCCGAAGTTGATCTCCGCGGTTCCGTACGGCGGTCCGTAGTTGTTCGCCAGGTCGAAGTGCGTGACGCCGAGGTCGAAGGCGCGGCGCAGGATCGCCCGCTGGTCCTCGATCGGCTTGCCGTCACCGAAGTTCTGCCAGAGCCCGAGGGACACCTCGGGGAGTTGAATCCCGCTGCGCCCGCAGCGGCGGTAGGGAAGCCTGCTATAACGGTCAGCGGCAGCGACATAGGTCATGGCGGAAGTCTTTCACTGTGGTCAACGACGAGGCGAGGAGACGGGCGATGTACGACGCGATACTGGCCGAGAGCATAACCATCACCGGACACGGCGGAGACGAGATCGAGGCCTACTCGGCCCGGACGCTCCAGGCCGGCCCGGTGGGCGGGGTCGTGGTCCTCCATCACCTGCCCGGCTACGACCGGCAGACCAAGGAGTTCACCCGGGCGTTCGCCGCGGGCGGCCTCAACGCGGTGATGCCGAACCTGTACCACCGCGAGGCGCCGGGGGCCGCCCCGGACGACGCGATGGCGACGGCGCGGGCGTCCGGCGCGATCCCCGTCCCGGACGAGCGGATCGTCGGCGAGGCGGCGGGCGCGGCGGCGTACCTGCGCGGGCTGACCAACTCCAACGGCAAGGTCGGCGTGATCGGCCACTGCTCGGGCGGCCGGCAGTCGTTCCTCGCCGCGGTCAGCCTGCCGCTCCAGGCGGCCGTCGACTGCTACGGCGGCTTCGTCGTCGAGACCCCGCCCGAGGGCCACCCGCTGCACGGCTCCCCAGCTCTGGTCGAGCGGGCCGGGGACCTGTCCTGTCCGCTGCTCGGCCTGTTCGGTGCCGAGGATCAGCATCCCTCGCCCGAGCACGTCGCCGAACTCGAAGCCGCGCTCAAGGCGGCCGGCAAGACCTATGAGTTCCACTCCTACGACGGCGCCGGGCACGCCTTCCTGCAGGTGGACCGGCCCAGCTACCGGCCCGAGGCCGCCGTGGACGCCTGGCAGCGCATCTGGGCCTGGTTCGGGCGCTACCTGTTATCGTCGGGAGCTGAGAGGAGTCGTTATGTGCACTTACCTGACAGAAAAGGTATCGATCAGCGGCAGCGCCAAGGGGCCGACCGGATGGATCCGGGTGACCGACGCCAGCGTCTACTTCGACCACCCGGTGCACGCCCAGGCCGAGCACACGCTCAACATCGACTTCCTCGACCCGGCCGCGGGCCCGTCGGCGCGGGTCGCGGTCGAGCTCACCGCGGAATCGGCGCGGGCCCTGGCCAAGGCGATCCAGGCCATCATGGACTCCGCCCCTCCCGGCCTGATCACCTAAGCCGTGGTCACGGAGCGCCCTGATCACAGGGCGCCCTGATCACGTGGGAATGTCAGTGCCTCGTGCCAGTATGCATGTGGGTCGCCATTGCGGGCGGCGCGTGCACATGGGAGGCGGCAGCGATGCGGTTCAATCTCGAGCGGGACGCCCTGGCTGAGGCGGTCGCCTGGGTCGCGCGTTCGCTGCCGCAGCGACCGGTGCTCCCGGTCCTTTCCGGGTTGCTGCTCGAGGCGGACGCTGACGGCCTGACCCTGTCCTGCTTCGATTACGAGGTATCGGCGCGGATCCGGATCGACGCGGAGGTGGCCGACCCGGGCACCGCACTCGTGCCCGGGCGCCTGCTGGCCGAGATCACCCGGAGCCTGCCGCCCAGGCAAGTCGAATTCGACCACGGCACAGGTGACGTCACGCTGACCTGCGGCCCGGCGTCTTTCACGCTCGTCACGCTGCCGGTCAGGGACTACCCGCGGCTGCCTGAGCTGCCCCGGCTGGCCGGCACCGTCGACGGCGGCGTGCTTGCCACGGCCATCGGCCAGGTGGTGCCCGCCGCGAGCCGCGATGACACGCTGCCGGTGATTACCGGCGTGAACGTCGAGATCGACGCTGACGTGATCAAGCTGGTGGCGACCGACAGGTACCGGCTCGCCGTCCGGGAACTCGGCTGGAATCCGGCTCAGCCGGGGACCCGCGGCACGCTCCTGGTGCCGGCGAAGACGCTGGCTGATGCCGCGCGGATGATGACGCCGGGCGTTCCCGTCCGGGTCATGATGGGCGGCGAGCAGCAAGCCGGCGGTGCCTGGACCGCGGACGGGAACTCTGGCGAACCGAAGTCGGCGGATTCGCTGCGCGCGGCCGATGCGATGATCGGTTTCGAGTCGGCTGGACGCCGGCTGACCACGCGCCTGATCGCGGGGGAGTACATCAAGTACATGTCCCGGTTCCCCGACGATTTCGGTAGCCGCGGCGACATGCCGGCTATCCCGCTCGCCGAGGCGGTCAAGCGGGTGGCGCTGGTCGCGGAGCGGGGCAGCTCGGTCCGGCTGTCGTTCGGAAACGGGAAGGTCACCATCGAGGCCGGAACCGAAGGCCAGGCACGGGCGCGCGAGACGGTCCCGGCCGACTTCTCGGGGAACGAGACCGCGATCGCGTTCAGCCCGCACTACCTGATGGACGGCCTCGGCGCGGCTCTGATGGCGGCGGCCGCATCGGCGGCGGCCGGATCGGCGGCTGGCCAGGAAAAGTCCCCTGAGGACGGCGTGGATCCGTCAACCTCGTCGCCGGAGGAAGCACGCATCCGGCTGCAGTTCACCAGCCCGACGAAACCAGCCCTGATCACCGGCAGCGCACGAGCCGGCGACGACTCGGACCCGGACTACCGCTACCTGGTCGTCCCGCTGCGGGCGCTGGTCGGCTAGGGATGGCGCTGGCCGGCTAGGGGTGCGGCGGATTCGGAAACTGCGGATACGGTCCGTTCCAGGCGTGCCGGGACATCCAGGCCAAGATCAGGATCCAGGTGGCCAGCGCGAAGAGCAGCATCGCGAAGACGAGAAAGCGACCCGGATCCGGCGCCGGGGTCGCCATCGCGGGCATGGACCCGGCGCCCCCGGAAGTCCGGGCGGACCGGGGCGGCCGGGGCAGATCCGCCATCAGCGTTTCGATCTGGCGCTGCGTCTTGGCGATGAGAGCGGCGTCGATCCGCTCCGTCAGCTCATCGAAGGTCAGTCTTCCTGCCACGAAATGCTCGCGCAGCTGGGTCATGGTGACGTCGCGCTCCGCGTCGCCGATCCGGACGTCGTAGTCATACCGCGTCCGGCTGGGCACGTGCCATCCCGGTACTAGCTCTTCGCGCGGCTGTTCCGCGTCAGGGTCCTCGTTCACCATTCCGGTTCGGACGTCGTATCGCCTCGTGATCGGCTCCCAGAATTCGCCAAGGCCGACTGCCTCACCCCTTAACGATAAGTCGCGCCGCCCCGGCGCGGAAGCCGCACGTAGCGAGAATCCCTACCGGCGTGGTCCGCGCGGTCCCCTGGGTCCCCGTCCTCCGCCCATGCCCCGCCGCCTGCCGAACCCGAACAGCCTCCTGAACAGCGCCAGCGCCGCGATGAACAGCACGATTGCCAGCGGCCTGTCCCCGCCGCCCAGCCCGAACAAGGAGACGGCACCGAGGATGACGAACACCCACACGAGCCCCATCAGCGGCGCGAAGGCGGCGAACGGGCGGTGAGATCCCTGCTGGGATCCCTGGTCACCGCGGTAATCCGCGGGCCGCGTCGCCATCGGTCCCTGCCAGCCCGGCTGCCAGCCCGTCTGCCCGTATGCGCCGGATCCCGGCGGCACGGTCTGCGGGAGGTCGCGCATCACCGTATTGAGGTCAGCCTTGGTCTTCGCCGCGAACGTCTGATCCAGGCGCTCGTTCAGCTCCTCGAGCGTGAGCCGGCCATCCGCGTAGTGCTCGCGCAGCTGAGCAGCGGTTGCCTCACGATCGGCGTCCCCGACCCGCACGTTATATCCCGTAGCCATCGTGCCCTCCGTAGCCAGAACGGGGAATCCCCAAGTACCTCCACGATATATCGCGATACACCGAACAGCAAGCCGGAACCATCGTGACCGCACCCGTCGTAACCCCCGAGTCTACGCTCCCGTGAAATCGGCCCCCGCCCCCTGCTCAGCAGCCTCCAGAAAGTCCCCCTTGATCGCGAAGGCTTTTTTAGCCCATCTGCGCTCGCTACCTTCGGGGTACAACCCTTCGCGATCATGAAGCGGCGGCGGTAAGCGCGTCTCCGGCGGCGGTGCGGGTATAGAGGACCGAGCGGCCGGACCGGGCCCGGGCGATCAGCCCGGCGTCCCGCAGCACGGCCAGGTGATCGCCGATGCCGCCGATCGACTGGCCCAAGATAACGGCGAGCTGGGTGGTGCTGGCCGGCTCCTCCAGGGCGAGCAGGATCGCGGCGCGCGAAGGGCCCAGGAGCCGGCCCAGGGCCGGATCGGGCCGGGCGCGGGCCGGCTGCTCCCAGAGGGCGGCGACCCCGCGCGCGGGGTAGATCAGGGCCGGCGGCCAGGGCGGGTCAAGCCTCAGGGCCAGCCTGGGCCAGACGAATACCGACGGAACGAACAGCAATCCGCGCCCGCCCAACTCAGCGTCTTCCGTGCCCGGCCAGCGACTGTGCTCGATCCGGCCCTGGTGCCACCTCAGGCTGGTGTGAAGCCCGGCCAGCGCGGCCGCCCAGCCCCGGGAGGCGAGCTGCCCGGCGCGGTAGACCACGTCCCGTTCGAGGATGGCCCGCAGCGCGGGCCACTCGGGCTCGAGCAGGGCCTGCCAGGCCTCGGCCAGCACGTCGGCCACGCGGGACACGACCTGGTCGCCGGTCAGGATCCGCTCGACCCGGGGATCAACGGCGGGCTGCCGCCGCAGCGCCTCGGCCACCTCGCGGTGCGCCTGCTCCGGGGGCGTCGCCCGGACCTCGGCCAGCAGGTCGCCGATCGTGGGCGACATGGCCGCCGGGACCGGGGCCAGGAAGTCTGCACCCCAGCCGGGCGGATGCAGCGCCAGGATCAACGCGAGGTCCGTCTCACGCCCCAGCGCCCGGTAATGGTCACGCATGCGGGCCAGCCAGGGGCGAAGCACGGGCTCGTCTTGCTGCCCCGGTTCGCCGGCCAGCACGCGCAGCGCCTGGCTCAGCTCCCACAGCGGCGACAGCGCGAACCGGGTCGTGGTCAGGTCCTCGTGGCCCACCTCGATCCGCAGCACCATCGCTCACTACCTTTCGTCCTGTGACGAAAGAGTATGCCGCGGATGGTCCATCTCCCACCATGGCGACTATGACCACCACGACGCCCGGCCCTCCCGAAGCCCCGTCCGGAGCCCCGTCCGCACAGGCCCCCGGTGCACGCACGACTTACCGTTCGGTGTTCGCGGTCCGCGAGTTCCGGGTGCTGTTCGCCGCCCAGCTCATGTACGTCCTGGGCTTTGAGTTCGAGATCCTCGGCCTGTCGGTGCTGGTGTACGCGCACACCCGGTCGGCCTTCTTGACCGCGCTGGCGTTCAGCATGGGCTTCGCCCCGCAGGCCATCGGCGGCGCGTTGTTCACGGCCCTGGCCGACCGGCTGCCACCCCGGCTGGTGATCGGGACCGGCTTGCTGATCCGCGCCGCCCCCGGGCTGGCGATCGGGCTATGGCCGGGCTGGCCGGTTCCCGCAATGCTAGCCCTGGTGGCGGTCACGGCGACGGCTGCTCCCGTGTTCTCCGCCGCGACCTCCGGGCTGCTGCCCGAGGTCTGCGACGGGGACCGGTACGTCCTGGCCCGTTCGGTCTTCAGCCTCACCGGCGCCGGCACCCAGATCCTCGGCCTGGGGATCGGTGGCGCGGTTCTCGCCCTGCTGCCCGCCCGCTGGCTGCTGCTGGCCGCCGGCCTGTCGCTGGTCGTGGCCGCGGCCATCAGCCGCTTCGGCCTGCGCCCCCGGCCGCCCCGCCCCGCCCAGGCCCGCCGCGACCAGGGCCGGAGCCGCGGGATCCTCGGCGCCACCATGGCCGGGAACGTCCAGCTGTTCGCCGACCGCCAGGTGCGGGGCCTGCTGCTGGCGCAGTGGCTGCCCGCGTGGTGCATCACCGGCGCCGAGTCGCTGATCGTCCCCTACACCGGGTCGCTCGGCCGGCCCGCCAGCGCGGCCGGCCCGCTGCTGGCCGCGATGCCGGCCGGGATGCTCCTGGGCGAGGTGCTGGTCGGCCGGTTCGTCCGGCCCGGCGCGCGCAGGCGACTCTCGTTTCCGCTTGCCGCCGGGATGGGCCTCCCCCTGCTCGCGATGGCCTTCCGTCTTCCGCTGCCGCTGGTCGGGGTGCTGCTGCTCATCTGCGGTTCGGGCTTCGCCTACCAGCTCGGCCTCCAGCGTGCCTTCCTGGACAGCCTGCCGGAAGGCAGGCGGGCTCAGGCCTTTGGCCTCAACTCCACCGGGGCGATGGGCGGCCAGGGCCTGACCCCGTCGGCCGCGGGCAGCCTAGCGCTGGCCGTGGGCGCGGGACCCGCGATGGCCATCGCGGGCGCGGTCACGATCCTGGCCGCGCTGGCCCTACGCGGCCCCCTCACGGGCCGGGAATCAGCTGGGGAAACCAGCCGGAAAACTGGCCGCGCTGCGGCCGGCCGGGCGGACGGATACCGCTAGAGTCGGCACCAGGTAGCGATGTAGCTAGCACGGGAGGCCAGCATGGCTCATGTGACCGTCGGATCCGGGGATCACCACGTCCTGGCCCTGCACGGATGGTTCGGCTCGGCCCGCGGCTGGGGTTCGCTGCCCGACTACCTCGACCGGTCGAGGTACACCTATGTGTTCATGGACCTGCGCGGGTACGGCGACCGCCGGCAGGTCAGCGGCGACTTCACCATGGCGGAGGCGGCGGCCGATGCGCTGGCCCTGGCCGACGAGCTCGGCTGGGACCGGTTCTCGGTGATCGGCCACTCGATGGGCGGCAAAGCGGCCCACCAGATCCTGCTGCAGGCGCCGGGCCGGGTGCTGAGGCTGGTCGGCCTCAACGCGGTGCCGGCCACCGCGGTGCCCATGGACGAGCAGGGCTGGGCGTTGTTTTCCGGCGCCGCCGAGCGGCCCGGCAACCGGGCCGCGATCATCGACTTCACCACCGGGAACAAGCTGACCAAGACGTTTATCAACCAGGTCGTGCAGCATTCTCTCGACCACTCGGACGCCGGGGCGTTCGCTGCGTACCTGCGATCCTGGGCCCAGGATGATTTTTCCTCCTCGGTCAAGACGGACACCGTCACCCCGGTCAAGCTG
>Ga0302235_10003516_pt1 | contig 11016 bp, 9 predicted proteins | sample II_Palsa_N3_3_FD_193577 | JGI IMG/M metagenome (GOLD analysis project Ga0302235, IMG submission 193577) | Peat permafrost microbial communities from Stordalen Mire near Abisko, Sweden - II_Palsa_N3_3 | ecosystem: Environmental > Terrestrial > Soil > Palsa > Peat permafrost | place: Sweden... | reverse complement strand
ATCGGGGTAGTGATCGAGCAGCCAGCGGGCGGTCATCATCATGCCGGACGTGCAGAAACCGCACTGCAGGCCGTGGCACTCGATGAACCCCTGCTGGACCGGGTCGAGCTGGCCGTCGCGCTCCAGGTCCTCCACGGTGCGCACCGCGCGCCCGTCGGCCATGGCCGCGAGCACCGTGCACGACTTGACCGGCCTGGCGTCCAGCCACACCACGCAGCTGCCGCAGTTGGACGTGTCACAGCCCCAGTGGCTGCCGGTCAGGCCGAGCTCGTCGCGGAGGAAGTGGATGAGCAGCAGCCGCGGCTCCACCTCGCGCGCGTACTCGGTGCCGTTCACCGTGACCGCGACCCGCATCGTCATGCGGTGTGTCCCGCCCGGGCGGCGGCCCGGCGCAGCGCGCGGGCGGTGAGCTCGGCCACCAGGTGCCGTTTGTAGTCCTCCGGGCCGCGCTGGTCCGCGACCGGATGACAGTGCTCGGCGGCGATCGCCCCGGCCGCCGCGAAGGTCTCGGCGTCGGCTTTTCGGCCGACCAGGAACTCCTCGGCCTGGGCCGCGACGAAGTGCTCGGCGCCTACCGCGGTCAGGCCGATGCCCGCATCCTTGACGACGGGGTTTCGGGCGCTGCCGCCCAGGCGCAGCACCGCGCCGGCCGCGGCCACCGACCAGTCACCGACCCGCCGCGCCACCTTCTCGTACGCGCTCCCCGTCCCTGGCCGCACCGGCACCCGCACCTCGGCCAGCAGCTCGCCCGGGCCGATGACGGTCTCATACGGGCCCAGGTGGAACTCCCTGACCTGGACCGTCCGGTCGCCGTCGCGGCCGCGGATGACCGCCGTGGCACGCGCCGCCGCGAACGCCGCGGACAGGTCCTCGGACGGATCGGCCTGGCAGAGCGACCCGCCGACGGTGCCCCACAGCCGGACGATCGGGTCCGCGACGACACGTTCGGCATCACCGAAGATCGGGAAATGCTGTCCGGCGACGGCCGAGTCGAGCAGGTCCGCGTGCCGGGCCAGGGCGCCGATGCGCAGCTGGCTGCCGTCGTAGGCGATGAAGGCGAGCTCGGTCAGCCCGTTGATGTCGACAAGCACCTCGGGCTGGGCTAGCCGCAGCTTCATCATCGGAATGAGGCTGTGGCCCCCCGCGAGGGCACGGGTATCCGGTCTGCTCAACAACGTCAGCGCATGGTCGACGCTGGTCGCCCGTTCGTACTCGACCTGCGAGGGAACCTGCATGTATGCATCATTCGGCCTGGCTGGGTGTTGCGCAACCGCGGATGGTCAGGGCGCCGGCTGGTCAGCGTCGTCGGTGGTCTTGAACCCGGGGAAGTGGCCGTTGAGCACCTGCGCGGCCTGGGACAGCAGCTCAGCCTCCGAGAACGGCTTCTCGACCAGCGCCACGTGGGGCTCCAGGCTGCCCTGGGAGGCCAGCACCGGCCGGGCGTAGCCGGACATGAACAGCACCTTGATATCGGGCTTGATCACCCGCATTTTCTCCGCGACTTCCTTGCCGAGCATGCGCGGCATGACCACGTCGGTCACCAGCAGGTGGATCTCACCCGGGTGCGCGCGGGCGATGTCCAGGGCTCTCGGACCGTCCGCGGCGGTGATCACGTGGTACCCGTTGCGGGCGAAGATCCGCTGGGTGACCAGGCGCAGCGCTTCTTCGTCCTCGACCACCAGGACGGTCTCCCCCTTGGGCGACCGCTGGTAGGGCACGGGCGCGGTGACCGGGACCAGTTCCTGCGCGGTGACCGGCAGCGTGACGGTGAAGGTCGTACCGGTGCCCGGCTCGGTGTAGATCTGGATCTGGCCCCCGGCCTGGGTCAGGATCCCGTAGACGGTGGCCAGGCCCAGGCCGGTGCCTGAGCCGTCCTGCTTGGTGGTGAAGAACGGCTCGAAGACGTGCTCTAGGACGTCCGCGGGGATGCCGACGCCGGTATCGCTGATCCGCAGCCGCACGTTCTTGCCCTGCGGGGCCGTCGATCCGCCGGCCACGGTGTCGGCGTCGACGGTGATGTTGCTGGTGTCGACGGTCAGGGTGCCGCCGCCGGGCATGGCGTCGCGGGCGTTGACCGCGAGGTTGACCAGAACCTGCTCCAGCTGGCCGGGGTCGGCCAGGACCGGCCACAGGTCACCGGCCAGGGTGGTGATCAGCTCGATGTGCTCGCCGAGGGTCCGGTGCAGCAGCTCCTGCACCCCCGTGATGACGTGATCGAGGTCCAGGACCTGCGGCCGGACCACTTCCCGGCGGGCGAAGGCGAGCAGCTGGCGGGTGAGGCCCGCGGCCCGTTCGGCGGCCAGGGTGATCTGCCTGAGGTCGCTGCGGGCTGACTTCAGGCGCTCGGGCCAGTCCGGTCCGGAGGGGGTGACGAGTTCTTCTGTGACGAAGGACGCGTAGCTGAGGATCACGGCGAGCAGGTTGTTGAAGTCGTGCGCTACCCCGCCCGCGAGCTGGCCGAGGCTTTCCATCCGCTGGGCCTGCTGTAGCTGCGCCTGCACCTGCTCCCGCTCTTTGCGCTCGGCAGATTCCCGGCGCCTGCGACGCCCGGTGTCGGACTTGACGTCGGAGCGTTCCAGGGATTCCCGGCGCTCGCGGCGCCCGGTGTCGGACTTGACGTCGGAGCGTTCCAGGGATTCCCGGCGGTCGCGGCGCCCGGTGTCGGACTTGACGTCGGACCGCTCCCGGGATTCCCGGCGCTCGCGGCGCCCGGTGTCGGACTTGACGTCGGACCGTTCTCGAGATTCCCGGCGCTCGGAGCTCGAGTCGGTCATATGAAGTCATCCCCAGTGCTGCCCGGAAGGCGCTCGTGGTGTTGGCGGGTCGACGGGCCGCCCTGATGCGTGCCTCAATGTGCCGTATCGAACACTAAGGGTAACGTTATCATACGCTCAGTAGTTAAGGCCGGGTTGCGCTCACCGGGTCCGCGTCAGCGGCCGCCGATGTCCTCACTCCACACCTCGGGATAACGCCGCTGGAACTCGGCCATGACGGCGACGCAGCCTTCGTCATCGAGCAGCACGATCTCCACGCCGCGGCTGGTCAGGAAGCCGAGGTCGCCTTCGAAGGTCTGCGCTTCACCGACGACCACCCGGGGGATCTGGAACAGCAAGATCGCCCCGCTGCACATCTGGCACGGGGACAGCGTCGTGTACAGCGTGGTGTCGGCATAGGAAGACCGCCGCCCGGCGTTGCGCAGGCAGGCGATCTCGCCGTGCGCCACCGGGTCCCCGCGCTGCACGCGCTCGTTGTGCCCGGCCGCGACCAGCCGGCCGGCGGCGGCCAGCACCGCCCCGACCGGCACGCCGCCTGATTCCAGGCCGACCCGCGCCTGGCCGAGGGCCAGCGCCATCATCTCGCGATCCACCTGGTTCGCCTGCCCGTATCCCATGCCGGCTTACGCTACCTGACCAGGCGCCCGGGCCAGTCATAACAGAGCACCTCGCCGATCCGCAGCCGGGCCCAGCGGGCCGCCTCCACCTGCATGGCCGTCGCCGCCGCGCCGATCGCCGCCGGGTCCAGATCAGCTTCGGGCAGCTTGGCCTTGGCCAGGCGCCGGATCTGGCTAGCCGTGGGCCGGTCCAGCGCGGCGACGCTCTCCACCAGGTCCGCGAGCAGCTGGGCTCGCAGCGCTGGTCCGGCGAACTTCTTGATGGGCTGGTGTGACGCCTCGGCCGCATGGGGTGGCCGCGGGCCGCTCACATGCTGCATGCGGGCCAAGACGAGGCCGGCCGCGATGCCGGCCCAGACGCCGTCGGTGATGCCCAGCTCCCGCTCGGCGATCAGGTGCCTGATGTCGTGCGGCAGCTGGGACCCGGGGAACGGGTCCGTTCCGCCGTACAGCCGGTAACAGACGCCGTCGCCCCGCTCCACCAGCGCGTAAGCGCGCTGGCAGTCAGGCAGCCGGGGGAAGGTCACGCGCATATCCCCACTATGGGGACGCCCCGGGCGGGGTGCCTAATGATTTTCCCTCCGCTGGCGCCTTGTCGTAGGGTGACCGATCATGGCGGGACGCGGCACGACGGCGACGGTCGCGCTCGAGCGCGCCGGCATCCCGTTCCGGCGCTCGCCGCGGCCGCCGGCGGCAAGAAGGCCGCGATGGCCCCGGCCGTCCCGTTACCAGGGCTCGGCCTGCGCCGGGTGCTCGGCCTGCGCCCGGGACCCTGGCGGCCAGGACTCGGAGCGCCCTCGCTGCCGGGGAAGCACGCTGGCGCCCGGGTCAGCATCGGCCGTCAGCATCTGAGTAACCCTGGCCAGCAACGCGGCCCGGGAGAAGGGCTTGCCGATGACCTGCGCCCCCGGACCTGGCCAGTCTTCCGCAGTGGCCTCTTGCTGCTCGTAGCCCGACATGAACAGCACCGGGAGGCCCGGACACATGGCACGGGCCTGGGCGGCGAACGCCGGTCCCGTCATGCCGGGCATGACCACGTCCGCCAGGACCAGGTCGGCGGCTATCTTGCCGTCCCTGAGCAGGCCAAGCGCCTCGCTCCCGTTCGCGGCCGTCATAACCTGGTAACCGGCACTGGTCAGGACCCGGTGAGCGACCTCCCGGATCGCGGCCTCATCGTCGATCACCAGCACCTGGCTGAGCTCCGACGGCCGCACGGCGTGTGCCGTCCCTGGCGAACCGGACCCGGCCGCGGCGGGCAGCACCACGGTGATGGTGGTGCCGCGGCCCAGCTCGGATCGGAGCCAGGCCTTGCCGCCAGCCTGTGCGGCGAACCTGTACACGGCGGGCAGGCCGAGTCCGGCCGCCCGGTCTCCGCTTTTCGTGCTGAAGAACGGTTCGAAGGCGCGTTCCGCGGTAGCCGCGTCCATGCCGGTTCCGGTGTCGGTGACGCGAAACGCGACATAGCGTCCGGGGAGCAGTTCGGCGAGATCGGTGGCGTCCTGCCAGTCCGCTGGGGGATCGTCCATGTCGATATTCATCGTGTCGACGGTGACCTGGCCGCCTCCGGGCATGGCGTCGCGAGCGTTCAGCGCGATGTTGACGATGGCCTGCTTGAGCAGCCCAGGATCTGCCTGGACCGGCCACAGTCCGTGCACCTGCCGGGTGACGACGGGGACATGCTCGCCAAGCACCTCGGTCAGCAGCTCGGCGGCATCGCTGATCGTCAGGCCGAGATCAAGCAGGACCGGCTCGGCTTCTTCCCGCCTGCTGAACGCCAGCAAGTGCTTGACCAGCCTCTTGGAGCGTTCAGCCGCCTCCTCGATCTGCTCCACGTCCAAGCGGACGTGCCGCCACCTGGCCACGCTCTCCGTCGTCTCGGCGACGGTCACCTCATCGCGGACCAGGCTCGCATAGTTGGCGATCACCGTGAGGGTGTTGCTGAAGTCGTGCGAGATTCCGCCCACCAGCTGACCCAGACTCGCTAGCCGACGCGACCGCTGCAGCTCGCGCTGGAGCCGCTGTAGCTCGGCCCGTGCCTGTTCGGCCGCGGTGATGTCCTCGACGAAGATGGCGAGATACGGCTCGGCAGCCGGCGGCCTGATCACGGACCCGGTCAGATGGGCCCAGACGAGCTCGCCGTCTCTGCGAACCAGGCGCGCGTCCGACCCGATCTGGCCGGTCACACCGGAGAGGGCGTCGGCGATCAGGACCTCGAGCGCGGACTGGTCTTCCGGGAAGAACGAACCCAGGAAGTCCGTCCCGTCCAGTTCCGCTCGCGGGTAGCCGGTCAGCTCGCAGTACGTGTCGTTAACCGCGAGATAGGCACAGCGCCGGCCGGCGCTGAGGCTGGCCGTGACCAGACCGAGAGGCGCGCGGCCGAATTCCCGGCCGAACCGCTGCTCGCTGGCCCGCAAGGCATCGCCCTGGGTCCCGCCGGTTCCATCGGCATCGCCCTGGGTCCCGCCGGTTCCATCGGCATCGCCCTGGATCCCGCCGGTTCCATCGGCACCGACCCCATTCGCCCCATTCCCCCCATTCCCTCCGTTAGCCGGCCACTCATCCGGAGCAGCGCTGTCTTCGTGTGCCACGGCTCCCCCTTCGACCAAGCTTCGCCGGTGTCATTTCTGATCCGCCCGGCTCTGATGCACCCCGGCGGGCGCTATCCGTTATGCCGAAGAGTAACTATAACTAATCTCTCTGTAGCCATAGCGTTCGGGCCGCACCGGCTTCGCGCCGCGGAGCGGCGCACCCGATCAGGCCGTCCGCCGGCGGTACAGCAGGGCGCAGATGACGACTGATACGGCCATGATGCCGAGGCACCAGGCCAGCGCCGTCCACAGGCGAACGTCGGCCGGGGTGTCCAGCAGCAGGCCGCGGATGGTCTCGGTGACGGGCGTGGCCGGCTGATTACGCGCGAATCCGCGCAGCCACCACGGCATGGTCCTGATCGGAACGAAGGCACTGCTCGCGTAGCAGAAGAACATCAGGAAGAACATCGCCGAGTTGGCCGCCTCGGGCGCCGAAACCAGCAGACCGAACGCGGCCGCCAGCCAGGAGACCGCGGCGACGAACAGCAGTAGCACGCCGAGCGCGGCGGCGGAGTCGGCCACGGAGGAATGCGGCCGGAACCCGATGCCGAACGCGACCGCTGTGACCAACGCGGTCGAGATCACGTTGCGGACCAGGCTCGCGGTCACGTGCCCGGCCAGCACTGACGTGCCCGGCACGTCAAGGGACCGGAAGCGGTCGATGATGCCGCCGGTCATGTCCTGGCACACGGTGACCGCCGTGGTGCCGGCCCCGGTCACGGCGCATAGCAGCAAGACTCCGGGTACCACGTAGTCGACGTAGGAGGTGCCGATGTCGACCGCCCCGCCGAAGAGGTAGACGAACACCACCATCAGCATGACGGGCAGGAACAGCGCGGTCAGCAGCGCTTCGGGGCTGCGGGCGGAAAGGCGCAGGCTGCGCCCGGCCATGGTCAGGGCGTCAGACACGAGCGGCCTCCTGAGTGTGTCCGGTGAGGGTGAGGAAAACGTCGTCTAGGGTGGCGCCGCGCACGGCGAAATCCGCGACCAGGCACCGGCCTGGGTCGGCCTCGTCCAGCAGGGCACGTACCTGCGCGGCGCTACCGTCGGTCGCGACGCCGAGGGTCAGGCCGGCCGGGTCCAGGTGTACCGCGCGCTCGCCGAAATACCGGCTGACCTCGGCAAAGGCCATCGTGTCCGGGCACGTCAGGTCGAGTCGCCGAATGGCGAGCCGCTGCTTCAGCTCGGCGGCGGTCCCCTCGGCGACCAGGCGGCCCGCGTCCAGAACCGCGATCCGGTCGGCCAGCCGGTCGGCCTCCTCCAGGTATTGGGTGGTGAGGAAGACGGTGACGCCCGAGGCCGCCAGGCCCGCGATGACCTGCCACAACCGCTGGCGGCTCGGCGGGTCAAGGCCGGTCGACGGCTCGTCCAGGAAGATCACTGACGGGCGGCCGACCAGGCTCGCCGCCAGGTCAAGCCGGCGGCGCATCCCGCCCGAGTAGGTGCCGACTCGGCGCCGCCCGGCGGCGGTCAGCTCGAACTGCTCGAGCAGCGCGTCCGCCCGTCGGCGGGCCTCCGCCCGCGACAGCCCGGACAGCCGGCCCATCATCCGCAGGTTCTCCTCGCCGGTCTGCACATCGTCCAGAGCGGCGAACTGCCCGGTCAGGCTGATCCTGCGGCGGACCTCCCGCCGCTCACGGACGACATCGTGACCTGCGACCCGCGCCTGCCCGCCATCGGCGAGAGCCAGCGTGGCCAAGATCCGGACACTCGTCGTCTTGCCCGCCCCGTTCGGGCCGAGCAGCGCGAACACGCTGCCGCGCGGGACTCGCAGGTCGACGCCGGCCAGTACGCGCACGCCACGGTAGGACTTCACCAGGCCGCTCGCCTCGATCGCCAGCTCACCATCCATGACCCGATCCCTTCGTTTCGATCGATCTTCTGCGTATGTCCTACGCTTATTTGCGTAAGCTATACGCAGTAATAGGATGGTGTCAACCGCAGACGAGGAGGGGAAGGAGTTGACCGGCGTAGACGCATCGGACAACGCGCGGCCAGGTGCCGCCGGATCAGTTCTTCCGGACAGCGTCGCGGCGGCGTGGGGCGTGCGCGAGCGGCCGCACAAGGGACCGAAGCCGGCCCTCAGCCTGGAGCGGATCGTGGCCGCCGCGGTGCGGATCGCGGACGCGGACGGGCTTGACGCCGTGTCGATGGGACGCGTGGCGGCCGAACTCGGCGCCGCGGCGATGTCCTTGTACCGGCACGTGTCGGCCAAGGAGGAACTGCTGACCCTGATGGTCGACGCCGCCTGGGGCAACTCCCCGGAACCGCTCGCAGACGGGGAGGGCTGGCGGTCCGGGCTTTCCCGCTGGGCCTGGGCGATGCGCGACAGCATCAGGCGGCACCCGTGGGCGATCCGCATCCCGCTGGACAGCCTGCCGATCTTGCCCCACGCGGTGGCCTGGTTCGAGCACGCGCTGGCCTGCATGCAGGACACCCGGCTGACCGAGGCCCGCAAGGCATCGGTGATCTTGCTGCTGTCCGGCTACGTGAGGAACCTGGCCGCGACCGAGTCCGACATCGCGGCCGCGATGCAGGCGTCCGGCCTTAGCCCGGACGAGTGGATGTCCGCCTACTCTCGCATGCTCGCCAAGCTGACCGATCCGCAGCAGTTTCCGGCCCTCACCGCGTTCATCGCGGCCGGCGTCTTCGACGCCGCGGACGGACCGGACGACGAGTTCGTCTTCGGCCTCGACCGCATCCTGGACGGCCTCGAGAAGCTCGTCTAGGCCAACTGAGGCCGGGCCCAGGCCTGTCCGGGCCAGGGTCCCGGGCCAGTCGGGCCAGTCGGGCGAGTCGGGCCGGCGTCGGCCCTCTGGTCACGCGCCGGGGGGAGCCTTCAGTACGGCGTGTACTTTTTCCAGCAGTGCCGGGGCGGTGAACGGCTTCTGGATGTACGCCAGTTCTCCGTCGCGGATGCTTTCGGGGTTCAGTAGTCCGGCGGAATAGCCCGACATGTGCAGGACGGGCATTCCGGGTTTCATCTCGGTGATGCGCTCGGCCAGCGTGGCCCCGGTCATGCCGGGCATGACGGTATCGGTCAGGAGAAGCTGGAAGTCGCGGGAGGCCGCTAGGGATAGCGCCTGCTCGTAGGTCCCGGCCTCCAGGGTGGTGAAGCCGTTCTTGCGCAGGATCCGCCCGGTGACCTCCAGCACGGCGGGCTCATCATCGACGACAAGGATCGTGGCCTGGTGCGGGCGGCCGCCGGGTGCGGCATCCGGGGCACCGACGGCGACGTCGATGGCCGGGAAGTAGAGGCGAAAGGTCGTGCCGGTGCCTTGGCCGGGCTCGACGGTCACGCTGCCACCCGCCTGGGTGACAATGGCGTGCACGGTGGACAGCCCCAGGCCGGTGCCCTGGCCGACCGGCCTGGTGGTGAAGAAGGGCTCGAAAATGCGGGCCGCCACCTCCGCGGTGATCCCGGTCCCGGTGTCGGTCACGGTCAGTTCTACGTATCGGCCCGGGCTGACACCCGGATGCAGGCGGGCGTAGTCGTCGTCGAGTGCGGACAGGCTGGTGCCGATCGTCAAGATCCCGCTGTCGGGTATCGCGTCGCGCGCGTTGACGGCCAAGTTGAGCAGCACCTGGCCGACCTCGCCGCGATCTGCCCTGATAGCGGGAAGGTGCGCCGCCGGGTCGATTCGCAGGTCAACGTGCGCCCCGATACTGGTGGACAGCAGGTCGCGGATCTCGTCGATGACGACGTTCAGGTCTAGCACCTCGGGCTGGGTCACCTCCCGCTCGGTGAAGATGAGCAGTTGCCTGGTCAGCGCCCCCGCGCGCCGTGTCGCCGCCTGGATGTGCCCGGCATCGGCGAGCACCCCGGGCCGGTCAGCCGACTCATCGGCGATGAACCCTGCGTAGTTCGTGATGGCGGCCAGCAGGTTGTTGAAGTCGTGGGCGATCCCGCCCGCCAGCCGGCCCAGCGTCTCCAGACGCTCGGCCTCCTGCACCTGCTGCTGCAGAACGAGCCGCTCAGCCTCCGCCTGCTTGCGTGCTGTTATGTCCCTGGCCACGCTCGACACCCCCGTCACCACACCGTCCGGGCTGCGGATCGGAGAAAGGGAAATCGACACATCGATCATGCTGCCGTCCTTGTGCTGAGCTTTCGTGTCGTAAAGCTCAAGGTGTTCCCCCCGCGCCAGCCGGTCCAGGACGGGCGCAAACTCGCCAGCCCGGTCTGGCCGGATCAGTTCGGACACGCTGCGGCCGCTGATCTCATCCGCGCTGTAGCCGTACATCCGCTCTGCCCCGGAGTTCCAGCTGGTGACGACGCCGTCCAGCGTCCAGCCGATGATGGCGTCCTCGGACCACTCGCAGATCGCCGCCCACCGCGACGCCCGGTCAAACTCCCGCTGGGCTGCAGCGCGTACGCCCTCAGCCTCCATCGCCCCTCCAGGCACGGTCGATATCGTCCTATAACAGAACGCAGTTACATTATTACTCAAAGTTACCTTATGACGCGGACTACAGCAACCGACCAACATTGCTAGCGGAGGGCGAGCAGTCCCTGGCGGAGCAGGGTGAGGTCCTCGGGGGTGCAGTCGACGTGCGGGCTGATCCGGAGCAGGGGTTCGGTCATCTCAAGGGGGGCGCGGGTCGCGGCGCCCGCGGTGGTGACGATGCCGTGCTCATCGAGCAGCCGGGCGCGGGTGGCCGCGATGTCCTGGCCGTTGGTGGCGCGCAGCGCGGTGATGGCGGAGCCGGCGCCTGCCGGGTCCACCACGGCCCACCCGGGCAGGTCGGCGAGGGTTTCGCGGGTCTGCCTGCCGACCTGTTCGAGCCGGCGCCAGAGGAGGGCCGGACCGGCTTCGACGTACTCGCGGACGGCCACACACAGGCCGATCCAGGATGCCACGCTGGCCTCGCCCGCTTCCATCAGCCACATCGGGCTGGCGTCCGCGGGCCGCGCGTCGGCCATCAGGTCGGAGGCGCTGACCGTGAGCCGGTCCCACCAGCGCTCGGCGACGCCGGCCAGGCCGACGCCGCGGGGGCCGGCGAGCCACTTGCGGCTGGTCGCGTAGATCGCGTCGGCGC
>Ga0302235_10003512_pt1 | contig 11033 bp, 8 predicted proteins | sample II_Palsa_N3_3_FD_193577 | JGI IMG/M metagenome (GOLD analysis project Ga0302235, IMG submission 193577) | Peat permafrost microbial communities from Stordalen Mire near Abisko, Sweden - II_Palsa_N3_3 | ecosystem: Environmental > Terrestrial > Soil > Palsa > Peat permafrost | place: Sweden... | reverse complement strand
TGGAGGCCACCGTCTACCGCATCTTGCGCAAGATCCTGCACCAGCCGACAGTGCGAGCCAAGCAGTTCTCCACCGGCCCGAACGGCCCTGCTTATCTCGATGCGCTGCGCCAGCTCTTCGACCTCCGTCGAGTGCCGCACCGATGACCCGGTTACGGTGTCCCAGGTCAGGACCCTGGACCACCCGCCCACCCGGGCCGCGGCCATCGCCGAACGCGGCTTCCTGGCCGAGCTCGGCGCCGGCTGCAGCGCGCCAGTGGGCGCGCTGGCCGAGCTGACCGCCGAGGCAGCAGACGAACCGGTGATGCGGCTGTCGGGTGTCATCGCTGCCCCGGACGGCTCCTCGGTGATCCGGGCCCAGATGACCGGCGCGGCCGGCGCCGGCGACGCGCTCGGCCGCCGGCTAGCCCAGACGCTGCTCCGCGACGGGGGCGCTGCGCTGCTCGACCGCTCTCAATCCTCTCTGCTGATCGCGACGAAGAACGGCGGCAACTGAGTATGACCACTCCGCTGGTCAGGCGGTCCACTGGCGGAGTGCCCGGGGCGATCGCGAGCCACAGCGGAATTCCAGCTAGCCGCAATGCGAGCGCACGTTATACCTGGCACCATGAGCGCGTGTCGCTACGGTGCCTGCTGGTTGATGACAACGACGCCTTCCTCAGGGCGGCGAGCGTTCTGCTGCAGCGAGAAGGCTTGACGGTCGTGGGCGTGGCCTCGAACAGTGCCGAGGCGCTCCGGCAGGCCGGCGCTCTGCGGCCGGACGTCATCCTCGTCGACATCGGCCTGGGGGACGAGAGCGGCTTTGATCTGGCCCGGCTCCTGGCCCAGGACGGGCAGGCCGGCCGCGCCGAAGTGATCTTGATCTCGGCGCGCGCCGAAGCCGACTATGCGGAGCTGATCGCCGAAAGCCCGGCCGCCGGATTCCTGGTGAAGTCGGAGCTGTCGGCGCAGGCGATCAGCCGGATCCTTAGCCACACATCCTGAACGGCGGCCCGAGCTTCTTGTAAAGGTGCGCAGGTGCGTCCGAACGGTGTTCACCACCAGCGACAGCGCGGTCGGCTCTCGCGAATCACCAGAACTATGTGATGGCGGCTCACCAAGCTCGGCGTAAGGCTTAAGGCCACCTGAGAGTAGGGAGAAAATTACATGACCAGCACGCAACCTAATCCGATCCAGACGACGGATGCCGGTATTCCGGTCGAGAGCGACGAGTACTCGCTGACCGTCGGCGCGGGCGGCCCGATCCTGCTGCAGGACAGTTACCTGATCGAGCAGATGGCCAGCTTCAACCGGGAACGGATCGCCGAGCGGCAGCCGCACGCCAAGGGCAGCGGCGCGTTCGGCCGGTTCGAGGTCACCAGCGACGTCAGCGCCTACACCAAGGCGGCGCTGTTCCAGCCGGGCACCAGCACCCGGCTGGTGATCAGGTTCTCCACCGTGGCCGGGGAGCGCGGCAGCCCGGACATGTGGCGGGACATCCGCGGCGTCGCGATTAAGTTCTACACCACCGAGGGCAACTACGACATGGTCGGCAACGACACGCCGATCTTCTTCATCAAGGACCCGATTCACTTCCAGAACTTCATCCGCTCCCAGAAGCGGCTGGCGGCGGTAAACCTGCGCTCCAACGACATGCAGTGGGACTTCTGGACCCTGCTGCCGGAGACCGCCCACCAGGTGGTCTGGCTGATGGGTGACCGCGGCCTCCCGAAGACCTGGCGGCAGATGAACCTCTACTCCAGCAGCACCTACATGTGGATCAATGCCGCCGGGGAGCGGTTCTGGGTTAAGTACCACTTCATCAGTGACCAGGGCATCGACTTCTGGACCCAGGAGGAGGGTGACCGGCTGGCCGGGACCGACCCCGACCTGCACACCAGGGATCTGTACGAGGCGATCGAGCGCGGCGAGCACCCGAGCTGGACGCTGAAGATGCAGATCATGCCGTTCGAGGAGGCCAAGACCTACCGGTTCAACCCGTTCGACATGACCAAGGTGTGGCCGCACGGGGATTACCCGCTCCGCGAGGTCGGCAAGCTGACCCTGGACCGCAACCCGGTCGACTACCACAGCGAGATCGAGCAGGCGGCGTTCCAGCCGAGCAACCTGGTGCCGGGGATCGGGCCGAGCCCGGACCGGATGCTGCTGGCCCGGCTGTTCTCCTACGCCGACGCGCACCGTGCCCGGCTGGGCGTGAACTACCAGCAGATCCCGGTCAACGCCCCGGTCGTGCCGGTGAACACCTACAGCAAGGACGGGGTGATGCGGGTGGTTAACCGGACCGACCCGGTGTATTTCCCTAACTCCAAGGGCGGCCCGCAGGCCTACCCCGAGCAGTACCAGCCGGCCAGCTGGTACGCCGACGGCGAGCTCGTGCACGCCGCCTACGTCCAGCACGCCGAGGACGACGACTGGGGCCAGGCCGGCACCCTGGTCCGCGAGGTGCTGGACGATGCCGCCCGTGACCGGCTGGTCAGCAACATCGTCGGGATTCTGCTCAACGGCGTGACCGAGCCGGTGCTACAGCGCGCCTTCTGGTACCTCGGCAACGTCGACAAGGACCTCGGCGACAGGGTCGAGAAGGGCGTCCGCGCCGGGCAGCTTTAAGCGCGCCAACTTCGTGGACATCATCGAGAACTCCGACTGGCCAGAATAGCCGCGCCTCAGCCCAGCGCGGGGAAGCCTCAGGCCCGGTGCGGGGAAGGGGCGAGCAGGCCGAGGGCGCGGGCCCGCTCCACGGCACCCGCACGACGGTGCGCGCCGAGCTTCTCGTACACGTGGCGCATGTGGGTCCGGACGGTGTTCACCGACACCGACAGCTGGCTGGCGATCTCCGGCGCGGACAGGTTAGTCGGCAGGTAGCGCAGGACGCGGGTCTCGCTGTCGGTGAGCGGTATTTCCTCGGGTGGATGACCCCTCCAGACCCCCCCGCTTCTGGGGGGGCTCCACCCCCCCAGACCCCCCTGGCCCTGGCCCCCCAGGCCGTGGGAGGACAGCAAGATGAGAATCTCTGAGATTAGGGCGGGGTGCGCGGTGCGCCGGGCCTGGCGATTGAGCAGCTCAGGCGGGGGGTTAAGGACGAACGAGAAGACTACGCCGTCGGGTTCGGCGAGATCGAGCGCCTGCTCGAGGGCCCGTCCAGCGGCGGCCGGGTCGCCGAGCGCGTCGCATGCGATCGCCTCCAGCACGAAAGCCTGAACCACCCAGCCGCAGTTCGTCACGGGGGCGGAGCCGTCCAAGACGGGTGCGAGCGCGGCGGCCGCCCCCCGCGGGTCGTCCTGGGCGAGCCGCAGCGCCGCCACCGCGATGCGCATCTCGCCGCGTTCACGCTGCTCCTCGGCCAGCTCGGCGAGGGCCTGCTCGGCGCGTTCGGTCTCGCCAATCCGCACGAAGACTTGCAGCAAGTGCGCACGCATGAGCATTGTGGCCGGATGCTCTGTGACGAGCAGGCCGGCCAGTCGCTCGGCGGCCCGGAAAGCGGCCAGCGCCTCAGCGTCACGGCCATGCGCGAGCGCGACCATCCCGCGGACCTGGCGGAGCACCAGGCCGGCGGCTGGCTGAGCCTCGGGTCGAAGCGCCCGCTCGGCGCGGTCCAGCAATGGCTCTGCCTCCTCGAGCCGCATTTGCCAGACCTTGATGGCGCCGAGAGCCAGGTAGGCGACGGCAACGGCTGGCTCCTCGGCCCAGCCGTGCCGCTGGGCCAGCTCAGTCGCCTCCGTACTCCGCTCCACCGCCAGCATGAACGACCGGAAGCTCGCTGCCCACGCGCTGTGCGCCAAGGCGCCAGCCTCGAGGAAGGGCCGCCCGATCCGGCGCGCCAGGGCGACGCCCAGCTCGAGATGCCGCTCCGCCTCTTCGGCGCGAAGAAACCAGAGCTCGGCCGCACCTAGCCTGACCAGCGCCAGTGTCCGCTGATACTCGTCGGTCCCGTTCACGAGTGGCGCGGCGTCCGCGGCCTTGGCGGGGGCCAGCAGCCGCTGCGCCTGCTCGACCACGGTCGGCAGGTCGCCGCGTTGGGAGGCAACGGACAACCGCAAGATGGCCAGCACAACCTCGAAGCGCCCGCGCCGATCCGCAGGCACCGACGCCGATCCCCCGGTAGCGACGGCCAGATGCCGCTCAGCCGCCTCCAGCGATCCACGGGTCAACTCGTTGCCCGCCACCAGCGCGGCCAGCTCCGCGTGGGCCGTGATGGCACCGGCCGGGAATCCGGCCAGGAGCTCGCGCGCGGTGGCGCTCTGCCCGTCGAGGACAAGATCGAGCATGTGGTCCGATAGCGAGCGAACCGCCAGACCCCAGTCCTGCGCCGCCTGGGCGTGGCGGACCGCCTCGACCACGTGCCCATGCTCGGCATACCACTGCGCCGCGGCGCCGTGCAGCGCGGGAAGCTCCCCCGGCGCGCTAGACCGTAGCGCAAGCTGCAGCAGTTCGGCGAACAGCCGATGGTAGCGGAACCAGGACCGGCGCGAATCTACCGAGACCACGAACGCGCCGGCCTGTTCCAGCTCCTGCAAGATCCGTTCCCCGCCTGACCGCCCCCGAAGGACGTCGGCTAGCGGGCCGCTGACCTGCTCGAGCACTGAGGTCCTCAGCAGCAGTTGCCGGACCTCCTCCGGCTGCCGCTCCAGTACCTCAGCCAGTAGGTACTCAGCGACCGTACGCTCGCGGCCGGAGAATTCGGCCGCGAACCGCTCCGGATCCGGATGCCCGGCCAGCGACTGCGCGGCCAGCCGCAGCCCGGCCGCCCAGCCCTCAGTCCGCTCGTGCAACCTCGCCAGCGCCGAATCAGGCAAGGCCACCCCGGCCGTTTCTAGCAGCGCCTGCGCCTCGCCGGCGCTGAACCGGAGATCGGCGGCGCGGATCTCGGTCAGCTCGCCCTCCAGCCGCAACCGGTGCAGACCCAGCCGCACGTCCCGGCGGGTGGCGAGCACGAACCTCAGCTCGGTCGGCCCGAGCATCACCAGCAGTTCCAGCTGGCGGAGCGCCTCGCTTGAGTCCAGCTCGTGCACATCGTCGATCACCAGCCAGATCCGGTCCTGCAGCGAGTCCAGGTCCGCCAGCAGCCGCTCGACCATCGCCCAGCCGTCTAGATCCGGCTCCGCCGTCACGGCCCGCACCCGGGTGGCCCCCGTCGCGGTGTCCCGCAGCGCGTCGGCGACCGAGATCCAGAATCGCTTCGGGTCACGTTGCCCGCCCCGCACCGAAACCCAGGCCGCGTGGTCGGCCAGTCCCGCATCGCTGATCCAGGACCGCAGCAAGAAGGTCTTTCCGCTCCCGGCCGGCGCCGATATCTGGGTGATGCGCGCGGCTGCCCCGAGCCGCGCGAACAGCCCGCGGCGGTAGACGGGTTCGGCATCGCCGGTCTGGGTTCGGACGGCAGGTCTCATGACGCTCACTGGAGATCGACAGATTCACTACGCGTATCTGACAACCATCGCCTAGGTGGGCGGTCATGTCTTCCTGGCAGGCATCCAACTCAGCTACCGGGTAGCTGGAATGCCTAGCCGTGCAGGTGCGTCCCGGCCGCATCACCCGAACGCGAGATATCACCTAAACCGCGTGATGCCGGCTCACCAAGCCGGGAGCAACGCTTAGCGCAGCCCGAAAGGGAAGCGGTCATGCCGGGATCATCGTCCGATCCGCTGCGGCCAGGCGAACGGAAGGAGCCAGCATGGGAACCAACGACAACAAGGTCATCGGCGGGCTGGACCAGGTCTCGGGGTACACCGCGGCGGCCCGGCTGGCTACCGGGACGAGCTGGCGATCGGCTGCCTCCTGCCGATCGGCTGCGGAATCTGTCAACCTGATTGAGGCACCATCACGCGGGTTTTACTGAGTGCTGGTCTCCTTGTCCGGGGGCGGGTTGATCCAGGATGTGCCGGGCAGTTTCGGCGGGGCTGGCGGTTTGCGGACGAAGCGTTCGGGGTGAGCGAGATAGGCGGCGTCCAGGGTCTGGGCGCGTCCGGCCTGGACGGCTGCGGCCCGGCCGTAGTGGACGTCGGCGGCGGTGTGCAGGCCGAGTCCGCCGTGGTGGTGCTCGTTGTTGTACCAGGGGAAGAAGTCCTGGCAGTGCGCCCGGGCGGCCTCAAGCGAGGCGAACCGGGCGGGGAAGGCAGGCCGGTACTTCATCGTCTTGAACTGCGATTCGGAGTACGGGTTGTCGTTGGAAACATGCGGGCGGGAGTGGGACTGGGTGACGCCCAGGTCGGCCAGCAGCAGCGCGACCGGCTTGGAGGTCATTGAGGAGCCGCGGTCGGCGTGGATGCTCAGTTGGCCGAGGGTGATGCCCTGCTTGTCGCAGGTCGCGGCGATGAGCTTCTCGGCTAGGGCGGCGGACTCGCAGGGGGCGAGCATCCAGCCCACGATGTAGCGGCTGTAGATGTCCAGGATCACGTAGAGGTGGTAGTACGTCCATTTCGCGGGTCCGTGCAGCTTGGTGATGTCCCAGGACCAGACCTGGTTGGGTCCGGTGGCCATCAGCTCGGGCTTGACGGCGGCGGGGTGGGTGGCCTGCGCGCGCCGTTCCCGGCTTTCGCCGGCCTCGCGCAGCACGCGGTAATAGGTGGACACCGATCCCAGGTAGGTGCCCTGATCCAGCAGCGTCGCCCAGATTTCGTCCGGTGCCAGGTCAGCGAACCGCCCGGTGTGCAGCACGTCCAGGATCGCCGTCCGTTCCGCGGGGGCCAGCGCCCGCGGCTGGACCCGCTCAGCATGCGGGACCGGGACTGCCTTCGGCACGGGCGGGCTGATCCGGTGCCGCCGGTACCAGGTGGCCTGCGGCACGCCTGAGGCCGCGCAGGCCGCCCGGGTGCCGATCCTGGGCGCCAGCAGGGCGATGGCCTCGTCGGTCACGAACTCGACCCGGGCTCGGTGTCCGCGCTCTTGGAGATCGTCTCCAAGAGCGCCTGCAGTTTTGACTGCACATCGACCACGAAGCGGGCCTTGGCCAGCTCCTGCTCCAGCTTGGCCTTCTCTTTCTGCAGCCGGGCGATCTGCGCGTCCCGCGGGTCGGCCGCCGGACGGCCGCGCGGGCGCGCCGGGCCGGCCAGCGTGCCGGCGTCCCGGGCCCGCCGCCACTCGATCACGTGGCTGGAGTACAGGCCTTCCCGGCGCAGCACCGCGCCCTTCTCCCCGGTCGCCGCCGCGTCATACTCGGCCACCACGTCCAGCTTGTACTGCGCAGTGAAACTCCGCCGGCGGGCCCGCTCGGGCACCTCCGGATCCGGGCGCTCCTGCTCGCCGGTCACCCGTCCAGCATCGCCGGCCACCGGCGTACGGTCGAGCACGGTCATTGTCATGTAGGAAAGTGTCTCCATCCCCGCCCTCGGGGTGGTCAGTGGTTACTGAGGGGCGGGTGCCTCACGACAGCTTGACAGAGAGGGCCCTGCGGCCGGCGAAGCGTTTCGTTAGCCTGCCGCGCAGCCGCGCGTAGGCGGCCTTTACCGATTCCTTGGCATTGTCTTGCAGTGCCGAGGCCGCGCCTGCGGCCAGCGCCGCCACGATCAGCGTGACCGGATCCATCCCGCCTCACTCTCCCGACACAGACCCCACGTGCCTGTCTCTGATCTGCGGTGCGCAGAACGCAGCTTCCAACATGGTCATCTAACAGCAGCGCGGATCTCACAAGCTGAGCATCGTTAACAGGAACCATAACCTGCCCTGCGGTCAGCCCCAAGTTGACTGGGTGACCTGTGCGGTCATGGCCTTTGCGGAGCAGCTGGTCCTGTACTCCAATCCCCGCAACCGCGATGGCCCTCTCTGCGAACTCCTGGTAAGCCGGGAACTTCAGTGCCTACGAACCTCTAGCGCCAAAATCTCCGGGGTCAGTTCGCCCCCGTAAGTACCCCCGGGGAGCCGCTAAGGCGGAGCGGGAACCCGGGAAACCCTATCAAACGTACGTCCGGCATTAGGCCGCCGCCGAGGGCTCTCCGCGATGCACACTAGATTCCTCTTTCACCAAGTAACTGCTGTTACGCGCGGGCCTTGGACCTCTATATCCGTCGGGTCTGAGGAACGCAGAACGGGCCACTCTGCGTGGAGTTCTCACCCTGGTCACGCGAATTTCCTTATAGACGATCAAGGGTGGGCGGGTCCGTGTGGACGGGCGCGGTAGGTGTGCGTGAGTAATAGCCCATGTGCAGAAGGTGAGGTATGGTGGGTGCCACTTCGGAGTGCGGAGGGGCGCGATGAAGCCGGTCACGCTAATTGCCGCTGCGATGGCGGCCGGTGCGGCGCTGGGGGCCGCGGACGCTGGATCGCCGATAGTCAGGGATGCTTATGCCGGGCTGAAGGCTCTGGTGAGGGAACGGCTTGACGGCAGGCCGGGCGCCGGCGTCGTACTGGCCGGATATGAGCAGGCTCCGGAGGCGTGGCGGTCGCGGCTGATGGTTGAGTTGGAACGGGCCGGGGCTGGTCAAGATTCCGGCCTGGTGGCGGCGGCGGAGGTTGTCGTGCGCTTGGTCGGCGCTGCGGGAGCGCCGGCGGGGAAATACGCGGTCGGTGTGGGTGGCGCGCAGGGCGTGCAGGTCGGTGACGACAACGTCCAGTTTACCGTCTTCGGCAATCTGACTTGGGCTGGAGCAGCGGCGGCGTCGTCAGTATCGATCGGCTCCGGGAAGGCTGATGCTCGCGCGGGGATGGTGCTGCGGGCGCCGACTAGCGGGCTGCCGGAGCACGTACGGGGGCGTGATGAGCTGCTGGCGTGCCTGGAGGCTCTGGCCCGGGTACCGGACGGGCGGGTGCACGTGCTGGCGGGCTTGGGGGGGACGGGCAAGAGCACCGTGGCGCTGCGGCTGGTGGAGGAAGTAACCCGGCTGGGCTGGCCAGCTTGGTGGGTCCCGGCGGTCGACGCGGGGACCGTGACGGCCAAGCTGCTGGGCCTGGCCCGGGACCTGGGTGCTCCGCCTGCGGAAGTGGCCGAGGCGCGGAACGGGGGGCGTGATCCCGCCGGCCTGCTGTGGCGTTTCCTGAACGCCCGCTCGCGGTGGCTGCTGGTCTTCGACAACGCCGATGACCTGGCCGCACTGGCGGTGTACGGCAGCGACGCCGCCGGGGGCGCGGGCTGGCTGCGCCCCTCAGGTGCGGGGCTGATCATCGTGACGAGCCGGGAGGGAGACCGGCGGGCGTGGGGGCGGCACGCGGAGCTGCACCCCGTCGGCTGGCTGGACGCGGCCAGCGGTGCCCAGGTGCTGGCCGACCTGGCGCCGGGCGCCGGGCCGCCGGAGGACGGGGCGGCGCTGTCGGAGCGGCTGGGCGGGTTGCCGCTGGCGCTTCATCACGCCGGGTCGCAGCTGGCATCGGAGTTCACCGCCGAGAGGACCTTCCGGGAGTACACGCGAGCGCTGGATGAGCGGTTCAGCCGGGTCATGGGCCGTGGCGCCACTAATGACCGGGCAGTGGTGACCAGGACGTGGGAACTGTCGCTGGATGGCCTGGCCGCCCGGGGACGGCCGCAGGCCCGGTCGCTGCTGCGAGTCCTGTCGTGCCTGGCCCCCGCCGTCGTCATCCCCCCGGGGCTGCTGGACCTGGCGGTGCTGGGAAGGACCTGCGCGGACGGGGAAGAAGGGGCCGCTGACGGCCTGACCGCGCTGTCCTCGGTCGGGCTGGTCACAGCCAGCCCCGGCGAGGCGGGGACCACCCCGGGCGTGACGGTCCACCCCCTCGTCACCCAGACCAGCCGCCTGCAGATAGGCGCTGCCGACCTCGCGGGAACGGGAGGCACCGCAGTCGCCTTGCTCGCCGCCGCCACAGCCCGGCTCCGTCATGACCTCCCGGGGGACTGGCCCGCATGGCTGCAGCTGGCACCGCACGTGCAGGCGGCCTACGGCTACCTGGCCGGCGAGCTCACCGACGCGGACCTATCGACGCTCGCGAACGCTGCCGAGTCACTGGCGCACGCCTTCGCGTGGGCCGGCTCTCACCCTGCGTCGCGGGAGCTTGCCGAAACGGCGCTGCAGCAGACGGCCCGGCTGGGTGCGGGCCACCCGGCAGTGGTGCGCCTGCGCGTCCGGGTGGCGAGAGCGCGCATGTACCTGGGTGAGCACGCTGAGGCCGAGCGCCTTTACCGCGACGTGCTACCCGACGCGACGCGGGTTCTCGGTCCGGGCCACATCAGCACGCTGCTCACCAGGTCCGGGCTCGCCTGGGTGCTTGCGGCGCAAGGTCAGAACGAGCAGGCCGAGCAGATGTACCGGGACCTGCTCCCCGACATGACCCGGGCCCACGGCTCCGACCACCTTGACACGCTGGCCGTCAGGTCTGGACTCGCTGACCTGCTCGCGGACAGGGGAAAATACGAGGAGGCTGAGCAGGCACTCCACGACGTCCTCGCTGACATGACGCGAGTGCATGGCCCCGACCATCCCGACACGCTGACGGTCCGGTCTTCGCTCGCCGGGCTGCTCGCGGCCCGGGACCAGTACGAGGAGGCTGAGCAGGCATTCCGCGATCTGCTGGCTGACAGATTGCGGGTTTTTGGCCCTGACCACCCCGACACGCTGGGCAGCAGGTCGCAACTCGCTGGGTTGCTCGCCAACCGGGGCCGGAACGAGGAGGCCGAGCAGGTACTCCGCGACCTGCTCGCCGAGATGACGAGGGTCCGAGGCCCCGACCACCCCGAGACGCTTGGCACCAGGTCTTGGCTCGCTGGATTGCTCACAGCCCGGGACCAGTACGAGGAGGCTGAGCAGGCATTCCGCGATCTGCTGGCTGACAGATTGCGGGTTCTTGGCCCCGACCACCTCGACACTCTGGGCGTCAGGTCTTGGCTCGCCTCGGTGCTCACCGCGCAGGGCCGGAATGAGGAGGCCGAGGAGATGTACCGCGATCTGCTGGCTGACAGATTGCGGGTTCTTGGCCCCGACCATCCCGACACGTTGGGCAGCAGGTCGGAACTCGCTGGGTTGCTCGCCAACCTGGGCCGGAACGAGGAGGCTGAGCAGGTACTCCGCGACCTGCTCGCCGACGAGACCCGGGTCTACGGCCCCGACCACCCCGAGACGCTTGGCACCAGGCTTTGGCTTGGCCGGTTGCTAG
>Ga0302235_10003507_pt1 | contig 11042 bp, 9 predicted proteins | sample II_Palsa_N3_3_FD_193577 | JGI IMG/M metagenome (GOLD analysis project Ga0302235, IMG submission 193577) | Peat permafrost microbial communities from Stordalen Mire near Abisko, Sweden - II_Palsa_N3_3 | ecosystem: Environmental > Terrestrial > Soil > Palsa > Peat permafrost | place: Sweden... | reverse complement strand
CGCGCCAACTACGGTTCTACGATCGGTAGACGTCGCGGCGGTGATCGACGTCCACCACCGTCACTACCCGGTTCTTGTCATCGATCCGGCAGATGATGCGGTAGGTGCCGCGACGCGCGCTGAACCGGTCATCCATCGGCGGGAGAAGTCTCTTGCCTACCCGGTAAGGCTCTCGCAGGAGAGGACCGGTGATGAACTCGTAAGCTGCCGCCGCAACGGCCTCCGGCAGAAGCTCACCCAGGGCACGGCGAACCGTGGAGGTCGTTCGCAGCTCGTAGAGATCCTCGGCGGGCTGGTCGCCCATAACGCCTGGCGCCGCCTCATGGTCTCAGCGAGTTCTTCAGCGGAGACGTACTCGCCGCGGGCCAACTCGGCATCGGACTCGGCAAGCCGGTTCATCGTCGCGGCGTCCCGCATGATGGCCAGGGTCTCCTCCAGCGCCTCCAGATCCTCTGGAGCGATAAGGATGGCTGACGGCCTACCGTGAACGGTCACGGTCACCCGCTCGTGCTGGTCGTGCACCCGGCCAACGAGCTCAGACAGGTGCGACTTGACGTCGCCCAGCGGAAGAACAGTCATAGTCAAAAGTATGACTAAAAATCTACGCGACGTCAAAAGGCCCCTGACGTCGCGGGGCGCATACAAAAAGCAAGAGGCCAGATCCTTGTTCGGATCCGGCCTCTCACATTGGTAGCGGGGGTAGGATTTGAACCTACGACCTCTGGGTTATGAGCCCAGCGAGCTACCGAACTGCTCCACCCCGCGGCGATGTCTTTACTCTATGAACTCCGGCGTGCAGAAGCAAATCGGCGCGCGACCCCACCTCAACCGGCAGGCGAAGGGTGGGCGAGCTACCCAAGTGGCGAGGCCATCCACACCGTGTACGAGACCGGCCAGTTCCCGGCCGGCGGCCCGGTCAGCACCTTGGCGTCGCCGGTCGTCCGCAGCGAGACGACGCGGCGCGGCACCGCCCCGAACAGCGACACCGCCGCGCGGGACGAGCCGAGCAGGACCGGACGCCGGCCTGCCCGCTCGATCGAGGTCGCCACCTGCTCGACCCCGGCCGACGATGAGCCCGCCGCCATCGACGCCGTCGGAACCCCGCACAGCACCCGCACGGTCGGCGCGAACTCGGCCGCGGTCGAGGCGTTGACGAACACCACGCTGGCGGACGGCCCGATCGAGGCGCACAGCGAGGTCGCCGCCGCGACCGACCCGGCGTAGGTCGCCGACCCGGCGGCGCCGCGCAGCCGTACCCGGCTCACGAACTTCGACAGCCCGGACGAATAGCGGCCGACCGACGTGTGCGGCACAATCCCCGGGTTAAGCGACGTCACCACCGGCGGGATCGCCAGCGCGAGCACGCAGCAGATCCCGACCAGCGTGACCGTCAGGCGCGATGCGCCGAGCACCGCCGCCCGAACCGTCACCCGCGACGACACCCAGACCCCGAACAGCACGAGCCCCGGCAGCACCACCGGCACCAGACGGTGCGAGGCCCACGGCTGCCACGGCGCCACCGCCGGGTCCCAGAGCACGGTTCCCACCGACCAGGCGATGATCAGGAACGGCAGCCCCCACAGCCGCGCCGCCACGATCGACGACCGGCCGTAGATCACGGCCCGCACGAGTCGCCGCCCCAGCACCGCCGCGCCGGCGCAGGCCATCAGCACGGCCGGCACCCCGACGTACCACAGCACCCAGTAGAGGCTCTGCTCGTAGTACTGCCGCCGACCGTTCACCGGCAGCCCGGCCAGTCGCTGCAAAGCGGCCACCTCCCGGGCCAGGACCGGATTGGTCTGCCCGACGACGGTCTGCACGTACGGCCGGAACGCGAGCACGATGAGCGCGACCACCGGCAGCGCCAGCGCCGCCCACTGCGCGATCATGGCCAGCGACGGCAGCGAGATCTCCTCGCCCGCCAGCCCCACCGCGCGCAGCCGCCGCAGGAACACGCGCATCACCCGAGCGCGCACTTCCGGAACCGCGAGGGGCGCGATCAACGCCGTCGCCAAACCGAACGCGGCCGCGGCGAGACCGAACACGTGCAGTTCGGTCGACACCGTCGACAGGTAGGAGCGCCCCAGCGTCAGCGCCGCCGACAATCCGATGGCGATGCCGACGAACAGCCCGATCCCGAACGGCGCCGCCTGGCGCCTGCGCGCCACGAACAGCCAGGCGAGCACCGGGAAGGCCGGCAGCAGGATGCTCAGCGACCCGATCCAGGTCAGCACCGTGAGCCCGAGCGCCAGCCCGCCCAGCCCGGCCAGCGCCATCCCGCCGCCGAGCACGCCGAACGAGTCGATGAACATGCACAGCCCGCCGAACAGCAGCACCTGGACCAGTGGCTCGCTGAACGGCGTCCGCGAGACGTAGATCTCCGGCAGCGAGACCGCGAGGACCAGCGCCCCGACCGGCGCCCACCGCCCCCCGGCCAGGCGGCCCACGACCCCGCCGAACGACAGCACCGCGCAGCCGCCGAGCACGGCCGGCATCAGCAGCGCGCCGCCGAGCCCGGAGAGCCACGTCCCGGCGGCGAGCACGAGCGGCAGCCCCGGCAGGAACGCCGGGGTGAGGACCCCGCCGGACAGGTAGAACCCGGGGGTCCCGTAGACCACCCCGCCGGAACTTCCGAACAATGACGCCGACGCCGGTATCCGCGCGGTCCCGTGCTTGGCGATCCAGTACCCGTACTGCAGGTAGACGCTCGGGTCGGCGACGCTGAAGAGCTGCTCGGACCGGAACGCCGCCTGCCATACCCCGAATCCGGCCGCGATCGCGATCGTGGCCAGCAGCGCGCCGACCGGCACGCCGACCCGCCGGCCATCGGCGTCGGGCCCGTCGGCGGGCGCGGCGTCGGCCGCCACGTCGAGCCTCCCGAACTGCGGCCACTGCACCGGCAGTCCCCGCATCCCGAAGTAGAACAGCGCCAGCGTGAGCGGCACGAAGATGATCAGCACCGGCAGCGGCAGCAGCCGTCCGGCCAGCAGCATCCCGGTCCCGGGCACGAGCAGCGCGATCGCCAGCAGGGTCGGCGCCATCGTGAGGACCCCGAACGCCCGCCCCGGGAACCACCACCAGCGCCGGGCCAGCCGCTCGCGTTCCGCCGCCGCGCGCCGGTAAAACCGCTGAAGAGCGAGGAGTGCGCCGGTGACGGCGGGCGGGATGGAAAGTGGCGGCGGCGGCTTCTGCTCTATCTCATCCCGAACGGACCCTGCGTCAGGCCCGGCCGCGTCAGCTTCCCCGTCCACCGGGCCGGACCCGCCAGGGGCGACGGCCTCGGGCTCGTCCGGTGGGGACGTCGGATCCTCCCGGACTCGCACGGCGGGCAGTCGTAGACGCACGGACCCTACTGTAGAAGAAGAACCGGTGCGAACCATTCAGGACCACGCAAGCCGCGTATCGGCCCACACTGAACTATGCAGCTCTTTACGAATTGGCACAGCTGGGAGCGGACGGAGCCGGAACTGCGCCGTCTGCTGCCCGCGGCCGACGCCGACGCGGTGGCCAGCGCGGTCGAGTTCGCGGTCCGGTACCACGGCGACCAGACTCGCCCCACCGGCGCGCCGTACGCCGAGCATCTGCTCGAGGCGCTCGAGGTCCTGGTGCGCGGGGCCGGCGTCACCGACCCCGGCATCCTCCAGGCGGCCGTGCTCCACGACGTCGTGGAGGACACCCCGTGCACACTCGACGACGTCCGCCGCGCGTTCGGCGGCCGGGTGGCGGAGCTGGTCGGCTGGGTCACCAAGCCGGACCCGGAGGAGGGGTCCGACCGCACCGCGGCCAAGCAGGCGTACCTCAGCCGTCTGCGGGACGCGCCCGACGACGCGGTCCTGGTCAAGCTGGCCGACCGGGCATCGAACGTCCAGACGCTGCGCAACCTCGGCCTGCCCAAGCAGCGCCAGTACTACGCGGAGACCGTCACGTACATCATCCCGCTGGCCGCTCAACGGGAATGGTGGGCCGACTGGTACTCAGCCTGGCAGCGGGCTCATCAGGATCTGGCGTAGCCGGCCGGCCGGACGCCGGGGTTCCGGCCCGCACGGCGAACAGCCAGATCGCCAGCGTGGCCGGGTAGATGAAATAGCCGAACCTGGTCGACGGCGCCAGCACGAACATCAGCGTCATCGCCCCGGCCAGCAGCACCACCGCCCGCGAAACCGTCTGCGGCGGCCGGAACACCAGCGACAGCGCGACCGCCGCCGCGGCCAGGACCAGCAGCACCACGACAATTGTGTGCCCGGCCGAGTGCCAGGTTGCCGCGATGACGTGCCCGAGCAGCGGGCTCGAGGCGGCCGACTGGACGCTGGCGAGCCCGAGCGGGAACTTGATCGTGTTGTCGACCAGGGACTTCGGATGGACGATGAACGGCCCGACGCAGACCGCCACCACGCCGAGCGCGGTCAGCGTGAACGCCGCGACCGCCTTGCGGCCGTCGCGGACCGCGATCAGCACGATCGCCACCACCAGGGCCGGCCACGCGGTCGCTTTCATGGCCGAGGCGATGCCGAGCGCCAGCCCAGCCAGGATCGCCAGGTTGATCGAGGTCGGGCGGCGGTAGAGCAGGGCGAACCCGAGGCAGAGGAACCCGACCATCGGCACGTCGGTGCCGCCGACGGCGAGCTCGAACGCGATCACCGGGCTGCCCGCGACCAGGAGCGCCCAGCGGCCCGGGCTGCTGGCGCCGCCCTGCCGGAGCGCCAGCCAGAACACGGCCAGGAAGACGGCGCCGAACCAGATCCTCGGATCAGTCAGCAGCCCGCCGTCGAAGATCGCGCGCGGCAGCCCGAACAGCGCCATCACCGGCAGGTAAGGGTTGTAGGCGTTGGGGTCCGTGGTCGCCGCGAGCGCCGCCGCGCTCGCGTACGGGGTGCCCTGGTGCAGCAGCATCGACCCGGACCGGGCGACGACCCACACCTCGGGCTGTTCCAGGCCCCTGGCCGCCATCCAGGTCAGCGGCGCCAGCAGCCCCCCGACGAACGAGAGGCCGAGCGCCAGGTCGGAAACGCGGGCGTTCCTGAAGGCGAGGACGGCGAGCAGCGCCAGCCCGTACCCGACCGCCGCCATCACGCCCCAGAGCCGGTGCACGGAGTCGGAGCTGAACACCGCGACGAGGACCGCCCAGATCACGGATACGGCAAAGATGCCGGCCAGCCAGCGGCGACGCATGGCGGCCGGTGACTCCCATGCGGCACCAGGCCGACCGCCACCCATATCCATCAGATAGTACGCGAGTAGCATGCGTGGCCATGGGTCGACTTGTGGGTAAGGCCGCCATTATCACCGGCGGTGAGGGATCGATTGGAATGGCGACCGCCCGGGCCTTCATCGCCGAGGGCGCGCAGGTTCTGCTGGCCGGCATCTCCGAGCCGGACCTGAGGGCGGGCGCGGCCGAGCTCGGCGGGCAGGCCGCCTGGAAGGTGACCGATGTCACCGACTCGGCTCAGGTGAAAGCGGCGGTGGAGGCGGCCGTGGCGCAATTCGGCCGGCTGGACGTGGTCGTCGCCAACGCGGGCATCGCCGGGGCGACCGGCCCGATCGCCGACTACCCGGAGGACGCCTTCGACCGGACCCTCGCGGTCCACGTGCGCGGCGCCTTCCTGCTCTGCAAGCACGCGGTGCCGCACCTGGCCGGCGGCGCCTCCATCATCATCACCTCGAGCGTGGTCGGGCTCACCGCCGCGCCGCACATCGCCGGGTACTCAACCGCCAAGCACGCGCAGGTCGGGTTGATGCGGACGCTCGCGGCGGAGCTCGCGCCGCGCGCCATCCGAGTCAACACGATCCACCCGGGACCGGTCGACAACGAGTTCCAGCACCAGGTCGAAGAGGCCGCCACCGGCGCCGCCCGCGCCGCCGCCCGCACCATCTTCGACGAGATGATCCCGCTCGGCCGGCACGCCGCCCCCGACGAGATCGCCCGCGTCATGGTCTTCCTCGCCAGCGACGACAGCTCGTTCATGACCGGCGCGACGCTACCGGTCGACGGCGGCATGTCCAGCTGACAGGCCGTTGGCCGACCAGCCGACGACCCAGTCCCGCGCGTTCAGCCACCATAGGTAGACCGTGAGGGCCGGGTAGACGACGATCAGGCCGCCGGCCGCGGCCGCCACGCCCACCACGATCATCCGGCCCTCCCAGCCCAGGCCGCGCCGGTCAATGCCGGACGCCAGGCCGCATCGCACCCGGTAGGCCAGGTCCAGGTGGCGGAACCCGGCCGCGGCGACCAGCGCGAACGTCCACGGCGGCCACAGCCTGAGGGCGAACCCGGCCTCGGCCAGGAATACGTACTCGGCCGCCTGGATCAGCGGGGGCACCAGCCAGTCGCCCCGGCCGGCGTGCTCGTTCCAGGACCCGAACGAGGCCAGCAGCATCGCCTCGACCGGGGTGAGGAGCAGGATGCCGGGCAGATTCCGCAGTCCGAGCGCGGCCAGCACCCCGGTCACCAGCAGCCCGACGAACAGCGGCGCCAGCGGCGGGATCCGGCCCCGCACCCAGCCGCCGATCCAGACCGAGATCCGGCCGTCACCGCGGTAGCCGCGAACCTCAACCGGGCGCCAGCCCGGCCGGAGGGCCTCGACCATCATGCTGCCGACGGCGGCCACGCCGAGCACGAGCACGGCCAGGAAGCCCGCCCGGACGCCGCCGAGCAGCACCACCGCCACGGTCGCGGGCAGCCGCACGTCACCGGACGGGCCGAAGATCCTCGGCCGCCGCCCCGCCTCCGACGGGGCGTGCAGGCAGATGTCCGCCATCGGGACCAGGGCGGCCACGATGACCGCGATGACCGCGAGCCGCCACACCCCGGCGACCCCGACGCCGCCCAGCCCGGCCACGAACGTCCCCCGCAGCGCCTGCCCGGCGGGCCCGGACGGCGCCGCGCTGACCGTCTTCAGGCTGACCCCGGCGGCGATCCCGGCGTAGATGATCAACTCGCCCAGCAGGCCGCACGCGGTCAGCCCCCACTCGACGGGGGACGCGGGCGATTTCTCGGCCAGCACCTGGCCGACGTAGACCGCGACGAAGACGGCCACGGCCGCCACCAGCCCGACCCCGTCCGCCCGGGCCGAGCCGAGGGAGAGCCAGATCGCCGCGATCACCGCGAACCCCACGGAGATCCTGGCCATCGCCACCGGTGGAATCCGGTACGCGATCGCCAGGCGCACCACTGGGTCGACGTAACGTCGGCCCGCAGCTAGCTCCTCTGCGGTCATGCGGATCTTCTCCCTGCCCGCCAGGCTGAGGTTTCCCCAGCGTACCCGCGCGTCCACTAACTGTCGTGGATATCCACACCGGGACACGCAGAGGTACAGTCCGGATGTGACGGTGACGCGGATGGTGGCTGTGGTGCTAGGCGGTGGCGTGGGGACCCGGTTCGGCGCCGCCCTTCCCAAGCAGTTGCTCACCCTGGCCGGAAAGACGCTGGTGGAGCACTGCGTCGGCGCATTCGCCGAGGCACCTGGCATCGACGAGACCGTGCTTGTCATGCCCTCCGCCTACCACGAGGAAGCCAGGAGAATCGTCGGCGGCCGGGTAAGCGTGATCGAGGGCGGCGCAACCCGATCCGACTCGGTCCGCAACGCGCTCGCGTACCTGGTCGCGCGCTACCCCGAGGCCGAGACCGGCGTCCTCCTCCACGACGCGGCCCGGCCGCTGGTCACCCAGCAGATCATCGCGGACTGCACCGCCGCGCTGGAGAAGCACGACGCGATCGGCACCGCCGTCCCGACCGCGGACACGATCCTGGTCGTGGCCGACGGCGTGATCGCCGGCGTCCCGCCGCGGGAAACCCTCTACCGGGCGCAGACCCCCCAGGGCTTCCGCCTGGAGACGATCGTCCGAGCCCACGCCCTGGCCGCGGCCGACCCGGCCTTCGCCCCGACCGACGACTGCGGCGTGGTCCTCCGCTATCTTCCCGACGTTCCCGTCCACATCGTCCAGGGCAGCGAGCGCAACATCAAGGTCACGTACCCATCCGACCTGCCGATAGCGGAGGCCCTGCTCGCCGACGCTGCCGACCCTAGGACCGAACAGCCGACTTGATCAGCGTCCGCCCGAAGTCCCACATCAGGCCGGACCCCTTGGAGGCGTCCTCGAGCACGTCGGAGAGGCCGTCGATGAACAGCTTGACCTCGGCGTCTCCGATCATGAGGGGCGGTATCAGCTTGATCACCTCCATGTGGTCGCCGGACACCTGGGTCAGAATCCGATGCCGCTGGAACAGCGCCACGACGACCATCTGCGCGAACAGGCCGACCCGCGCCTTCTGCAGCATCGCCCAGCCGGCCCTGGCCTTCATGCCTGAGGGCCGGCCGAACTCGATGCCGATGATCAGCCCGCGACCGCGGACGTCGGCGATCAGGTCGTACTTGGCCCGCAGCCCCTCGAGCCCGCGCATCAGCTCCTCGCCCCGCCGGGCGGCGTTCTCGACCAGGCCCTCGTCCTCGATGACGGCCAGCGACGCGAGCCCGGCCGCCATCGCCAGCGGACCGCCCTTGAAGGTGGTCGAGTGGACCATGAGCTTGTCCATCGAGGAGTAGACCGAGGAGTAGATCTTGTCGGTGGTGATCATCGCGCCGATCGGCACGTAGCCGCCAGACAGCGCCTTGGCCACGGTGACGATGTCCGGCTGGACGTCGTCGTACTGGTACGAGTAGAACTTGCCGGTGCGGCCCAGCCCCGCCTGCACCTCGTCGCAGATCAGCAGCGCGCCGTGCTTATGCAGCAGCGCTCTCGCCTCGGGCAGGAAGCCGGCCGGGGGCATCATCACGCCGTGGCCCTGGACCGGCTCGACGATCATCGCCGCCACGTCGCCCTTGCGCAGCTCGGCGTCGAGGGCGGCGAGGTCGCCGAGCGGGATCTCGGTGCCCGGCAGCAGCGGCCCGAAGCCGCGCTTGAACTCCTCGGCCCCGTTGACCGACAGCGAGCCCGCCGTCAGCCCGTGAAACCCGTGATGGGCGTAGATGATCCGGCCCTTGCCGGTGGAGTGGCGGGCGAACTTCAGGGCCGACTCGACCGCCTCGGTGCCGCTGCTGCAGAAGAACACCCGGTCGAGGCCGGGCGTCTTGGCGATCAGCCGCTGCGCCAGCAGGCCGGCGATCGGCTGGCAGTCGAACTGGGTCCAGGCGGCGAAATCCAGGTCGAGGGCGTCGTGCAGCGCCTTCTTGATCACCGGGTGCGAGCGTCCGGCCGCGAACACCCCGAACCCGGCCAGGAAGTCCGCGTAGGCGTTCCCCTCGGCGTCGTAGAGGTAGGCGCCCTCGCCCCGCACGTAGTCCTTGTCGAAGCCGATGGTCCGCAGCGTGCGTGGCAGCTGCGGGTTCAGGTACTTGCTGTGCAGCTCGTAGCCCTGGCCGCGCACGGCCGAGAGTTCGGCGCCGAGATCAAAACCCATTGCCGCATTGTATTGCCGAAGGCCGTGCCTGCGCGATCTAGTGCCGCCGCCCTGCCAGCCGCCGCGGGCTGGTGAGGTAGCCGGCCCCCCAGCACATGTGCATGGCGGCGAGGACGGCCGGCACCCGGAGCCGCACCCCGGCGGGCTGGCCGCCCGCCAGCGCCAGCGCGACCCCGGTCACCCCGGCCGCGTAGGTAAGCGGGACGACAAGCCCGAAGCCCAGGTAGGGGACGAACCCGCCCGCCCCCGCGGCCGCCCCGATCACGCCGACGAGGCCGACGACCAGACCGGTGGCGTTCAGCCCGGTCGCGACCGGCGCCGCCAGATAGCGGAGGTTCACCGTCTCCGGGTAGCGGCGCGCGACCACCCGCCGCCAGCGCCCGTAGCGGAAGTGCTGTTTCGCCAGTGCCCGCAGGTTGGCCCTCGGCCGGTAGGTAACGCGCAGTTCGGGGGTGAACCAGATGAGGTGGCCCGCGGCCTTGATCCGGTGGTTCAGCTCCCAGTCTTCCGCGATCAGCATGGTCTCGTCGTAGCCGCCGACCTGCTCGATCGCCTCCCGCCGGTAGACGCCCAGGTAGACGGTGTCGACCGGGCCGGCCTGGCCGCCGGTGTGGTTGGCGGCCGCGCCCATGCCCGCGGGCGACGTCATCGCCCAGGCGACCGCCTGCTGGAACGGGGTGACCCCCTCGGCCGCCATCACGCCGCCGACGTCGGCCGCGCCGGTCTCGAGCAGCGTCTGCACAGCGGTCCGGAGATAGCCGTCCGGCAGCAACGCGTGCCCGTCGATGCGGGTGATGATCGGGTACCGGGCGGCCTTGACGGCGGCGTTCATGGCCGAGGCGATCTGACCGGACGGATTCGGCACGACGGTGATCCGGCGGTCGGCGGCGGCCAGCTCGTGGGCGATCGCCTCGGTCCGGTCCTTGGAGGGCCCGACCGCCAGCACCAGCTCGAACCCGCCCGGGTACTCCTGCTCGAGCACGCAGGCAACCGAGTCCGCCAAGTGCCGTTCCTCGTTGCGCACCGGCATAACGACGGAAACGGCCGGAAGCTGTGCTTGCCCCCGGGGGACGACCCCCCGGTGGCCCCCCGTCTGGGGGGCTCCCGTTTGGGGGGCTCCCGCCCCCCAAACGCCCTGGGGGGCCTCCCCGCCAAAGTCGCGAGGAGACCCCAGGTCTGCTCCATCGGAAGCAGGATTTTGGTCTTGATCCATGACGCCGGTCACGGGATGCAGTTTAAGGGGCGACGCCCCCGCGGGGGTTCGTTACCCGTTAGAGACTCACATCCTCGAGGAGATCGGTGACGAGGGCGGCGATCGCGGAGCGCTCGGAGCGGGTCAGGGTCACGTGCGCGAACAGCGGGTGGCCCTTGAGCTTCTCGATCACCGCGATCACGCCGTCGTGCCGGCCGACCCGGAGGTTGTCCCGCTGCGCGATGTCGTGCGTGAGCACGACGCGAGATCCGGTCCCGATCCTGGACAGCACGGTCAGCAGCACGCCGCGCTCGAGCGACTGGGCCTCGTCCACGATGACGAACGCGTCGTGCAGCGACCGGCCCCTGATGTGGGTCAGCGGCAGCACCTCGAGCATGTCGCGGGCGACCAGCTCGTCGATCACCTCCTGGGTGGTGACCGAGCCGAGCGTGTCGT
>Ga0302235_10003497_pt1 | contig 11054 bp, 6 predicted proteins | sample II_Palsa_N3_3_FD_193577 | JGI IMG/M metagenome (GOLD analysis project Ga0302235, IMG submission 193577) | Peat permafrost microbial communities from Stordalen Mire near Abisko, Sweden - II_Palsa_N3_3 | ecosystem: Environmental > Terrestrial > Soil > Palsa > Peat permafrost | place: Sweden... | reverse complement strand
AATGCATTTCCTGGTTATAGTGGGGGATTCGTGCGTATTTTCCGGGTTATTTTCAGCGCAGCGGTTGTTGTTTCCACGGCCTCCGCTGGCCTGGTCGCGGCCGCGGCCCCGGAGGCCGGCGCGGCAGCCGCGGTCAATTACGTGGCGCTCGGCGATTCCTACAGCTCCGGAGTCGGCGCCGGTGATTACACGTCGTCCAGCGGAAGCTGCGATCGCAGCACAAAGGCCTACCCGGAGCAATGGGCTGGCGTCACCTCGCCCGCTACCTTTGTCTCGGTGGCCTGCTCCGGGGCGACCACCGCCGACGTGCTCAGCAGCCAGGTGTCGGCGCTGAGCGCCAGCACCACGCTGGTCTCCATCACCATCGGCGGTAACGACGCGGGCTTCTCCAGCGTCATGGAGACCTGCGTACTCTCCTCGACCGGCTCGTGCGTGAACGCCGTGGCGGCTGCCGAGGCCTTCATCACCAGCCAGCTGCCGGCCCGGCTCGATACCACCCTGCGGACCATCAGGGCCGACGCGCCGTCGGCGAAGATCGTCGTGCTTGGCTACCCCGACCTGTACGACCTCTCCAAATCCGGCTCCTGCATCGGGCTGAGCACCAAGGACCGCACCGCGCTCAACGACGGCGCGGACGATCTCGACGGCGCCCTGCAGGGCGCCGCGCAGGCCAATCACGACACGTTCGCCGATGTCCGCGGTCAGTTCGCCGGGCACGAGATCTGCGACTCCGATAGCTGGCTGCACTCGGTGGACATCTTCGCGATCAGCTCGTCCTACCATCCCACCGCCGCTGGGCAGGATCTCGGGTACCTGCCCGTGTTCACCGCCGCCGCGGGCTGACCGGGCGCGCGGCACCGGCGTGCTGACATCCTGGCCCGGCACGCCGGCATCCCGGAGACCTAAGGTCTGACGATCAGGCGCCGGTCAGACGAGGCCGGCTTGGAGGGCGAGCCGGATCAGGTCGGCGCGGCGCGGACAGCCGGCTTTGGCCCGGATGCGGTCCACCCGGGAGTGGACGGTCCGGACGCTGAGGTGAAGCTGCCCGGCGATCTCGGCGTCGGTGCGGCCCTGAGCGACCAGAGTGACCAGTTCCCGCTCCTTGGCGCTGAGCTTCCCGAGGTCCGGCACGACCTCCGGGGCATGGGCGTCCGTCCCGGCGAGCAAGATGGCGAGCTCGGCCGCGGTGGCCAGGGTCATCTCCCGGCCGCGCTTCTCGGCGGCGCCGGTCCGGTCGGGTCCCAGCGCCTGCTGGGCCGCGCGCAGAGGTTCCCGACGGCGCTCCTCCGCGGCGGGCAGGTCGGACATGCCGATTTCCTTCAGGCATGTGACGAAGGCGGCCCACATCGTGACGGCGTCGGCAGGCCGGCCGGTCGCCGCGCACAGATGCCCGCAGTTGTTGAGGCAGTCGATCAGCCGCAGCCGGTTCCCGATCCGGGTGGCGATCTCCAGGGATTCCCGCAGGTGCGCGCCGGCCTCGGGGATCCGGCCGACTCGCTGATCCAGCTCCGCCAGCAGGTCCAGGCAGAACGACTGGCTGATGAGGTCACCTGCCTGCCGGGCCCGGTCGAGTTCGGTCACGCAGGTGTCCTCGGCGGCGGTCAGGTCGCCCACGTCGACCAGGATGTCGGCCAGGCTGTCGTTGCACTGGCGGGCGAGCCTGCCCGGGATGGCGCGGGGGTCGATCTGAGTGGCCTGCCGGGCCCAGTCCAGGGCCTTGGGCTCGTCGCCGGCGTACTGAGCGGCGATGGAAAGGGTCAGCAGGGCGCGGGCCTCGCCGGCCGGATAGCCAATATCCCGAGCGAGATCCACAGCCCGCTCGGCTTCCTCGGCCGCTTCGGCGTTACGCCTGAGGTTGAGCAGGCAGTTGGCCCGGCCCGAGGCGGCGTCGGCCAGGACCGGTGATCGCGGATCATCGGCGACGGCGCTGATGGCGAGGGCGTAGTGCTTGAGCGCACCCAGGAAATCCCCGGCCAGGTTGGCGCAGTAGCCGAGCCAGTACTGCGCGGCCGGCCAGGCGTCCCCCATTCGCGGGACCCCCTCGGCTCGCGGGGCGCCCTCGGCGGCGGCGAGCAGGAGCGGGTACCCGGACGTCACCCGGCCCCGGGTGACCCACCAGGGGGCCAGGGCCACCGCCAGTTGCAGCGCCAGGCCGGGATCGTGCTCCAGGGCCCAGGTCAGGGCCTGCTGGGTGGTGGCGTCCTCGGTGTCCAGCCACCGGGTAGCGGCCAGCTCCCCCGCGCCGGTCTGCATGTCCTCCGCGGCCTGGGTGGCCAGCGCGAGCGCGTACTCGGCGAGCCTGGCCGCGGCGGCCTGCTGCTCGCCGGCCTCCGCGAGCCGCCCGGCGCCGTAGGCCCGCAGGGTCTCCAGCATCAGGTAACGGGGCCGGCCATCCCGGCCGATCCGGGGCGGTGAGAGCAGCGAGCAGTCCACTAGGTGCAGCACCGCCGGTTCCGCGCCTGGGCCGGCCACCGCGGTGGTGGCCTCGAGCGTGAACGGGCCGGGGATAACCGACAGCCGGCGGAAGACCTGCTGCTCTTCGCTGTCCAGCAGGTGATAGCTCCAGTCCACGGTGGCCGCCAGTGAGCGCTGCCGGCCGGTGACCCGCCGGTCGCCGCTGGCCAGCAACGCGAAGCGATCATCCAGGCGGTCCAGCAGTTGCGCCAGGCCCAGCGCCTCGACCCGGGCCGCGGCCAGCTCGATGGCCAGCGGCATCCCGTCCAGCCGGGTAACCAGCCGCGCCACTGCCGGGGCCGACTCGGGGTCGATACGGAAGTGCGGGTCGACCCGTCTGGCCCGGTCGGCGAACAGCCGTACCGCCTCCGACTCGGGCGAGTCGGCCTGTTCGTCCGGCTGCGGCACCGATAGGGGCGCCAGCCGGTACCGGGTCTCCCCGGCCACCCGGAGCGGTTCCTGGCTGCTGGCCAGGACCCGTACGTCGTCCGCGGCGAGCAGCATCGTTTCGCACAGGTCGGCCACCGCGCCGACGAGGTGCTCGCAGTTGTCCAGGACCAGCAGCACCTGCAGCCGGCCAACCGCGGCGGCCAGCGAGTCCGCCACGGACAGGTCGGGGGCCTGCGGGATGCCCAGGGCCGCGGCCACCGCCGCGGGCACCAGGGCCGGCTCCTGCACCGCCGCCAGCTCGACCAGGCAGGCGCCGTCGGCGAAGCGCCCCGCCACCTGGCGGGCCACCTCGATGGCCAGCCGCGTCTTGCCCACGCCGCCCGGGCCGGTGATCGTCACCAGTCGGGAGCCGTCGAGCAGGCCCGCGACCTCCTGCACCGCTTCGGTGCGGCCCACGAAGGTGGTCAGCGGCGAGGCCAGGCCGCGCCCGTGGCGGAGCGAGCTCGGACCGCCCGGGAGGGAGGATATCCCGGCCGGGGCGGAGCGGGGCATGCTGACCTGATGGGGGGCGATCTGGGTCGCCTCCGTGCTGGGTATCGCGGTGGCGGGCCGGCCTGCTGCCAGCGCCGCTGGCGGCGAGCTGAGGCCGGGGTCGTGGTCATAGGCTTGCAGGCCAAGCGCCTGGCGCAGCGCCTCGATGAAGTGCCGGCAGCTCGGATACCGGTCGTTCGCGGCCTTGGCCAGCGCCCGGGCCAGTACCTCGTCGGCCGCCGCGGGCACATCGGGACGCCGGGCGGACAGCGACGGCGGCGGCTCGGACAGATGCGCGTAGAGCACGGCCAGGTCCTGTTCCCGCTCAAACGGCACCGCGCCGGACAGCAACTCGAACGCCGCGCAGGCCAGCGCGTACTGATCCGTCCGGCCGTCCACCTCCCGGCCCTCGATCTGCTCGGGCGCCATGTACCCCACGGTGCCCAGGTTCAGCCCGGTTCTGGTCAGCTGGACCGAGGCCGACCGGGTCTTGGCCAGCCCGAAATCGGACAGGTACACGTGATCGGGACGGCCGGGTCGCGAATCCACCAGCATGTTGGCCGGCTTGACGTCCCGGTGCACCAGGCCGGCCCCGTGCGCGGCATCCAGCGCCGAGGCCACCGGCGACAGCACCGCCGCGGCCCGGGCCGCGGCGAACGGGCCGTCGCGCCGCAGCCGGGACCGGATATCACCGCCGACCACGTAGCGCATCGCGATGAACAGGACCCCGTCGGCCTCACCGGCCTCGTACACCGGGATGATGTGCGGGTCATCGACGGCGGCCGCCGCCCGGGACTCGCGCAGGAACCGGTGCCGGAAGTCCTCATCGGCGGCCAGCCAGGGGGTGAGAAGCTTCAGCGCGACGAGCCGGTCGAGCCGGTCGTCCCGGGCCCGGAACACCACGGCCATCCCGCCCGCGCCGATCTCCTGCTCCAGGAGGTACCCGGCGACTCGCGAACCCGCGGCAAAGCCGCCGCCGGTCCGCCCTGGCCCTGAATCGCCCACCGCGCCTCCAGCGCTCGAGCTCCGCCCACCACGGTATCTGGTCGGGCTGAAGGCTTCCCAATCATCGATCATCATTGGCGGTAAGGTGCCTGCCACGGCGGCCGAGACCGAGGCCGCCAGCGGCCCGGACGCGGCCGGCCTGGCTCAGGCCGGGATCGGTGGGTTCCTCCGCGCCGCGGCGGCGGGTAAGGAGTGACGCATGGTGGTAAAGAGAACCGGTGTAAACGGCATGGGCTTCGCGTTCCACGCGGTATTCGCTGGCGTCTATGCAGGTTAATTGCTGTTTGTCGGATAATGCGGGGAAAAACTATCCTGAAACGTGAATAGTCGTTTTATTCCCATGGCAACCTAATTGCCCGTTCCGGCGTCTCCTTAATGTAAGCAGGCCGCCAGGCACGCGACAGCGGAGGGCTCTGGCCTCCAGCCGGCGGTTCTATTGAAATGGGAATTATGAGAAGTATCAGCAAGATGATGCTGCGAACCTGCGTGGGCCTTGCGGCCGCCGCTGGGCTCGTAGCAGGCGGGGCCGGGGTGGCGAGCGCAGCGACCGTCAGTCCCACCGCACACACCAGTAGTTCATGGGCGCCAGGCTGCAACCCGGGGGCGCGGGAGCAGTGGAACCTGAACGGCCGCAACCACGTCGAGGCCGTCTATCTGGGCACGACCTACACCTACAAGGTGACCTTCAAGCAGTACGGCGGCTGCCTGACCGGAACGCTGACTGATTCGGGTTACCCGACCACGGGGCCGATCGTCGGAACGGTCAAGCGGAACCACGTCACGTTCAGCTTCAGCTATCCGTCCGGTTCCATCCAGGGAACCCGGACCTTCACCGGAACCATCAACCGATGGGGAGCGGTGGCCGGCACCTGGTCCGAGACTGGCACCGAGCTCGGCACCGGTACTTTCACGCTGGCCAGGCACGCGGCTAACGCATGCCCGTGGTGGCAGCGGTGGAACCACTCGTGCCGGGTCTTTCCCCGGTAACTCCGACCGCAGCTAAGGTCCCGGCCGTCTGATCAGGCGGCCGGGACCTTTTGCTTCCGGCCCGTCAGGATCAGTCCGAGGCCGATGAATTCCGGCGGACCAGGCGGACCTTGGCGTTCGGGTGATCGCGCCAGGTGGCCGCGCCGGAGGCGGCGGCGGTCTTGGCCTGCTCCCACTTCAGCCTGGCGAGCTCGCTGGGTGGTGTCTCCAGCTCCTTGAGCCAGGCCCGGGTGGCGGCGGCCACGTGCGTGCCGGCCACGGCCAGGCCCGCAATCGCCGCCATCGCGCCGATCCCGACCAGGATCCCGCCGACCACGAGCGGCCCAGATCTTACCTGCGGCCAGCTCCCGGCCGGCCGGCTGTCTGTCCCGTTGTCATAAGCCATGGCGCCCGTCCCGATGTCGGTGTGCTGTCCATCATGTTCAACTCTAACCCGGGGCGCTTGGAGGGGGCCGGGCGGTGGTACCACGCTGCGTTCGGATAAAACAAGGAGCTACGGCCGCGGCACAGGATTACGGCGAGGACCCGGAACCAAGGAGAAGGCTGCGATGAGCGCTGAGCGCGAGCGGGTCGACGAATTCGGGAAGCTGGAGAACGGGCTTCTGCAGGCCAGCGACTGGTACCGGTGGGGACCGTACGTGAGCGAGCGGCAGTGGGGCACGGTCCGCGAGGACTACAGCGCGGACGGCGACGCGTGGAACTACCTGCCGCACGATCACGCCCGATCGCGGGCCTACCGCTGGGGCGAAGACGGGCTGGCCGGGTTCTGCGACATCGAGCAGCGGCTGTGCCTGGGCCTGGCGCTGTGGAACGGGCGCGACCCGATCCTCAAGGAGCGGGCCTTCGGGCTGACCGGCGAGCAGGGCAACCACGGCGAGGACGTCAAGGAGCACTGGTGGTATCTGGACGCCATCCCCAGCCACGCGTGGAACCGGTGGCGGTACCACTACCCGCAGGGCCCGTTCCCGTACCAGGATCTGATCGACGTCAACGCGTCGCGGAACCGGTTCGAGCCGGAGTACGAGCTGCTGGACACCGGGGCGTTCGCCGGTAACCGGTACTGGATCGTCGAGGTGCACTACGCCAAGGCGTCCCCGGATGACCTGCTGATGTCGATCTCGGTGACCAACGCGGGCCCGGAGCCCGCGACGCTGCACGTACTGCCGACGGCCTGGTTCCGCAACACCTGGTCCTGGGCGAACGACCCGCGGCCGGTGCTCGGGGCGGCCGCGTCCGACCCTTCGGTGGTGACCATCGAGCACCCGTTCGTGGGCGAGCTGGAGCTGATCGCGGGCCCGGGGCCGGACGGGACGCAGCCCACCGCGCTGTTCTGCGAGAACGAGACGAACGTGGCGCGGCTGTACGGCGCGGCGCCGCTCACGCCGTACCCGAAGGACGGCATCAACGACCACGTGGTCGGCGGGGCGCCCACGGTCAACCCGGCCCGGACCGGGACCAAGTGCGCGTTCTGGTACCAGGTCACGCTGGCCGCCGGGGCCTCGGCCGAGCTGCGGCTGCGAATGCGGCCGGCGGCTTCCGGGGGGCCCGCCGCCGCGGCCCTGGGCTCGGCGGTGCCGCAGCCTGACGCGACAGCGGCGGCGCTGGGCGCGGAGTTCGACCAGGTGGTGACCAGACGGCGGGGTGAGGCCGACGAGTTCTACACCGAGCTGACGCCGCGGGAGGCCAGCGAGGACGAGGCGCTGGTCATGCGGCAGGGCTTCGCCGGGTTGCTGTGGAGCAAGCAGCTGTTCTACTACGACGTCACCCGGTGGCTGGACGGCGACCCGGGCCAGCCCGCGCCGCCGGCCGAGCGGCTGACCGGGCGCAACTCACACTGGCGCAACTTCGACGCGTTCGACATCATGTCGATGCCGGACAAGTGGGAGTACCCCTGGTTCGCCGCGTGGGACCTGGGCTTTCACTGCGTAGCGCTGGCGCACGTGGACCCGGCGTTCGCCAAGTACCAGCTGATCTTGCTGTGCCGGGAGTGGTTCCAGCATCCGAGCGGGACGCTGCCCGCCTACGAGTGGAACTTCTCCGACGTCAACCCGCCGGTCCAGGCCTGGGCGGCGCTGGAGGTGTTCGCGGTCGACGAGGGCCGCGACGTCGAGTTCCTGTCCCGGATATTCGACAAGCTGCTGGTCAACTTCACCTGGTGGGTCAACCTGGAAGACGCCGGCGGGAAGAACGTGTACGAGGGCGGCTTCCTCGGCCTGGACAACATCGGCCCGCTGGACCGGTCCAAGCTGCCCGTCGGCGGGATCCTGGAGCAGTCCGACGCCACCGGGTGGATGGGCGCCTACGCCATCGCCATGGGCAGCATCGCCAGCATCTTGAGCCGGAGCGGGCAGCGCCACGCGACCGACCTGGTGATCAAGTTCCTGGAGCACTTCGCGGCCATCCGTGACGCGCTGGACAGCCAGGGCCTGTGGGATGCCGACGACGGTTTTTACTACGACCGGCTGGTGACGCCGTCCGGGGCCCAGGTGCCGATCAAGGTCCGGTCGATGGTGGGCATCATCCCGATGCTGGCGGCCGCGGTGGTCAGCGAGGACGACCTGCAGCAGGCTCTGGTGCTCGGCAAACAGTTCGCCGACCTGCTTGGCCGCGAGGACCTGACCGACACCAGCGCGATGCGCCAGCGCGGCGTGCTGCGCGGGCCGACCGGTGAGCAGCGGCTGCTGCTCTCGCTGGTCGGTCCGGACCGGCTGGAGCGGCTGCTGGGCCGGCTGTTCGACGAGAACGAGTTCTTGTCCCCGCACGGTCTGCGGGCCCTGTCGGCCTACCACCGTGACCATCCGTACGAGCTTTCGGTGGAGGGCGTTACGGCCAGCATCGATTACGAGCCCGCGGAGTCCACCACGGCGTTGTTCGGCGGCAACTCCAACTGGCGCGGGCCGGTCTGGTTCCCGCTGAACTACCTGGTCATCAGCGCCCTGGAGCGGTACCACCGGTTCTTCGGCGACGACTTCACCGTCGAGTACCCGACCGGGTCCGGGACCCGGCTGACGCTGGACAAGGTGGCCGCCGACCTGCAGGACCGGCTGATCTCGATCTTCACCCGGGGGCCCGACGGCCGGCGGGCGTGCTTCGGCGATACCGAGTTTTTGCAGTCCGACCCGGCGTGGCGGGACAACCTGATCTTCTCCGAGTACTTCCACGGCGACAACGCCGCGGCGCTCGGCGCCTGGCACCAGACCGGGTGGACCGGGATCATCGCCGACGTCGTCCGGCGGCGGCACGGCCTGGTCCGCACGATCGGTGACGTGGTCATGCTGGTCGGGCAGCAGGAGCGGCCCTAGCCTTGGCCCCTTAGCTTGGGTCGTACCAGGTCTCGCCGGCGGGCAGCAGGGCAGCCGCCTGGTCCGGACCCCAGCTGCCCCGTTGGTACGGGTGGACGGGGCTGACGTCGCCGAGGACGGGGTCGACGACCCGCCAGGCCGCTTCGACCTGTTCCTGTGAGGCGAACAGCCAGCGTTGCCCGGCGAGCGCGGCGCCGATGAGCCGGTCGTAGGGGCGCAGGTCGGAGCCGGGGTGTTCGGCGAACCTGAGGTCCTCGGCCTCGGGCAGCCAGCCGACGCCGGGCTTCTTGCCGACCAGGGTCAGGCTGACCCGGTTCTCCGGGTTGATCCGGAACCGCAGCGTGTTCGGGTTTTCGCCGATCCCGAACGGGTCGTAGGGCGGGCGGCGGAAGGTGACCGTGACCTCGGTGGCGGTCAGCGGCAGGCACTTGCCGGCCCGGATCAAAATCGGCACGTCGGCCCAGCGCCAGGAGTCGGCGGCGAGCCTGATCGCTGCGTAGGTCTCGGTTTTGGAGTTCGGGGCCACCCCTTTGACGTCGAGGTAGCCCTGGTACTGGCCCTTGACGGTGAGGTCCGGGGTCAGCGGGCGCAGCGCCCCGAGGAGATCGGCCTTGGACGCCCGCCAGGCATCCAGGCCGGTGCCGTCCGGCGGCTCAGCCAGCACGGTGGCCAGGACCTGCAGCAGGTGGTTCTGGATCACGTCCTTGATCGCGCCGGTCTTGTCGTAGAAGCTGCCCCGGTCGGAGACGTCGAACGCCTCCGCCATCGTGATCTGGATGCTCTGCACGTAGGTCCGGTTCAGCAGCGGCTCGATGATCGAGTTCGCGAACCGGACGAACATGAGGCTGTCCACCGGTTCCAGGCCCAGCCAGTGGTCGACCCGGTAGATGGCGTCCTCGGGGAAATACTGCTGCATGGTGACGTTCAGCTGCTGGGCGCTGGCCAGGTCGTTGCCGAACGGCTTCTCGACCATGACCCGGCTGCCCTTGGCCCGTCCGGCCTCGGAGATGCCCTGGGCGATACGCCCGAACAGCCCCTGCGGCACCTCGAGGTAGAACAGCGCCTTCTGGGCCTCGCCCATCTCGTCCGACATGGCCTTGTAGGTCGCGGGGTCGTCCAGGTCGCCGTCCACGTAGCGCAGCTGCTTGAGCAGCTGGACCGCGGGCGGGCTGCCCGGATCCAGGTTGTTCAGCTTCAGCGAGGCGGTCGCGTAGTCGCGGAACTGGTCCAGGCCCCAGCCGCTCTTGGCCACGCCGATCACCGGGACGTCCAGCACGCCCCGCTCGACCAGCCCGACCAGAGCCGGGAAGGTCTCGAGTTTGGCCAGGTCACCGGTGGCGCCGAAGATCACCAGCGCGTCAACGTGGTCGGCTTGGCTAGCCTGGCCAGCCCGGTCCGCTTGGCCAGCTTGGTCCGCTTGGTCCGTGCTCATGTCCGCCTCTGTCCGCTTCTCGACGTTGGGCTCGTGGTTGGGACGGCGCTAGTGCATCAGGTCGGGCCAGGATTGTTCGGTCATGTCGACGTCGTAGTAGGAGGCGGCGCGGCGGATGTTCTCGAAGGCCTGCGCGCGGTCGGCGTCGGTGACGTCCTGGACCTGATCGAAACGGGCCAGCGCGGAGCGCACGTGGCTGGCTGAGGTCAGCGGCTCTTTGCGCTGGGCGGGGAAGGCGTAGGCCGAGTCGGGGAGCTCGTTGCGCTCGGCGGCGTCCAAGGTGCCGCTGAACTGCTCGTCCTGCGACGGCGGCTGCCAGGTCGGGGATGCATGCTGCTCGGGCATGATCTAACGCTACAGGGCAGCGGCGAGGCCGGTGAGGTCAGCTTCACGATCGGGCTATCGGGGTACAATCCAGCCAGGTAACGGGCCGTTCACGGCCGGGCCGGCCATGAGGAGCCGCCCCATGCTTGCTCCGAAGATCGCCAGGTCTGCCGGACAGACGAAGGCAACCGCCGAGCCGGCGAGTCGCGCCACAGCCGACGGCCGGGCAGCGCTGCGGCTGACGGAGCCCGGGTTCCTGGCTGCAGCGGGCGACCGGCACGAGGACCCGCGGCCGCAAGAAGTACACCCGCCGGACCGGGCCGCGGACTTCAGCGCGGTTCCCGTATTCGCGGCTGACCGCGCGGGCCGGCCTCGGCTCCGCGCGCCGTCGGTAGCCGCCATGGCGGTAGCGGGCACCGTGCAGCCGAAACTGGCGGTCGGCCGGGTTGACGATCCGCTCGAACGGGCCGCGGAGTTCGACGCCACGGCGGCCGAAGACGCGTACCAGGTCATAAGCGGGCCTGGCCAAGCACTTGAGGGGTCGGCGCGCGAGTTCTTCGAGCCACGGTTCGGCTACGACTTTAGTCGCGTACGCGTGCACGCCGACCCGCGCGCCGCGGCATCGGCCC
>Ga0302235_10003491_pt1 | contig 11063 bp, 9 predicted proteins | sample II_Palsa_N3_3_FD_193577 | JGI IMG/M metagenome (GOLD analysis project Ga0302235, IMG submission 193577) | Peat permafrost microbial communities from Stordalen Mire near Abisko, Sweden - II_Palsa_N3_3 | ecosystem: Environmental > Terrestrial > Soil > Palsa > Peat permafrost | place: Sweden... | reverse complement strand
GGAATCGAGCCCGCATGACCAGCTCGGGAGGCTGATGATAGACCGGTCCGGTGACAAGCTTGACTGAGATCGCGCCGGGAGTGTTCATCGCGACTAGTTCGTTTGCGCTGACCACCACGACCGTTGTGATCAGCTCTGCTAGCCCGGGCGGGTGCCTGCTCATCGATCCCGGCGTGACCGTGGCCGAGCTGACCGGGCTCGCCGCTGAACTTGCCGAGCGGGGTTTCACGCCGTCGGCGGCCTGGTCGACGCACCCGCACTGGGATCACGTGCTGTGGAGCGCCGAGCTTGGCGCGGCGCCCAGGTACGCTGCGCCCGCCGCCGTGACGGTTGCGGAGACACAACGAGACGGCATCCTGGAGCAGGTGCAGCGAGAAGCGCCCGGTCATGACCTGTCGCTGGCCGGGCGGTTGCGTCCGCTGGATGCTTCCGCCATCCCGTGGGACGGGCCGGAGGCTCAGCTGATCGTGCATGACGGGCACGCCCCCGGCCACGGCGCCGTTTTCTTTCCAGGCAGTGGCGTCCTGGTGGCCGGCGACATGTGCTCGGATGTGGAGATCCCGCTGCTCGACACCGTCGCGGCGGATCCGCTCGGCGACTACCGCACCGGGATGGAGCGGCTGGCGTCCGTGCCCGGCGTGCGTCAGGTCGTCCCCGGACACGGCCACGCCGGGGACGCCGCCGAGTTCCGCAGGCGGCTCGCGGCGGATTCCGCCTACCTAGACGCTGTTTCGGCCGGGAAGCCGCACGATGATCCGCGCCTGGGGGATGGCCCGGAATGGATGCGCGCCACGCACGAGGAGCAGCTGCGCCACTTCCGGCCCTGATCTGCTCTAGCCTGCGACGGGCAGGAGGAGCACCGAGGAATTTCCCGTGTTAAGGCCGTCGCAGACGCGGGCCGGCCGGCACCCTCAGGCCGTCGGGTGGTCGCTGTCGCGAGGACCCGCCGCGCTGTAGCTAGTCGGTTCGGAGCCGGGGACCATGTCCGTTTCGTCGTCATCCAAATCGGCTGGGTCGTCGTCGGCCGTCGGCCGGACACTGCTCTGCCCGGCGTCCGGCGCGGCGGGGCTCCACGGGTAGGCGTACGCACCGGCCGCGGGGCCTGACGCCGGGGCGAAGACCTGGCCCGGCGTTCCGGTGGCCTGCTGCGTGAAGAGCATCCAGGCGCACGAGACAACCAACGCGACGAGGAACCCGCAGTAGATCCAGAACGCCGGCGTGACACCCGAATCGATCGTGAGGCCGACCTGCGTGGCCTCCGCGGGCGAGATCCCGAACTGAGTCGGCGAGGTGGGCTCGCCGAGCTGGACGAGGGCCGAGATAGCCTGGGCCACCATCGGGGTGACCGCGCCGGCCAGCAGTAGTGCCCCATGGTGGAGGGGCCGCCACAGGGCGGCCACGATGACCACGGCAGCGAGAGCGATCATGACGGCGACGTCCCCGGCGATCACCAAGCCGGGGTTGGAGAAGGCGTTGCCTGCCGTCAGGGACTGCGACTGGCCGGCCGCCGTGTGCAGCGTGTAGCTGTCCCAGGCCGGAGCGAAGGCGGCGGCCACCCCGAGGCCAGCCAGCACAAGCAGGACGACCGGGCCCAGCTCAGACCCGCGCGGACGGTGTAGGTAACCCTGGCGGGCCAGCCAGCCCCGGATGCCATCGGCTGGCGGCGCAGCAGGCGACCGGAACAGGAAAGCCAGCACGGATCCGGCGGCGCAGGCGAGCCAGCCCAGCAGCGAGAGCCACAGACCCCAGCCTGCCGTGTGCGCTCCTGCGGCGATCGCGGTGCCGGCATCGGCGAAGAACAGACCGAAGGTAACGACGCTGATGCCCACGCCCAGCAGGGCGCCCAGCCGCAGGCGGACGCCGCCGAGCAGGATGAGCACCGTACTCGCGGCCCAGACGGCAAGGTAGATCGCGTGCGGGACGAGCTGAGCGGGCTGGGAGGACAGGCTCGCACCGGCCAGGTAGGCCGGGAAGAGCGCGGCGATGCCCAAGGCGACCCCTACGACCAGCAACGCGGCACCGACGGAACCGGTCCGGGAGTCAGCCGTCCTCGCGGCGTACGGAGCACCGCCCTGGGCGAACCCGGGCCCCTGGGCGAACCGGGGGCCCCCGCTCTCCCCCACCTGGGCACCGCTTGAGGAAACCGGGCTTGAGGAAACCGGGCTTGAGGAAACCGGGCTTGAGGAAACCGGGCTTGAGGAAACCGGGCTTGAGGAAACCGGGCTTGAGGAAACCGGGCTTGAGGGAACCGGGGGGGTACGCCGGCCGACCGGGATGATCGTGCCCGGTGCCTCGATCTCGGTAAACTTCCCCCACGCGGCGGACCAGCCTTCCGAGGTTTCCGGCCACCACTGCAATGGCTGCGACCGGGATCCTCCGACGGTCCAGATCCCGTAGAACTCCCGCCCCCGGCCGACCTCGTACTTCGCTCCCCGGTACGTGATGGTCACCTTTTCGAACACGTTCCCAACCCTTCCTGCTCTAGCCCGCCCCTGTGCATCCGTCAGCGAACCTAATCAGAACCTAAGAAGCCGGCCTGGATACCGGCTGAACGCTGCCTCCAGCCTTCCTGTCTCTTCCATCCGAAGCGTGGCGTCGTGGTTCTGGGCTCTTCGCTGGTCGTGAACGCGGCTGCCCATTGTCCTCCCGGGTGCTGGACTGGCCAGCATGGATGTTCTTATTCTGGGCGGCACGGCGTGGCTGGGACGCGAGGTGGCCCGGCAGGCCGTCGAGCGCGGACACGCGGTGACCTGCCTGGCCAGGGGTGAAAGCGGCGCCGTCAGCCCCGGGGCGCAGCTGGTAACGGCCGACCGGCGCCACGACCGGGCTTACGATCAGCTACGCGACCGCGACTGGGACGCGGTCATCGAGGTGTCATGGCAGCCCGGCCTTGTCCGGAGCGCACTGGCGGCACTGGCCGAGCGAGCTGCCCACTGGACCTACGTCTCTTCGGCCAGCGTCTATGCGACGCACGAAGCCTTCAGCGCCGATGAGAGCACGCCGCTGCTCCCGGCGGCCGAGGGCAATGAGGTCGAAGCTGAGCAGTATGGCGAGGCGAAGGTGGCCTGCGAGCAGGCCTGCGCCGCGCGCGCCGGCGACCGGCTGCTGATCGCCCGGGCCGGGCTGATCGGCGGACCTGGCGATCATTCCGGGCGCTCGGGCTACTGGGTCGCGCGTGCCGCCCGGGACCCGCTCGGGCCGATGCTCGTACCTGACGGCCCGGACGTGCCGACCCAGGTGGTTGACGCCCGCGACCTGGCGGCGTGGCTGCTCGACTGCGCCCAGGCCAGGACCACGGGAACCTATGACGCGGTCGGCCCCGTGGTCCCGTTCGGCCGCTGGATAGAGCAGTCCCGCGCGGTGGGAGGGCACACCGGCCGGGTCGTCCCGGCGGACCCGGCCTGGCTGACGGAGCAGAAGGTCGCTCAGTTCATGGGTTCGGACTCGATGGCGATGTGGATAGCCGAGCCCGGCTGGGAAGGTTTTTGCGCCCGCAGCGGCCAGGCCGCGCTAGCGGCCGGTCTGCGGCACCGCCCGCGGGCCGCGCTGCTCGCCGACGTGCTGACCTGGGAACACGAGCAGGGCCTGGACCGAGCCAGAAGAGCCGGCCTGAGCGCCAGGCGAGAGCGCGAACTGCTCGCCGCCCTCTCTCAGGCCTCGCCCTAAGGCTGAACCGGGGCCAGCTGGCCCGCGGCGGTAGAGCTCGGTGAGCAGGCCGGCGACCGCAGCGGTCGAGGCCTAGAGCATCGGTCAAGTAGAGCACCGGTCAAGTAGTCGAGTCCGCCATCGGCCGATTACAGCCGCCGCGCATCCCATTTGTCCGGTTTGCCGTATTCACTGGCGGGTTTCGGTGGTGGATCCGGGCCTGGCGGTGGATCCGGTGGATCATGACACACCGGATCCACCATGGAACCCGGATCCACCACGATAACCGGAGCAGTCTTTGCGTTCTTGCTTGTTGCGTGGTCCCTGTGACCACTGTGGTGCTGGGCGGATTCGTACTACTTGACCGGCGTTCTAGTGATCCTTGGTCAGAGGCTGCCGTGGAGCGCGTGGCTCAGCATCGCCACGATCGTCACCGCCAATGCCGCCAGCTCTGCCGGCGCGGACCGTGAGGATCACGGCCAGGGCGAGGATGCCCGCGCCCGCGATACCGGTCGCGCTCAGCCGCTCCCCCAGGATGAAGGCAGAAAGGATGGTGCCGGTCAGGGGTTCCAGCAGGGTTAGCAGCGCGGCGGTACTGGCAGCAGCGTTCCGCAGGCCACGGAAATACAGCGTGTAGGCCACGGCGGTCGGGCCGGTGCCCAGGGCCAGGAGCAGGCCGAAGGTGGCGGGCTCGGGCCGGAAGCCGAGGCCGCCGAGCGCCGCCGCCAGCGGCAGCAGGGCCAGGCCGCCGACGGTAAAGCCGAAACCCGTCACGGTCGCCTCGTCCAGCCCGGGCACCGGCCTGGAACCGGCCAGCGTGACCGCGGCGAAGCCGGCCGCCGCGAGCACCGCCATACCCGCGCTGGCCAGTACCGCGGTCTGGCTGAACCCGGACGGCAAGCCCACGAGCAGGCCGAGGCCGATCAGGGCCAGCCCGGCCGCAGCGATGGCGAGCTTGCCGGTCCTGCGCCCGGTCACCCGCTCGGCGCCGAGCACGATGACCGGGGCGGTGCCGATGGTGACCAGTGTGGCCAGCGGCACCGAGGTCAGCGATACCGCGGTGAAGTAGCAGCCCTGATACTGCGCGGCCAGTAGGCCGATCGCGGCGATCCGGGTCCAGGCGGCCCGGCCCGCAGGCCGGCGCCTGCCGGTCGCGGCCAGGAAGGCGACGATCAGCACGCCGCCGATGGTGAGCCGGTACGCGGCCACCGAGATCGCGGAAAGGCTCGCCGTACGGCCCAGCAGGCTTCCGGTCAGGCCGCCGGTCCCCCACAGCAGGCCGGACATCACCAGGTAAGGCAGGCCCGTGCCGGGCCGGCGGCGGGTAGCCGCGGACATCGTTCTACAGACACGCATCGGGAATCGCTCCTGCGACGAGAAGGAAATGGTCGCGGAAGCGGGGCGCACCTCGATCACCCGGGCGGCGAGCACACGCCGGTACTCACCAGGAACGGGAAACGCGCGTCAGCTCACTCGGCTCGACGCGCGCGGGCTCTCACCCCGCTAGGAGCGGGGCGGCGGGGTGATGGGAAAACACCGGTGCACGCCGAGCAGCATATACCGGCCGGCCCGTGCCCGCCGACCGGTTCCCCGCCTGCAAGAATCACCGGGTGGTTCCTGCGAGCATGAATGACTTCTTCACGGCCAGCGCGAGCGTGGCCGGCGCACTGATCGGGCTGCTGTTCGTGGCCATCTCGGTTGCCTCGGATCGGCTCAAAGAGGCGGATGGGCAGCTGCACCGTATACGCGCGGTGGCGGCGCTGACGGCGTTCACCAACACGCTGTCGGTGTCGCTGTTTTCGCTGATCCCGGGGCAAAAGATCGGGTGGGCCGCCGTGTCCGTGGCGGCTGTCGGGCTTACGTTCGTCGCGGCGTCGCTACTGTCGCTGATCCGGCTGCGCCAGGTGCGGTGGAGCACGGTGCGTGATGGGCTGTTCCTGGTCGGGCTGGCCGTCACGTTCGTGATCCAGCTGGTCAACGGAGCCGACGTGGAGGCGCATCCGGGCGACTCCGGGGCCGTGGATACCATCGCGATCCTGGTGGTGGTCTGCTTCCTGCTCGGGATCGGCCGTTCCTGGGAGCTGATCGGCGGGCCGTCGATCGGTATCAGGCACGAGGTCGTCGCACTGGTCCGGACTCATGGAGTCAGCGCGGGTGACCCACAGGAAGGACGGCCGCCGCCTGTGGCGCCCGACGCCGGTTCCGCCGAGCGGTGATCTGGCGGCATAAGATCGCGGGTGAGATGCTGCTGACGTTCGGGCACGGGACGGCCACCGCCGAGCGGATGACCGAGCTGCTCATGCGGCGGGAGGACGGCGTGCTCGTCTACGACGCGGGCCAGCCGACGCTGGCGCAACCCCGGTCAGGCCAGGTAGGCGCGGAAGCCGCTGGTCTGCCAGTCCGCGCCGCGGCTGGTGATCGCGAACGCCTCGTAGCCGTCCAGGCTCTCGACCCAGTCGCGGGCGCCGGAGCCCATCGCGAAGGCGGCCGTGGCGTAGGCATCGGTCAGGGTCAGCCCCGAGCCGACCACGGTCACGCTGGCCAGGTCGGTCGCGGGCTGCCCAGTGTGCGGGTTGACGATGTGCGGGCCGCGCTCGGCGACGCCCGAGGTGGCCACGGCAAAGTCCCGCCCGGCGACCACGAGCGCGAGCGAGCCGGCCCGCAGCGGGTCGGCGATCCCTATCCGCCACGGCTGACCGGGACCACGGTCGCCGACGCACTGGACGTCTCCGCCGCCGTTGACGCAATGCGCGGCCGAACCCGCGGCGGTGATCATCGTGGCGGCGCGCTCGATCGCCCATCCCTTCACGTAGCCCGAAGGGTCGAACCTGCCGCCAAGCGTGGTGGTGAAATACCCGCCGCTCAGCGCGCTGACCGCGGCGCAGGCCTCGAGCACCTCGGTAAGTTCCGGCGCGCATTGCGCCAGCGAAACCGCGCCCGCCCCGAACCGGCTGACGTCACTATCCTCCCGGTAGGGCGAGAAGGTGGCGTCGACCCAGTGCAGCCAGCGCACCGCCTGGCCCAGCGCCCCCCGGGCGCAGGGCGGCACGTCAAAGGACACGACGGTGCCCATCACCTGCTCGGCATGCCTGAGCCGCCCCGCCTGCCCGCCGGTCATCGCCGGGTTCAGGCCTGGTTGTCCAGCGCGCTCTGCAGCGACTGGATGTAGCCCGCGCTGGTGTAGCTCGCCCCGGACACGGCGTCGATCTTCGCGGTCTGCGTCGTCAGCGTCTCGCCGATCAGCTTGGGGAAGGCGAACTCACCGATCTGGATGTCATGGATCGTGTTCATCGGCTGCTGCAGGACCGCAACCTTGACGATCTTGCTGCTGCGCATGACCAGCTGGATCTGGACCGGACCGTACACGGTGTTGGCCACATGGCCGGTGACCGTGGTCTCACCGGCGGACAGCTTGCCCGCCAGGCTTCCCATCGGGAATTCGCCGGGCACCGTAGCCGGGGACGACGAGGAAGACGACGCCCCGCTCGCGCTGCCCGCGCTGCTCGTCCCGCCCGTGGTCGAGACCGAAGCTGAGGGGACGGTCGGGACATGCGATTTGAACGACAGCAGGGCCACGAGACCGGCAATGGTGCCGGCGATAGTCAGGATCACTCGACGCATTTCGCGGATCCTCCCCTCAGAACTCGAACGATTCGCGATGAATGCTCCGCTTGGGTACCCCGGCCGCGCGGAGCGCGGTGATCGCGGCCGAGGTCATTCCGTCCGGCCCGCACACGTAGACGTCCTGCTCATCGATGGCCGGTACGAGCGAGCGCAGCACCCGGGGCGACAACGGGTCGCCGCCGAGCTCGGCCCGCGACCCGATCACGTAGTGCACGGTCGCCCCGCGCGCGGCCGCGATCGCGTCGAGCTCGTCGGCGAAGACGACATCCCGCTGACTACTCGCGCGGTAGATCAGCGTGACAGGTCCCGGCAGCGTCGCGAACATGGCGCGCAGCGGAGTGATGCCGACCCCGCCGGCCAGCAGCACGACGCCGCGGCCAGAACGGGCGGCGGTGAACGCGCCGTAGGGTCCCTCGGCGATGACGCGGGTGCCTGGCCGCAGCCGGGCCAGCGCCTGGCTGTGGTCGCCGAGATCTTTCACCGTGATCCGCAGCACATCCTTCCCGGGCGCCGCGGACATTGAGTACGGATGCGAGGACCACCACATGGACCTGTTGAGGAACCGCCAGCGGAAGAACTGCCCGGGCTCGGCGTCGAGCTCGTCCAGCCGCGAGCCGCCGATGTAGACCGAGACGATACCCGGCCCCTCCTGCTTCACCCCGATCACGTGGAAGCCGTGCCGGGCGAACGCGCGCAGCGGCACCACGAACCGGTACCAGGCGATCAGCACCGCCACCGTCAGGTACATCGCCGACCACCAGAACCGCGCGGCCAGGTTGTTCACGAACGCCACCCCGTCAGCGAACTGATGGCTGAACGCCAAGGCGATGGCCAGATAGGTGTACAGGTGCAGGTAATACCACGTCTCATAGCGGACCCGCCGACGGGCGGCGCGCATCGAGATGAGGCCGACGCCGAGCAGCAGGAAGCCGCCCACGGTGGCCATCAGCACGTCCGGGTACTGGGTGAGCAGCGTCGCCGTCTCGCCCGTCACGCTGGTATGCGCCTCGACCGCGTAGCCCCAGACGATGAGCAGCGCGTGCGCCCACACCACGCAGACGACGTACCGGCCGCCCATAGCGTGCCACCGGGCCAGCTGGTCGATGCCGATCCCCCGCTCCAGCGGAGGCAGCCGCGCCATCAGCGCGACTAGGACCACGACGCCGTATCCGGCGAGCAGCCCCAGCACCTCGCCCGCTCCGGTCAGCCAGCCGCCGAGCCCGCTGACGTCGGGTGTGGAGTGCCACCACAGGGCGATGACCGAGATCGCTCCGAGGCCGATGACGGCCAGCACCGCCCGCGCGCTGACCCGGCCGCTTTCTTTCTGGGGCGGAACGGCACGTGGTCTCACCCGTGGGCCATGCGAGGCGCCGGAACGGGGCGGGGAGGCCGGCTGCCGCTGCCCCGGGTACGCCTCAGCCCCGGCGTGGCGGGCTGGCGCCGGGCGCCTGGCAACGCTGGTCACCGTACCTCCTCGCGGGCCGCCGGGCTCAGTGCGGCTGAGTCTCGCCCTAGCTGGATCGTATGCTCAGCCGAGCACAATGGCGCCGTCCTCGATCGTGATGGGTTCGCCCTCCCCCACTAGTTACGACTACGTAGCGCGATTCCGCATGGTTCAGCGGTCCCTCGTAAGGGGTTCGTAATTGGACCGGGCCCGGCGGATCCTTACTTTCTGGATAGGTCTGGCTAACTAGAAGGACAGGACTTATTGCCTGTACGGAGAGTATCTATATGGATACACACAGCCATAACCTGTCATTGGGGAACATCACGGATAGGATATGGTCAAATGCTCAGAGTAAGCGATGTTTGGGAGAGGGCACTCCACGCACCCTCCGCCGCCATCACCAAACCAGGTGAGGTCGTCGTCATCCGCTCCGCTGACAGCTACGACGGCAAGCAGGGAATGAGCCTGGCCACCGGCGTGAGCAACCGCTCCGCGGGTGCGCAGGCGCTGTGCCTGCACCTGATAACGATCCCCCCAGGTACCCGTGGCGTACCGCACGTCCACGACGGGCACGAGTCCGCCATCTATACCGTCAGCGGAGAAACCGAAGTATGGCACGGAGAGGGCCTGCAGCAGCGCACCGTGGTCACGGCCGGCGACTTCATGTACGTCCCGCCGGGAACCCCGCACCTGCCGGTGAACCGCAGCAATGTCATGACCGTGGCCGTGGTCGCCCGCACCGACCCCCAGGAACAGGAGAGCGTGGTCACCATGAACCTGCCGCCGCACCTCGCTGAGCTGAACGCCTTCCCCATAGCCAGCCAGTGACATCCCCCCTGTGACTCGCCGCGCCCGCCCCGACCCCATGAACTCCCGCGACTGCGCGCGCCGCACCCCCTCCCCACCGCCCCATCCCGGGGCGCAGGCGGTGCGCGCGGATGGGGCGGGCGCGTGCGTATTAGCGCGATCTGCTCATGGGCGAGATCAGCTCGCGAAGGCCTCCGGCGGAGGGCAGGAGCAGACCAGGTTCCTGTCGCCGTAGGCCTGGTCGATACGCCTGACCGGCGGCCAGTACTTGCCGCGGCGGTCCACCCCGGCCGGGTACGCCGCTTCCTCCGGCTGGTAGGGGTGCTTCCATTCCCCCGTGATGAGCATCTCGGCGGTGTGCGGGGCATTCTTCAGCGGGTTGTCCTGGGCGTCGTACTCACCGGACGCCACCCGCGATATCTCCGAGGAGATCGCGATCATCGCGTCGCAGAACCGGTCGAGGTCGGGCAGGCTCTCGCTCTCGGTGGGCTCGATCATGAACGTGCCCGCCACCGGGAACGACATGGTGGGCGCGTGGAACCCGTAGTCGATCAACCGCTTGGCCACGTCCTCCACGGTTATCCCGCTCTGGTACGAGAGCGGCCGCAGGTCGATGACGCATTCGTGCGCCACGAGCCCGTTCCGCCCGGTGTACAGCACCGGGTAGTACGAGCCCAGCCGCTTGGCGACGTAGTTAGCGGACAGCACCGCGACCTGCGTGGCCGCGACCAGCCCGGCCGCCCCCATCATCGCGATGTACGCCCAGGAAATGGGCAAGATGCCCGCCGAACCGTAGGGCGCCGCGGCGACCTGGCCCCCGCCGCCGTGGCCGGGCAGGAACTCCGCTAGGTGCGCGCGGACGGCGACCGGGCCGACGCCGGGGCCGCCGCCGCCATGCGGGATGCAGAAGGTCTTGTGCAGGTTCAGGTGCGACACGTCGGCCCCGAAGGACGGCAGGGTGGCCAGCCCGACCAGGGCATTGAGGTTGGCGCCGTCGATGTACACCTGGCCGCCCGCCGCGTGCACCGCCGCGCAGGCGGCACTCACGTTCTGCTCGTAGACCCCGGCCGTGGACGGATAGGTCAGCATGATGGCGGCCACCTGCCCGTCGTGCGCGGCCAGCTTCGCGTCCAGGTCGCCCGAGTCGATGGCGCCGTCCGGGCCGCACCTGACCACCGCGACGCGCAGGCCGGCCAGCACCGCGCTGGCCGCGTTCGTGCCGTGCGCCGACTCGGGAATCAGGCAGATATCGCGTCCCGCATCACCCCGCGCGGCGTGGTAGCCGCGGATCGCGAGCAAGCCGGCCAGCTCGCCTTGCGAGCCGGCGTTCGGCTGCACGGACACCGCGTCGTAGCCGGTGAGCGCGGCCAGCCACGCTTCGAGGGACGCGATCAGCTCCTGGTAGCCGGCCACCTGCTCCGGCGGCGCGAACGGATGCAGGCCGGCGAACCCCGGCCAGCTGATCGGCTCCATCTCGGCCGCCGCGTTCAGCTTCATCGTGCACGAGCCGAGCGGGATCATGGACCGGTCAAGCGCGATG
>Ga0302235_10003488_pt1 | contig 11066 bp, 10 predicted proteins | sample II_Palsa_N3_3_FD_193577 | JGI IMG/M metagenome (GOLD analysis project Ga0302235, IMG submission 193577) | Peat permafrost microbial communities from Stordalen Mire near Abisko, Sweden - II_Palsa_N3_3 | ecosystem: Environmental > Terrestrial > Soil > Palsa > Peat permafrost | place: Sweden... | reverse complement strand
CCGCTGGATCCCCCAGGGCGAGGCGTACGCCAGCGGCGGCGGCCAGAGCCTGCTCTGGGCGCAGCCGGCCTACCAGCGCCACGTCGTGCCGGCCTCGCTCGCCAGGGCCCCGGGCAACCGCCCCGGGCTCGTCCGCGCGCTGCCGGACATCAGCGCCGACGCGGACCCGTCGACCGGCATGGGCGTCGGGCTGCTGACCTTCAACAGCAAGGGAGGCGTGAGCGGCTACGTGGAGCAGTCCATCGGCGGCACCAGCCTGTCCTCGCCGCTGGTGGCCGGCCTGGTGGCCGACGCCGAGCAGTACCACCGGCCGTTCGGGTTCCTCAACTGGGGCCTCTACCGGCTGGCGGGGACCCACGCCGTCACCGACGCGCAGCCGATCACCGGCAAGACGCCTTCCCGCTACCACGGCGTCGCCTGCGACGTGGCCGACTGCGGGGTCCTGTCCTACTTCCCGTTCGACGTCCAGAGCTGGTCTATGGCGGGCTACACCGGGCAGGTCACCCGCACGGGGTACGACACCATGACCGGCATCGGCTCCCCGAACGGTCAGAACTTCGTCTACGCGCTGCGCCGGATATTCGGCTAACGGGCGGCTAGCGGGTTCCCGCGCTGGTCCCGGTGCCCTCAGGCGGGCACCGGGGCCGGCGCGGTTTTGGCGGCGAAGGACAAGATGAGCGGCAGGGCGCCGGGGGTGCTGCCGTCGGGGTCGGGGATGTCGTGGCCCCCGGTCTGGTACAGCGCCCACTCGAGCGTCTTTCCGTTCGCGCAGGACCACGTGCTGAGGGTCATCGTGCCGTGCTTGACGACCGTCGGCTTGCTCGAGCACTTCAGGTCCGTCTGCAGCCGGGCGATCTGCACCGTGGCTGGAGGCGACTCCTCGCCCTTCTCCCCGGGCTTGTAGGGGACGAACTTGTCGTCGAGCGAGGAGAACACGAGGATGTTCTGCGGTTTCGTCACCACGCAGCCCGGCATCGGGTCGGCCTTCAGCGCCACCGTGCCGTCGAACAGCGTGGGGTCGGTGCAGGCGAGGCGGTAAGCCAGCCGCCCGCCGTTGCTGTAGCCGACGACGTAGATGGGCCTGGTGCGCCCCGGATCGATCTTGGGCACCAGCGCCTCGATGAACCCGACGTCGTTGACGTTCTCCTTCGCGGCGCCGTCGCAGCAGCCGATCGCGTTCCACGACTTGTCGATCTCCGCCGGGTAGACGAGCTCGTCCTTGTCGTCGTTGACGCCGGGGACGAACTCGTCCCGGGAGATCTCGTTGCTGGTGGTGGAGTCGGCCCCGCCGAGCACGACGACGATCGGGGCCGACTTCGACAGCGTGGCGGTGGGCGCGACGACCTCGTACTGCCTGGTGACGCTGCCGACCTTCATCGAGTAGGTGGTCGTCGTCGACTGACGTTCGACCGCGCTGATGATGTGCACGCCCGCGAACGTCGCCCCGCCGGCGATCGCGAGGAACGCCGTGATCAGCATGAGGAAGCGGCCCATCATGATGCGTCGCCCACGGAGCTTCACCCCGAACCCTTCTTTTTCGGTGTGTACTCGCGGCCCGTCAGCATCAGGCTGGCCGGCGTCCGCCGTGCCGCCGACGCGATCAGCCAGGCGAGCGCGTAGATGATCGGCACCGCCACGAACAGCAGCGCCACGACCTCAAGGCCGTCCGGCGCGCGGCGGACGGCGCCGAGCCAGCCGCCGTCGGGACCGAGGAAGCTGGCCCCGGTGACCAGCAGCAGCCCTTGCAGCACGAGCGGGTGCGCCAGGTAGATCCCGAACGAGCTGGCCGAGCCGGCCGCGCAGAACTTCCGGTGCGGCGCGCCGCGGTCGCTCCACAGCAGCCCGGCGGCGAGCAGCGCCCAGCCGAACGCGAGCGCCTCCAGGATGACGACCGGCTGGAAGACCGCGCTCGCGTTGGCGGGCGTCGCGCCGAAGCCGTAGATCTCGGTGAAGTAGGTGCCGAGGCCGGCGATCACGCCGACCGCCGCCACCAGCGAGATCCTGGCAACGGTGCCGAGATGCCGCCGGGTGAACGCGCACAGCTGCTCGAAGTGCCAGCCCGCGATCGCGCCCGCGATGACGTACAGCACGTAGGTGTCGATCCAGTAGCCCTGCCCGGCGCCGTTGAGGAACTGCGCGAACTGCCCGTTAGCGGGCCGACCGAGGTGGTAGTGGAGCGCGCACGTCAGCCAGAACTGGTAGGCGACGGCCGCCGCGAGCAGCCAGCGGTGGTAGCCCTCGGTCTTCCGCAGCACCCAGCGCAGGGCCGGGAACAGCAGGTAGATCTGCATGCTGACGAGCAGGAAGTACAGGTGATAGCGGGCGCCCGCGTTGAGCAGGTCATGCAGGAACGCGGACGGGAACGCCCCCCGGCCGCTTCCGTCGGCCGCGTAGTAGATGGCCGACCAGGTCACGTAGGCCGGGACGACCAGCCAGTACCGGCGCCGCCAGAACCTCAGCGTCTTCAGGCGCGGGCGGTGCCCGTAGTTGTAGGTCAGCACCAGCGCGGTGAGCAGGAGGAACAGCTCGCGGCTGGTGTGGAAGACGGTGCTCACCGCGCCCAGGGCGAGGGTGACCTGCCCGCCGCCCCAGGCCAGCGTGTGCACGCCGACCACGAAGACCATGATGATCAGCCGGATCATGTCGAACGCGATGATGTGCGGCCGGGCAGGGGCGGGCGGGGCGGGCGCGGCGGCCTGCGCCTGCGCGGCGGCAGGCGGCGACTCGCCGGCCGCCGGCAGCGGGCCGGTGTCTGACAGGGTGGAGCTCACGGCCGCGAACTCACCAGGTCCTTCAGCTGCCGCCGGGAGATCTTCCCCGTCGGCCCCAGCGGCATCTCCGTCACCAGGCAGAACTCGCTCGGCTGCTTGTGCCGCGGCAGCCGGGCCGCGCACACCTCGCGCAGCGCCGCCTCGACCTCGGCCGCCGCGGCGGCCGCGTCGGTCACCACGTAGGCGACCGGCCGTTCGCCGAGCACCACGTCGGCCGCGCCGACCACGGCGGCGGAACGGACGCCGGGCTGGGCGAGCAGGATCTCCTCGATCTCCCGGGGGTAGATCTTCTCGCCGCCCCGGTTGATCACGTCGTCGGCCCGCCCGACCAGGAACAGGTAGCCGTCGGCGTCCAGGTAGCCGAGGTCGCTGGTGTCGAGCCAGCCGTCGGCGTCGATCACGCCGGGCCGCCCGCCGCTGTCGTAGCCCGCGATCACGCCCGCGCCCCTGATCCGGACCCGGCCGACCTCGCCCGGGACGGCGCTCCCGCCGTCGGGGAGCTCGATCTTGACCTGCGACCCGGCCGGCCGCCCGGCCGACCCCTGCTTGCGCGGGCCGTCGACCGGGTTGGCGGTGATCATGCTGGCGGCCTCGGTCATGCCGTAGGTCTCCACCACCGGCACCCCGAGCGCCGCCTCGAACCGCTGGAGCGAGGCCAGCGGGAGCGGCGCCGACGCCGACCGGACGAAGCGCAGCGCGGCCGGCCGGCCGACGGGCGGTTCGATGGCCAGGATCGAGATGATCGCGGGGACCGCGTTGATCCAGGTGATGCCGCGCTCGCCGATCATCGGCCAGAAGCCGCGCCTGCTGAACTTGCGGTCGAGGGCGAGGTACGCCCCCGCCCGCAGGGTGGCGAGCACGCCGACCACCTCGGCGTTGACGTGGAAAAGGGGCAGCGAGCAGTAGCCGCGGTCGCCGCGGCCGAGCCGATGGGCCTCGACCACGCTGGACGCCACGTGCGCGAGCTGCTCCTCGCGGAGCAGGATCCCCTTCGGCGTTCCGGTGGTGCCGCTGGTGCAGAGGAAGATCCCGCCTGCGGCCGGCCCGCCCCCGGCTGGCGGGCCGGCCGGGGCGGTGGCGGCCGCCCCGACCGGGTCAACGGGGTCAATGACGTCAAAGTCAAATTCAGTTATGCCGAACGGTCGCGTGGCTTCGCCCGGCAGGTCACGCTGGTCGCCACCGGGGGCGGCGTCCAGCCGGTAGATGACGGCGGCCGGCTGCGCCACGCCGAGCACCCGGGCGACGTCGGTGTCGGGCGCCGCCGGGTCAAGCGGGACGGCCACCCGCCCGGCCGCGACGATCGCCACCAGCGCGGTCGCGTACTCGACGGGCTCGCCGAGCCGGACCACAATCCGGGCGCCGGGCGGCAGCCCGGCCGCGTCCAGCCGTCGCTCCACGTCGGCGGCGGTGTCGCGAAGCCCGGCGTAGCTGACCGCGGCCGGCCCGCGCGCGTCCGCCAGGTACAGGTCGCCGCCGTGGCAGGCGGCCGCCTGGTCGATCCAATCGCGTATCAAGGTAGTCATCCGTCCGGTCAGTACATCATTCGCGGGTCGTTGTAGTGCTTGAACTCGAGGAGGTTCCCGGTCGGGTCCATCAGCACGAAGGTTTGGTGCTCCTCGACCAGGCCCTCGAACCGCCGCGACATGTCGTGGTAGAAGGGGATCTTCCTGGCGATCGCGCACGCGTGCAGGGCCTCGAAGTCCGCGGCCTCGCGGAACGTCACCCCGAAGTGGTTCGGGTAGAGGCTGCCGGGCTTGGCCGGCTCGCGCCCCTCGACCAGGTGGCAGACCACCTGGTCGCCGAAGAAGTCGAGGGTGATCCGGTCGGCGTACCGGCGGGCGAGCTTGCAGCCCAGCCTGGTCACGTAGAAGTCCTGGGCCGCGTCGAGGTCGTGGGTGGGCACCGCCAGGTGGAAGGCGTCGGTGGTGGTGCGCACGGGTTACCTCCCCTCGAAGACGGTCAGCGTGTCGGAGCGGAGCCCCAGGCGGAGCGTCTCCAGCCCGATGACACCGGCCGCCGGGATGTTGCCGAGGTTCACGTCCGGCCCGATCCGGGTGATCAGGTGCGCCTGCAGCTCGGTGTTGGGCGCCTCGATGAGCAGCTTGTCGACCGGGACGCCGCCGTGCAGGATGTCCTCGAGCAGGCCGTAGCGGAGCTCGCCGTCCGGCCGGCAGATGCCGGAGCTGCCGCTCTCCCTGGCCTCAAGTGTCACCAGCGCGGCGCCGGCGTCGAGGTCCTCGGCGATGGCGGCGATCCACTCGCTCGGCGGCTGCATCTCCGACTTGCCGGAGTCCTTGAAGCCGACCTCCGACACGACCTCGAAGTCGCCCGCGAGTTTACGGATGTAACCGGCCTTCTCGGAGTTGGACATGTCGATCGTGCCGTTGGACGCCTCCACGTGGGTGGCCCCGTAGTCCTGGCAGAATCGCCGGAAGTCCTCGAACTGCCCCTGCAGCGCGAACTTCTCGAAGAGCGTGCCGCCGAAGTAGAAGCCGATCCCGTGGTGGGCGAGCACGTCGATCTTCTGGCGCAGGCAGTTGGTGACGATCGAGGTGCCCCAGCCGAACTTGACGTAGTCGATGTACTCCGCGCCGAGCTCGATCTGGTCGGTGAACAGGCCGAGCGGCACGCCGCCGTCGATCACCATCGTGAGGCCGGCGGTGCGGGGCTTGGCCGCCCGGACGGGCAGGGTTAGCGCGGTCTCGATCATCGGTGCCTCCTTGAGAGTGGTGGAACAGTTGCCGGGGGTCGGCTGGGTAAGAGCTGCTGGGGGACGGGTGCGGCGGCGCGCGGCCGGAGGTCGCCCGGCAGGCCCGCGCGGAAGTCGCCGATCCGCACCACGGCGGCGTTCCCGACCGGATCCCAGGCCATCTGATCAGGTGAAATGCCGCGAAGGTACGCCTTCAGGACCCGCACCGTGCCGCCGTGGGCGACGACGACGACGTCCCCCGCGGCGTCGTCAGCGGCCGTGGCCGCGAGTTCGTCGACGAACTTGGCCGCCCGCCGGTACAGGTCGCGGACGGACTCGCCGCCGGTCGGCCGCGCGTCCGGATCGGCCACCCGGCCGCCGTCAAGGCCGGTCGCGGACGGGCCGATCGAGGCCGAGGGGCCGCCCTCGAGCACGCCCAGCGACCGCTCGCGCAGCCGGGCGTCGGCGTGGACCGGCAGCCCGAGCGCGACCGCGAAGGCGGCGGCGGTCTGCCGCGCGCGGCGCAGATCGCTGGCGTAGATCGCGCGGATCGGGCGGTCGCGGAACTGCCGCGCGGCGTCCGCCGCCTGGTCGAGCCCGCGGTCCGTCAACTCCGCCAGATCGCTGTGCCCCTGCGCAAGGCCCGCGACGTTCCAGGTCGACTCGCCGTGCCTGACCAGCCAGATCGCTGGTCCGGCGGTCGGGTCGGGCGGGCTGCTTGGGTGCTCCATGCCAGGCAGCTTGGCCAGTCAGTGTTAAAGAATGATGAAAATGTAAACGACTTCAGCGAACTCTAAAGAAACTCTAAAGCTCTTCAGGTTAACTCGTTCACATGGAGACAAGGGTGCTGGTCGTGGACGATGACGCGGACGTGCGCGACTCGCTCCGCCGTGCCCTCGGGTACGCCGGCTACGAGGTCGCGACCGCGGTCAACGGGGCGGAGGCGCTGAAGTCGGTCGCCCGGTCGCCGGTCGACCTGATCATCCTCGACGTGCTGATGCCGATGCTGGACGGGCTCGGCGCCTGCCGGGCCCTGCGCGACCGCGGCGACGGCACGCCGGTGCTGGTGCTGACCGCGCGGGACACGGTCGACGACCGGGTGGCCGGCCTGGACGCGGGGGCCGACGACTACCTGGTCAAGCCGTTCGCGCTGCGCGAGCTGGTGGCCCGGATGAACGCGCTGCTGCGACGCGCCCAGCCGCCCCGCGACGTGCTCGGCTACGCCGACCTGACCCTCGACCTGACCGCCCGGACGGTCCGTCGGGGCGACGTCGAGCTCAGCTTCACCAGGATCGAGTTCGCCCTGCTCGAGCTGCTGGTCCGCAACGCCGAGCAGGTGCTCGGCTACGACGTGATCATGGACCGGGTGTGGGGCTACGGCGAGGCGCCCGCCTCCAACGCGCTGCAGGTGTTCGTCGCCTTCCTGCGCCGCAAGCTCGAGGCCGAGGGACGGCCGCGGCTGGTGCACAACGTGCGCGGCGTGGGTTACGTGCTGCGGGCCGCCCAATGAGGATCCGGCTCACGCTGAAGGCGCGCTTCATCCTCGTCGCGGGCGGCGCGGTGGCCGCGGTCGCGCTCGCGATCACGGCCGTCGCGTTCCTGGCGATCCGCACCGACCTGCAGAACCAGGTGCGCCAGGAGGTGGCCGGGCGGGCCGACAGCGTCGTGCGCCAGGCACAGCAGTACCACGGCCACATACCGGCCGGCTGGGTGCCGCCGCACTCGAGCGGCGGGTTCGCGAACCTCACCTACACCCAGGTCGTCACGTCCGACGGCGAGGTCTGGGCCCCGCCCGGCGACCTGCAGCTGCTCGCGCCGAGCGCGGCTGCCATCGAGGTGGCGGCGGGCAAGCAGGACGCGTTCTACTCGTTCGCCCGGATCAACGACGTCAGGGCGATGGTGTTGACCGAGCAGATCGGCCCCGGCCTCGCCATCCAGGTGGCCGAGGCGGTGACCACGACCGATCAGGAGGTCTCGAGTATCGGCACGATGCTGGCGGTGCTGAGCGTGGTCGGCGTGCTCTCGGCCACCCTGCTCGGCTGGGCAGTGGCCCGGGCCGGGCTCGCGCCGGTCGGCCGGCTGGCCGGCGTGGCCGAGGAGGTCACGCTGACCGGTGACCCGGGCAGGCGGGTCGAAGTGCGGCGCCGGGACGAGCTCGGCCGGCTCGCGATGTCGTTCAACGCCATGCTGGGCGCGCTGCAGCGGTCGCTCGACGCGCAGCGACGGCTGGTCAGCGACGCCAGCCACGAGCTGCGGACCCCGCTCGCCAGCCTCCGGATCAACGCCGACCTGCTGCTCGAGCACCCGGAGATGCCCGCCGCCGAGCGGACCGAGATCCTGGCCCGGGTCGCTGACCAGGTCGAGGAGCTCAGCCGCCTGGTGGTCAGCGTGACCGACCTGGCCCGGGGGGAGCCGCTGCAGAAGGAGCGGTCGCAGGTCCGGTTCGACGCGGTCGCGTCCGACGCGCTTGACGCGGCCCGGCGGGACTGGCCCAAGACCGAGTTCGACGCCGATCTCTCCCCCTGCACGGTCGACGGCAGCGCCGACCGGCTGCGGGTGGCGGTCAAGAACCTGCTCGACAACGCGGCCAAGTTCGGCCCCCCCGAGGGGCCGATCCAGGTCCGGCTGGCCGACGGCGAGCTCATCGTGCGCGACCACGGCCCCGGCATCGATCCGGACGACCTGCCGTTCATCTTCGACCGGTTCTACCGGGCCACGTCGTCCCGGGCCGCCCCCGGGGCCGGGCTCGGCCTGGCCGTCGTCCGCGAGATCGCGCTCGGCCACGGCGGCGAGGTAACGGCGGATCCAGCCCCCGGCGGGGGCACGATCATGCGCTTCAGCCTCCCCGGCCGTCGCCCGCCTGACCCGGCCGCCAACGGCGGCGCCGCGGCCGGCCGGCCCGGCGTGATGGCGGCCCCCGCGGCCGGCAGCTAGAGCGTCTCCGGGTGAACGCGGTTCACCCGGCTGGTCCAGGTCGCTTCCAGCAGCCCGATCAGCCGGCTGACGGTCGCGTTCACCGGCGCGGCGATGCCCCGGGCGGCCGCGCGCGCCGCGATCGCGCCGTTGAGCTGCGCGATCTCGGTCGGGCGGCCGTTCATCAGGTCCTGCAGCATTGACGCGAGGTGGTCGCCGGAGGCGGACGGGTCGAACTGCGCCTGCATCACGCGTAGCGCCGCCCCCGTGTCCACGGTCACCCCCTCGGCCCGGGCGACGGCCGCGACCTCGTCGAGGACGGACCCGGCGAGCACGTCGAACCCGTCGTAGCGGGCGAGCGCGGAGACCGGGATGGAGGCGATCGAGCAGAGGCTGTTCATCACGCAGTTGAACGCGACCTTGGCCCAGATCGCCTCGAGGGCGTTCCGCGCCACGCGGACCGAGATGCCGGCCTCCGCCAGCGCGAACGCGATCCGCTCGGCCGCCTCGGTCGCGACGTCGCCGAATGCGCCCGCCCCGTCGGTTGCGGTCGGGCCGCCAGCCGCGCCGGGCAGCGGGCCGAGCACGGTCTCGCCGGTCCCGAGGGCCCGGATATGCCCCGGCCCCAGCAGTTCGGTGCCAAGCGTGGTCGTGCCGGCCAGCAGTCGGGCGGCGGGCACGTGGGCGAGCAGCGCCTCGATGTTGCCGAGGCCGTTCTGCAGCGTGAGGACCAGGGTGGACGGCCCGATCGCGCCGGCCGCATTCGCGGCGGCGGCCACGGCTGCGGTCGCCGTCGCCTTGGCGAACACGATGACGAGGTCGCCTGGGTGGTTATCGGCGACGGGCGGCTGGGCTGGACGCGCAGCCGGGCGGAGTGACGCGGGAACGGGGTGGGCAGCGCCGGGGGTGACGCGGGCGGGGTCCTGGGCCTGGTGGGGCGGGTCTGGAAAAAGGACGGCGGTCATCGGCAGCGTCCGGGTGCCCGTCTCGTCCGTCACCCGCAGGCCGGCCTCGTTGATCGCGGTCACGTGCTCTCGCCACCCGTCGAGCAGCGTGACCTGGTGGCCGGCTTCGAACAGCGCCGCGCCGAATCGGCATCCCATCGCCCCGGCCCCGGCCACTGTGATCTTCATGCAGTTGTTCCCCGCTCGCCGCCGCGCGCTTGAGGCCGCTGCCTGCTCCCTCCTCGGTCAGTCGCTTCGCTCCTTCCCTCGTCAGTCCGCCGACAGCGGCGCGCGCTTTGGCTCGCGGGGGATCCCACCGGGTTCTATCCGACCGGGCGGAGGGCGTCGGGGGTGAGGTCGGCCAGCGTCGGATAGCCGTCGACGGCCATGATCAGGTCCGCCTCGGCCAGGATCGAGCGCAGCACGTGGGTGACGCCCGCGACGCCGCCGATGGCCAGGCCGTAGGCGTACGGGCGGCCGACGCCGACCGCGGTGGCGCCGAGGGCGAGCGCCTTGATGACGTCGGCGCCGGACCGGACGCCGGAGTCGAACAGCACCGGGGCGTCCCCGGCCGCCTCGACGACGCCAGGCAGCATGTCCAGGGCGGGCAGCCCGCCGTTGGCCTGCCGCCCGCCGTGGTTGGAGCAGTAGATGCCGTCCACCCCGGCGTCGAGAGCGCGCCGGGCGTCGTCCGGGTGGCCGATGCCCTTGACGATCAGCGGCAGCGTGCTGATCGACCGCAGCCACGGCAGGTCGTCCCAGGTGAGCGGGTTGCCGAACAGCTGGGCCCACTTTAGGATGGCCGCCCCGAGATCCTGCTCGGGGTCCTGGCCGAGCAGCTTGCGGAAGACCGGGTCGGTGAAGTAGTTCGCCAGGCAGTGACCGCGCAGCTGGGGGAAGTTGCTGACGGCGAGGTCGCGCGGGCGCCAGCCGGTGACCCAGGTGTCGAGCGTGACCACGATGCCCTTGAACCCGGCCGCCTCCGCCCGCCTGACCAGGCTCTCGGCCAGTTCCCTGTCGGTCGGGGTGTAGAGCTGGAAGAAGCCCGGGGTGTCGCCGAACGCGGCCGCCACCTCTTCCATCGGGTCGACGGTCAGGGTGGAGGCGACCATCGGCACGCCGGTGGCCGCCGCCGCCCGCGCGGTCGCGAGGTCGCCGTGGCCATCCTGGCAGCACAGCCCGACCACGCCGATCGGCGCCATGAACAGCGGCGACGGCAGCGTCAGGCCGAACAGCCGCACCGACAGGTCCCGTTTGGCGGCGCCCACGAACATCCGCGGCATCAGCCCCCAGCGCGCGAACGCGGTGACGTTCGCCCGCTGGGTGGCCTCGTCGCCCGACCCGCCGGCCACGTAGGACAGCACCGAGGGCGGCAGCGCGTGCGCCGCCCTGGTCTCCCAGCCCGCGAAGTCCATCGGGAAGTCCGGCACGACCCCGCTCAGGCCGGCGAAGTAAATCTCGGTCTGGTAGCCGCCGAAGTCCGCCATGACGAGCACGCTACCGTCGGGCTAACCCATCAGGGAAGTGGGTCAGGCGGGCGCGGGCCAGCCCGACGTGACGGACTCCTCGGGCGCGCCGACGGGCGGCGTGCCGTAGTGCCGGAACGTCGACGGCAGCCGGGCCCCCCAGCCGGGCTTGGCGGCGTACTCGGCCGGCGTCCACACGACCGGCTCGTCGTCCGGGTCGAAGCCGAGGTAGCCGCCCGAGCAGATCTCGATCCGGTTCCCGCCCGGCTCGCGGGTGTAGAGG
>Ga0302235_10003482_pt1 | contig 11072 bp, 13 predicted proteins | sample II_Palsa_N3_3_FD_193577 | JGI IMG/M metagenome (GOLD analysis project Ga0302235, IMG submission 193577) | Peat permafrost microbial communities from Stordalen Mire near Abisko, Sweden - II_Palsa_N3_3 | ecosystem: Environmental > Terrestrial > Soil > Palsa > Peat permafrost | place: Sweden... | reverse complement strand
TTCGAAGCCGGGATGCAGGATGCGGCTGCCCGAGGCGAGGGGCTGGCGATGGCCAGCGCCGAGTTCGCGTCCGCCGTGCTCCACAACGGCCTGGGCCAGTACCAGGCCGCGCTCAACGCCGCGCGACAGGCCTGCTCGCACGACGAGCTCGGCTTCGGCGTCTGGGTCCTGCCCGAGCTGATCGAGGCAGCGGTACGAAGCGGGGAAAATGAGCCCGCGGCGGTCGCCCTGCACCAGCTGTCCGAACGAACCAGCCTCAGCGCCAGCCAATGGGCACACGGCATCGAAGCCCGCTCCCGTGCCCTCATGACCGACGGTCAGGCAGCCGAGGACCTCTACCAGGAGGCGGTCAGCCAGCTCGGCCGCAGCAGGATGACGGTGCACCTCGCCCGAGCCCATCTCATCTACGGAGAATGGCTGCGCCGTGAGAACCGGCGCGCCGACGCCCGCGAGCAGCTGCGCACCGCCCACCAGATGTTCGCCACCATGGGAGCCGACGGCTTCGCTGAACGAGCCGCCCGCGAGCTGCGAGCCACCGGCGAGCGGCTCCGCAACCGCACCACCGGTAGCCCCGTCCAGCTCACCGCACGGGAGACCCAGATCGCCCGGCTGGCCGGAAACGGCCGGCCCAACCGCGAAATAGCCGCCCAGCTCTTCATCAGCCCCCACACCGTCGAATATCACCTGCACAAAATCTTCGCCAAGCTCACCATCAGCTCGCGCAACCAGCTGCACAGCGTCCTGGCCGGCGGCAGAAGCGAGGCACCTGCACGCCCGGTATCTTCCGGCACTGACCTTGAGCGATATCAGCCGGGCACGTCAGTGAGTTGATCGACCAGCATTGTCAGGCGGGCTTGGTGGTAGTCCGGGCGTAGCCGATGGGCACGGGTGAGGGTGGCGACGCCGTGCAGCGCGCTCCAGGCAATCTCGGTCAGGGTGTCAGGGTCACGGCCACCAGCCAGTGGAGCGACGGTTTCCCGAAGCTCGGCGAAGGCGGCTTGCAGCTCGCGGGGCGCCTCGGGCTGGCCAAAGGGCAGCTCAGTGCTGAGGGTGAACATGGCGTCGTAGAGGGCCGGACGATCCAGGGCGAAGCCGACATAGGCTCCGGCGAGTTCTCGTAGCGCGGCTTCGGGGGAACCGGCGGCCTCCCGCGCGTTTCGCAGGATGAGGCGCAGTTCAGCGAATCCCTCGACGGCGACCGCGTTGATAATGCCCTCTCTGCCAGGGAAGTGGCTGTAGAGGACGGGCTGGCTGTATTCGATCCGATCGGCCAGCCGGCGGGTCGTGACGGCGTCCCAGCCCTCGGCTTCCGCCAACTGGCGGGCGGCCGTGATGATGGCCTGGCGCCGGTGGGCCCGGTCGCGCTGACGGCGCTCGGCGACGGTCATGGCAGTCATTATAGCGCCGCTAGGCGATATAGCATTGCTTGACATGCTGCTACTAGAAACGCTAGCGTTGCTAGCAGCGGAAGGAGCCCCCCATGACCACTAACCACCAGCAGCTCGCTGAGCGCTACCTGGCCATGCTCAACCAGCACGACCCCGACGCCGTAGAGAGCTTCGTGGCCGTCGGCTACATCAACCACAATCCCTTCGTCGAGGATGGCCGCGAAGCCAACCGCGCCTTCTGGGCCGCCTTCTTCACCGCCTTCCCCGACCTCACCGCCACCATGGACGACCTCATCCAAGCGGGTGACCGGGTGGCCGGGCGCTTCACCTACCGGGCCACCCACCGCGGGCCGTTCTTCGGCATTCCCCCTACCGGCCGGCCGATCGAGATGCGGTCGATCGACATCTGGCGGGTTCAGGGCGGCGAGTTCGCCGAACACTGGGACGAACTCAACCTGCTCGAGGTGTTCCAGCAGCTTGGCGTCATCCCCGCATTGGACCTGGCCGCCTCAGAGGCCAAATCATGACGGAAAGGCTGGCCGCCCGGTCCCGCATTCCACGGCCGTTTGCCAACACCATGAAAAGGAAAACGCTCGTTTCTGATTACGGGATGCTACCAAAGAAAATGCAGATAGCAACGAGTGTGTCATTTACCGGGATGTCGCCGAGGCGGTTTCTCTCTAGCTATCCGTAAGCGGTTTCTCTAGGGGCTCGCCGGCGCGGTAACGCTGTGTCCACCGGAAGGCCGTGGACGGAGAGCACTGGAACCGTTCGGCGGCACGACGAAGGGTCCATCCGTCGTCCACGACCAGCGCGGGGAGCCGCCGTCTGCCTTCGGGGGGCAGCGGTGCGTTGGAGTGGGTGGTGTTCACGCTGGTGGCGGGGCGAGCTGCGACTTGAAGGTCTGGACCAGGTCGGTGGTCCATTGTTCCGGGATCTCCCAGGGGATGAAGTGGCCGCCGTTGGGGTGGGCGGCGATGTTGACGTGGTTGTACCAAGCGGCGCGGTCGCTGGCCAGAAACGACTCGATGCGCTCTGTCGAGCTGTTGATTCCCGGGGGGTTCTCGTAGTCGACGAACGTGATCCCGGTCGGTGCCTCGATGACTGGCGTCCGGTCATGGGATGGTGCCCAGGGGTATCGATTGTTGTTGGCGTACGTGCGGATCGAGCTGGCGATGGCGTTGCCGGTCCAGTAGATCGTTGCGTGGGTGAGCAGGTCGTCGCGGGTGAACACGGTGTAGATGTCTCCGCCGTTGTCGGACCAGTGCATCCATCGTTCGAGGATCCAGGCCAGCATGCCGATTGGGGAGTCGGCCAATCCGTATCCGAGTGTGCTCGGAGCGAGTACGTGTGCGGCGAGGTGCACAGCGAACCGTCGCTCGATTTCGACCAGTCTGTGCCGCAGGTCATCGGGTAGCTCGGGCGGGATGGGTCTGCCACCGGAGAAGTCCCAGGCACGGTCGCCGGTGAACAGGTCGAGTTTCAGGGCTGATCCGATGTGGATGCCGTACAGCTCGTCGGCGTACTTGTGGCCGAGCTGTCCCGTGACGAGGGCACCGACGTCGCAACCCGCCGCGGCGTACCGGGTATGGCCGAGCGTCTGGGTCATCAGCTCGTGCCAGACGTCCGCGATCTTCCAGAAGTTCATGTCCGGCTGGGTGGGTGTCGAGTACCCGAAGCCCGGCAATGACGGGACGATCACCTCGAAGGCGTCCGCCGGGTCGCCGCCGAATGCGGCCGGGTCTGCGAGCCGGTCGACGACTTTCGACCAGTGCCAGAAGGTCCAGGGCCATCCGTGGCTGAGGATCAGCGGGGTGGGATCGGGCCCGGCGCCCGGCTTGCGCATGAAGTGAACGCGTGTCCCAGACACCTCAACCAGGTAGTGCTCGTAGGCATTCATCGCTCGCTCGGCGGCTCGCCAGTCGTACTCCTCGGCCCAGTACTGCGCCAGCTCCTGGAGCAAGGCCCTGGGGCCGCCGTACCGCCCGTCCTCGTTCCCGTCATCTTCCGGCCAGATCGTGGCCCGCAGCCGCGACCGCAGATCCTCGAGAACCCGTTCCTCAACGGCGATCGGCGTGGGCGACAGTGCATTCACGCTTGTGCTCAATTCCCGCTCCTTTCATCAGGTTTTTCGTCTTGCTCGCTGGCGAGCTGAACAATCTGGTCGAGTACGCCCGCGATGCTCAGCAGCCGCGTGCGGTCAGCAGGCGAGAGCCGGTCAATGAGACTGCGCAGCCGCTCCGCACGATCGGCATGGCGCCGGGACACAATCGACTGACCAGCCGCGGTGAGAGACAACATCGAGGCCCGCCCGTCACACGGATCGGGCCTGCGTTCGATAAGTCCGTCGCGTTCCAGCTTCGCTACCGCCGACGTGAGCGCCGGCTGCTTGATCTGCTCCGTCCTGACCAGGTCACTCAGCCGGCACGGCCCCACCCTCGACAGGGTGTGCAGCACCGACAGCGCAGAGAAGTTCAACCGATCCGAGGCTGGGAGTCGGATGAACAACGAGTTGAAGTCCTCGATGGAGCGGGTCAGCCGCTCTACGGCACGAACTGCATCCATGCCGAAACTATATCGATCTTCGATCTAACTCTACGATCGGGGCCCTGTTGCGTCGTTCGCAACCTCTGGGGGAAGTACAGCTAGGCAGCTGATGCGCGTTTGCGTGCCTTGGCGGCGTTCAGTTCTGCGCCCAGCCGGCGCGCGGCAGCGCGCACCAGGACTGCCTTCTCATCGGGTGCCAAGGCGCCGGCCGGGTCGACCTGGCGCTCCAGCCGGGCGATCATCGCAGAGCGGGCAGCGTTGGCTTGGTCGGGGCGGGCCATCGCGCGTGACCAGCGGGCGTTGGCGGCGATTCTGGCCCGCAGCCGCCGCTGTTCGGGGGTCACGCCGTCCTCCGTGCGGTCGAGTTCGCGGCTGTATTCCGGCGCTGGAGCTGTCGGCGCAAGTGCCGTCGTTCCGGCGGATTGAGGCCGCCCCAAATGCCGAATGGCTCCGGACTGTGCGCTATCTGTCGCTGCCGTGGCCGGCTGGCTGGTCGGCGGCGGTCATGCCTTCCACCGCCCGGGCACTTTCGATCATGTCCCTGATCGCCTGCAGGGACCGGTCCGACAGCCCGGCCGCGCGCAAGGCCATCTCCCGGATCTCGTCGTCCTTCAATGCGGCGACGAGATCCGGGGGGATCGTGTCGCGGCTCGCTTCGGCGTCGTCGAGGAAGTACATGGGCGACACACCGAAGAAGGCCGCCAGCGCGGACAGGTGCTTGTGGGTCGGATTGTCACGCCGGCCGGTGCGCAGTTGCCAGACGTAGGTGGAGGAGATGACCCGTTCCCCGGCGGCCGTGTTGATCGCCGCCGCGACTTCAGCAGGAGTGAACGGTCCCCGGTCCTTGGGATGAACGGTCCGGAACAAGCGGGTGTCCATGGTGGGGTGAGATTCCTGCGTCAACTTTTCTCTATCCTCCGTGATCATTGAGGCGCTCACTGCGTCTTCTGGGTACGGTCGGCCGGCCGGATCGGATTGGCCATAGGCGCGTTCTGGCGGGATCACCACCAGGCCCGCTGGCCCATTTACCGGGTGAAGGTGGCTGTGGCACGATGGTGCCGTCTAGGCTCTTCAGCCGGACGCTGGTGATGTCGGCGGCCTGGTCGGGTTCAGGGCTGCCCCAGGAGCCGTGGCCGCTGGCCAGCTGGAAAGACCCGACCGTAATGATCTGGCCGTCCCGTTCGTGCAGCTGGCAGATGACGGTGCTGTGGCCCGGGCCGGTATCGATCGCCATGTAGAGCCACGGCTGGCTGCCGCCATGCAGGAACACGGTGCCGATGGCCTGGTGGCGGGGGGTGGTCAGCGATGCTGAATACAGGGCCGACGGGCTCGCGGGGTGGCGGGGCTGCAGGGGCATGACGTGCAGGGCGAAGCCTGCCATAGCGCACGTTACGGCGATGCGGCGCGTTCGCGTCCCGTCAGGGCACCGAGCGCCAGTTCGGCGGCCACGTCGCCCAGATGGATGCCCCCGGGAAGAGTTGGCCCGCTCACCGCCTGCCGTCCTGTCCGGCCCCGCAGGCGGCGAGCAGGGCCCCCGGTCTGTGCCCCATCGCGGCCGCCCCCCAAGGTGACCTAACCGCGCGGCGCATGGCCGGAGCTGACCTGCCGGGCGGAGTATCCGCCCAGCCCGAACACCCGAACCGCGTGTCTGCCCCTATGTACGGAAAAGGCAGCATAAAGGATTGCGGCGCAGACCTGTTACAGCGCCACCTGACCAGAACGCGCTGCCCGTGCCCGGCAGGTCAGCCCGCGTGGTGGCCGATAAGGGTGCCCACGCCGTAAGTGATCGCGACGGCCAGGCCGCCCAGGGCGAGCTGCCGCAGCCCCGAGCTCAGAACCGGCCGACCGGTGAGCCGGCCGACAACCATCCCGCCGCAGACCAGCGTCACCGCCGTGATGGCCAGGCTGGCGGCCAGCACCGGTGCTCCCAGCAGATACGGCAGCAGCGGCACCAGAGCGCCTACCGAGAACGCGACCAGGGATGAGGCCCCGGCCAGGATCGGGGAGGGCAGCTCGTCAGGGTCAACACCGAGCTCCTCACGAGTATGCAGCCGCAGCGCCGTATCAGGGTCTTTGGAGACGGCGGCGGCCATCCGCTGTGCGGTGCCGGGGTCGGCCCCGTAGTTACAGAAATATTCAGCCAGTTCGGCTTCTTCGGCGGCCGGGAACCGGGCGAGCATGACGCGTTCCAGCGAAACCTCGGCGTACACCAGCTCGTTTTGGTTGGTCACCGAGATGTACTCGCCGGTTCCCATGGAACACGCCCCGGCCACCAGCGCGGCGACGCCGGTCAAAATGATGGCGTGCGCCGAGACACCGCCACCCCCTACCCCGGCGATCAGGGAGGCATTGGTGACAAGACCATCGACGGCGCCGAACACGGTCGGCCGCAGCGTCCCGCCGGACACGTCGCGGTGACGGTGGGACCAGCCCGCTCTGGCCGCCGCCGCGCCGGTCGCCCTGGACGGCTCACGCGTCTGCTCATCAGCCACCGTGCGGCCATTCCCATTTCTCGCCGGCCTACAGCTCAGCTCAGCCCGGAGCCAGCTGGGTGCGCGGCGAGGACAAGCTAGAGGAGGGCGGAGCAGCCAGCGGATGACGTGCGGATTCGGTTAAGCCGCCGCCTCTGCCAGTGCCTATTCTAAGTACAGGCCGCTACGTCCTGGATCACGAGGATCGCCCTGAACGAGGCCGATCAGCGTGGCGGCCCGCATCCTGCGGTTGCCGGGCGCACTGGAATGGTGCCCTGGGCATGCGCAGCAGGAGTGCTCGCTGCAGAGGCAGCTTGTTCTCGTGCTCATGCCGCCCGGATGGCGGCTTGTGGCCAGCGCGCTGCCGGATCCGGTGACGTTCGCCCGGTCGTCCGGCGTCGGCGCCGCCATCACGGGAATCCCACCAAGGCCGGAACCTTCAACTTCACCGTCAAGGCGACCGACGGGGGCCTGACCGCCACGATGGCCTACCAGATCACCGTCACCGTGCAAGGGCCGCCTGACCAGTTGCTGTGCAGCGCGGCCAACGGCAGCTTCCTGATCAGCGGGGTCTGCGTGCTGCCCGACTCCGTCGTCGGCCAGCCTTACCAAGGGCACCTGTGCACCAGCCGCAACGCCGGCGGCACGCTCAGCATCGTCGCGGGCGCCCTGCCCGCGGGCTGTCCTTGCCCGCCACCTTCGGGCCGTCCGGTGCGATCATCAGCGGCACTCCCGGCCAGCCGGGCAGCGAGCCCGGCTCCACCTTCACCGTGCAGGGCACCGGGGACCAGGGCCAGCCTGCGGCCGCACGAGCCTGACCTCCGGCTGCTCGTGCCCCGGCGAGCGGGCGACGGCCGGGCGGCGACGGCGAGCACCGCGCCCGGGCAAGCAGGCCCGCCCCGGCGAACTCCACGACGAGCGGCAGGCCGGCGTACGGTGCGGCCAGGCTGTCCTGAGAAGTCCTGACCAAGTGAGCGGCTGGTCAGCCGGCGCCAGCAGATGATGCCGCAGGCCAGGCCGAGGAAGGCCTCGTGGATGTCGTCCCGGATCTCCCAGCGGATGCGCAGCCACCGGAACCAGGGCGAAACCCTGCCCGGCCGCCCAGCGGTGCACGCCCAGCCCCACCGCTGCGGTGCTCATCGCCCTCGCCGCGTACACCGGATACTCCGCCTTCCGGCGACCCAGGCCACCTGAGCCGCAGCGGACCCCGGGACGCGAGTATCGCCGCCCCGCGGGGCGTCATGCGGACAGAAAGTGGTTGGGGAGGCAATCCGATCGGCCGGAAAACGAGTACTACAGATGACGCCACCGCCGGGTGATGACCGGCGTCTTCCGGATTTTCGGGGCGCGCCGCAGAGGAGATCGCATGAAAAAGACCACCGCCTCTTTGTCCGCCGTCCTGCTCGGCGTGACTGCCGCCGCCGTCCTGCTCGGCGCCGGCCCCGCCGGAGCAGCCTTAGCGACGTCGGCGCCGCTCGTCCAGGAGTGCTCCGCCGCCATCAACGGCGGCAGCCTGGTCAACGGCGTCTGTGACCTGCCGGGCGCTGCCGTCGGCGGCGACGACTACTCCAGCTACATCTTCGCCAGCAATAACGACGCGGCCGACAGGTTCAGCATCGTCTCTGGCAGCCTCCCGCCCGGGCTGACCATGCCGGCGTATTTCGGGGTGGCCGACACCGTCATCGAAGGTGACCCCACCCAGGTGGGAACGTACACGTTTGTGGTCCATGCGGCCGACCCGAACGACGGGTTGTCCAGCAACCAGACCTACAGCATCACCGCAGCCGACCTCACGTGCGCCGGCGACTCCAACGGGGGCACCGCCACCGGCGGCGTCTGCGTCCTGCCTGCCGCTGCGGTCGGCCAGCAATACGCAGAGCCATTTGCCTACGCCAGCAGCACCGGCGGCAGCTTCACGGTCACCGGCACCCTCCCCCCCGGACTGTCCACGTCAGGGACGACCGTGGCCGGCAGCCCCACCCGGCAAGGGACCTTCACCTTCACCGTGACCGAAAGCGCCCAGGCAGGACCGCCCCTCCAGGAGACCTACAGCATCACCGTCGGGCCGCCCCTGCCCCTGACCGACACCACCGCGGTCAGCGCGGGAACCGTGGGCACCGCCTACACGGCAGGCTTCACGCTCAGCGGCGGCGAGGCGCCATACACCTGGTCGCAGGTCTCGGGGCAGCTCCCCCCCGGACTCGCCCTGGCATCATCCGGCGCCGCGGGGCAGACCAACGACGAGCTGACGGGCACGCCCACCACCGCCGGTACCTACGTCTTCACCATGAAAGTGACCGACACCCTCGGTGACACCGCCAGCGGCCAGGTCAGCATCACCATCGACCCCAGGCCGCCGCTCAAGATCAGCGAGCCCAGCGTCGCCGCCGGCCCGGCGGGGACCGTCGGCACCGCCTACCCCGGCATCGGCTTCGCCGCCACCGGCGGCCAGACGCCCTACACCTGGACCGTCGCCACCGGACAAGTCCCGCCCGGCCTCGCCATCCACACTCCCAGCAGCTATCAGCGGCATACGTTCCCCGGCGCCGACGTCATCCTCACCGGCACACCCACAACAGCGGGCACCTTCACCTTCACGATGAAGGTGACCGACAGCCTCGGTGACACCGCCACCCAATCAATCAGCATCACCATCAAGGCATAGACCCCCGCCGAAATGATCACCGCTACCCGCCCACGGGAGACGAAAACTGGCTTCCCACCAGACCACGGAGGAATCGAGTGGGAATACGGAACTCCTCCTCGCGGTGACGATGCGACCGGCGACGCGCGGCGGCGACAGCGGTGAGTCAGGAGTTCGGGTCTTCCCCAGCCTGGCCGAGGGAGGTGTCCCACGTCATCAAACGATCGTTCGCGGACACCTCCCGCCGGTGCGGCATTTGTCAAGTTCAGGGATTTGTGACGTTGAACCTTCAGCGATAAATGACCTTCAGGGGCCGGTCTCGCCGATGACGAGAGTCGTGCGGGCGGAAGCCGGGCATGCCGAAGATCGACTGGGATGATCCGGCGGCCAGGCAAGAACTGGTCTCGGCCCTGGTCAACGACGCGAACGCGCTGGTAGCCGCGCTGGAAGGCCGCAAGCTGGAGGAGCCGGCCTGCTCAGCGGTGGCGCTGCTGGCCCTGGTCGCCGGGCAAGATGTCGAGCCTGCCGAGGGCAGCGACGCGACCGGCGGGCGGTGGCGGATCGCCCCCAAGGTCGCCGAAGACCGGGTGATCTCCACCGTCGGCCCCCAGGTGGCCACCTGGCGGGGGCGCCGGCTCAAGCGGCGCTACCGCGCAGTGACCAGGAACAACGCCTGGCTTAAGCGCCGTACCGCCGCGGTGAACCCTGCGCACCCTGCTCGGCCATGGCCTCGCCCGCAGCGACGGTGCCTGGGTGCTGGCCACCTGACCAGGCCGCCGGGCCCCGCCAGCGACAACGACCAGCCACGCTGGGAAAGGCCGACTGCCAGCCCGCCGGCCACGACCTCAGGCTCTGGCAGGCCGCCGCCCGGGCCAGCGGGGCATCCGCGGCCCGCACGGCAGCGCCATCACGCGCCACAAACGCTCACCAGAAGCAGCCCAATTCAGCACGCTCCGGGGGCGGGTTCGAGCCTGTAACCTCAGGGGTGGTAGCGGTCGAGGGCGTTGGTCCCGTCGTTGACGAACAGAATTTCGTTGCCTGCCTTGGTTGTGGTGAGGCCGAAGAGGTCACCGGCGCCGTTCTTTACCAGCGTTTTCGTGGCCAGCTGCTGGCCGGCGGTGCCGATCTCGACGGCATTGCCGTTGTTGCCGTTGACGACGATCAGATCGCCGTTCGGGGCCAGCGTCATGCCGAGCGGGGCATTGAGCGCTCCGCCCGAGGAGATGATGCCGGCGGACGCCGTCACGGCGCTGGTGCGGGTGCGCGCCTGGGGGATGGCGGAGATGAAGCTGGTCTGGGTGTCGTCCACGTACAGGGTCCCGCTGCGCCCCAGGGCGAGCCCGGTGGGGGCCAGGACGAGCGCGGCCTTGTTTGCTCGCCACGGGAAATGCGTCCCGATGACGGTGGAGCTCGTGAGCACCGGCGGCGCTGTGGCGCTGAGGGCGAGGTCGAGGCGCACGATGGTGCAGTTGCCGGCGACGGGTACGCCATGATCGGTGCTGGTGTTGCCGCCGAGGGCGTTGGAGACGAACAGTTCGGCGGACGTCGCGCTGGAGCTGACCGTGAGGTCCCAGGGGCCGACGATGTCCTTGTTGCTGATGGTCTTCACCGGTGTGCCTTGATCGTTCAGCACGATGAGGCACCCGGCGGGGTCGAGCCCGGGCAAAGCACCGCCGGTCGTGGTCGGGAGGCTGCCCACCACCACCCAGCCGCCGGGCAGGACGCCGAGCGCGGTGGTCAGCCCGATGCCGCCCGGGCAGGCCTGGCCGGCCGGCATCGCGGAAAGCTGGGCGAACGTCCTCACCGAGCCCGCCGGGGAGATCTCGGCGATGGTCGTGCCGGTGCCCTGGACGTTGGCCTTGTCGTTGAAATTGCTCACCAGGGTGTCGCCCGCCGTCAGCTGGCCGGCCGAGGCCGGGACCACCGCCACCCCGTACGGGTTCACGTCACCGTTGCCCGGAACCGTCGAAGCGACCTGGGAGACGGTGTGGAGCTGATTGAGGAACAAGGAGGCAGTGCTCG
>Ga0302235_10003481_pt1 | contig 11072 bp, 8 predicted proteins | sample II_Palsa_N3_3_FD_193577 | JGI IMG/M metagenome (GOLD analysis project Ga0302235, IMG submission 193577) | Peat permafrost microbial communities from Stordalen Mire near Abisko, Sweden - II_Palsa_N3_3 | ecosystem: Environmental > Terrestrial > Soil > Palsa > Peat permafrost | place: Sweden... | reverse complement strand
AAACATACGCCGCGGCAAAGTGCAACAACGGCGCCACGAAGTTTATTGCTGCGCTGCAGCGATTCGGGAATTTTTCCCGGTCATGGTGCGATCCAGCCGATTGGCACAGTGCAGCACGACATTTTTTTATCGCCCTCTGGCATGGCTCCTGCTCTTGCGTCTGTACCTTTCCCAGACCCGGAGTGCCAATCCATGACCAAGCTCGAGCAGCAGCATCTCGCCGTGCAGGTTCCCTTCAAGCAGCGCTACGGCAACTTCATCGGCGGCAAGTGGGTGGAGCCGAAGGGCGGCAAGTATTTCGACAACATCACACCGATCACCGGGCATCCGTTCTGCGAAATTCCGCGCTCCGACAAAGACGACGTGGAAGCCGCACTCGATGCCGCGCACGCCGCCAAGGAGGCCTGGGGCAAGACCTCGGTGACCGAGCGCGCGCGCATCCTCAATCTGATCGCCGATCGCATGGAGCAGAACCTCGAGGTCATCGCCTACGCGGAGACCTGGGACAACGGCAAACCGATTCGCGAAACGCTCAACGCCGACGTGCCGCTGGCCATCGATCACTTCCGCTACTTCGCTAGCTGCATTCGCGCGCAGGAAGGCTCGATGGGCGAGATCGACAACGACACCGTGTCCTACCAGTTCCACGAGCCGCTTGGCGTGGTCGGTCAGATCATTCCGTGGAACTTCCCGCTGCTGATGGCATGCTGGAAGCTGGCCCCGGCACTGGCAGCCGGCAACTGCGTGGTACTGAAGCCGGCCGAGCAGACGCCGGTGAGCGTCCTGGTGTTGGCCGAGATTGTCGGCGACCTGCTGCCGCCCGGCGTGCTGAACATCGTCAACGGTTTTGGCCTGGAAGCGGGCAAGCCGCTGGCGTCGAGCAGCCGCATCGCCAAGATCGCCTTTACCGGCGAAACCACGACTGGCCGTCTGATCAGCCAGTACGCCAGCCAGAACCTGATTCCGGTGACGCTGGAGCTTGGCGGCAAGTCGCCGAACATCTTCTTCGCCGACGTAATGGACGAGGACGACGATTTCCTCGACAAGGCCATCGAAGGCTTCGTGCTGTTCGCCTTCAACCAGGGCGAGGTCTGCACGTGCCCGAGCCGCGCACTGATCCACGAATCGATCTACGACCGCTTCATGGAGCGCGCGCTCAAGCGCGTGGCGGCAATCAAGCAGGGCAACCCGCTCGATCCCGACACGATGGTCGGCGCGCAGGCGTCGGGCGAGCAGCTGGAGAAGATTCTGTCCTACTTCGATATCGGCAAGCAGGAAGGCGCCAAGGTGCTGATCGGCGGCGAGCGCAACGTCATCGACGGCGAGTTCAAGGACGGCTACTACATCAAACCGACGGTATTCTTCGGCCACAACAAGATGCGCGTATTCCAGGAAGAGATCTTCGGGCCGGTGGTGTCGGTCACCACCTTCAAAGACGACGCCGAAGCATTGGAGATCGCCAACGACACGCTGTACGGCCTCGGCGCCGGCGTGTGGACGCGCAACGGCACGCGAGCGTATCGCTTCGGCCGTGGCATCCAGGCCGGTCGCGTGTGGACCAACTGCTATCACGCCTACCCGGCGCACGCCGCGTTCGGTGGTTACAAGCAGTCGGGTATCGGCCGCGAGAACCACAAGATGATGCTCGATCACTATCAGCAGACCAAGAACCTGCTGGTCAGCTACTCGCCGAAGAAGCTGGGCTTTTTCTGAGGGTCACACCAGGGGATGCCGAAGAGGTCATCCCCTGGTCTTGCGTACTCACCGCTGCAACGGCGCCAGGTTGAAGGCGCGCCAAACGTAGCAGCGGCGTCTACCCCGTGAGTCGTGCCGAACACAAGCCGCCGCATCCCGCGACCGCAGCATTCCATCAAGTCATATCCGCCGACTCAATGTCGATCGCGGCTATGGGCACGCACGCGTCTGCGACACCACCAAACGAAACACTGGCGGGGGTCAGTGAATCGTTTACTCAAGAGTCACTAACCAACGATGGGGAAGGGATCATGAAAAAAATCAAAGGTCATAACTGCATGCAGCAACGTCAACACATGGCTCGTCGAAGCCTGCCAGCAGGGTTGGCATTGCTGGGCCTGGCGATGTGCCCACTGGCTGCCAGCGCCACCGAGTTCAGCGGCAGTAATTGGAACGTGGATGTCAGTGGCTTCGTCAACGCGTACTACACGACGGTCAGTTGCCATGGTGACAGCGTCGGCGGGACGGCGCTGGCCGGCCGCGCACTGGGCTGCGGCGGTGAGCAGAACCGCACCACCATCGGCAACGGCCTGCTGCCCGATGCGCTGATCACCAAGTTCACCACCCAGCAGGAAGGCATCGACATTGCGGCGCAGATCAGCATCATGGCGAACGTCGCCACCTCCGATGCGCTGGCGGCCAATAGCGGCGTCGACGTGCGTCAGGCGTTTTTCACCCTGGGCACGGCGGACTTCGGCACGGTCAAGCTCGGTCGCGACTACGGCATCTTCGGCTACAACTCGATCATCGGCGACATGACCCTGATCGGCGTTGGAGCCCCGGTGCAGGCGACGCAGCGTGGACGCGTGGCGCTGGGTCATATCGGTGCCGGTTACACGTACGTGGGCAGCTACGGCCAGATCGTCTATACATCGCCGGGCACGTCGGGCTTCAGCTTCAGTGGCGGTGTATTCAGCCCGGTCGACAACACCGGCGTTTACGATTCGCGCTCCGCGCCGCAGGTGCAAGCGCAATTCAGCTACACCGGCGGTGGCCTGCATGCGTGGATCGGTGCCAAGACGCAGCGCTTCTACGCGCCAACGGATTCGGGCATCACGCCGGACAGTTTCACCATGGCCGAAGGGGAGCTGGGCGCGTCCTACACCATCGGTCAGTTCGGTTTGCTCGGCAACGTGCAGGCCGGTCGTGGGCTGGGCATTCTCGCTGACGGCGATCAGTCCAATGCCAAAGGCATCAACTATCTGGTGCAGGCCACGTATCAGGCAACCGACAAGTTGAAACTCGGGTTGAGCGATGGGCTCAGTAAAAACCGGGAGGATCTCGCCGTCGATGGCGATTTCAAATCCAACAGCAACATCACCGCCGGTGCGTACTACGCGCTGACCAAGAGCGTGACGCTGAGCTTCGAGCTGTCGCAGACCCGATCCAAAGACTATCTCGGCAATACCGCGCGTCTCAACGGCGCCAATATCGGCGGCTTCGTGTTCTTCTGATCGATCACTTTATTGCGGTCCTGTTGACCCGTACCGTTTATTCCCAACGAACCACCACGAGGAAGATGCACATGAAACGTTTGACATCCTTGCGTAAGACCACGTTGATCGTTGCACTGCTGGCTGTCGCCGGCGGTGCGCTGGCGACCGACTACGCGCCGGTCACCGATGCGCGCCTGAAGGCTGCAGCTACGGATGACGGTTGGCTGATGTACCGCCACGACTACACCAGTTCCGGTTACTCGCCGTTCGACACGATCAACAGCGGTAACGTGGCCGGCCTCAAGCAGGTCTGGGATTACAAGACCGGCATGGAGCAGGGCCACGAATCACCGCCGATCGTCAACGGCGATTATCTGTTTGTCACCACGCCAAAAGACGGATTGATCGCCTTCCAGGCAAGCACCGGCAAACAGTTGTGGAAGTACCAGCAGGATCTGTCACAGGTCGGCCTGAAGACGGTCTGCTGCGACGTGGTCAACCGCGGCGTGGCGCTGTACGGTGACAATGTCTACCTTGCCACGCTCGACAACTATGTCGTCGCGTTGGATGCCAAGACCGGCAAGGTGGTCTGGAAGAAGCAGCTGTTCGGTGCGGATCTCGGTTATGCGATGACGCTGGCGCCGCTGATCGTCAAGGGCAAGGTCATCGTCGGCGAATCCGGTGGTGAGTACGGTGCTCGTGGATTCATCACGGCGCTGGATGCCAAGACCGGCAAGCAGGTCTGGAAGCAGTACACCATTCCGGCGCCGAACGAGCCGGGTGGCAAGACCTGGCCGAAGGGTGCCTACAAGACCGGCGGTGGTGCGGCCTGGTTGACCGGCAGCTACGATGCCGAAACCGACACACTGTTCTGGGGTGTGGGCAATCCGGGTCCGTGGCTCGCCACGTTGCGTCCGGGTGACAACCTGTACAGCGATTCCGTCATCGCGATGAATCCGTCGACCGGCAAGATCAAGTGGAATTTCCAGTACACGCCGAATGACAGCTGGGATTACGACGGTACCAACGAAACCGTGCTGACCGATATCAATTATCAGGGCGTGCAACACAAGGCCATCGTCAGTGCGAGCCGCAACGGCTGGTTCTATGCCATCGACCGCATCAGCGGCAAGCTGATCTATGCCGAGAAATTCGTCACGGCGACGTCGGTCAGTGGCATGAAGGACGGCAAGCCGGTCACTGATCCAGCCATGCGCCCGACCGTGGACAAGCAGGTGTTTACCTGCCCAAGCTTCCTCGGTGGCAAGAACTGGTGGCCTATCTCGGTCGATCCGCAGACCCACATGGCTTACGTTCCGGCGATGCATACCTGCATGACGATCAAGGGCGCCACGGTCAGTTACAAGGCTGGCCTGCCGTTCCTGGGCGAGTCGTTCAACGTGACCGCCGATCCGGCATTCAAGGGCCAGTACGGTGACGTGATCGCGCTCGACATCAACACCGGTAAAAAGGTCTGGAACCATCCGTCGGAAACACCGTGGAATGACGGCATGCTCAGCACCGCCGGCGGACTGGTGTTCTCGGGCAGTGCGGACGGCTATTTCTATGCATTCGATGCCAAGACCGGCAAGGTGTTGTGGAAGAGCCCGCAGCTGACCTCGGGCATCATCGGTGTGCCGAGCACCTGGAAGGTCAATGGCAAGCAGTACATCGGCGTCTACGCCGGCTGGGGCGGTGCTACACCGATCTGGGGCGGCGACATGGCCAAAGACCCGAAAGTGCAGAACATCCCGCTCGGTGGTCACCTCTACGTATTTTCGATGTAACGGAGTCAAGGCATGAAGCAACAGTTGTTTAGAAAAAGCCGGCTTGCCTGGCTGATCGGATCGGCCGCCGTACTTTTGTACGGCGGCTCCGCCGCTGCGGCGGAGTTGTCGGTCTGCGTCGACAAGAGCAGCCCCACTGCGGCGATGGACAGCAGTCTCGCGCAGGCGATCGCCACGCAGGAGGGCAGCACGCTGGCGCTGCACCCGTTTGATGGTAGCGGTGGTGGCGATGACGATGGTTTCAGCATGAAGGAGTTCGGCAAGCTCGCCAAGGCCAGCTGTTCATTGGTACTGGGCTTTCCCGTCGATGCCGATTCAAAATCCACGCCGCCGGGCGTGCTGGCTACCACGCCTTACGGCCATACCGGTTTCGTACTGGTTACGTCGAAGGGTAGCAAGGCCACCACGCTGGATCAGCTGCCGAAAAATACCGACGTGGCCGTGACCTACCAGACCACGCCGAACCTGTATTTCGTCACGCACCCCAACGTCAACGCCGACATTCACCTGACCGATGACGACGCGCTGAGCGCACTGGAAAAGCGCAAGGTGCACGCGGCGATGTTGTGGCAGCCGACGGTAGTGCGCTATCTGGCCGACAAGCATGATGCGGCACGTTTCAGTTATCACGAACTGGACGAGCCACATGCGCAGTTCAACCTCGTGGCGTTGTATGACCAGCAGCATGCACCCGCGGCGCAGGCGTTCGAAGCGGCGATTGCGGCGCTGACGCAGTCGGGGCAGCTGGCAAAGCTGCTTGCCCCGTATGCGCAGACGGGTGCCGCCATGCCATCCGGTCGTGGCAAGAGTGCGATGCTGAAAAGGTCATCGGGCAACGGCGCCATCGACCGACGCTGCGGATCGAAGAAGTCGTCCGCGAAGTCGGATGCCGCACCGCCGGCGTTGTTTACGTCGACGCAGGCTGACGGCGGCAAGATAAAGTATCTGACGTATTGTGCGATGTGCCATGGGCCCACCTTGCAAGGGCGAGCCGGCCCCGCTTTGACGGGGCCGAATTTCGCCTCACCCAAGGCGGACTTCCATGTCGGCGACGTATTCACCATTGTGTCCAACAATATGCCTGCCACTTCACCGGGTACGCTGGCGCACGATGATTACGTCCAGATCATGGCTTTTCTGCTGCAGCAGAACGGTTATCCGGCCGGCGACAAGGCGCTTACGTTCGATGACGCCACAAAATCCAAGGTAAAACTGCTATACCGTGGCAGTCCAAACGACAACAAGTGATCGCAGCGTAGCGTTTATGCGAAACCACCGAAGCGTTTGGCGCCTCGGTGGTTTCGCGTTTTTCCGTTGTGATTTTGTAGGGATATCGACGTGACACAGGGTATGGGAAGTTTTTATCGCGGCAGGCAGAAAAGCCCAGCACCATGGCGACTGGATCGGGCGATTGCACTGGCTCTTTTCGCGGCGGTGCTGAGCGCGCAAGAGACCGAAGCTCAGGACGTAACGGCAGCCCCTCCCGCGACTACCAAGACCACGACATTGCCGGCGGTCCAGGTCAACGCCAGCCGCATGGCGATCTCGCCGTTCGATCTTCCCGCGGCGTTGAGCGTGGTCAATGTTGAGCCCACCTCGGCGGCAAACCCCGGCATCAATCTATCCGAAACGCTGACCGGTGTGCCCGGCATCATTGCGCGTGATCGGCAGAATTACGCGCAGGACGAGCAGATCTCGATCCGCGGCTTTGGCGGTCGCGCCACCTTCGGCGTACGCAGCATTCGCTTGTATATCGATGGCATCCCGGCCACGTTGCCGGACGGGCAGGGCCAGGTATCGCAGTTCAATATCGACAGCGCCGATCGCGTGGAAGTGCTTCGCGGTCCGTTCTCCGTGCTCTACGGCAACGCCGCTGGCGGCGTGGTGCAGATGTGGAGCGCCGATGGCACCGCGGTGCCGCAGACCACGCTCGGTTTCAGCGGCGGCAGCAACGATACGTTTCGCTACAGCGCCGATACACGCGGCATCGTCGGCCCGGTCGACTACAACATCGCCGCGTCCGAACTCATCTCCGGTGGTTACCGCCAGCACAGCCGCGTGCATCGCGAATCGGACAACGCCAAGTTCGGTATCGATCTGGGCAAGCAGCGCAAACTTACCGTGGTGCTGAACCGGTTCTATCAGCCAGTGGCGCAGGATGAGCTAGGCCTCACGCGCGCGCAGGTCGACGCCGATCCGAGACAGGCCACGTCGGTAGCCAGCCAGTACAACACGCGCAAGAGCAGCAAGCAGACCCAGCTTGGCCTGATCTACGAGCAACAGATCGACGAGAACGACCAGGTGCGCGCGATGGTCTACCACGGCCAGCGCACGATCCAGCAGTTCCTCTCCATTCCGCCGGCAACGCAGTTAAATCCGCTGCAGTCCGGTGGCGTGGTGCAGCCGGATACCGATTACGGCGGCACCGATCTGCGCTGGACGCATAGCGGTGATCTGCTCAACCGCGATTATGAATTCGTACTGGGCCTCAGCGCGGATTATCAGCATCAGCGTCGGCTTGGCTTCAACAACTTTGTGACGAATGCTGCCGGTATCACCCAGCTTGGTGTGGTGGGTGCGCTTCGCCGCAACGAGAACGACGATGTCGACAACGTCGACGAGTACGCGCAGTGGTATTGGCATTTCGCCGACCGCTGGTCGCTGCTGCTCGGCCTGCGCCGCGATGACGTGCATTTCCATGAGCAGGATTTCTACATCACTGCGACTAATCCCGACGACAGCGGCCGCGTCACCTATTCGGCCACCACGCCGGTGGCCGGCGTGCAGTTTCGTCCCGCCGACAATGTGCGGCTGTACGCCAGCTACGGCAAGGGTTTTGAAACGCCAAGCTACAACGAGCTGGGTTATCGCAGTGACGGGCAGGCCGGTCTGGCATTCAATCTGCTGCCGCAGCACACGCGCAATTTCGAAGTCGGCGCCAAATGGCAGATCATCCCCGCGCTGGAATTCGACGCGGCGGCATTCCGTGCCGATACGCGTAACGAGCTGACCGTCGACACCAACGAAAACGGGCGATCAACCTACGAGAACGTCGGCGAAGCACGTCGGCAGGGGCTGGAATTCTCGCTGACTGGCCAACTGGGCAACGATTTCCAGCTCTCGGCAGGCTTTACCCATCTGCTGGCGACTTTCCGCAGTCCCTTCCTCACCTGTACTACGACGCCATGTGCGGTGCCCAGCACGCCGGTAGCGGCCGGTACGCCTATCCCTGGCGTACCCGACAACTACGGTTCGCTGCGCCTCGAACACGGCACCGACCTGGGCTGGCGCGAAGGATTGACGTTGCAGGGTGTGGGCTCGGTCACCGTCAACGATACGGATACACAACGTGCGGCAGGCTATGGTCTTGTCGATATCGATACGAGTTACACCTTTGCACTGGGCGCAACCACGCGATTACAGCTCAGCGCCAGCGTGGACAACCTGGCCGATCGCCGCTACATCGGCACGGTGATCGTCAACGACAGCAATGGCCGCTACTTCGAGCCCGGCCCGGATCGCACCTACATGCTGGGTGCGCGACTGGTGTTCTAACTCACCACGGAGAGAGTCATGTCTGAGGTTCAATCGAATGTAACCCCGCTCGGCCAGCGCGTCGACAAGGTCATTGCCACGGCCGTTGCGGATGCGTTGATCGAGCGGTTGCGCGAAAAGCACGGCCCGGTGTTGTTCCATCAATCCGGTGGCTGCTGCGATGGCTCGTCTCCGATGTGTTATCCGAAAGACGACTTCATCGTCGGTGACCGCGACGTATTGCTCGGCGAAATTGCTGGCGCGCCGTTCTACATGAGCCCGTCGCAGTACGAATACTGGAAGCACACGCAATTGATCATCGACGTTGTCGAAGGTCGCGGCGGCATGTTTTCACTCGACAACAGCGAAGGCGTGCGCTTTCTCACCCGCTCGCGCATCTTCACTGACGACGAGATCGCACAGTTGCAGCATGACGGCCGATTCTGAGTTCAGCCCCAACAATCCAACGGTTCACCACGTGAGTCATCAACAGGAGACAGGCAATGGTCAAGGTCAGTGTGATGTATCCCAACGTTCCCGGTGCGCGTTTCGATCACGGCTACTACAAAGACAAGCATATGCCGCTGGTCAAACGTCTCATGGGTGACAGCTGCAAGTACTACACGGTCGACAAGGGCATCAACGGCGGTGCGCCCGACACGCCGCCTGCCTATGTCGGCATGTGCCACATCTTCAGCGAATCGGCCGAAGCTTTTCAGGCTGGTTTCGGCCCGAACGCCAAAGAAATTCTTGCTGATATCGCCAACTACACCGACCTCGCGCCGGTGATGCAGATGAGCGAAGTGGTAGTGGGTTTCCCCGGCTGATCCACTCATCGATCAAGCTGCCGGACCTTACGGTTTGTCGGCTTGATCGGTTGCTTGCCGGGCTGGACAGGTGTGCATGCATCTTCAATGCGGCGGCACCAACTTAGTGAGCGATGCTGGTGCCTTATTGGCCCACGCGGATCGAACCAGGGTTTTGACCGCATCGGGTACGGCAGCAGCGAGCTGGATGCGAATGCCGCGAACCTTGCCGCCCCAAAAAAGCTTTTCGATAAAGTTCGGATACAGCGCAAGCGCTTGTTCACGAGACGCTTCGTCGATAAAGACGTGAATGTGCTCGCCGTGCGGAGGGACAGTAACAAAGATCTTGCCTCGCACGCGGAACGAGGAGTACTCGTGATGAGGCTCCTCGGTAGCGTCCGGAAGCCCCATTGCAAAACGGCGAACATCGGCAAGTTTCATGTGAGGTCCAAGGCCTGAATAAAGTCGGGCCGCCAAGCGGTTCCGGTTTGAATGAATGGTTGGATGCCACTTCCATCACGGCAAGAAATCCTCAATCCCAGCGTGTGGCGTTCTTTGGAAACCCAGGGCGCTGAACACGTACAACGCAGAATCGCTGCCCCGTGGGGGCTTGCATCACAACCCAACGTTCCAGGCGTTCAACCACTTGTGCCCCTAGCGCTTCCAGGCGTGCTACCTCAGCGGGGATATTGTCGGTTTCAATATCAACGTGGACCCGACTCTCATGGTCGACGCGCTGAATCTGCACGATAGGCTCATCGGGAGGCGTTGCCAGCATGCGGTAATTACCGCGGGTCCCCGGATGCTCGGAATCGATTTCGCGGCCCAGCGCATCAGCCCAGAACTTGGCAGCCTGATCAATATCCGATACGCGGCAATCAATGAGAAGAGCGCAAAGACGAGAAGAATGCATGGCAGTCTCTTTGGATATCTGGGTGTCGACAGTAGTCGGTCGATGGGCCGGGTCAGGCACCACGCTATACGCGCCTGCGCTCCATGGCAACGGATGAGCGCTCGAAGCCCAGCTTGGCAAAGAACTCAGCCGCCCCTTCGCGACCGGCGCGCAACACCCATGTGACTTCGGGATGGGTGCCGATTGCGTGTTCGAGAAGGAGACGACCAATGCCTTTGTCGCGGTGTATGGCTGCTACGAGGACCATGGAGAGATAACCGTTTGAGCGACCGTCCGTTATGCCTCGAGCAAAGCCGACAATGCGGCCTTCAATGATCGCGACCTCGGCAACTTGCGAGGCTTCGATGAGTTCGGCAAACCTCTCAAGGCTTCCGATGCGATCTTTCCATCCATTGGCTGCGAGCAGCCCATGGACTTCTTGCAGTTCAGTGGTTCGGACTCGACGACCATGGTATCTACACTTGAGTCAAGCGGTGGCAAAGCCGTCCGCCTTGGTGAATTGTCAGGTGCGCTCATGTCGGACTATCGTGAAGCCCTCATCAGGCTTCGGGGCGACGAAGTAGGACGAGAGCAGATCGAACGTTGCCTCATCCTGTAGCGGGTCGCCGCTGTCATTTGAATGGCGCGCTCGAAGCTGCTTTTTGCATGTCTCGTCGGGTGTGTCTACAAAATGCAGTTGGTGTGCTGCCCCTGAGATCTCGATGAGCTCCCGCAGCCAGGCGCGTTGCCCTATGGTGTTGGCAGGAAAATCGAGCACGACGGAAAGACCGTGCCCTACCACGCAACAGATATGCTCGCTTAGAGCGTTCTTGAGACGACCCGAATAGCTCACATAGCTTTT
>Ga0302235_10003480_pt1 | contig 11073 bp, 9 predicted proteins | sample II_Palsa_N3_3_FD_193577 | JGI IMG/M metagenome (GOLD analysis project Ga0302235, IMG submission 193577) | Peat permafrost microbial communities from Stordalen Mire near Abisko, Sweden - II_Palsa_N3_3 | ecosystem: Environmental > Terrestrial > Soil > Palsa > Peat permafrost | place: Sweden... | reverse complement strand
GGTTCGCCGCGTGCAGGCGGCGATCGACACGCTCGGCTATCGCGTCAACCCGCTGGCGCGCTCGCTGCGCACCGGACGCGACGACGCGATCGCCGTAGTCGTGACCTCGATCGCCGATCCATTCTTCGCGTCGGTCGTCGACGCCGTCGAGGAGGCGGCCCGCGAAGCCGGCTGGTTCCTGCTCGTCGGGACGACGGGGCGCAGCGCCGGCGAGGAGCGGGCCGTGATCAACGGCGTGCTCCAGCGCTCGGTCCGCGGCCTCGTGATCGTTCCGGCCCAGCTCGACTACGGCGCCGCCGCCCTGCCGCTCGGCACGGGCGGGGTTCCGGTCGTGTTCGTCGACCGTTCGCCGGTCAACATGGCTGCCGATGTCGTCACGATCGACAATGGCGCGATCGCGCGCCATGCGGCCGAGCACCTGATCGCGCACGGCCACCGCCGGATCGGCTTCGTGGCCACCAGTGCGGAGGCCGGCGGCGCGCGCCACTACCCGGTCGTGGCCCGCCAGCTCGGCTACCGGGCGGCGCTCGAGGCGCACGCGCTGAGCTTCGACCCGGCGCTGGTGATCGCGCTGGAGCGAGGCTCGCGCGACTGCCAGCCGATGCTCCGCCAGCTGCTCGAGCTCGACGACCCGCCGACCGCCGTTCTGTGCGGCAACGAGCTCGCCTCGCTGGCGGTGGTGGGCGAGCTGCGCCGCACCGGGCGCGCCGACGTCGCGATCGTCAGCGTCGACGACTTCCCGATGGCGGACGCGCTCGAGCCGGCGATCACGGTCGCCCGCCAGGACCCCGTGCTGATGGGGCATCGCGCGTTCGGGCTGCTCCGCGAACGCATCGACGGCGGCAAGAAGCGGCCTCGCACGGTGATCCTGCCGACGACGTTCATCGAGCGCGGGTCCGGCGAGCTCTCACCTCCGGCCGGCGCCCGCAGCAAGCGCAAGCGGGTCGGACCGTCCCCCAGACCGTCCCCCACGAACAGGAGCAACCATGCCTGACGCCTCCCAGACGCCGGCCGCCGGGGCCGGACTGCACTCGATCAGCGCGCCCGACGGCACGCTCGCGATCGTCGCGATGGATCAACGCAACACGCTGCGCCGGATGCTCACCGAGCAGGGCAGGCCGACCGACGGCGCCACGATCGAAGCGTTCAAGGTCGACGTGGTGGAGGCGCTCAGCCCTGTGGCGAGCGCGGTCCTGCTGGATCCGCAGTACGGCGTGCCGGCGGTGCAGAGGACCGGCGCGATGGCTGCGGGGTGCGCGACGCTGGTCGCGGTCGAGCCGGCGGAGCGCGCCAGCTGGCAGGGTGAGCCGCGCGCAGGCCGCGATCCCGAGCTGACGGCGAGGCGCGTCAGCGAGATGGGCGGCGACGCCGTCAAGCTGCTCGTCCAGCTGCGGCCCGACCGTCCGCACAGCGCCGGCCAGCCCGACCTCGTCGCCGAGGTCGTCGAGGTCGTCCGCGAAGTGGTCGCCGACTGCGCCGAGGCGGGGGTCCCGTCGGTCATCGAGACGCTGCTCTACAAGCTGCCCGGCGAACACACGATCCCGCACAGCCGCCGGGCGCAGCTGATCGCCGAATCGGCGCGAATCCTGAGCGAGACCCACCCCGACCTGCTCAAGCTCGAGTACCCGGGCGATGCGAGCGGCTGCCGCGCCGTCGCGAACGCCGTCACCGTGCCGTGGGCGATGCTGTCGGCCGGCATGCCGTTCGACGACTTCCTCCAGGCCGTCGTGCTCGCCTGCGAGGAGGGCGGGGCCTGCGGCTTCATCGCCGGCCGCGTCTACTGGAAGGAGGCGGTCGCGCTCGATGGCGCCGACCGCAAGCAGTTCCTGGCGAGCACCGGACGCGCACGCCTGGAGCGATCGATCGCGACGATGAGCGGCCGCGCGCGCCCCTGGCACGAGGGGCTCGGCTCGGCGTGAGCGCGACTGGGCCACTGCTGATCGGCGTCGACGTCGGCACCACCAGGATCAAGGCCGGGGTGATCGACCTCGACGGCTCCGAACTGGCGCACACCTCGCAGCCGACGGTCTGGACACCTCGCCAGACGGGCGCCGAGGCCAGGCCGGCCGACTTCAGCGCCAGCGTCGAGCGGGCGCTCGCGGCGCTGCTGCCGGCCGCTCCCGCTGGTGTGATCGCAGGCGTTGGGATCACGAGCATGGCTGAGACGGCAGTCCTGATCGGCCCCGGCGGCGAGGCGCTCGGTCCAGCGATCGCGTGGTATGACAACCGCGCCCAGGCCGACATGGCGGAGATGGAGGCCGCGCTGACGCGCGAGACGATCGGCCACGTCACCGGCCTCGACGCAAAGCCGATTCCGACCGTCGTCGCACTGCGCTTCCTGATGCGGACCGAGCCGGACCTGCGCCGCGCGACGCGCGTGCTGAGCGTTGCCGAATGGATCGCCTACCGCCTCACCGGAACCGCGGCATCCGAGCGTTCGCTGGCGTCGCGAACGGGCGCGCTCGCGATCCTCGCCGGCCGCTGGTGGCCCGACGTGATCGAGTGGGCCGGGCTTTCGCCCGCGCTGTTCGCGGAACTGCTGCCGGCCGGCAGCTCGTGGGGGAGGATCGAGGCTCCGCCGCCCGGCCTCGAGCGGCTCCGCGGAGCCGCGGTGACGGTCGCCGGGCACGATCATCTGGTGGCGGCGATCGGCAGCGGCATCACCGGCTCGAGCCAGGTGATGGACTCCTGCGGAACGGCGGAGGCGGTGATGCGGGCCGTCCCGGCGGATGCCCCGCACGATCCGGCGGACGGTCTTGCGTCCGCGATCGCGACCGGCTGGCACGCGCTGCCCGGATTCCACTGCCTGCTCGCAGGCCTGCCGCTCGGAATCGAGCTGACGCCGCTGCTCGAGCAGCTCGGCGCGACCCACAGCTCCGGTCTAACCTCGCTCGACGCGGGCGCGCTCGCGACGCTCGACTCCGGTCGGTCTTCCGATCAGCCGGACACCCCCGCCGCGAAGTGGCTGAGGGCCGTCCGCGGGACCGTCGACCGTGCGGCGGCGGCGCGCCGGGAGCTCGAGCGCCTCGGCCCCGGGCCGATCGAGGAGATGCGGTTGAGCGGCGGCTGGGCCTCCAACCCGGTCCTGCGGCGGCTCAAGGACGCCGAGTCCCCGCAGCTGCCCGTGTACCCACACGTGACCGAGGCAGGCGTCCGCGGTGCCGGCCTGATGGCCGGCATCGCGGCTGGAACGTTCGCGTCAGTCGATCGCTTTCCCGCGCCCGCGACCAGCACCGGGCCCCAGCAGCCGGCAACTGCCGGCACCGCGCCGCCCCACCAGCTCCAGACCTGAAACCGAGGCATACGACATGGAAACCACGCCCACCATCGCGATCCCTTCGACCGCCACCAACCTGCACGCAGACGTGCCGGCAAGCGCCCCCGCCGCCGGCAAGGCCTTCCGCCTCGGCCGCATCTTCGGCGACGACGGCCGGACGGTGATTCTCCCGGTCGATCACGGGACGATGCTCGGCCGCGTCGCGGGCCTCGAGGACCCGGCGCGGATGATCTCGACCTTCCTGGCACTGCCGTGCGACGGCTTCCTGCTCGCTCCGGGCGTCACCGTGCGGACCGCGTCGATGTTCGCCCGCAGATCGGCGCCGGCGAGGCTGCTGACGATCGACACCTACTGGCGCGGGCAATCCGGCGCGCATGTCCTGACGACCACGCTGCAGCGGGCGGCCGCGCTCGGCGTCGATGCCGTCAAGGTGCTGATGCCGTGGGACGTGCCCCCCGAGGAGCGGGCGGCTCGCGCCGAGCTGATCGGCCGCGTGATCGCCGACGCCGAGCCGTTCGGCCTGCCGGTGATGGTCGAGCCGATCTGCCTCGCCGCCCCGCGCCCGGACGAGGCCACGCGGATCGAGGCGGATGGATGCCGCATGGCCGCTGAGCTCGGCGCCGACATCATCAAGGTGATGGCGCCGGATGACCCGGAGGTGCTGAGCGACTGGTGCGCTGAGCTCGGGCTCCCGATCGTGATCCTCGGGGGCCCGGCCGCCGGGACCGCCGAGGACCTGTCCGAGATGGTCGAGCGCAGCGTCGCCGCCGGGGCACGAGGGATCGTGATCGGCCGCCGCGTCTGGCAGCGACCGATCGACCAGGCGACGGCGCTGCTGGCGCGCCTGGCCGAGATCGTCCACCCCGAGCACTAGCAGCTTGAGCGCAGACGGTCACGGCAGCTGGCTCGACTTGCCCGAGCACCGTGCCTGGCTGACTGGCCAGGCACTCGGGTTGCTCGAATTCTTCCGCGCGACCGTCGCGCGCGACGGGACGTTCGTCGAGCTCGACGACGACGGAGGCGCGATGCCGACCGGTTGCCCGCCGGCGACCTCGCCCCGCCAGAACCTGCTGACGGTGACGCGCGCAGTGCACTGCTACGCGGCCGGCGAGCTGCGCGGGATCCCGGGCTGTAGCGCGATCGTCGAGCGCGGCCTGGCGACGCTGTGGGATCAGCATCGCGACCCCGAGTCCGGCGGCTACATCGCCGCCGTCGGGCGCGGCGGTCCCGATCTGAGCACCAAGATGGCGTATGGCCATGCGCACGTCCTGCTCGCGGCGGCGGCCGGCGTCGCGGCCGGCCACGCACGCGCACGCACGCTGCTCGACGACGTGCTCGCCGTGATCGACGAGCGCTTCTGGTCGCAGACCGATGGGGCGGCGAGCGTCGAGGATTACGACCGCGACTGGAACGAGCTCGCGCCCTACCGCGGCGTCAACAGCAACATGCACCTGTGCGAGAGCCTGCTCGCCGCCGCCGAGGCGACCGGCCGGCCCGATCTCGCCGAGCGGGCCGGCCGCCTCGTCGCCAGGTTCATCGACGTGAACGCTCGCGACCATGGGTGGCTGCTGCCCGAGCACTACGACCTGGAGTGGCGCCCGATGCTCGCCTACAACCGCGACCGCGTCGATGATCCGTTCCGGCCGTACGGCGCGACGATCGGTCACTCGCTCGAGTGGTCACGGCTGGTGCTCGCGACCGGGATCGCGACCGCCGCGCTGTCGGACCGGCTGATCGAGATGGCCGAGGCGATGTTCGCGCGCGGGGTCGGGGCCGGCTGGGACGAGCAGAGGGGCGGACTCGTCTACACGGTCGACTGGGACGGGCGGCCCGTCAACACCGACCACTACTGGTGGCCGATCGCCGAGGGCATCGCGACCAGCTCGTATCTCGCCAGGGTCACAGGCAAGCCCGACTACGAGACCTGGTACCGCCGCTTCTGGGAGTTCGCCGCGACCAATCTGATCGACCACGCCCGCGGCGGCTGGTACCCGATGCTGAACGAGCACAACGTGCGCAAGTCGCATCCCTGGTACGGAAAGCCGGACATCTACCACAGCTTGCAGGCGTGCCTGCTACCGCTGCTGCCGGTCGCGTCGAGCCTGATCGGCGCCGCTCGCGCTCAGAGCCAGGGGCCGCGCCAGCCGCCGAACCCCGAGGTGAGCCGGTCGGCCTCGGGCGGGCCCCAGGTGCCGGGCCGGTAGGGGACGACAGCGGGCGGGGCATCGAGCAGCGGCTGCATGACGCGCCAGCTCTCCTCAACTGAGTCCTGACGGGTGAACGCGGTCGAGTCGCCGCAGATCGCCGCGTGCAGGAGCACCTCGTAGGGGGTGGCACCCTCGCCGCCCTCGTCGGCGAAATGCATGTCCAGGTGGATCTCGCGCGGGCCGCGGCTGTCGGCACGGTGGGCGTCGAGGACCATCTGGATCCCGGTCGCCGGGTCGAGCTTGACGATCAGCTGGCTCGGTTGCGGGCGGCGGCTGGTGGTCGGGATGAAGCCGAGCCGCGGCGGATGCTTGAACACGAGCCGCACCTCGGTCGCCCGGTCGCTCAGCTTCTTGCCGGCGCGGATGAAGAACGGCACGCCCGACCAGCGCCAGTTGTCGACCTCGAGCCGCAGCGCCGCATACGTCTCGGTCTGCGAGTCGGGGGCGACGCCGGCGATCTGCCGGTAGCCGTCGTACTGGCCGCGCACGTAGCGCTGCGGATCGGCGTTTTTCATTGCCCGCAGGACCGCGTACTTGGCGTCCTTCAGCGTGTTCGGATCATCGCCCGCGGGCGGCTCCATCGCCGCCTCGGCGAGCACTTGCAGCAGGTGGTTGGCGACCACGTCGCGTAGCGCGCCGACGGGGTCGTAGAAGTGGCCGCGATCCTCAACCCCAACCTCCTCGCTCATCGTGATCTGGACCGATCCGACGAAGTTGCGATTCCAGACCGGCTCCAGCAGGGTGTTCGCGAACCGGAGGTAGAGGATCTCCTGCAGGCCCATCTTGCCGAGGAAGTGGTCGATCCGGTAGATCTGGTCCTCGTCGAGGTGCTCGTGGAGGTCGCCGGTGAGCGCCCGCGCCGAGGCGAGGTCGTGACCGAACGGCTTCTCGACGACGACCCGCTGCTCCCCCCGCTGGATCAAGCCGGCGTCGGACAGCCCGGCGATCACGCGTGCGAACAGCGACGGCGGGATCTCCAGATAGAAGGTCGGGTTGTCGTGGCCGTGCAGCTGCTCGGCCAGGCGCGTATAGGTAGCGCTGTCGCCGAAGTCGCCGCTGAGGTAGTGAAGCCGGGCGGCGAACCGCTTGAACACGGCCTCGTCCAGCTCCTCGCCCGCCTGCTTGATCGACTCGCGGGCCCGCTCGATCAGCTGCTCGACGCTCCAGTCGTCGGCGGCGACGCCGTAAACCGGCAGCTCGAGCAGGTGGCGCCGCTCGAGCCGGTACAGCGACCGGAACGTCATCTTCCGCGCCAGGTCGCCCGTGATCCCGAAGATCACGAGCGCGTTGGCTTCGTCGGTCGCACTCACAGATCGGAACCCTACCCGGCGGCGCGGCTCGCGAGCCCCCGCTCGCGCAGTTCCCTGACGAGCGCCACGTCCGCCGCGGTCACGCGGCCGTCTTCACGCCCCGTCTCGAGTACGACCGGCAGCGACTCGAATCGCGGCTCGGAGACGAACACCGCCAGCCCGTCCTCGCCGAGCTCGCCCTTGCCCGGGACGGCGTGCCGGTCGCGGTTGGAGCCGAGCGGGGTGACCGAGTCGTTCAGGTGCAGCGAATGCAGCCGGTCGAGGCCGACGATCCGGTCGCACTCCGCGAGCGTCTTGTCGAGCTCGTCCACCGTGCGGATGTCGTACCCGGACGCGAACAGATGGCACGAGTCGAGGCACAGCCCGAGCCGCGGGTGCGCTCCCGCCGCCTCGATCAGCGCCGCGAGCTCCTCGAACGAGCGACCGAGCGTGCCGCCGGCGCCTGCCGTGTCCTCGAGGTGCAGCCCGCAGCGGTCGCTGCCGGCGAGCGCCGCCGCGATCACCTCGCCCGCCCGCTCGATCGCCGCCCCGGTGTGGCCGCCCTTCGCCGAGCCCGGATGGAGCACGACGCCGGCGGCGCCGATCGCGTCGCCGATTCGCAGCGAGTGCACGAGCGAGGTCAGCGACTTCTCGCGGATCTCCGGATCCTCGGAGGCGCAGTTCAGCAGGTACACGGCGTGGATCAGGACCGCCTTCACGGGGCTGGCGGCGAGCGCCTCGCGGAACGCCTCGAAGTCCTCCTCACCGTAGGCGGTCGGCCGCCACATCCGGGGTGATTGGTTGAAGATCTGAATGCTCTCGGCGCCGAGCTCGGCGCCGCGCCCGACCGCCTTGTACAGGCCACCTGACGGCGACACGTGGGCCCCGATTAGCATGGGACGTGATCGTTCATGCGGGTTCGCTTCGCTCCATCTCCGACCGGCGCGCTGCACATCGGTGGCGCGCGCACGGCGCTGTACAACTGGCTGCTCGCGCGCGGACCCCAGCGGGACGACGTCCCCAACGCGCTCGTGCTGCGAATCGAAGATACCGACCGCGAACGCTCGACCCCCGAGAACGTCGCGCAGATCCTCGACGCGCTCGCCTGGCTCGGACTCGAGTGGGACGAGGGACCGATCTTCCAGAGCGAGCGCGCCGAGCGCCACCGTCACGCACTCGAGCAGCTGCTCGCCTCCGGGCACGCCTACCACTCCAACGCGACCAAGGCGGACGTCGACGCCTACAAGGCCCAGCACGGCGCCGAGCGCGGCTTCCGCGGCGCGCCCGAGGAGTCCGGGGCGGTCAGGCTGCGCGTGCCGGATGACGGCGCGACGGCGTTCGATGACGTGATCCGCGGCGAGATCATCCACCCGCACGCGAACATGGACGACCCGGTGATCGCGCGGGCCGACGGCAGCGTCCTCTACAACTTCGCGGTCGCGATCGACGACCTCGACGCCGGCATCACCCACGTCGTTCGGGGCGAGGACCACATCTCCAACACGCCCAAGCAGTTGCTGGTGTTCGAGGCGCTCGGTCAGGCGCCCCCGCGCTACGCCCACCTGCCGCTGCTGCACGGACCGGATGGCAAGAAGCTCTCCAAGCGGCACGGGGCCGCGTCCGTCCAGGAGCTGCGCGACGCCGGCTATCTGCCAGAGGCGGTCGACAACTACATCGCGCTGCTCGGCGCCGGCTTCGCCGCCGACGCGGAGTTCTTCACGCTCCCCGAGCTCGCCGAGCGCTTCCGGCTCGAGCGCGTCTCACGGAATCCCGCGATCTTCGACGAGCGCAAGCTGCGCCACCTCGATGGTCAGCACCTACGCGCGCTGAGCGTCGATGAGCTGACCCGGCGGCTGGAGGAGTTCACGGGGCGAAGCGGCCTGCGCGGCGCGGTCGAGATCTCGCGCGAGAAGATCCAGACGCTCGCCGACTTTTGGCCGCTCGCCGGCTTCCTGTTCGACGGCCCGGTCGACGATCAAGCGGCGTTCGCGAAGGTGATCGCGTCGAACGGCGGGCGCGAGAACCTGGCAGCCGCCCGGGACGCGCTGGCCGGCGCGCCCGACCCGTTCACGGTCGAGTCGGTTGAGGCGGCGCTCGGCGGGGTGCTCGAGGCGCGAGCGCTGAAGCCGGCCCAGCTCTACCAGCCGATCCGAGTCGCGGTCGCCGGCAGGACGGTCTCGCCGGGCATCTTCGAGACCATCTCCCTGCTCGGCCGCGACCGCACGCTGGAGCTGATCGATCGGGCGCTCACCAGGTAGCGCGCCGCCGTTTCGTTCGCCAATTTGACCCCGGCAGCCGATACTGTCGCTAAACCGCAGAGGCGCGCGTGCCGATCAGTGGGTGGGTGGGGCGACTTCTTCCAGATGCTTCGAACCGACGAGTGAGCAAGTCAAAAGTGGCGCTTCCTGCCTCCTCCCGCACCATGCCGACCGATCCCTATGCCTCGCGTGAGAGGCATCACAACGAGGGCCATGGCCGGCGTCTGACGGCTGCGTTCGAAGCGCTCGAGGCGTTCCCGGTGATGGCCGAGAGCCGCAACCGGGTGCTGCGCCTGTTCGAGAGCGGTGACCCGTCGGCGTCGGACATCGTGACCGCCGTCGAGGGCGACGTCGCGCTCGCGATCGCGGTGATGCGCCTGGCCAACCAGGTCGAAGGTCCGACCCAGGGCCGGATCGACAGCGCCGTCGCCGGCGTCGACGTGCTCTCGCCGTCGACGATCCTGTCGATCGCGAGCCGCGCCCGCACATATGACTTCTTCGAGCGCACCGCCGTCTGGCAGGGGATTCCGGAGCGCTTCCGGCTGCACGGCGTCGCGACGCAGCGCGCCGCGGACCGGGTCGCGCACGAGATCGGCTTTGAGTACCGCGACCGCCTGATGGTCACCTCGCTTCTGCACGACATCGGCAAGCTCGTGCTCGTCCACGCCTACCCCGGGTATCCGCGTCAGGTCCACGGCGACGCGCGCACCCCCGAGGAGCGGATCCAGCGCGAGCGCCGCGAGCTCGGCGTCGACCACGCCCTCGTCGGTGGCGTCCTCGCCCGCCGTTGGGGCCTGCCGAAGGCGGTCGCCCACGTGATCGAGAGCCACCACGCGACCGACAGCGGGGGCGAGCCGGCGATCATCAGGCTCGCCGACATGCTCGCCCACTACGTGCTCGGCGGCGCGATCACTCCCGCCGAGATGCTGAGCGTCGCGCGGATGATCAACCTGCAGCCGGCGCAGCTGCGGACCGTCATGTACGACCTGCCGCTGCCGTCGACCAGCACCCGCCCCCGGCAGGTCGACCCCTGCCCGATGTCGAGCCGCGAGGTCGACGTGCTGCGCAGGCTGGCGAAGGGCATGGTCTACAAGCAGATCGCCTCCGAGCTCGGGCTCTCGACGAGCACGATCCGCACCCACCTGCACAACATCTACGGCAAGCTCGGCGCGATGGACCGCGCCCAGGCCGTCCTGATCGCCACCGAGCGCGGCTGGATCTAGCGTCGACTACGATCGCGCGAGTGCTCTCGATCACCAGCAAGTCGCCGTACGCCGTGCGCGCGCTGGTCGAGCTGCATCACTTCGGCGAGTCGACTCCCACTCCGATCGCCGAGCTCGCCCGCCGCGGCGAGATCCCCGCGCAGTTCCTGGAGCAGCTGTTCGCGACGCTGCGGCGCGCCGGCGTGCTCCGTTCGCAGCGAGGGGTCAAGGGCGGCTACAGCTTGGCGCGGCCGGCGTCGCAGATCACCGTACTCGAGGTCGTCGAGCTGCTCGACGGCCCTCTCGGGCAGGACGCAGCCGGGGTCTTCGCCGAGGCCGCCGAGGCGGCCCGCGTCGTGCTGCGCGAGGCGACGATCGCCGACCTGGCCGAGGCCGACGCGCGCGCCGCCGGCGCGGCGATGTACCACATCTGAGCGGCCGCGCGCGATGGCGCGGGAGTGCGTACATTCCCGAGTGAGAATGCCGACTATCCCGACCAACATCGCCGCGTATGTCGGGCGCACGCCGGTCGTGCAGATGACCCGGCTCGAGCCCGACTGCGAGTGCCAACTGTTCGGCAAGCTCGAGTCGTTCAACCCCGGCGGGAGCGTCAAGGATCGGATCGGCGTGGCGATGATCGAGGCGGCCGAGCGCGAGGGAAGGATCGAGCCGGGCCGCACGACGATCGTCGAGGCGACCAGCGGCAACACCGGCATCGCGCTCGCGTTCGTGTGCGCCGCCAAGGGTTACGACCTGGTCCTGACGCTGCCAGAGGGGATGAGCCGCGAGCGCGAGCGGCTGCTGTCGCTGTACGGGGCACGGTTCGAGATCACCGAGTCG
>Ga0302235_10003477_pt1 | contig 11078 bp, 11 predicted proteins | sample II_Palsa_N3_3_FD_193577 | JGI IMG/M metagenome (GOLD analysis project Ga0302235, IMG submission 193577) | Peat permafrost microbial communities from Stordalen Mire near Abisko, Sweden - II_Palsa_N3_3 | ecosystem: Environmental > Terrestrial > Soil > Palsa > Peat permafrost | place: Sweden... | reverse complement strand
AGACCCAGGCAGGGCCGCCGAAGCCCTCCACCACGCCATCCAGGACCTTCGCCAGCGCGACCCCACCAACCCGCTGCTCTGGGCGCCGTACATTCACCTCGGCACCTGACACCCGACCGTCAGTCCACGCCGTCGAATGACCTATGCGCTGAATCCGGCCACGCAGCCGAGCAAGAACGCCAGTCAGGCTGAGCCCCGGCGGGTCGGTAGCCTCTGAGCGTGACTGAAGTGGCCGTGACCCTTACCTCGGATGAGGCCCTGGTCTTGTTCGAGTTGCTCCATCGTTGGGAAGACTCGGGCGAGATCGACACGGTGTTGATGCCGGGAGAGCAGACAGCGCTCTGGGCACTTTCCGGCCGCCTTGAGAGCATCCTTGTCGAACCGTTTGAGGGCAACTACCGCGAGTTGGTGGACTACGCGAGGCAGCGTCTCGCCGAGCGTGGCGGCGCCTAGAGTTCGCTCTCATCGGCAGATCCGGACGTCATGCCGGGCACGACGTCCGCGCAGAACCCCGGTTCGGCGTGGGGTCGAGCCGGTCACCCTGGCGACCCGGCGGCCAAGCAGATCTCCGGTTACTTGCGCGCTGCTGTGGCGCCTTCGGCCTGGTCGGCAGCCGTGTTGTGTGCTTTTACGGGTTGCTGAGCGCAGCGGCACCAGCCGGCCCGTCCACCCTGCCTCGCCGTGCGCCCGGACCGGGGCATAGGTGGTGGCCTTCGCCAGGCGGTCGGCGCGCTTGCGGGCGGCCGCGTCTCGGTCTGGATGTGCTTCCGGGGCGGGGTGGGCGATGATGGTGGACATGATCTTCTCCAGGTCAGTCTGGGAGGGTCTAGGGCCGTCGACGGTGTTGCATCACCTCGGCGGCCCGCCTGGTTTTCAGGCTGTGTAACGAATTATATCAGTACATGTGTTCGATGAAAAGTTGCAGCTGGGACAGATGTTCCGGCTGATGACGGGACTGGTGACGGTGGACGCGGAGGGCACGGTCCGTTCGAGATGATGGATTTGCGGATTTGCACTTGGCTTCCTCAGATCCGATGGATGCGCAGGCCCGGCAGGACCTGCGTGTGCTCGATGCGCACCATTTCTCGCACTACGAAGTCATAGGCGCCAGCACCCTCAGGCCGCCGGGTGTCCGCCCGCGATGCGGAGGGCGGCGGCCGCATTGAAGTCGCCCAGTTGCTGCGGGGTGAGGCGGTAGCCGGGACGGTACCAGCGGGCCACGTCGAGGCACAGGGACAAGACCGCTATGGTCGCGGCGCCAGCGTCTGGCATGTCGAAGTCGCCGGATTTCACGCCGTCCATGATGACCTGGCGAACGATCTGGCTGACTTCACGCTGCTTGGCCCCGATGTCGGCTAGGTGATCAGCGGTGAGCGCGCCGGTCTGGTACAGGACGACATGGGCGACCTGGCTGTTGTAGGTGTGCCAGATGGTGAGGACTCGGACTAGGTTCGTCAGGCGCTCGGCCGGCGATCCAGCTCCCTTCGCCTCGGTCGCGGCGACCTCGATGGTGAAGTCGAGGGCCGACGTCGCGATCTGGTACAGGACCTCTTCCTTGGAGCGGAAGTAGAAGTACAACGCGGCCGAGCTCAGCCCCGCCTGGGCCGCGATGTCCCTGGTGGTGGTGGCGTGGAAACCGCGCTCGGCGAACGCCGTGGCAGCGGCCAGCAGGATGCGCCGGGGACCGGCCGGAAAGTGGTACTCCCCGAAGAGCCGCTCGAGGGCCGCGGCCGTGCCGGCGGCCGTGTCGGCAGCGGCCGAGGCGGCCTCGGCTCCCGCTGCGGCGTCAGGATCCGGCTCCGCCTGCGGTGCTGCCTCGTTGATCACGGCTTGGATTCCTTTCCCCTGCGAACAGTATCGGATTCGCGCGAAATCGGGTCTGGCCGACAGGACGATCCCGACGTATGGTCCTGACCAAGCGCTTGGTAAGTAGCCGAGCGCTCGTCAGTCGAAAGGTGGTTTCCATGACGAAGTGGATCCCGACGAAGCTGTCCGCCACCCGATCGCACGTCCGGCCGCCTGGCCGCCGAGTCGCCCTGGGCGCCGCCGCGGCGGCCGCAGCGTGCCTGTCCCTGGCCGCATTCACCGTTCCTGCGGCCCGGGCCGCGGCCCCGCCCGCCAGCGGTTGCGCCGCGGTGAACCTCATCGTGGCGCGCGCCTCGACCGAGGCTCCCGGGGAGGGCACCACCCAGAGCCTGGCGACCCAGATCGTCAACAGCAGCGCGCAAACGGTCAGCCAGGAAGCGGTGGTCTACCCGGCGACGCTGACGAACTACACCAGCAGCGAGAGCCAGGGCGTGACCAACGCCGAGCAGGAGCTCACGACGGCCGTGAACAACTGCCCGAACCAGAAGGAGGTCCTGCTCGGGTACTCCCAGGGCGCGGAGGTCTCCATGGACGTCATCGCCGGGAACTCCGAGGCCGGCGGCACCGTGGCGCCGGTCAGCACGGCGATCAGCAGCCACGTCGTCGCCATCGCCAACTTCGGTGACCCGGGCCACGTCGTGGGCCAGTCCTGGGACCTCGGCACCGCCACGATCAACGGGCTGTTCCCCCGCAGCAGCGCCCAGCTCAAGCTGCTGACCGCGTTCGGCGGTAGCGGCAAGATCGCGGCCTGGTGCGACGCCAACGACCCGTACTGCGCGAGCGGCATCAACCTCGAAGTCCACCTGACGTACCTCGACCGCTACCAGAACGCCGCGGCCAGCTTCGTCCTCGGCAAGATCGGCGGCTAAGCCGGGTTCCGAGAGCGCGGCCGGGCAGCGCCGTACGCTGCCCGGCCGCGCCTATCCTGTACTACGCGCCTGTCTTACAGTGGTCGTATGACAGCCACGACGATCAGCTTCCGCGCTGACGAGCAGACGATGGCCGAGCTCCGCCAGCTGGCCGGCGACGGGAACCTGTCCGACGCGATCCGCGACCTCATCCACGCGCAGTACGCCTCCCGTCTCTACGCCCAGGCAGCGCGCGACGCCGAACGGCTGCGCAACGACCCAGCCGACCTAGCTGAGATCAGGGCCCTGAACGAGGAACTGGACGAGATCAGTGCGTGGTGATCTGTACCGGCTGCGCCCGGCCAAGGACGCGGCAGGCCACGAGCAGCGCGGCCCGCGGTACGCAGTCGCCGTCCAGAGCGACGCGATCCTGCTCTCCACCCTCATCGTCGCCCCGACGTCCACCAGCGCACAACCCGCGATCTTCCGCCCCGAGATCGAGATGGACGGCATCCGCACCCTCGTGCTGGTCGACCAGATGCGAGCCGTCGACTCCACCCGCCTCGGAGACTTCGCGGGCCGCCTGGACGCAGCGGAGACCGGTGAAGTCGACCGAGCCGTCAAGCTGATCCTCGGCACTCTCTAACGCAGGGATCTCCGACGGCGAGCCGAGCGAGCCCAGCAGCCCGGCCCGGGCCTGCGCGAGGGCGGTCTGAAGGGCGCCGCGGAGCACCGGCTCGTCCGCGGCGGTGGTCGGCTCGACCGCCGGGTGGGCCAGGCAGATCCGCGCTACCTCGGCCGCGACCCGGGTGGCGAGCTCGCTGCCGCCGGCCTTGCCGACCGGGCCGCCGAGCACGACCAGCCCGGGATCGAGCACGACGCAGATCGCCGCCACGCCGATCGAGACCCGCTGCGCGAGGTCATCGAGGAACGCGGCGCCCGCCGACCCCTGGACCCCGCTCGCCGCGTCGGCCGTCGCCGCGGCGACCGCATCGGCCGGCGAGGCGCCGCTGAACCCGTGCTGCGCGGCCAGCGCCTGCACCGCCAGGCCGCCGGCCAGCGCCTGCAGGCCGGCCTTGCCCGGATGCTCGTTGCCGACCGGGAGCGGGGCGCCGTGCACCGGCATCCAGCCGATCTCGCCCGCGGCGCCGCCGACGCCACGGCGCACCTTGCCGCCGATGACCGAGGCGAGGCCGAGGCCGGTGCCGAGCCAGACGAACGCGAAGTCGTCAAGCCCGGCCGCCGCCCCGCCCGCCCGCTCGGCCATCGCGGCCAGGTTTACGTCGTTCTCGATTAGCACCGGCGTGTGCAGCACCTCCCTGAGCCCGTCAAGCACGCCCTCCTGCCAGGTCGGCAGGTTGACCGCCAGCCGGGGGGCGCCGGTCCGCGGGTCGAGCACACCGGGACTGCCGATCACCACCGAGGACAGGGTCTCCGAGCTGATCCCGGCGTTCGCGCACGCCTGGCCGATCGCCTCGCGGACGAGGCCGACCGGGTCGTCGGCCCCGTGCGGGTCCATGCTCACCTCGGCTACCTGATTTCCGGCAACATCCGCGACAGCCACGCTGACCAGGTCAAAGTCCACATATAGTCCAGCAACGTAAGCGCTCGAAGGGATGACCGAGTACAGCGCGGCGTTCGGCCCTCGGCCGCCCGCCTGCTCTCCCGCGATCATCACCAGGGCGCGCTCCTCCAACCTCGCGAGCATCTGGGAGACGGTGACCTTGGAGACTCCAGTGCGCTCGGACAGCTGCGCCCGGGTGAGCGGCCCCTCCGCCAGCAGTAGTTCCAGCGCGGCCCGGTCGTTCAGTTCGCGCAGCAGGCTCGGCGTGCCCGGTTTCTGGCGCAACGGCATGATCTTCCCCCCGTGGGTCCCACAAGTTACGGCCGGCCACGAGCCGGACGACGTTTGTTAAGTTCTGGCAACGGATCTATCTTATAGGAAAGTTTCCAGTTAGTTTTTGTGCCAAGGGTCACCTGACCAGTTTGACCGAAAGTTCACCCTCGCAGAAGGAGTGCCAGCAGTGGGACTTCGAAAGAGATCGGCCGCGCTCGGCGCGGCCGCGGGCGTCACCGCGGCGGCGCTGGCCATCGCCGGCTGCAGCTCCAGCAGTTCCAGCGGCAGCGCGTCTAATAGCAGCACCTCGAGTAGCAGCACGTCGTCGGCCCCGGCGACGCTCACCGTCTGGCGCATGGGCGGCTCCGTCCCGGCCCAGACCACCTGGATGAACAGCATCGTCGCGGAGTTCCACAAGGACTTCCCGCAGTACGCCAAGACCCAGGTCAAGGTGGACTGGATCCCGTGGTCCGACCGCACCACGGACTGGAACACCGCGCTGTCCAGCGGCAAGAACATCCCCGACATCACCGAGCTCGGTAACACCGACACGCCCACCGAGGCCGCGAGCGGCATCCTCGCCCCGCTCAACAGCGACCTGACCAGCTGGTCCGGCACCAAGGGACTCGTCCCCGGCATGCTCGCCAACGACACCCAGGACGGCACGACCTACGCCGTGCCGTGGTTCGGCGGCGTGCGCGCCGTGTGGTACCGCACCGACCAGTTCAAGAAGGCCGGCATCACCAGCACGCCCACGACCTGGGCGGAACTGGAAGCCGACGCGGTGAAGCTGCAGAAGACCTACCCGGGAACCACCGGCATCGACGCGATCACCAACGACACCAACGCGTTCGCCAGCTTCATCTGGGGCGCCGGCGGCCAGATCGCCACCCAGTCCGGCAGCACGTGGACCGCCGACCTGACCTCGGCGGCGGACGAGGCGGCGATCAAGTACTACGTCGGCCTGTACACCACCGCTAAGGTCTCCCAGTCCAAGTACATCGGGGAGACCGAGCTCGGCACGGCCGGCGCGACCGCCGGCGGCCCGAACGAGGACTTCGGCCTCGGCAAGCTCGACCTGTACATCGACGGGCCGTGGGCGAAGGCGTCGCTGCCGGCGAACTCGGTCGACACCAGCGACATCTCGTCCTTCCCGATTCCGAGCGAGAACGGGCCGAACCCGGCTCCGGTCTTCTCCGGCGGCTCCGACCTCGCGGTCTTCAAGACCAGCCCGAACCAGACGGCCGCGTGGGACCTGATCTCGGTCATGGACAACCCGACCAACTCCACCAGCTTCGCCGCGCTGTCCGGCTTCTTCTCGCCTTACTCGGCCGAGATCACCTCCAGCGAGACCACCGGCGGCCCGTTCATGGCCGGCTTCGCCAAGGCCGCCCTCAACGGCCAGACCGCCCCGCTCAACGCCAAGAACTGGCCCACCGCCGACAACGGCAAGCTCAACATCATCCCGACGATGCTCAAGTCGCTGATGCAGGGCGCGCCGTTCGCCTCCACGGTGTCCGCCGCCAACTCTCAGCTGCAGAACGTCCTCAACACCGGCAGCTCCAGCTAGCCGTACCTTCCTATGGTGACCTCTTCGCACAGCCGGCCGGGGACCCCCTCCCCGGCCGGCTCTACCCCCCCGGGGCGCGAGGCCGACGGCTCGCGCAAGACTTCAGACCGCTCGGCACCGTCCGCTCCCTCCCGGTCGTTCCGGCAGCGCGCCGCGATCTCGATCAGGAAGCGGGGACTGGCCCCCTACCTCCTGCTGCTGCCCGCGACGGCGGTCATCGGCCTGCTGATCATCTGGCCCGCCGTGCAGATCGGGCTGTTCTCGTTCCAGAACTACGGGCTGATGCAGATCAGCGGCGTGGAGCCCGCCCAGTGGGTCGGGTTCTCGAACTACAGCCAGATCCTGCACGACCCCGAGTTCTGGTCGTCGCTCAAGATCAGCCTGTACTTCGCGGTGGTCGTGGTGCCGGCCACGATGATCGCGGGGACGCTGGTCGGGCTGCTGCTGGAACGGCTCGGCCCGAGGATGCGCACGTTCGTGTCCGTCTCCGCGATCCTCGCCTGGGCGACGCCGGCGGTGTCCGCCAGCGTGATCTTCGCCTGGCTGGTCGACCCCGACGGGGGCGTGGTGGACTGGGCGCTGACCAAGGTCCCGTCGTGGCTGGGCGGCGGGGCGTCCTGGTCGGGCTTCAGCTGGACCAACGCCCCGCTGCCGGCCTACACGGTGCTGACCGTGATGCTGGTCTGGACCGGCTTCCCGTTCGTCGCCATCACCGTGCTGGCCGGCCTCCGCACGGTGCCGTCCGAGCTGCACGACGCGGCGCGGGTGGACGGCGCGGGACCGTGGCGCGACTTCTGGAAGGTGACGTTCCCGCTGCTGCGGCCGGTGTTCCTGGTGCTGGCGCTGCTGTCGACGATCTGGGACTTCGGCATGTTCACCCAGGCGTACATCATCACCGGGCAACTCGGGAACCGGGACGAGTACAACCTCGGGCTCTACGAGTACTCGCAGGCGTTCACCCAGCCACCGCACTATGGCCTCGCCTCGGCGGCTGCCTTCGTCCTCACGATCATCCTGCTCATCGTCACGGTCGGGTACGTGCGCGCCGCGATCAAGCAAGGGGCATTCGCATGACGTCCGTCCCCGTTCCCGGTCGCCCCGTGTCCGGTCACGCCGCGGCCGGCCGTTCCGGTCACGGTGCCCGGCGGTTCAACCGCACGTCACGCCGGGCCGTGCTGAACCTGCTGGGGCTGCTGGTGGCCCTGTTCTCGCTGTTTCCCGTGCTGTGGATGATCTCGACTGCGTTCAAGCCCGCCAGCGAGATCTACTCGCTGACCCCGCAACCGGTACCGCTGCACCCGACGCTGGCCAACTTCCAGGCGGTCTTCAGCGGATCGGTGATCGGCCTGCCGTACTGGAACTTCCTCAGGAACAGCCTGTTCATCACCCTCGTCGCGGTCGCGCTGTCGTCGCTGATCGGGCTGCTCGCCGCGATCGCGCTCGGCCGGTTCAAGTTCAGGTTCCGCACCACCTACCTGGTCGTGCTGCTGATCGTGCAGCTGCTGCCGCAGCAGGCGCTGGTGGTCTCGCTGTTCATCGACTTCCGCCGGGTCGACCTGCTCGACAGCCTGGTCGGCCTGATCGTGGTCTACACCGCGTTCGCGCTGCCGGTCACGATCTGGATGCTGCGTAACTTCGCGGCCACCGTGCCGAAGGAACTCGAGGAGGCGGCGGCGATCGACGGGGCCGGGGCCTGGACCCGCTTCTGGCACATCCTGCTGCCGCTCATCTCCCCCGGGCTGGTCTCCACCAGCGTGTTCGCGTTCATCTTCGCTTACAACGAGTTCGTGTTCGCGCTGACCTTCCTCGGCACCGACACCGCTAAGTTCACCCTGCCGTTGTACGTCCAGTACTTCTACGGCCAGAATTCCACCAACTGGGGCGCGATCATGGCTTCCTCTACCCTCTTCACCATCCCTGTCCTCGCGTTCTTCCTGGTCACCCAGCGTCGGCTGGCAAGCGGCCTGCTCGCGGGCGCGGTGAAGGGATGACGTCGCTCGAACCAGGCATCGACCCAGGGCTCGCCGCCCTCGCCGATGCGATCCTCATCCCCCCTTTTCCCGGTACCACCCCGCCGCCCTGGATCCTCCGGGCGCTCGAGCGGGGGCTGGCCGGCGTCACGCTCTTCGGCCCCAACGTCGTCGGCGACACGGCCGCCCTCAGCGCCGCCCTCCGCTCGGCGGCGGCGGTCGAGCCGGTCATCGCCATCGACGAGGAAGGCGGTGACGTGACCCGGGTGGCCTACGAAGAAGGCAGCCCGTACCCGGGGAACGCCGCCCTCGGCGCGGCCGACGACGTGGCGCTGACCCGGGAGGTGTACGCCGCGATCGGCGGCGACCTCGCGCGGCTGGGCATCAACCTCAACTTGGCGCCGTGCGCCGACGTGCTGGTGCCGGGCGGCAGCGCGGTGGTCGGCACCCGGTCCTTCGGATCGGACCCCGACCTGGTGGCCCGCCATGTGACGGCGGCCGTGGCGGGCCTTCAGGGCGCCCGCGTGGCCGCCTGCGCCAAGCATTTCCCCGGCCACGGCAGCACCGCCAGCGACTCCCACCTGGCGCTCGCGACCGTCGCCGGCACGATGGCCGACCTGCGCGCCCGCGATCTGCCGCCGTTCACGGCGGCCATCGCCGGCGGGACGGTGGCCGTCATGCCCGGGCACCTGCGGGTGCCGGAGCTCACCGGCGAACTCCCGGCGACGCTGTCGTCGGCCGCCGTCAGCGGCCTGCTCCGCGGCGAGCTCGGCTTCGACGGCGCGGTCATCTGCGACGCGCTGGAGATGAAGGCCGCGAGCGGCCTGTTCGGGATTCCCGAGGCGGCCGTGCTCGCCGTCCGGGCCGGGGTCGACCTGCTGTGCCTGGGCCGGGACACCGACGAGGCGATGTACCACGCCGTCCGGTCGGCGCTGACCGACGCGGTCGCGTCCGGCCGGCTGACCGGCGACCGGCTGGCGGAAGCCGCCGACCGGGTCGCGGCGCTCCGGGCCTGGCTCGCCACCGCCCGCGAGCTCGACGGGTCGGGCGCGCGCGATGCCGCCGCCGGCGCCGAGATCGGCCTGGTCGCCGCGCGGCGCGCGCTCAGGCGCTCCGGCCCGATCCCCGGCTCGCTGGTCGATCCGCTCGTCATCGAGGTCGAGCCGGAGGAGAACATCGCGGCCGGCCGGTTCACCTGGGGCTTCGCCCGCTGGGCGCAGGCACGGCGGGTTGACCCGGCGGCCGGCGACGGCGCGGCGGCGGGCTCGATCATCGTCGCGGCCGAGGGCAGGTCCCTGGTCCTGGCCGTGCGGCACGGTTCCGGGGCCCTTCCGCTGGTGAACGAGCTGCTCGCGGCGCGCCCCGACGCGATCGTGGTGGACATGGGGGCGCCGGCCTGGACGCCGCCGCCGGGTACCGCCTACCTGGCCACCTACGGCGCATCGCGCGCCTGCGCCCAGGCCGCGGCGGAAGCGCTCGGCCTCGCCTGAGCGAGCGGGACCGGGTCGGCGAGGCTATGGGAGCGGCCACCCGAGCCGGTCGCGCAGGGCCGACAGGCAGTCCGCTAGCAGCGGCCCGAGCTGGCCGAACTCGGGCCGCCGGTCGGGGACATCGGGGTCCCCGCAGGCCCACGGGCACCCGTGCGCGCACACCTGGTCGACCGCGTTGGCCAGCCGCCCGACCGGGCAGAGCAGCTGCGCCACCGCCGACGGGTTCAGCCGCGGGGTAATCGCGTGAATCTGCGCAAGCAGCCCGGGAATCAACTTGAGCCGGTAGCCCAGCTCCGCGGCCGGCGTCGCGCAGTCCGCGTTCCTGAGCCGGCTCAGCGCCAGGTCAACCAGGTCGGCGAGGTCAACCGCGACGCCGACCAGACGGTTATAGGGGTTCTTGCAGCAAGTCCCCACCTCGAGCGCGAAGCCAACGTTGAGGCAGCCCGAGTGCAGCCACTCCGGCTGCGGCCAGTCAACTTCCTCGCCGTCCTCCTCGCCGAGGAAATACTCGCCGTCGAACCCGTCGTCGAACTGGTCCAAGCCGGACATGATGCGGTCCGTCGTCATCGCTGTCTCCCGAAATTTTAGCTGGATCGAATCTACGTTCCAACCATACGATCGGGGTCTGACAAAACCAGATATCTAGTGCGCCGGGTAGCGGCCGCGGAAGCGGATCAGCGGGTCCCCGCTCTCGGCCACGTACGCCACCGATGTGACCGCCGAGATGACCAGCAGATGGTCGCCGGCCGGCACCCGCCGCGCGACCGAGCACTCGAGCGCGGCCAGCCCGCCGAGCGGGATCAGCGCGCCCGACTCGGCCCCGCGGGTGTGCGGCGCGTCGTCGAGGATCCGCCGCGCGCTCGGCCGGCCGGCCGCGGCGAACTGCCCCGCCAGCGTCTTCTGGGACGAGGCGAGGAGCGTGACCGCGAACTGCGCGGCCGGCAGCGACGGGCGGCTCAGCACCTCGGCCGGGTACGAGCCCGCGATCAGCGACACCAGCACCATCGGCGGGTCGAGCGAGACGGGCGTGAACCCGCTGACGGTCGCGCCGATGTCGTCGTCGGAATCCGCGATCGTGACCAGGGTCACGCCCGCCGCCCAGGCCGAGAGCGCGGCGGAGAAGTCGTTGCCACCGGGAGTCATCAAGGGTCCGTTCGAGATCAGCTGATTGTCCAAACCCCGGGGAGGGCGAGCGGCCCGTACGGCGGCAGGCCCGCCGCCGCCGCGAATCGCCAGGCCGGGCCCCAGCCGTCGGCGAACAGCGCCGCCACCGCGTCCGCGGCCCCGCCCGCGCCGAGCCGGGCGGCCGCGGCCGGCCTGGCCTCGCTCGACTCGGCTGGCCTGAGCTGGTCAAGCGGGCCGAACCGGGGGTACGGCCGGACCGGCGCGTCGTCCGGCAGCCCGGCCCGCAGGCGGGCGATCGCGATCGCCTCGCGCATCCCGCCGGTCTGGTCGGCCAGGCCGTTGGCGACGGCGTCGGCGCCGGTCCAGACCCGG
>Ga0302235_10003472_pt1 | contig 11087 bp, 11 predicted proteins | sample II_Palsa_N3_3_FD_193577 | JGI IMG/M metagenome (GOLD analysis project Ga0302235, IMG submission 193577) | Peat permafrost microbial communities from Stordalen Mire near Abisko, Sweden - II_Palsa_N3_3 | ecosystem: Environmental > Terrestrial > Soil > Palsa > Peat permafrost | place: Sweden... | reverse complement strand
CCCGCCCGAGGTGGTCTCGGCCCAGCACTTCGACACCTGGTGGAAGCAGGCCCGCCGGGCCGACCCGAGCCTGCTCACATTCCAGCCGGGCGATCTGCTCAGCGAGGACGCCGCGCAGGTGAGCACGGACTCCTACCCCGACAGCTGGACCTCGCAGTCCGCGGCGCTCAAGACGCTGCCCTTGTCCTACGCCTTCGAGCCCGGCAGCGACACCGACGGCGTAACCGTGGACATCCCCTTGAGCAGGCTCAACCAGGTGAACGCGGCCGAGTTCTCCTGGCAGGTGCCCGGCCTGCGGACCGAGCTCGTCACCGAGATGATCCGGTCGCTGCCCAAGTCGCTGCGTCGGGACCTGGTGCCCGCGCCGGACCTGGCCCGCGAGGTGGTGGCCCGCCTCGGCCCACCGTCCGGCGACCTGCGCGACGCGGTGGCCGGCGAGCTGCGCTCGCTGCGCGGAGTGATCGTGCCGCGGGACGCGTGGGACCTGTCCAAGCTGCCGCCGCACCTGCGCATCACGGTCCGGGTGACCGACGGGGATCGCGTCCTGGCCGAGGGAAAGGACATCGCCGAGTTGCAGCGCGAGCTCCGGCCGCGGCTGCGCGCGGTGCTGTCCCGGGCGGCGGCCGGCCTTACCCGCTCGGGCCTGACCTCCTGGGACTTCGATGCGCTGCCCGAGGTGTTCCGCGAGGGCACCGTGGTGGCCTACCCCGCCCTGGCGGACGCGGGAGCCACGGTTGACGTGCGCCTGTTCGAAACGCAGACCGCGGCGCGTTCGGCCATGTGGGCTGGGACCCGGCGGCTGATCCTGCTCGGCGCGCCCTCGCCGGTCAAGTCCATCGCCGACCGCCTGTCCACCCCGGCCAAGCTCGCCCTCAGCCACAACCCGCACGGCAGCGTGGCGGCCATGTTCGCCGACTGCGTGAACTGCGCCGCCGACTACCTGATGGCGCAGGCGGGCGGGCCGGCCCGGGACCGGGAGGGCTTCGCGCGGTTGTCCGTCGCGGTCCGGTCTGGGCTGCACGAGGTGACCGCCGACGTGGTGACCCACGTGGAGTCGGCGCTCCGGCTGGCCCACGCCGTGCAGGCCCGCCTGGACGACAGCCGAGCCGACGCGATCCGGCTCGCCGTGGCCGACATGTGCGCCCAGCTGTCCGGGCTCATCTACCCGGGGTTCGTGACCGCCACCGGCTACCGCCGTCTTCCGCACCTGACCCGCTACCTGCGGGGGATCGAGTGGCGGCTGGACAAGCTGCCCGAGAACCCGGCCCGCGACGCGGCCAACATGGCGGTTGCGCAGCGGGTCGAGCAGGCCTACCGGCAGGCCGTCGCTGACCTGCCCCCGGCCCGCCGAAACGACCCGGACGTGACCGAGGTCCACTGGATGCTGGAGGAACTCCGGGTCAGCCTGTTCGCCCAGACCCTGGGCACTCGCGGGTCTGTATCAGAGAACCGAATCCTGGCTGCGCTGGAGCGCCTGCGCCCCTAGTACTCCAGCCTGGACACACAAAATCCCGGGAGACATAAAGTGTCGCCAGACCACGACGATCCGTCGACTGGCGGCCCGCCCGCGCCGACGGCCGCCGACTTCGACCAGGCCTTTGCGGCCGCAGCGGCATCCCCCGGCATTCGGCGGGTCTGGGAGCTGGCCCAGCCCGGACTGCCGCCGCAGATCGAGCCGACCTCCTTCCTCACCCTCGGCCTGCTCCGCCATGTGGCGCAGGCCCTGGACCTCTCACCAGGACAGACGCTTGCCGACCTGGGGTGCGGCCGTGGCGGTCCCGGGCTTTGGCTCGCCCGGGAAGCCGATGTGTCGCTGGTGGGAATGGACTTCTCACCGGTGGCAGTCGGCCAGGCCGCGCACCGGGCGTCGCTGTTCGGGCTGGCCGGACAGGCACGGTTCATCGTCGGCGATCTCGCCCAGACTGGGCTTCCAGAAGCAAGCGCCGACGCCGCCGTGTCCATCGACGCCTTCCATTTCGCGGCCGATCCAGCCGCAGCCGCCCGCGAGGTTCGCCGGGTGCTGCGACCTGGCCGCCGGCTGGCCTTGACCAACTGGCAGCCGAAGGTCCCAGACGATCCGCGGTTGCCGGACAGAAACCGGATCGACTGGCCGCAGCTCTTGAGCGCCGCGGGCTTCACCGACATCGAGATGGAAGCCCGGCCCGAGTGGCACGACGCGTTCACCCGCGTGTACCAGGTCGCCCTCAGCCTCGGCGATCCGGGCAATGACGCCTATCTCGCCGACCTGCAAGGCGAGGCCCGGCGCCGCCTAGCCGTGGCGGATCTACTCCTCCGCGTCGCCATCACCGCGACCACCCCGCCCGACCCGAATCGCAGGACACCACCGGCGTCACGGCAGGCAGAGGAACTCTCCGGTTATTGCGGTTGATTCGGGTCCTACGGTCGATCCGGGGTACGGGAATGCAGGCTCGATCCACCGCGCAGCCCGGATCAACCACGGGAATGTGACGGAAGCGGCGGATGTGCGTGGTGCGGCGCCGAGTCCGAGGCTGGTGGGACATCGGCCCCACAAAAGGAGAAAGCAGGATCGCTCGGGCAGAGCGGCCCAGTAACGGCCGCCGTCACGACCGGAAGGACCCGTGTCGGCCCGCGCCGGCCGCGAACCGGGCAGCGCCCGCGCCCGTCTCCTCCCGCAGCGCGGCCTGGCCGTGCGTAAATTCCGAGGCTAGGGCGCCGGGCTCGTCCAGGCCTTCCTGATCGAGTACCGAGGCCCGGTCGCTGCGCAGGCAGATCTGCGGGAACGAGGCAAGCTGGGCCGCGAGTTCCTGGGCCGCGACCAGAGCCTGCCCGGCCGGTACCAGGCGGTTGGCCAGCCCGATCGCCGCCGCTTCGGCGGCGTCGACGGGCCGTCCGGTCAAGATCATGTCCATTGCCCGGCTCGTCCCGATGAGCCGGGGCAGCCGCACGGTGCCGCCGTCGATCAGCGGGACGCCCCAGCGCCGGCAGAAGACGCCGAACACGGCGGTCTCGTCCGCGATCCGCAGATCACACCACAGGGCCAGTTCCAGGCCGCCGGCCACCGCGTACCCCGCCACCGCGGCGATGACCGGCTTCGACAGCCGTAGTCGGCTGACCCCCATCGGCGCGTTGCCGTCGGGTGCCAACCGGTTAGCGCGCTTGGTGCCTACGGCGGTCAGGTCGGCGCCAGAGCAGAACACCCCGCCCTCGCCGTGCAGCACGGCGACCGCGGCGGCGGGATCGGCGTCGAACGCCCGGAAGGCCTCGGCCAGCTGAGCGGCGGTGGGTCCGTCGACGGCGTTGCGGCGCGCCGGCCGATGCAGGAAGACGGTGAGGACGCGCCCCGACCGTTCGACCCGGACCGCCTGATCGGTCATCGCCGCACTCCTCGATCCTCGGCTGCCAGGGACGCTACCCGCCGGGCCGCCAGGTTGTCCAAACCGCCCCCGCGACCGGCCCGCGCGGGCTCGGGGCCGCGTCGCGTTCGCGTCGCGGCCGATCGCGACACGCCGCCCGGCGTGTCGCCACCCCTTGTGGACTACATCGAATGCTACGTTTCTTTTCAAGTACTACAAGTCAGGTAGATGCGGCCGGATGAACCGCAGGAAGGCAGGAATCGTGGCCGGAGATCCCCCCGTGCGGCGCCGTCTGGTCGGCGGTGCGCTGCGCCGGCACCGGGAAAATGTGGGCTACGCGCTCGAAGACGCGGCCCGGGTCCTCGAGTGCGACCGTTCCAAGATCAGCCGGATCGAGACCGGCCAGCGTGGCATCCGGCCCAAGGAGCTGCGTGAGCTGCTGACCGAATACGGCGTGCCCGCGACCGAGCAGCTCGCCCTGGTGTCGATCGCTAGCCGCGGCGGCCAGCACAGCTGGTGGCATCCCTACGCTGACACCATGTCCGACGCCTACCTGGACTACGTGATTATGGAGTCGGCTGCCTCCGAGATCATGACCTACGAGGCGCAGCTCATCCCCGACCTGCTGCAGACCGATGAGTACGCCCGTGCCATCGCCGCCGCCGAGCCGGGTTACGTGACCCACCAGCAGCAAGAGGACGCCGTGGCGGCTAAGGCGGTGCGCAGACAGGCCGTGCTGAACGAGAGCCGCCGGCTCAGCGTGATCCTCGGCGAGGGCGCGCTGCACCAGGTGGTCGGCGGCGCCGATGTCCTGGCCGGGCAGCTCAGCCACCTGGCCCGGTTGAGCGACGATGCGCCTGCCATCACACTCCAGGTGCTGCCGTTCTCGGCCGGCGCGCACGCCGGCGCGGGCAGCGGATCCCTGGCCATCCTGAGGTTTCCCGATGCGCCGAGCCTCGGCGTGGTGTACCTGGAGGCCCTGTCCGGCGGCGTCTACCTGGAGAGCCAGGCCGATGTGGCCCGCTACATCCGCGCCTTCGCGCTACTGCGCGCGGCGGCCCTCAGCCCTGCCGACAGCGCACGCCTACTTCAGGGCCTCGCGGCCTAGTCCCACGGGCTCCGGTGCGCTGTCGGACCGGTGGGCCGGGTGGCGCAGCTGCTGGGTGACCGCCGCGAGCTTTTCGATGATCTCCTGGATGTCCTGGAGGGGTTTCTGCGTCCTCAGCGACCGCGCCTGGTGGCTACCGCCGTCACCTCCAACGGCGTCCGGCACGGGGCCGTCGTCTGGACCTGATCGGCTGGCGTCCGGCACGCTATCGCCGAAGTTCATGCGCGGTGTCTCCTGGAGATGATCCGAGTTAGCGGTATAGCGGTCGGCGACTACTGGGGGTCGATGTATTCCGCCGACTGAGGCGCCTTAAGCGCAGGGCACTATGTTAAAGGTTTTTCGGCGGCATGTCACGCATCTCGCGGTGCGGCGTGGCGTGTTCATTTGCTTAGTCACGCGGCGGTTCCGCAGGGCGTCGGGCCGACCTTCCGCTGCCGCTCGCGTGCCAGGGTGGGCACGGCCTCTTAGCTGCGGCAATCGGTCGCTGCCCGGCCCGGCGACGCGATGACACACTTGCACTGTCAGTGATTGCAACTTTAGATTCATTAACGCTTTGTACACGCACTTGCATATGCCATTGGTGGGGTCAGTTGCCCGGTTCCCAGGATATAAGAAGCGTCAGTGATGCGGCGGGGCGTTCTGGCGAACGATCATCTCGAACTCGGCCGGCAGTATCGCCGGCACGGGCAGCGGGCTAACGTCCGCTCGTTCTGGTCGCAGGCCATCCAGGACCGCGGTTAGGTACCGCCGCCAGATCTCCGGGCTGACCGGCCTCGCGAGCTGCGCGTTACTGTGGCTGTAAGCGGAGAAGCCACCTCCAGATTGGTGAAGCTTATGTCTGATGTCAGCACCATCAGCGGGGCCGCGGACCGGCGACGCTGGCTCGTCCTGGGCGTCATCGGCATCGCGCAGCTCATGGTCATTCTCGACCTGACGGTGATGAACATCGCGCTGCCGTCCGCGCAGCGCGCCCTGCACTTCACCACGGTGGACCGGCAGTGGGTGGTCACCGCCTATTCACTGGCGTTCGGCAGCCTGCTGCTGCTGGGCGGCAGGCTGGCCGACCTGCTCGGCCGCAAGGTCACGTTCCTGATCGGCCTGGCCGGCTTCGCCGGTGTGTCGGCCATCGGCGGCGCCTCGGTCAACTTCACCATGCTCGTGACCGCCCGGGCTTGCCAGGGCGTGTTCGCCGCGATCCTGGTGCCGTCGGCGCTTTCGCTCCTGACCACGACGTTCACCGACCCGAAGGACCGCGGCAAGGCATTCGGCATCTACGGTGCGATCGCCGCGGGCGGCAGCGCGGTCGGCCTGCTGCTCGGCGGCGCCCTGACCGAGTACTTGTCCTGGCGCTGGACGCTTTATATCAACCTGGTCTTCGCCGGCGTGGCCTTCGTCGGGGGAGCGATGCTGCTGCCGTGGCAGCGCTCCCGGGTCAAGCCGAAGCTCGACATCCCGGGCGTGGTGATGGTGTCCGGCGCCTTGTTCTGCCTGGTCTACGGATTCTCGAACGCGGCCACGCATGACTGGAGCACGCCATCCACCTGGGGCTTCGTGGCCGCCGGCGTGGTGCTCCTGATCGTGTTCGCGTTCTGGCAGGGCCGCGCCCCGAACCCGCTGCTGCCGCCCCGCGTGGTGCTCGACCGCAACCGCGGTGGCGCCTACCTCTCGATGCTCATCGCCGCGTCCGGCATGTTCGGGACCTTCTTGTTCCTGACCTACTACCTGCAGCAGACCCTCGGCTACTCCCCGGTCGTCACCGGCTTCGCCTTCCTGCCCTTCGCCGGCGGCATCGCGCTCGCGGCCAACATATCTACCATCGTGCTCATGCCCCGGGTCGGGCCCAAGCCCCTGGTCGCGACGGGGATGCTGGTCGCGGCGGGCGCGGCGGTCTGGTTTGCCCAACTGGGACCCCATACCGGCTACGCCTCGGGCGTGCTCGGCCCGCTCATCCTGACCGGCGTCGGCCTCGGCATGGTGATCGCGCCGTCCATCAATACCGGCACCTTCGGCGTGGCCCCGCAGGACGCGGGGGTCGCCTCGGCGAGCGTCACGGTGGGCCAGCAACTGGGCGCCTCCATCGGTACCTCGCTGCTCAACACCATCTTCGCTAGCGCCGTGGCCTCCTACACCGCCGCCCACCTCGCGTCGGCCAGGCTCATCGGCCGCCAGGCGCTGACCGGGCTGGCGCTCGCGCACGGCTACGACACCGCGTTCTGGTGGGCGGCGGGCATCTTGGCCGGCGGTTCAATCGTGGGCGGGATCCTGTTCCGCCGCGGGCCGCTCTTCGCCCGCGACACTCCGGGCGGTCAGGTCAGCCGGGCCATGGAGCCGGAAACAGAGGCCGGGCCGGCCGTCTCGGCCTGATGTCATGTCCCAGCCATCCGCGCTACCCGGCCTGCTGACGCCCGAGGCCGTCCGGCTCATCGAGGGTCAGTACGCCGACCGACCGCACCTGCGGTCCATCCTGGACACCGTGCTGGTCACGCTCCCCGCGCTCGGGGAGGTCACGGTCGAGGCCCGCCGGACCCTCGTGTCGCTAGTCACGCCACGCCGGACCTTCGCCGTAGTGCAGGCGACCACCAGGAACCGCGTGGATCTCGGGCTGCGTCTGGAGGGACTCGGCGACCCGACGCCCGGCGCCCGTCTGCAGCCCGCCAAGAACCTCGGCGCCGCCACGGTGCGCCTTGCGTTGACCGAACCCGCCGAGTTCGACGACGAAGCCCTCGGCTGGCTGCGGCTGGCCTACGAGCAGAACACCGCGCCCGCTCCGCCGCGGCGCAGGTCCGTCCCGAGGCCCAAGCCCGAGCCCGCCCCGTTGACGGTGGTGATCGAGGCCTTCGGCCTGCTCGGCCGCTCCTTCTGCGCGGGACCGGACGCACCGACCTTCCGGAACGTTTACTTGGGGCTTCGCAGTACCAGCAAGGACCGGCCGAGCCTGGTCACGCCCGGACACCCGTGGCGGGTGACCGAGCCCGTGCCCGGTGATGCTCAATCCGCCCGGTGGGAGGTCGAGATCACGGTCAGGCGCGATGATGACGGCCTCGATTTCGGCGGGCCGTTCGTACGAGGCGACCGCACCGACCGCCACCTGGGCCTCGTCTGGGGCGACGTCTCGGCCGACGGTACCTTCCGGCTCATCCGCGGCTCCAAGCTGAAGCTCGCCGACGTCGCTCCCGCCCTCGTCACCGAGGCCATGCGTCCCGGCTCCCGGCTGGTCGCCCAGACCCGCTTCACCGATGCGCAAGGACATCCGATCCGGCCCGCAGACCTAGTTTGGTCAGTCAGCCATGCGCCACGGAAACGGCAGTAGGTCGGGCTCGACCCAGCCGTGACGAGCCGGCCCGGCAGCTAGGGTCGAGGACCGGTAGTGCCTGCCGAGCATGCGCTTGTCCAGCAGGGCGGGATACCGGTTCGCGAAGACGTCGAAGTCCGTGCAGTCCGGGTCCGCGGCCACATGGTGTGCGACCAGCTCCACCCAGGCCCGCGAAACCGTGTGGTGGTACTTCTGCGGCGCTCGTTCGTACGCCGCGATCTGCCGGATCCAGCCGCAGATCGCGCCGACCGCGTCCGGCATGCCGTAACGCCGCACGGCGTAGAAGGCCAGGTTGATGTGCTGCCGGTGCCGGAACTGCCCGGCAGGCCCGGTGATCGCGGGCAAGATCGCCGCCAGCTCGGGGTCCCGCGGGCCGTGCGAGCCGTGCGGGGCGTGCGGGGCGTGCGAGCCGTGCGGGCCGTCCGGCCCGTCCGGGCCGGGCATCAGCTCGCCGCCTGTAGTGCCGCGACGACGGCGTGGAAGCCAGCGATCTGGGTCGCGGACACGTGGGCGAGCGCGCCGCGCTCGAGGTCCGCGACGGCCGTCCGGACCCGCCCGGCCGCGGCCTGGCCAGCCTCGGTCAGCGGCAGCCGGAACGAGCGCCGGTCGGTGGGATCCAGCTCCCGGGTCAGGTAGCCGCGGCTTTCCAGCCGGTCCAGGACGCCGGTCAGGGTGGTAGCCCGGGTACCCGTCTCAGCGCTGAGCTCGCGTACGTTGAGCGCCCCCCGGTCGGCAAGGTTGCCCAGCGTGTTGATCTCGGCCGCGGTGAGGTTGAGGTCAGCCAGCGCGCCGCTTAGTGCGTGCAAGGTGTGGTGCGTCGTCCGCTGCAGGGCAAGTACGATTCCGGGTAGTCCATTTTCGGATATCACGAAAATGGATTATACGCTACCGATGGACCTGCGCGCAGCGGGCAGGCCGGCCTTTGACCCCGGGCCCGGCTACATGCCGGCCGAGCCGTCGATGGCCTCGCGGAGCAGGTCGGCGTGTCCGTTGTGGCGCGCGTACTCCTCCACCAGGTGCTGCCACATCCACCGTACCGAGGTGGTCATCTCCCGGAAGGTGAATGTGTCGTCCAGTTCCGCGCCCTCCAGCGCGGCATCGACGGCCTGGCACTCGGCCCGGTAGCGCTCCAAATCCTCCTCGGCGCCGGCCGGGTCTGCCTCTTCGAAATCCGCGTCCGGGGCATCGGAGCGGTAGTACAGGTCGGGTATCTGCTCACCGCGGAAAGTCTGCCTGACCCACCCGCGCTCGGTGTCGCTCATGTGCCGGACCAGGCCGAGCAGGCAGAGGTTCGACGGCGGCACGGCCCGGTTGGCCAGCTGCGCGGCATCCAGCCCCGCGCATTTGCGGAGCAGGGTGGCCCGGTGCCAGTCGAGCCAGTCGCGGAGCATCTCCCGCTCGGGTTCGTTGCGGCGCGCCGGATAGTCCTCCGAACGCTCGACGTCGGGCGCGATCCAGGTCACGGCGGCACCCTACGCCTGGGTTTGTCCCGGACGCCAGCCAATTCTGGCAAATCCTCGAGATCACACCAGCGTGCGGACATGGTCAGGCTTTTGGCCGTGGCATATCCGGCGAGTTAACCTATCGTGGTGGTATCACAGATCGCGCGATATGACGGCCATGCCGAATGGTACGACGAAACCTTCTCGGCCTTCCATAACGAGGAAGAAGAAGCTTTCTTGCGGGAATGCCTCGGCGTCGGCGACGACCGGATCTGCCTGGATGTAGCCTGCGGGACTGGCCGCTATGGGCGGGTTCTGGCGGACGCAGGCTATCGCTCCGTAGGGTTCGACATCTCTGCTGATCAGCTCCGGTTCGCCCGGCGCAGGCTCGGTGCCGCCGTCCGGGCCGATGCCCGGCAACTTCCCGTGCAGGATGCATCGGTGGCCGCAGCGGCTGGCATGTTCTTCCACACCGACGTGGAAGATTTCGCAGCCGTCGTGCGTGACGTGACACGGTGCCTGCGCCCGGCCGGGCGCTTCTTCTACCTGGGTACCCATCCTTGTTTCGTCGGCCCCTTCGTCAACCGGATGACCGAGAGCAAGGACCTGACGCTGAGCTTCGCGACTGGGTACGGGAATGTCGGGTGGGCCAATCGCGGTTCGGGTGACGGTTCAATGATCGGGGGACGGGTCGGATTTCACCATAAGACCCTGGCCAGCTTCTTTGAAGCCTTCGCAGCAGCGGGCCTGAGCATCCGCGCAGTGCAGGAGTTCTCCACAGGCGGTCATGTCGTTCTGCCCTGGGACATCGCCGTCGTCGCTGAAAAAATCTAATGAACGTGGCGCGGGCATCGTGCCACGGCGCTCATCCCAGTTGGCTCGCGAGCAGGCTATGACGCGGAGTTTCGCGACGGCTCGGCTGTCGGTTGACCCGGTCACGGCGGTCGACCTGCCGTTTTTGGTTGGGCTCTGGTCCGATACGCGGGTGGTCCGGATGCTCGGCGGCCCTCGGAGTGTCGAGCAGGTCGAGCGGATGCTCGATGAGGCGATCCGGCACTGGCAGGTGCATGGGTTCGGGCGATGGGTTATCCGTCGCGCTGGCGTGCCGCTGGGAACCGTCAAGCTCGCTACCTGCCGTGTGCTCGGCCGTGACGAGGTGGAACTGGGGTGTGCGCTGGCGCCTGGAGCCACGGCTACGCCACTGAGGCGGGCGGTGGTGCGCTATCTTTCGCGCAGAATGTGGCCGCGTTGTCCGAGGTCGTGGCCTTCGCGTTGAAGTTCAATGCGGCGTCTTTGGCCGTGATGGAGCGTCTTGGCTTCATCCGCCAGGCGCAAATCGATCGCCCGCGGGGCCCGCATTGGCTGTACCGCAAGATCCTGGCCGACGGATTTCGGGAGGCATGATGCCAGGTGACCGCGTCGATTTCCGTCTTGTGCGGCTTTCCTCCTTTTCGCCCATGGTCTGGTTACCTGGTTGATGATCCGTTCTACCTGTTCTTGCAGGCGCGATGACGCGACGAGGCGGATCGGGCAGCCGTCATCGGCGAGCCGCTCCGGAGCGAACCGTGACACACCACAGGCGGGCGCCTCAGGTCTGGCTGTATCCGGTACACCGCAGCGAGCCGAAACCGGAATCACGCATGCAGGACACGTCTTACCTGGGCGTGCCGCCGACACACGCCCGAGCCGACGCCTGGCCGTCAGACCATGGCCGTGACGTGCGCCGGGACGAGAGGTCGCGTCAGTAGATGGTCAGGACCGGCCCGGTCTTGATGATGGTGCCGCTGCTGCCGCCGATGAACGCGTGGACCTTCAAATGGGCCGTGTAAAGGATGAACGTGTTCGAGACGCAAGTGGAGTTGCCAGGTCCGGTCAAGATGGTCGCACCG
>Ga0302235_10003460_pt1 | contig 11117 bp, 9 predicted proteins | sample II_Palsa_N3_3_FD_193577 | JGI IMG/M metagenome (GOLD analysis project Ga0302235, IMG submission 193577) | Peat permafrost microbial communities from Stordalen Mire near Abisko, Sweden - II_Palsa_N3_3 | ecosystem: Environmental > Terrestrial > Soil > Palsa > Peat permafrost | place: Sweden... | reverse complement strand
CAGGCGTGCGCCATCGAGATGCAGGCCGAGGCCGCGTTCGCGGGTCAGATCGTGCGCGGCTTTCAGATAGTCCTGCGGCAACACGCGGCCCCACCAGGTGTTTTCCAGCGCCAGCACCTTGGTCCGCGGGAAGTGCGGGTCGACCGGTTTGATCGCCGCAATGACCTTGTCCAGCGGCAGCGTACCGTCGGCATCCTGCGGAATCGGCTGCGGCTGGATGGAGCCGAGCACGGCAGCGCCACCGCCCTCCCAGCGGAAGGTGTGGGCGTCGGCACCGACCAGATATTCATCGCCGCGCTCGCAGTGCGCCATCAACGCCAGCAGATTCGACTGGGTGCCGGTCGGCACGAACAACCCGGCCTCGAAACCGAGGTCGGCAGCCAGCCGCTGCTGCAGCGCGTTGACGGTGGGATCTTCGCCGTAGACATCGTCACCGACATCGGCCAGCAGCATCGTTTCGCGCATGGCCTGGGTTGGCTGGGTGACCGTATCGCTGCGCAAATCGACAACTCGCATGGCGGACTCTCGCGGCTCTAGGAAGAATGACAAATAAGGTGGAATGCAGCCGACCGGACTCAACCGCTGCGGCGGAAGTACAGCCAGCCCGCGGTAGCGAGTATCACGATCGGCAACAGGTTCGCCAGCAGCGGCGGCATGCCGTAGACGGTGCCGAAGTTCACCATCGCTTTCTGCAGGAAGTACCAGCCGATCGCCAGGAGCATGCCGATAAACATGCGCTTGCCCAGACCGCCCGAGCGCAATGCGCCGAAAGCGAATGGCATCGCGCACAGCACCAGCACCAATACGCTGAGGGGATACAGCGCACGTCCCCAGAAGGCCACCGCGTAAACGCCAGGCGCTTCGCCGTTGGCGGCGCGGTAGCGGATATTGCGCTGCAGGTCGCGCATGGAGAGGTACTGCGGCAGGATGATCGACTGCGCCAGCACCTGCGGATTGAGCCCGGTCGCCCACGGCTGGGTGGCAAAGGTGGTGGTATGTACACCGGTCGCATCCAGCGTGCTGTCACGCACGTCCCTGAGCAGCCAGTGCTTGCCGTTATGCTCTGCCGACTTGGCCCATTCGAACCGGGTCAGCTGGCCGTCCGGCGTCATGGTGAAAATGCGCACGTCGGCCAGCTCGACACTGTTGATGCCTTCGCGATTCGTCAGCATGCTGCCGCGCGCGTTGATGAAATTGTTGCCGTCGCGCGCCCAGGTGCCGCTGCTGGTGGACCCCACGTTGGCATTCTTCATGCGCAGCTGCATCGACTGCGCTTTCTGATCGCCCCAAGGGCCGATCGTTTCGCCCATGATGACCACGCCAACAATCAGTAGCGTCACCACACCGACTGCGGAGATGGCGATGCGCAGACGCGACATGCCGGCCGCACGCAGCGCGGTGAGCTCGCCGGTCGAGGCCAGACCGCCGAGCCCTAGCAGGCCGCCGATCAGTGCCGCGTTGGGAAACATCTCGTATAGCCTGCGCGGGAACGTCACCAGCACATAGACGATCGCGTTGTTGAGCGTGTAGCCGTTCTTGCCCACGCTGCCGAGCTGGCGCAAAAACTGAGTCACGGCGTCGAAGCCGGCAAGCACCAGCCAGACCATCAGCACCGATCCGACGACGCTGAGCATCACCAATCGGTCAACCCGCTTGAGATTAAGCACACTCATGCGCGTTGGCTCAGGCGCAGAGTGCGCGGTGCGTACTGCTTCCACAACAGCCAGCCGGCGATGCCGATGACCAGTAAGTGCAGCGCCCACATGGGCGCCTGGCTGTGCCAATGCCCTTTGGCAATCTGCCCACGACACAGGGCAAGCACCACGTAGTAGAGATAGAAAGTCACGATGGCCAGAAACAAACGGCCGTAGCGAGGTTCGCGCGGACTCTGGCGTGACAGCGGCAGCGCGAGCAGCAGAAGCACCAGCGTGAGGGGTGGTGAATTGACGCGCCAGGCAAGCTCCGCGCGCGCGTCGGGATCGCGCGATCGGAGCAGCGTCGGCGTATCCATCGAGTGGCTCGGATCGTTGTCATCGTCATCGGACTGCACGCTGGAAAGCGACGTGTCGTTGCGGACGTACTGCATCTTGCGCCAGTTGTCCGCGCCAAGCGGAATGTCGTACTGCCAGCCGGTGCGGAAGGTGATGAAGCGGTCCGAGCCGTTGCTTTCCTGATACAGCTCGCCGTGGTCGGCGCTGACTACCTTCAGATGCAGCGCGCCGCCCGCGGCATCGCGCTGCGTTTCGACGAAGGCGTGGCCGAGCTTGCTGCCGTCGCGGCTGAGCGTATCGACAAAGATGATGCCGCCCTTGCCAGGCAGATCGGTAAAGCGCCCGGCATCGAGGCCTGCCGCGATCACCGAGCGGTTGGCCACCGCCACCATGTTGTTGCTGGTGCTGACGGCCCATGGTCCCACCCACAGCGAAACCACTGCCGTGATGGCGACCAGCACCACGCTGAGAATCAGCACCGGCTTGAGCAATCCGCGCGGGCCCATGCCGGAGGACGCCAGGACATGCATCTCGCTTTCGCGATACATGCGGCCCAAACCCATCAGCACACCGAGAAAGCTGGCCAGCGGCACCATGTTGGTCAGGCCGTCCAGCGTCTGCAGTCCCAGCACCTGGAACATCACGCTCGCCGGAAAACTGCCGTTGGCGACCTGCTGAAGCACCTTGGCGAACGCGCTGCCCGCCACCACAACCAGCAGCACGACCACGGTGGCGGCTACGGTTTGCGCCAGCTCGCGCAGGAAATAGCGGTCGAGAATGCTCAGCATGAGATAAACTTAAGTGATCCTTCGCCACGACCGAAACGGTCGGCAAACCTCAAGTCTAGCCGGTTCGACCGCTGTCGCGCCCGCACAGGAAACACCCGATGACACTTCAGTTCAGCCTCGGCGCCGCCGCCCCCGAAACCGTTGACACCGCCTGCGTCCTGGTTGGGGTGTATGAGCAAGGCATGCTGACCAGCGCCGCTGCTCGTGTCGACAGCTCGGCCGAAGGCATCATCAAGCGCCAGGTGGAGAGCGGCGACATCACCGGGAAGGCCGGCTCGACCACGCTGCTGTTTGCGCCGCACGGCGTGGCCGCCAAGCGCGTGCTGGTGGTCGGCCTCGGTGCGCAGAAAACCTTCGACGCGGCGCGCTATCAGAAAGTCAGCATCGAAGCGGCGCGCGCGCTGGGCAAGTTGCCGGTAGCGGATGCAGTGTCGTACCTCACCGAAATCGACGTGCCGGGTCGCGACAGCGCCTGGCGCGTGCGCATTGCCGCGCTGACGACCGACCATGCGGCATATCGTTACACGGCCACTTTCAAGCCGCGCGACAAGAGCAAGCAGGTCACCCTTGCCAGTGTGGGCTTTGCCGGTGGCGCCGACGCCCAGGCCGGTCTCGACCAGGGGCGAGCGCTCGCCGCTGGCATCGAGTTCACCCGCGAACTGGCCAACCTGCCACCGAATATCTGCAATCCGGCATACATCGCCGAACAGGCGCAGACGTTTGCGGACGGCCAGAGCGGAAAGGTCAGCTGCCAGGTGCTCGACCATGTGGAAATGGAGCGGCTCGGCTTCGGTTCGCTGCTGGCCGTGGCCCGTGGCTCGGTCAACAAGCCCAAGCTGGTCGTGCTGGAATACAAGAACGGCGCCGAAGGCGACAAGCCGTATGCCTTCGTCGGCAAGGGCGTCACCTTCGACACCGGTGGCATCAGCCTCAAGCCCGGCCCGGGCATGGAAGAAATGAAGTTCGACATGGGCGGTGCCGCCGCCGTGCTCGGCGCTTTTATCGCCGCGGTGAAGATGGAGCTGAAGGTCAACCTGGTTTGCGTGGTGCCGACCGTGGAAAACATGCCCGACGGCGACGCGTACCGCCCCAGCGACGTGATCACCAGCCTGTCGGGCCTGACCATCGAAGTGCTCAATACCGATGCCGAAGGTCGCCTCATTTTGTGCGACGCGCTGACCTATACCGCACAGACCTTCCAGCCGCACACCATCATCGACGCCGCCACGCTCACCGGCGCCTGCGTCGTCGCGCTGGGCAAACACGCCACCGGCCTGATGAGCAAGCACGACGATCTGGCCGCCGAACTGATTGCCGCCGGCGAAGCGACGCTCGACCGCGCGTGGCGCCTGCCGCTGTGGGACGACTATCAGGTCCAGCTCGACTCGGGCTTTGCCGATATCGCCAACATCGGCGGCAAGAGCGCCGGCGCCATCACCGCCGGCTGCTTCCTTTCGCGCTTCACCGAAGGCCAGCGCTGGGCGCATCTGGACATCGCCGGCACGGCGTGGGACGAAGGTCGCAAGGGTCTGGCAACCGGCCGCCCGGTCGCGCTGCTGACGCAGTGGCTGATGGACCGGATCGCCTAATCTCCGATTCGATTCGCATGCCACGCGCCGACTTTTACTTGATCGACAAGCCGCGGTTTCGTGAGGAGCCACTGCTGCTCGTATGCGAGCTGACCAAAAAGGCGTTTGCGGCGCAGCAGCCGACGCTGATCCTCACCCGCGATTTCGAGCAGGCAGAGGCGATCGACGAACTGCTGTGGGCGTTCGACGAGGACGTGTGGATTCCGCATCAGCTGGCGGGCGACGATGACGACGCGGATACGGCCGTGCTCATCGTGCCGCCGGGCATCGAGACGGCCGACCGACCGCTTTTGATCAACCTGCGTGACAGCTGCGCCACCGGCCAGTTTCAGCGCGTGCTGGAAGTAGTGGCCGCTGACCCGGCCGAGCGCGACGGCTCGCGCGTGCGCTGGCGTGAATACCAGCAGATGGGCTTCGAGCTGAAAAAGTTTGATATGTAAGCAGTAACGACGCGCTCAGCGTGCGTCGTCAGTGACCTTATCGGCAAGAGCGATCACGCGTGCCAGGGCCTGCGCCAGCTGTTCGCCGCTGAGCGGCTTGCGCAAAAAGCCGTCCATACCTGCGGCCTGTGCGCGCATCTCGTCCTCGCTGCCCGAACGTGCCGTCACGGCCACGATCGGTAGGCGCTGGCCATCGTGTTCACGCTGGCGAATCAGTCGGGCGATCTGGAAACCGTCGACACCCGGCAGATCCAGATCGAGCAGCACCGCATCGAAGCTGGCATGCGCCAACTCCGCCAGCGCGGCGAGGCCGTTGGCCACGTGAAAAACCGTATGGCCCTGCTGCTCGAGCAGACCGGAAATCACCGCGGCGATGATGGTGTCGTCTTCCACCAGCAGCAGGCGATAGCTGCGAGGACCGTTGGCGACGGCGGGCGGCGCTTGGACTGTCGCTGGCACGGACAGCGGCAGGCGCACATGGAAGGTGCTGCCATGGCCCATGCGCGATTCCAGCTCGATGCTGCCGCTCATCATTTCCACCAGCTCGCGGCAGATCGCCAGACCCAGGCCGCTGCCCGCGCTGCGGTGCGGCCCCTCCTCCTGTTCGAAGCGCTGGAACAAGCGCGCCCGACTTGCCTCGGGAATCCCCGGCCCGGTGTCGCTGATGCTGAAAACCAGCCCCTGCGCCGTGCGCTGCGCGCGTAGCGTCACGCTGCCGTGCTCGGTGAATTTCAACGCGTTGTTGGCCAGATTGAGCAGCACCTGCTTGATTCGGACGGCGTCCCCGATCACGCGAGTAGGCAAATCGTCCGCCGCATCAAGTACGAAGCGGATGCCCTTCATATGCGCCAACCCCTGCTCGAGCTGGCTCACATCCTCCAACAGCTGGCGTGGATCGAACGGCGCCGGTTCGAGCTCCAGCCGCCCGGCCTCGATGCGGGCCAGATCGAGTGCGTCGTTGAGCAGCTTCAGCAGCATCGCGCCGGATCGCTGCATGGCCTTGGTGTAGTCGTGCTGCAGCGGACTCAGCGGCGTGGTCAACATCAATTCGGCCATGCCCATCACGCCGGTCATCGGCGTGCGGATTTCGTGGCTGAGCGTGGCCAGGAACTGCGTCTTTGCCGCACTTGCCGCCTCGGCCAGCTGCCGCTGCTGCTCGACCATCTGCATGCGATGACGCTGTGCCAGGCGTCGGCGCCAGCTACGCAAGACCAGGCCGGCGGTAATGAGGACAAGCAGCACGTAGGAGGCCCACGCCCACCAGCGATCCCAAGGCGGTGCCTGCACCGAAATCCGCAGCGGCGTCGGCAGACTGCTCCACGTGCTGTTCTCGCCTGCGCCCTGCACCTGCAGCGTGTAATTGCCCGCGGGCAGGCCGGCAAAATCACGCTCGCCCCGGCTGTCCACATTGACCCAGCCGTTGTCGAAACCGCCGAGCTTGAACCGGTAGTGGTTTCCTTTGGGATTGATGAATGACGCTGCGCGCACGTCCACGCGCAGATCGCGATCGCGCCAGCCCAGCGATATGGCGCCGCCCGTGAGCGGCAGCTCATAAACATCTCCGTCCCTGCGCACGCTGACGCGGGTCAAGCTCAGCAACGGTGGCGTGGGCACGTTACTCGCCGCGGCGAACTGCTCGGGCTGGAACATCAGCACGCCGGCACTGTTGGTCGCAAAGATGGTGCCGTCAGCGGCGATGGTCGCGCTGCTGAAGTCGGCATTGGAAAGACCCTGTGACGGACCGAACGATTGAAAGCGGCGGCTGCGTGCATCGAAGCGGAACAGCCCGGGATTGGCCAGGAGCCAGAGACGCCCGAGGCGATCGACCTGCATGTCGATCAGATCCGACACGAAAGGTTCGTGCGTGAAATCGACGATATCGTCGCGCACGGCGCGGCCGTTGGCATAGCGATAATGCTCGATAGTGGAGGAAAAGAGCAGCCAGAATCCCGTGGCATCGAAAGCAGCGCTGCGCACAAGGTTTTGCCGTACGCCCGGCACGAAGACCAGTTTCTGGGAAGGAGCATCCCAGCGCATCAGGCCTCCGTGGTTCACATACCAGAGGCTCCCGGCATGAAAACTGATTTGTTCCGGCAGCAAGCTATCGTCTGTCACCGACGGCGATGTGCCGGCTTCAAGACGCAACGGCGTGATTGCCAATGTGTCCGGATTCACCTTGACGATGCCGCCACCCCACGAGCCGACATACGGTGTGCCGTCCTCTGCCATGGCGATCAGCACAGGCCGCTGCATCGGCGAATCACCCGCCGGAACCGCAATAAGCTTTCCGTGGTCGAATACGTGCAGTTCGCCGGAACTGACGATCCACAGTCGTCCACGCGGATCTTCCACCATCGCGATGATCTGGTTATGCATGTCGCGAATGATATGCGTGACGGTGCCCGTACCCACGTCGAGCTTGTCGATCCAGCCGTCGTTGCCCCCAACCCAGAGCAGACCGTCTCGCGCAAAAGCCACGGAAGTTGCAGAGATGCCGCTGAGGCTGTTCGGATCGTCCGGGATGTGAGTGAAGCGAGTAAAGCCGTTCCACGATGGCGGCAGATACGCCATGCTGGACTGGTCAAAGGTAATCCACAGTCCGCCCTCGCGATCCAGCATGGTCTGCCAGATCTTGTTGCTCGGTAGTCCGCCCGGCAGAAGCGGCTGGCCCGTGACGGGCTGCAGCCGTCCGTCTCCCTCGTCCAGCAACAGGCCGCTGACCGTGGCGATCCAGAGTCGGCATTGCGCATCGCGCGTGCTGCTCACCACGCGCAGCGACGACAGCACCTGCGGTGCGAGAGGATGCGCCACCAGGTCATCGTGAACGATCAGCAGGCCGCCTTCCATCGCGACGCGCACCTCACGCTGCTGCGGATCAGCCAGGCCGCCCTCGATGCGCCAGATCTTGCCGGGATCACCATGAAAAGCGGGATCAATGGCGATGCGGCGCAGGCGGCCGTCGGCGCTGCGCAGATACAGGCCCTTCGCGGTGCCGATCCATAGCCGCCCATCGGCTTCGGCCAGCAACGCACGCGTTTCGCCGAAGGAAGCCGCGTGCGTGCCGTCGACATCCAGCGGCACATGATCAAAGCCCTGACCATCCTTGCGCATGCGATCGAGCCCGTCGCCGGTCGCGATCCACAGCTGGCCGTCGGCAGTCTCGGTCATGCCCCACACTTCGTTGTCGGCAAGGCTGGACGGCTTGGCCTCGTCGTGGGTCCACTGCCGGAAGCGCTCGGTCTGCTGGTCGTAGACGATCAGGCCAGTCGAGATGCCGCCCGCCCACACCTTGTTGTCGCGGTCGATGTAGAGCGCGTAGCTCTGGTTGGCCGGCAGCGAGCGCGGGTCGTCCGGGGCATTGCGAAATGCCTGAAAACTGACGCCGTCATAGCGCATCAAGCCGGCGGCAGAGCCGAACCACATCAGTCCGTGACGATCTTGCGCCACGGCGTAGACCGGCCCGCGCAGTACGCCCTCGTCGACGCCGTAACGGCGAAACTGCGGGGTCGCCAGCGGTGCTGGCGTGCTGGCGTTATCCGTCGGCGCGGGGTTGATCGCGGGCAGCGTCGACACCGGACCGGTCATGGCAGGCATACGTGTCATTGGAGCGATCGAAGCCTGAGGCGACGTGGCGACCTGAGCCCTGCCGCTGGAAACGACGACGAGCAAGACAAGCGCAGAAACACCTTGTCGCAAACGCGATGCAGCCATGCACAACTCCCCCGATCCCTGGCTCATCATGCCAAAACTGGCTCTCGGCAGCGAGCAACACTGAACGCGCCAGCGAAACAGTGCGTCCAGCGGTGTCCTGCTGGCGCGGTCAAACAAGATGAGCCAGACTCGCTGGCATGCTTCGAGACCACCGATTCCGCCTGTTGCTGTTCTGCGCCTTGCTGCTGGGGATGCCATTCGCTGCGCATGCGGCCAGTACCCGCTACCACTACGATCCAGTACATAGCCAGGTGCTTTTCAGCATCGACCACGACGGCTACTCCCGGCCGTTTGGACGTCTGCATATTGCCAAAGGCTGGCTGCAGTTCGATCCGAAAGACTGGAGCACCGCGGCCACCGAACTGGACATCGACCTGGCCAGCGTCGACATGGGCGACCCGGATTGGAATGCGGCCGTGTGCAAGCCTGCGCTGCTCGACTGCGCGCACGATCGCTATGCGCACTTTGTCAGCACCAGCGTGGAGCGCAAGGACGACCAGCACGGCGTGCTGCACGGTCAGCTGACCCTGCACGGCGTGACCCAGCCGATGGATCTGATGTTCACCTTCAACCGCCTCGCCACCACGATTTACGGCATGCACACCGTGGCGGGGTTTTCCGCCACTGCGTCGCTGCAGCGCGAGTCGTTCGGCATCAATGCGTTTGCCCATTCGATCGGTCACGACGTAGCGATCTGGATGGAGCTTGAAGCCATTCGTGGCGACGATGCAAAGTCTTCGACCAAGGACACACCATGAGTTTGCGCAACGACGATCGCCGCTGGGGCACGGTCGCGCGATTCTTCCACTGGATCATGGCGCTGGCGATCATCGGCAACGGCATCTTCGGCCTGCTGATGGATCTGGCGCACGGGCCGATGCAGAAGATCAACTGGCTGGCGCTACACAAGTCGATCGGCCTCACCGTGCTGGCCCTGTTCCTGCTGCGCGTGCTGTGGCGGCTGATCGATCGACGCCCGCCTGACGAGCCCGGCCCGCGCTGGCAGCAGATCGCTGCCCACGCCGTCCATGGTGTGCTCTATCTATTGATTGCGGCCATTCCGCTCAGCGGCTGGTGGTTCAACTCGGTTGCCGGCAAGCCGCTGCAGTGGTTCAAGCTGTTCAACCTGCCGTCGCTGGCGGCCAAGAACGACCATATCGCCGACACCGTGTTTGCCGTGCACGAGTACTTGTTCTGGTTTCTGGTGGCGGTGCTGGTCGTACACGTCGGCGCCGCGCTGAAGCACCACGTGTTCGATAAGGACAACGTGCTGCGCCGGATGATGCCTTTCGGCCGTCCGCGTCCGTAATGATCGCGTCACCGACCGAATCACGTTTCCCAGGAGAGTCTCGATGAATGCCTTTTATTCCGCCCTGCTCGTACTCGCTCTGACTGCACCGGCCGTCGCAGCCGCCGCCGATTACACCGTACAGCCGGCCACCAGCACGCTCAGTTTTGCCGGCACGTTTCAGGGCGCCGGCTTCAGCGGCACATTCGGCAAGTGGAATGCCTCGATCCGCTACGACGCTGCGCATCTCAACGCGTCGAAGTTCGACGTGACCGTCGATCTGGCCAGCGCGAAAACCGGTGACAAGGACCGCGACACCGCCCTGCCCGGCGCGGATTTTTTCAACGTCGCAAAATTCCCCCAAGCGCACTTCGTCACCACCGGCTTTCGCCAGTCCGGTGCGCAGGTGCTGGCCGACGGCAACCTCACCCTGCACGGCGTGACCAAGCCGGTGACCCTCAACGTGAGTTTCAAGCCACAGGGCGCGGGCGCGGTGCTGGATGTCGCCGGCTCGCTGAAGCGGCTGGACTTTGGCGTCGGCGGCGGCGATTACGCCGATACCTCGGTGATTGCAGCGGATGTAAAAATCACCGCCCATCTGCAGCTCGTCGCCAAGTAATCCGCGGCGGCATCGCGCCGGGTGGCCGCTTAATCGATGCCGGTGATGAACGCGCGTACCGCCGTGGCGTCGAACGGCCAGTCCAGCTCGCGACCGTCGCGCTCATCGCGCAACACCGGGACGCGGGCGCCGTAGCGCTGCACCAGATCGGCCGAGTCATCTACCCAGAGGCTCTCAAAATCCGGTGCGCGCGCCTCGGCCAGCACGGCCAGCGCCTGATCGCACAGGTGGCAATAATCGCGCTGGTAGAGGATCAGATCGGACATGCGGCTGCGAATGGCTGAAGGCGACGCGTAGAATACCTGGTCATCTTCTTCGATCAGCAGCAGCCATGGCCGTCAGCGTCTTCGACCTATTCAAGATCGGCATCGGGCCGTCCTCCTCGCACACCGTGGGACCCATGCGGGCGGCGGCGCGCTTTGCCGAGCGCTGGCTGGACGGCAACGGCGTGCTGGAGCAGGTCGTGCGCGTGCGCTGCGAGCTGTTCGGCTCGCTGGCCATGACCGGCCGCGGCCACGGCACCGACAAAGCCGTGCTGCTGGGGCTGGAGGGCGAGCATCCGGATCAGGTCGACCCGGATCGAATTCCAACCACGCTTGAACGCATTCGCGGCTCGCACCAGCTGCTGCTGCTCGGAAAGAAAACAATCGCGTTCGAGGAAAAGCGCGACTTGGCTTTCAACAAGCGCCAG
>Ga0302235_10003456_pt1 | contig 11123 bp, 7 predicted proteins | sample II_Palsa_N3_3_FD_193577 | JGI IMG/M metagenome (GOLD analysis project Ga0302235, IMG submission 193577) | Peat permafrost microbial communities from Stordalen Mire near Abisko, Sweden - II_Palsa_N3_3 | ecosystem: Environmental > Terrestrial > Soil > Palsa > Peat permafrost | place: Sweden... | reverse complement strand
TCGCTGGCGGCCTCGGACGGGGCGGACGCGCTGGCCGAGCTGGCGGGCGTTGTCGTCGGCTGAGGGTGGTCGATGCTGGCGAGCTGGCCCCGCACCTGGCTGGCGAGGGTTGACCGCTTATACGCGGTGCCGGTCGAGTAGACCAGGAACCCGGTTCCGGCGAAAGCGTGCTCAGGCGACTCCGGCGCCAGTCCCGAGGCTGGCTGCGGCTCGTTGCCCCCGGCCGAGGCCGACGCCGACTGGTTTGATGTCGAGCTGGCCGGTGCCGATGAGCTGGAACTTTGGCTGCTGTGGGTGACCAGGAACCCGAAGCCGGCCAGCGCCAGGACGCAGACCAGCGTCCAGCTCGCCGCCTGCATGGACGGCATCCGGAGCCGACGGCGCCCGCTGCCCGGCCGGGAGTCCCTGGGACCGGATGCCCCGGCCGAGCTCCTGGACGTCTTTGCGCCGCGGCGTGGTCTGCGGCCGGCCGAGGTCGACGGGCCGCCCGCCGTTGCGGCCGGGGAAAATGCCTCAGGATTGGCCGAACGGTCCGTGTCCTTCGCGTCATCGGCTCCGGCCGCCGCCGTCAGCGGGCCGACCGGATCAGCGGCGACGCCCGGCTCGGTCGCTGCCCGCGCGGCCGCCTCGGCGGCGATGGCGGCGCTGATCCGCGCCTCGAAGGACGCGGGGAGGGCGGGGCTGTGCACCGAGGCGAGGAATGCGGTCACCCCGGACAGCTCAAGGTCCGAGTGCCCGGCGTCTGACTGCCGCTCGTCAGGGAGCCCGTCGTCCAGGTGCCCGTCGTCCGGATCTTCCCATTCCGGTGGCCACTGCCCGCTCATACGCCTCCTCCCTGCTCAGATGAGACGCCGTCAGCGACCGGGCGGTTCCCACTGGCCGGATAATTGGCACGCAGATGCGAAAGATACGGAAGAAGCCGTACCCGCCCGCGGGCGCACCGGCTCTTCACCGTGCCCTCGGAGACGCCCAGGATCGCGGCCGCGTCGGCCACCGGGTAGCCGAGCATGTCGACCAGCACCAGCGCGGCCCGCTGGGGCGGCGGCAGCGCGCGCAGCGCGGTGTCCACGTCGAGCCGGGTGTCGACCGCATCGGCGCGATTCGCCCGGCCGCCGCCTGTGACGGTATCGGTTCGCGGTTCGGGCACCCCCAGCTCGTCGGGGTCGCCTGACCAGCTGACGGACCGTCGTGACGCCTTCCGGCGGAGCAGGTCAAGCGAGGCGTTGACCACGATCCGGTGCAGCCAGGTGGTGACGGCGGAGTCGCCCCGGAAGTTGTCGGCCCGGCGGAAGGCCGAGATCATCGCGTCCTGAAGCGCGTCGGCGGCGTCGTCCGGGTCGCAGACGATGCGCAGGGCGACCGCCCACAGCCGGTCCTTGTGGCGCAGAAACAGCGTGCCGAAGGCCTCCTGGTCCCCGGCCAGGTGCAGTCGGAGCAGTTCGGCGTCGGACGCTCCCGCGGAGGCCATCCGGCCGCTCTGGCCGGACTCGAGGCGGGCGGTTCCGGCTGCGTCAGTGCCACCGTCCGAGGCCACGGCAGCCCGCTTCCGCTAGCCGGCCGCGGAGACCGCGGTCCCGCGTAGCACGACGTCGTAGATGAGACCCTGGTAGATCTGCTGCCCCTTGGCCTGGGCAACCGCCGAGGCCGGCGGGTTCACCATCTTCGGCAGGCTGGTCAGCCAGATCAGCACGTACTGGCCGGTGACGTTCGCGTCGGCGGAGCTGACGTTGAACGCGTGGCTGCCGGTGCCGCTCACCAGGGGCGAGACCAGCTTGAACGAAGACAGCGCGCTGCTCGACGTCGCCGACGAAGGCCCGGAGTTGCCGAGGTAGATCCCGGCCGTGGTGGCACCCGGCCCGAACAGCAGCTTGACCTGGCTCAGGCGAACCTGCTGCCCCATGTTAATCAGCAGTCCGGTGCCGGGCTTGAGGCCGCCGAACTTGGGCGAGCCGAGGTAGTAAGCGGTCGCCCAGCCGGTCGTGGCGCTGCCGTCGATGGCGTTCATCGCGGTCGTCGGGTCCTCGGTGTTGCCCGCCGGGTCCCCGTAGATGTTGAACGTGCTGTCGTTAACCGGCTTGAGCACGTTTCCGGCCGCCGTGGCGGGGTGCGACGAGGAGGCGGAGGACTTCGCCTGCGCGCCGGTCCCGGCGCTGAGGTTGTGGTTGTCCGGCTTGTTGAAGCCGATCGCCCACACCGTGGCCCCGATCGCCACCAGCGCGAGCACGACGACGACCGAGATCAGCGCCCGGCTGGTCCCGCTGCGCTGGTTTCCCTGGCGGGGACCCTGGTACCCGCGCCCGGCGGGCGGGTACTGCCCGGACTGCCTGCGCTCGGGGTACGGGGCGGTGCCCTGCGGGCCCCCGGTCTGCCAGGTGTCGGGGTCGTTCGGGTTCGACGGGTAGCCGCCGTAACCGCCGCGATCGCTGTAGTTGCGCTCGGTGTAGCCGGCCGGCGCCGGGGGCGCGGGCTCGGGCAGCGGGACGGGCGGCGCGACGCCGGCGATGGCGTCCGCGAACGCGGCCGGGGACTGGATCGGCGGTCCCTGCCTGGTCGTCCGCTGCAGCAGCGCGCGGACGATCACGCTGTCGATGGCCGAGGAGACGTCGGCCGAGACCTGACGCGGGGTGCAGACGACACCGTCCGAGACCGGGGCGGCCGGCAGCCGGGCGGGCTGCTCGCCCGGCCAGTAGCCGGTCAGGGCGGCGTAGAGCAACCCGGCCAGGGCAATGGTGTCGGCGATGGCCGGGTCGTGGCCGTCGGCGCCGGTCAGCCCGTCGCCCGCCAGCGCCGCGTCGATGCCGAGGCCGGTGATCTTGATGCCGCTTGACCGCGTCCAGCACAGCGCGTCCGGGGTCAGCCGCAGGTGCGCCTGCCCGACGGCGTGCGCGCCGGCCAGCGCGCGGGCCGCCTCGGAGATCAGCGAGCAGGCCCGGCCCGGGTCGAGCGGACCATCGGTGAGCATGTCGGTCAGCGTCTCGCCGCTTACCCACTCGAGCACGACGTAGGCCTGGCCGCCGCCGTCCTCGACGTCGAAGACCTGCGCCATCCGGGGGTCGGTGAGCCTGCTGGCGGCCCGGGCGGCGGTAACCACCTCGGAGACTCGCGGGAAACCGGACGCGAACGTCAGCACCGACACCGGACGCGCGAGCGTCTCGTCGATGGCCTTCCACATGGTCCAGCCGTTCCCGGCGGTGACCTGGTCCACGAGCCGATAGCGTCCGGCGAGTCGGGTACCTGGTTCAGAGGTGTACGTGCTCATACCTAAGCCAAGAGCGGGGCCGACTCTCGGCCTCCTTCCAGCCCCTGAATGTTCACGATCACCGCGTGGCCCGCCTTGGCGCGGACGCCGCGAGCCATCCCCATGTTAGACCCCAACGCCGTCGGCGACTGGCCGGAGACGGTGGACGCCCCTACCGTTATATGCGACTCCTGCAAATATCTCACGGTCGTCCGCGAAGTATTCTGTTGAGTTGGGCTGTTTCTGATGTCTGTTCCGCAAAAAGTCATCCTCCGGCCATCTACCCGAACCGGCCCCCGACAGACCGCATCAGGGTGCGGAATTCTTCGATGCCGAGTATCCGCGCGCAGAGCGCGTAGAGCAGCAGCGCGCCGCCGCCCCCGACCACCGTGACGACGAAGCCGTACAGCGGCCCCTGGTGCATGAATGAGCCGACGACGCCGATGATCACGAAGATGAACACCAGACCCGGCAGCGTGGCCAGCAGCATCCGGACGAGCGACCTGGTGATCCGCCAGCCGTCCAGGCTGCCCACCCGGCGCAGCAGCAGCGGCCAGGCGATGAGCGCGCCGGTTAGCGATACCAGATCGTAAGCAAAGGCGAGGCCGATCACCGTCTGGGAGTAGGGCAGCACCTCCACCGCGACCACGGCGCCGATTACGCCGACGATCAGCATCGCCATGCCGATGATGGCCGGCGTCCGGTTCTGGTGGAACGAGTAGAACACCCGGAGCTGGAGCTGGGTGAGCATGAACGGCACCAGGCCGAGCGAGAAAACGCCGAAGACCTCGCCGATTTCTCGTGCTTCCGGAGTGCCAGTATGTCCGTGGGCGAACAGGAACTCGCACAGCGGCGCGCCCATCACGCCGAGGAAGATGGCCGCGGGCACCACGATGACCGAGGCGATCCGCACGCCCTTGGAGAAGTCGTCGCGGACGAGCGAGTACCGCCGCTCGTTGGCGTGCCCGCTCATCCGCGGCAGCAGCGCGCTGATGACCGAGATCCCGACGATCGCGTACGGGAGCTGGAAGAGCTGCCAGGCGTTCGAGTAGATCGTGTAATAGCTGGTGGCATTGATGACGCCGTGGTGCAGGGCCGTGTTCGAGGCGGCGTTCGCGGCCCGCTGCACGACGAGGTTGCCGAGCGCCTGACTGGCGACGTAGCCGAACATCCAGCCGGCCATCTGGCCGATCTCGCGGATTTCGTAGCGCCGCAGGTCCCAGCGCAGGTGCATGGAGAACCCGGCCCGGCGCAGGACCGGGAACAGCGCGATCGACTGGATCACGATGCCGAGCGTGGTGCCGATGGCAAGCACGTGGATGGCGGTCGACGAGACGGTCAGCGGGTCGGTGCTCTTCCTGGCCATGAAGAAGAAAATCCCGCCGACGATGATCACCACGACGTTGTTGATGACCGGCGTCCACATGTTGGCGCCGAACCGGCCCCTGGTGTTCAGGATCGCGCCGAGGAGCGAGTCCATACCGTAGAAGAAGATCTGCGGTATGAAGAAGTAAGCGAAGAGCACCATGAGGTGGTGCTGGGCGGCGGACTCGGCGTAGACGGCCGTCCCCGGCCGTCCGGTGATGCCCCCGGCGTAAAGATCGACCAGCGGAGCCGACAGCAGGGTGGCGACCACGGTCACGATCAACAGCGAGACGACGCCGAGGGTGTAGATCCGCTCCGCGTACGCCTCACCCCGGTCCGGGTCCTCCTTGGCCGCCCGGACCAGCAGCGGGACCACGACCGCGGTGAAGATACCGCCGAGCATGAGGTAGTACACGGTGTTCGGCAGCGTGTTGGAGTTGTTGTACGCGCCCGAGAGTCCCGCGGTGCCGAGGACGTACAGGAGCACGAACGTGCGCAGGAACCCGGTTCCCCTGGAGGCGATCGTGCCGAACGCCATCGCCTTGCTCGACCGGGCCAGGTTCGGCGACGTGTCGTCGGCCGCCCGCTGCGGACCGGTGGACCGCGGCCCGCCGTCCACCGGGCGCTCGAGGATCCTGGTGTGCTGGTCCTCACCGCCCTGCTGCGGCTGGCGATCGACCGGGGTGAAGCGCGGGGCGTCGGTCGGCGCGTAGCCGTACTCCTGCGGGACTGGCACCGGCTGGTACCCGGCCGGCGCAGGCGAGAAGAACGCGGTCGGCGGCGGGGCGGCGTCGCGCCGCCTGCCGTCGCCCGGCGGGTGCCCCTCCCGGGGCGTGAAGCTCGGGCGCGGCCGCCCGCCGTGCCGTCCGCCCCGGCCGCCCGGGGCGTCCTGGGTGCCGGGGGCGCTCGGGGTGAACGTCGGCTGGACCGGCGCGTCACGAGAAGGGGCCTGGGGCTGCGTTGCGCGGGCACCCGGCGGGGGCGGCGGGGCAGGAGAGAACTCCGGTCCCGCCGGCGGACCGCCGCCATGCTGGCGCGGACCTCCATGCGGGGGACCCGGATACGGCTGCTGTTGCGGCCCCGTGCGAGGCGTAAACCGAGGCTGCCCGGCCGGCGGGGGGGGTGGCTGCCGGGCATCCGGGTAGGGCTCGTCGGGGTAGGGCTCGTCGCCATACGGCTCATCGGGATAGGGAGGGCCGGGGGGCCGTGTCGGCCTGCTCATCCGGTACCTCCCGCGTGCGCCCTGCTAGCAGCCTTGTCGCTGGCATCGCCGTTGTCGCCGCCGCCGCCTTCGCCCTTGCCGCCGCGCCGCCGCTTGCGGCGCAACCGCAGCACGGTGGCGAGCACGAGCACGCCGAGCGCGCCGAAAATGATCACTAGAATCAATCGCCCGAACCTGGTGACCTCCACGCTGAGCGGCTCTGACGCCTGCGCCCAGGTCAGCGGCGACCCATCCTTCGCCTGCAACTGTAGCTGCAATGTGGTGGTCCCGATGGTCGTGGAGTGCAGAACCAGCCTGACGCTCTGGGTCATACCCGGATTCACCACCGTCGCCGCGCGCGGCGAGGTCGCCGTCAGCGGGCTGCCGGGCGCGGCCGATGCCACCACCCGGACCGCGATCGTCAGTCCGGGCGGCGGCAGGTACGGGAAGGCCTGGCGGCTCAGGCCGTTCTGGACCGAGGCCAGGGTGTCGCCCGAGGTCCCGGCGAGCAGGATCTTCCTGACCGGGATGAGCCTGACTGTGTTCTGCAGGTCGTCGATGTAGGTGGAGAGCTCGGTCAGCGCCAGCCAGCCGCCCGGGGATCCGCGGCCGCGCCAGGCCGACGACTGGGTCACCGCGACGGCGGCGGCCAGCGAGGTCAGGTAGGACTGGGGGGGATCGGAGAGGATGCCCTCGAACATGGCCACGTTCTGGTCGAGGGCCCGCAGATGATCGACGTACCCGTTGTAAGAATCGGACAGCTCGGCTCCGCTCACCCGTCGGCTCGGCAGCCGCTCGGGGGGCAGTTTGGCGGTAGCGGTGGCGAGCGTGCCCAGATCGGCCACCTGCAGCCAGGGTGCGCTCTTGGTCAGCGACAGCAGCTCGTTGGCCTCGGCCGGCGACGGGTCCCAGCCGGTCGGCGGCGCCACCACCAGGGACCGGGACGGCGCGTTGGGCCCCTCGGCGACGATCATCGCGGTCTGCGCGAGGAAGTCCTGGGCGACGGCGAACTGGGCGCCGGCCGACGAGCTGGCCGAGGCCGAGCCGAGGATGCCGGTGATTCCCGAGTCGGCCAGCAGGACCGACATGCTCGCCCCGGTCGACGTCTTGGTCCGGGCGAGCGCGTTGTCGTAGGGCGGGGACGAGGTCGGCAGCTCGTCGCTGTTGAGCACCACCGTGTTGATCCCGCCGGCCTTGGCCAGGCTGGTCAGCACGCCCGCGTCGGCGGTGCCGCCGGCCGGCCAGGCGGCCGCGAGGGCGGTGCCGCCGCCGGTGCCGTCGGCGCTCGACCCGAACGTATCGGGCAGCACCTTGCTCGCCACCGTGTCGCCGAGCTGGTAGGCGGAGGCCAGGGCGGAGTCGAGCCCGGCATGGCTGAGCGCGGCCGCGTCCACGTCGGCGTACGGGGTGAGGAAGGCGGCCTGGCCGGCCGTGCCCGCCAGCTCGGACAGCCAGCTCTGGGCGGCGGTGCTGGCCGGCATCGGGTTGCGGTCCGTGCACCCGGAGTTGCCGCCGGTGAAGTACCCGCGCGTCATCACGGTCGCGTCGGAGAGTAGGGCCGGGTCGATCGCCCAGGTCAGGTCGTCGTTCGAGGCCCCCTTGAGGCCGGCCTTGAGCAGCGTCGACAGCCGTCCGCCGGCCGCGAAGCTGCCGTCAAGCGAGTTCGTCGCGAGCGTCTGCGGGCAGGCGCCCTGCTGCGGGGTGTCGATCAGCGGCCAGATCCACCCGACCTTGAGCGGCGTGGCCGAGCCGCTGCCGGTCCAGTACGGCAGGAAGGTCCGGCTGGTTCCCTGGTAGCCGTTCGTGGCCGAGGTGGCCAGTACCTGCAGCGGGTAGTCGCCGAGGGCCGGGTCGTACAACGACTGGGAGAGGTTGAAGGACACGGTCCAGTGCGTGGTCGCGCCGTTGGCCAGCGCCTGGCTCAGGCTAGTGTCGCCGACGGTCTCCAGGCTGACCTGGCCGTACTGGAGCGACACGGGGCCGCCGCGGGCGAAGCTGTCCATGCCCGACCGGGTGAGGAACGTCAGCGGGTACCACTGCAGCTGCACCTGGATGCCGCGGAGGGTCGAGCCGGTATGGTTGGACAGCGTTCCGCTTACCGTGACGGTCGAGGTCGTCGACTTTGCGAACTGGGGGGTCACCCCGGTGATGGAGACGGCGAGCGAGTGAGAGGCGGCCGGGACCGTTCGGGATGATGGCTGTTGAGTCTTCTGAACGGAAGCCTGCGCTGTCGCGGCGACCAGCACCGCGCAGCACAGCGCGAGGAGCGCAGCGATCAGGGGGCGGACGACAGGGCGCACGCATCGCATGTTATTGCCGTTCGCTGGAAAGGAATGGGCTAGCTACCCTCAATGTCCGTGTCAGAATCAACCTCCGTCGCCCAGAAGGCTACCTTGAGCGCCGACCAGCGTAAGGCCGCCGCAGCGTTGCTGCGGGCCAACACCTCACCGGCCGTGGTCGAGCTCGGCGAGATGTTCGCCCGGGCCGGGCACGAGCTGGCGCTCGTCGGCGGCCCGGTCCGGGACGTCTTCCTCGGCGGCCGCGTCTCCGACCTCGACCTGACCACCGACGCCGTGCCCGAGCGGGTGCTCGAGCTCATCCGGACGTGGGCCGACAAGACCTGGACGGTGGGCATCGCGTTCGGCACGATCGGGCTGCGCAAGCGCGACACGATCTTCGAGATCACGACCTACCGCAGTGAGGCGTACTCCGACGAGTCGCGCAAGCCCGACGTCAGGTACGGGACGTCCCTGGTGGCGGACCTGGAACGGCGGGACTTCACGATCAACGCGATGGCGGCCCGGCTGCCCTCGTTCGAGCTCGTCGATCCGTTCGGCGGGCTCGCGGCGCTGGCGGAGCGGGTGATCAGGACGCCGGGGCGGCCGGAGGACTCGTTCTCCGATGATCCGCTGCGGATCCTGCGGGCGGCCCGGTTCGCCGCCCGGCTCGGGTTCGCGGTCGCGCCCGAGGTGCAGCTGGCGATGCGGGAGCAGGCCGCGCGGCTGTCGATCGTGTCGGTCGAGCGGATCACCGACGAGCTGACCAAGCTGATGCTCACCGTGGCGCCCGAGGACGGTCTCGATCTGCTGGTCTCCACCGGCGTGGCCGAGATCGTGCTGCCGGAGCTGCCCGCGCTGCGGATGGAGGTCGACGAGCACCACCGGCACAAGGACGTCTACACGCACTCGCTGACCGTGCTCCGCCAGGCGATCGACCTTGAGCCCCGGTACGGGCTCGGCCCCGACCTGGTGCTGCGGCTGGCGGCGATCCTGCACGACATCGGCAAGCCGCGCACCCGCTCGCTGCTGCCAGGCGGCAAGGTGGCCTTCCACCACCACGAGGTGGTCGGGGCCAAGATGGCGCGCAAGCGGCTGACCGAGCTCCGGTTCCCGAAGGAGGTCATCGCCGACGTGTCCAAGCTGGTCGAGCTGCACCTGCGGTTCCACGGCTACGGGGACGGCGAGTGGACCGACTCGGCCGTGCGGCGGTACGTGCGCGACGCCGGGCCGCTGCTGACCCGGCTGCACGCGCTCACCCGAGCGGACTCCACCACCAGGAACGCGCGCAAGGCGGCCCGGCTGGCCGCCACCTACGACGCCCTCGAGGCGCGGATCGAGGTGCTGCGGGACCAGGAGGAGCTCGACAAGATCAGGCCCGAGCTCGACGGCGGGGAGATCATGCAGATCCTCGGGCTCAGCCCCGGGCCGCTGGTCGGCAAGGCCTGGAACTTCCTGCTCGAGCTGCGGCTGTCGGAGGGCGTGGTCGGCCGCGAGCGGGCTACCGCCGAGCTGCTGGCGTGGGCCGCGCGGGAGGGGATTGATCCGCCCGGTCAGCCGACCGCGTGAGCGCGGAGTACACCGCGGCGGCGACGAGGTACAGCACTCCGACGATGAGCACGACCGCGTACGACTTGCCCGTCACCGGCAGGAACGACACCGCGATGGCCGGGCCGAGGACGTAGGCGGCGTTGAAGAGCATGTCGTAGAGCGAGAACACCCGGCCCATGTACTGGTCGTCGACGGTCTGCTGGATGGTCGTGTCCACGCAGATCTTCACGCACTGGGCGGAGAGGCCGAGCGCGAACCCGAGCAGCAGGTATGCGTACTGGTTGAAGGTCGGCCCGATGACGAGCGTCACCAGGCCGCCGATCGCCAGCCAGATGACGATCCAGCGGTCTTTCGCGACCCGCTTGACGCCCTCGGGGGTAACCACGGCCGCCAGGCCGAATCCGATCGCGCTGGCGACCACGAGGAGCGTGACGTGACCAAGAGCCTTGTTGCCGTTGCCGCCGTGGAAGAAGTAGTTCCGGTACAGCAGTAGCGCTTCGACCAGCAGGGTGCCGTAGAGCGCGCGGTGCACGCCGACCGCGCCGAGCGCGTAGGCGGCCTGTCGCCGCTGGTTGAGGTGCTTGAGGCCGGCCACCAGGCCGCGGACTACCCCGCCGAGGTCGGCCGCGAGCCCGGTGGTCTTCGCTCGGGCCTTCTCCGCCGCAAGCGGTCCGAGCAGGTTCCGGTCCATCCGCGTGCCGAGCAGCCCCGCCACCAGGTAGCAGACGCCGCCGAACCAGAGCACGCAGGCGCTGCCGGTCAGGCCGCCGCCGGAGATGAAGTGCACGCCAAGGCCGACGACGCCGCCGACGAACCCCAGGATCGTGCCCAAGGTGGGCACGACGGCGTTCGCCATCACCAGCTTGTCGTGGCTGACGACGTGCGGGGTGCCGGCCGAGACGGCGGAGAGGAAGAACCGGTTCACCGCCAGCACCGCCAGGGCGCTGATGTAGAGCGGGATGCCGGTCTGCCCGGAGAGCACCACGAACCCGGCCACGGCCACCATCGCCGCCCGGATCAGCGCCCCGTAGACGATGATCTGCCGCCGCGACCAGCGGTCGATGAACACGCCCGCGAACGGGCCGATCAGCGAGTACGGGAGGTACAGAACGGCGAACGCGTCCACCGCGGCGACCGGGTTGGGGAAGCTCTGCGCGCTGAAGAACGCGTAGGCCGCGAACCCCGCGTTGAACACGCCGTCCCCGGCCTGGCTGACCAGCCGGCTGGCGAACAGCTTGCGGAAGTCCCGCTCGGCCAGCACCGCGCGCAGCTCATTGCCGAACGAGGACCGCGTGCCGCCCTCTTCCCCCGAAGCTACGGTCACACTGAACAGCTTAAAGCGCCGGGCCGGAGACCCTAGGATCCCGGCCCGGCGCTTTGCTTGCCTTGCTTGGCTGAACGCCCTTGCTAGCGCTCGGCCTCGCCCGCGATGAACTGCTGGACCAGGTCACGGCAGACGTCATCGCCGAACTGCTCGGGCGGGGACTTCATG
>Ga0302235_10003455_pt1 | contig 11124 bp, 9 predicted proteins | sample II_Palsa_N3_3_FD_193577 | JGI IMG/M metagenome (GOLD analysis project Ga0302235, IMG submission 193577) | Peat permafrost microbial communities from Stordalen Mire near Abisko, Sweden - II_Palsa_N3_3 | ecosystem: Environmental > Terrestrial > Soil > Palsa > Peat permafrost | place: Sweden... | reverse complement strand
CTCGCCGCGCAGGACGAGTTCGGGTATGTCGTGGTCAACGATCGCCTCGACGAGGCGGTCGACGAGCTCGTGGGGATCGTCCAGGGCGCGCTCGCGTAGGGCGGGCCGGGCTGGCCGCCAGCCGGTCGGCACGACCAAGACTGCACTCGCGACGCTCCTGAACGGGCTCGCTCAGGTGGGAGAGAATCGGTGGATGCGGCTGGCGTCTGATCTTGATGTGCTGCGGCTGCGCGAGTTCCGCTTTGTGTTCGCGGCTGCACTGGTGTCGCTGTTGGGCGACGGCATGGTGCCGGTGGCGTTGACGTTTGCCGTCCTTGATCTCACTGGTTCGGCCACGGATCTCGGGGTTGTACTGGCGGCGCGCACCTTGGGGTTGGTCGGCTCGCTGTTGATCGGCGGGGTGGTCGCTGATCGGCTGGGTCGCCGAGCGGTGATGATGGCCGCCGACGTGGTGCGGCTGCTCGCTCAGGGCGTGGTCGCGCTGCTGCTCATCAGCGGGCACGCGACGGTCGCGGAGCTTGCCGTCTCGCAGGCGTTTCTCGGGGCCGCGACAGGTTTCTTCAATCCCGCTTCCAGCGGTCTGATCCCCGTGATCGCGGGCGACGCGCTGCAGCAGGCCAACTCGTTGCGTGGAATGGCGATGGCCGCGGGCAGCATCGTGGGCCCGGCGATCGCGGGCGCGTTGGTCGTTGCCGCCAGCCCGGGGGTCGCGCTGCTGGTCGACGCGGGCAGCTATGGCGCCAGCGCGTTGTTGCTCACAAGGGTGCGCAGCGACGTGCGCGCCGTCGGTCCGGGGCGCCGGTTTTTCAGTGAGCTGCGCGATGGGTTTGCCGAGTTCCGCGCCCGGACCTGGGTCTGGGCGACGATCGCGGCGCTGTCGGTCGCTAACGCGGTGAGCGTCGCGTTCGCGGTGCTCGGGTCGCTGGTGGCAAAGCACGAGCTGGGCGGAGCCGGCGCCTGGGCGTTGATCTTGGCCGTTGAGGGGATCGGATCGCTGGTGGCCGGCACGACATTGCTGCGTTTCAGGCCGCGCCGTCCACTGTTGGTCGCGGTGCTGGTCGGCTTGTTGCCGGCGGGGACAATGCTGCTGCTGGCCATCCCCGCGCCGCTTGCGTTGATCGCCGTCGCCGCGTTGCTCGCGGGCATCGGCGGCACGGTCTTCAACACACTGTGGGAAACGACGTTGCAGCAATACATTCCCGCGGATGCGCGCTCGCGGGTCAGCTCGTACGACTGGTTCGGTTCGCTCGCGCTTCAGGCGGTCGGGTTCGCTTTGATCGGACCGTTTGCGGGCGTCGTGGGCACCTCGACGGCGCTCTATCTCTGCGGAGCTCTGGACCTCGTCGTCGTCGGGGCGCTGCTGGGACTCAGAGACATCCGGACACTCCAACCCCGTCCGATCGTGGCGACAGGAGCGATTGATGGCGACGCCGGCGCTCGCCCGTGATTGCGCGGCTCCAACAACTCCGCCGCTGGGTGGCCCCCCGTTCCCCGCTAAGCTTTACGGGGTCCAATCACGACGCGAAGGAACCGCGACGCCTTGATCAACCCACGCATTGACAAGCTGCTTGACCATGTCGACTCCGACTACGCGAGCGTGATCGTCGCCGCCAAGCGGGCGCGTCAGATCAACTCCTACTACCACAACCTCGGGGAGGGGACGTTCGACGAGTTCCCGCCGCCGATGGTGGAGACCCGCTCCAAGAACTACCTGACGATCGCACTCGAGGAGATCGCTCAGGGCAAGCTGAAGTACCACTACCGGTAGGCGCGGCCGGTAGGGGCGGGCGCGGCGGGCGAACGGTCCAGGCGGAAAGACGTTGGCGCGCCTGCTCCTAGGGGTCAGCGGCGGGATCGCCGCCTACAAGGCGCTGGAGACGGCTCGTCTCGCGATCCGCGCCGGTCACTCGGTGCGCGCGATCCAGACGCCGGCGAGCCGTCGGTTCGTCGGTCAGGCATCGCTCGAGGGGATCACCGGGGCGCCGGTCCTGACGAGCGAGTTCGCGCCCGACCCGGCGCGCGGCGCCTACCCGGGAGACCCGCTGCCCGAGCACGCGCCGATCAGCCACCTGGCACTGGCCGAGCGCGCCGACGCATACCTGATCGCGCCTGCGACGGCGAACACGATCGCGAAGCTCGCCGGCGGTCACGCCGACAGCCTGCTGACGGCGGCGGCGCTGGCGGCGGCCTGTCCGGTGCTGGTCGCGCCGGCGATGAACAACCGCATGTACCTGCATCCGGCCACGCAGGCGAACCTCGCGACGCTGACCGCGCGCGGGGTGATCGTGATCCCGCCCGGCGAGGGCGAGCTCGCTTCCCACGGCGAGCATGGGATCGGACGGCTGCCGGAGCCGGCGGAGCTGCTCGCCGCAGTCGAGCAGGCGCTGCGCGCACGCCCGCATGAGTGGCAGGGGCTGCGGGTGCTGGTGACGGCCGGCGGCACGCGCGAGCCGATCGACACCGTCAGGTTCATCGGCAACCACTCGTCGGGCCGCATGGGGGTCGCGCTCGCGGCACGGGCCGCGGCGCGCGGCGCGGGGGTGACGCTGGTGGCCGCGAACGTGGCGCTCGGGCTACCGGCAGGGGTCGAGGTCGTGCAGGTCGGGACCGCTGCCGAGCTTGCCGACGCCTGCCGCCGCGCGTTCGATGGCTGCGATGTCCTGCTGATGGCGGCCGCGGTCGCCGACTTCCGCCCGGTCGCGGCGGCCGCCCACAAGCTCAAGAAGACCGACCCCGAGGCGCCGCGGCTGCTGGAGCTCGAGCCCACCGAGGACGTTCTGTCCGGTCTCGCGCGCCGGCGCGGTCACGGCCAGCTGGTGGTCGGCTTCGCCGCCGAACATGGCGAGGGGGCGATCGCCTATGGCCGCGACAAGCTCGAGCGCAAGGCGCTCGACGCGATCGTTGTCAACGACATCTCGCGAGCTGACATCGGCTTTGACTCCGGCTACAACGAGGTAGTTGTCGTGACGCGGGACGGGGTCGAGCGGAAGGTCGGACGCGCTCCGAAGGAGGCGGTCGCCGATGCGATCCTCGACGAGGTGGCGCGACTGCTGGCGGAAACTGATCTGAGGAGCCCGGGGGGGCGCGATGGAGCCGGTCGGCCGACCGCCATCGGCGGCACCGTCGGCTGAGGCCGCAACGCTGCTGGCGCGGCGCCTTGAGTCGAGCGTCGCGAGCGCCATGCAGGTTCCGAGCGAGGTGCTCGAGCACGTGATCGTGGCGCTGCTCGCCGAGGGCCACATCCTGATCGAGGACTATCCCGGCGTTGGCAAGACGACGCTCGCGCGCGCGCTGGCGCGCTCGCTCGACTGCCAATTCGCGCGGATCCAGTGTACGTCGGACCTGATGCCCGCCGACGTGGTCGGGGTCAACGTGTTCGACCAACGCGAGGCGCGCTTCGCGTTCCGGCCGGGGCCCGTGTTTGCGAACGTCGTGCTGGTCGACGAGATCAACCGCGCCTCGCCGAAGACGCAGTCCGGCCTGCTCGAATGCATGCAGGAGCGTCGCGTGACGGTCGACGTCCACACCCACGAGCTGGCGCGCCCGTTCATCGTGCTCGCGACGCAGAATCCCGTCGAGTACGAGGGCACCTATCCGCTGCCTGAGTCGCAGGTCGACCGTTTCATGGTCAGGATCTCGATCGGGTATCCGGAGCGCGCCGCCGAGGCGGCGATGCTCGCCGAGCACCAGGCTGCCGACCCGGTCGCCGAGATCCTTCCGGTCGCGACTGCCGCCGAGCTGCTGGACGCACAGGACGCGGCTCGAAGCGTCCACGCCTCGCGGGCGCTGCGCGACTATGTCGTGTCGCTGCTGTGGCGCACCCGCGAGGATCCACGCCTCGAAGTGGGTGCCAGCCCGCGTGCGGGACTGATGCTGCTGCGCGCCGCCAAGGCGCTGGCGCTGATCCACGGCCGCGACCACGCGCTCCCCGACGACGTCCAGGCGCTCGCGCTGCCGGTCCTGGCCCACCGGTTGGTACTCGCCCCCGAGGCTCGGCATGCGAGCGCGGCAGAGGTGATCGCCGATGCGGTCGCGGTCACACGCGCGCTCTGACCGGCTTGCGCTGAGCGCCCCGGGAGCGGCACTCGCGGCCGCGTGCGGGGTCACGCTGGCGCTCGTGGCGCTGACCTTCGGCGCGATGCCGCTGCTGGTTCCCGGGATCGGCTTCGTGCTGATCGGGGTGGCCGCGACCGTGTGGATCGCGGTCGGGGCGCGGGGTGCGCAGGCGACCCGGCGCGTGGACGCCCGGCGGGTGATCGAGGGCGAGTCGTTTGAGATCACGCTCGAGGTGACGCGCGGGCGGCTGGGCGCGCCTGGGGCGGTCGTCTGGGATCCGCTCGCGGGGGAGACGATCCCGGTTGCCCGACGGCTGTCGGCGCGGTCGCGCCGGGGAACCCTGGAGCTGGCGCTCGCGGTCCGGATCGAGCGGCGGGGCCGCCACACGTTCCCGCCGCCGACACTGATGCTGAGCGATCCGCTGCGGCTCGCGACGGCTGAGCGGCGGGGGCCGGGCGCGGCCGATCAGCTGCTCGTGCTTCCCCGGACCGAGGCGGTCTTCTGGACGGCGCGCTCGCAGCACCGGCGCGCGCGGGGGCGCCAGCGGCCGAGCTCGCGCGAGCAGCGGTCCGCCGGCGAGCTCGACGGCCTGCGCCAGTACCAGCAGGGGACGCCTGCCGCGCGAATCCACTGGCCCGCGCTCGCGCGCGGCGCGGGCCTGCTCGAGCGCCGGCTCGCGAGCGCCCCGGAGTCGCAGCCGCTGGTCGTGCTCGACGCGCGCGCCGAGTCCTCAACCGACGGGCGCGCTCGGCTCGACGCGGCCGTGCGTGCGGCGGCGTCGCTGACGCTCGAGCTCTCGCGCACAGGCGGCTGCCGGCTGTTGCTTGCAGGCGAGCGCGCGGCGCTCGCGATCGGCTCGGACCTGGCCGCCTGGCCCGCGGCTCACGCGCGGCTCGCGCTGGTGGAGCTCGAGCCGCTCGATGGCGCCCCGCCGGCGCCGCCGCCGGGCGACTCGCTGATCTGGGTGACGGCGAGCCCTGAGCTCGAGCTACCGGCCGGCCGGGCCGCTGGGTTCGAGCTCGTGCTGCTCACCCCTGTGACCGCGCTGGCGCGGGCAGGGCCCGGCGCGGCGCTTCGCCGTCGTCTGCCGATGCCCAGCTTCGAGGTCGCCGGCTGCGCCGGGTTCGTGCTGCGGACCGGACGAGCGAGGATGCCGTCGCCCCGTGCGTCGCGCGGCTGAGCACGAGCCGAGTATCGCGCCGACCCTGGTCGCGTTCGTGCTGCTGGCCGGCTACGGCACGCTGCGGTGGGCGACGATGCTGGCCCATCCGCCCGCCGCGCGCCTCGCCGGGCTGATCGCGCTCGCGTGCGCGGCCGCGGCGCTCGGCGCCGCCACCCGTGCCGGCGATCCGCGGGTCGCGTTCGCTGGGAACGTGGCGATCGTCGTCGCCGCGCTCGCGATGCTGCCGCTCGCGGGGATCCCGCTGACGTGGATCGTGCACGCTCGCATCGCGGTGATTGCCCGGGCGATCGACGAGGGCCTGTCGACGCTCCCGGGCGTGCTCGTGCCCTACCGCGGCGCCGACGAGTGGACGCGCGTGGTGATCGTGCTCGGAGACGGGATGCTGCTGCTCGGCGGCGCGCTGACGCTCGCAACCTCGCAGCGCCGGCCGGCGCGAGGACAACTCGATGCCGGCGGCTTGAGGGACGGTGGAGCCTGGGTGGGAGCGGCCCGACTGGCTGGGGCGGCGCTGCCGCTGATCGTCCTTGCGATCGTCCCGGCGGCGCTCGCGACGCCGCGGTTCGCCTGGCTGCACGGGCTCGTCACGTTCCTGCTGCTGGCCCTGTTCGTGCTGCGCGAGCGGATCGCGCCCCGGCGCGCGGGCGCTGCCGTCGCGCTCGTGATGGTCGCCGCGGTGGTGGCGGCCGCCGTGGCCGGCCTGGTCGGAACCCAGCGGCCATGGGTCAGCGTCACGAGCCTCGCGTCGCGGCTCGCGACCGGCGAGCAGCGGTTCGATTGGGCGCAGACCTACGGGCCGCTGCAATGGCCGGCGACGGGGGAGACGGTCCTGACCGTCAGGGCGCGCTTCCCCGCGTACTGGAAGGCCGAGAATCTCGACGCCTTCAACGGCCGCGTGTGGGTCGACGCGCCCGTCGGCCTGCCGGGCGGGCTGGCCGGAGTCGCGCCGACCAACATCCGGCGCTGGACGCAGACGCTCGCGGTGACACTCGACGGGATCAGCACCCGCTCCGTGATCGGCGCTGGTCTCGCAAGCCCGCCGCAACTGGCGGCCCAGGTCGAGCCTGGCTACTCGCCGGGCACCTACGTGACGGCCGCGCCGCTGTCAACCGGCGATCGCTACCAGGTGTCCGTGTATGCCCCGCTGCCGACCCCATCTGAGCTGGCGGTGACCGGCGATGATTACCCGGTCACCGCGATCGGCGCCGACCTGCGAATCGAGCTGCCGGCGCGCGCTCCCGGGGGCCAGCAGCCTGAGATCGCGTTCGCGCCGTTCGGCTCCGCCGCCGCCTTCACGCCGCTCGCCGGACTCAGCGCGCCCCAGCAGCTGGCGCTCCTTCAAGCCTCGCCGTACGGCCCCGTCTGGCGCATCGCCGAGCGCTTGAAAGCTCGCACCACGACGCCGTTTCAGTTCGTCGAGGCGGTTGAGCGCTATCTCGGCAGCGGCTTCGCCTATGACCAGAACACCTCCGCCGCGCGCTATCCGCTCGTCACGTTCCTGCTGCGTACCCGGCGCGGGTACTGCCAGCAGTTCGCCGGCGCGATGGCGCTGCTGCTGCGGATGGGCGGCGTTCCGGCCCGCGTCGCGGTCGGCTTCACGACCGGCAGGTTCGATCCGCGCACCCGGGCCTACGCCGTCTCTGACATCGACGCGCACGCCTGGGTCGAGGCATGGTTCCCCGGCTACGGCTGGGTGCAGCGCGAGGCGACGCCCGCTGGTGACCCGGCGCTCGGCGGCAGCATCGCCCTGACGCCGACCGTCGCGGGGGCAACCGGCGCCGCGACGCCGACGCCAGCGCCGAGGACCGCACGTGGAGCCGCGGGCGCCGCCACTGTCGGGCGGCGCCCCGGGAGCAGACGCTCGCCGTGGTGGCCGATCGTCGTGGGAGTGCTCGCCGCGATCCTGCTCGCGGTGCTCGCCGTCCGCCGGCTTCGGGTGCGGTCCTCGAGGCCGGCCGGCCCGGACGCCCAGGTGGCCGAGCTCGAGTGGGCGCTCGCGCGCTGCGGCGAGCCGGCTGGACCCGGAGCGACGCTGGCAGCGCTCGAGCGGCGCTTCGCGGATGCCCCCGAGGCCGCCGAATACCTGCGCCGGCTGCGTGGCGCCCGGTACGCGGTGGGCGGTGAGCCACCGACCGCAGCCCAGCGCAGAGCGATGCGCGCGGCGCTCGCCCGCGGCTCGGGTATGGGCGGGCGGCTGCGAGCGCTGCGCGCGCTGCCGCCGCTGCCGCGGGCACCGGCCTGAGGCGCTCTAACCGGCCGAGCTGGCGCCTACACTCACGTGTGCATGGACGACGTGTACGACCTCTACCGCAGGGGCATGGAACTGCTCGAGGCTGGACACCACCACCAGGCCGCGATCCCGCTGGCGCGGGCGCGCGACCTGGCTCCCGAGCATACGTCGATCCGCGAGGGCCTCGGTCGGGCGCTGTTCCACGCGCAGCGCTACGAGCAGGCGGCGGTCGAATTCCAGGCGATCGTCGACCGCGCGCCCACCAACGACTACGCGCTGTTCTGCCTCGGGCGCTGCCTGCAACAGCTCGGCCGCCACGCCGAGGCGCGCCAGCCGCTGGCGCTGGCGGCGTGCATGCAGCCGACGCGCGGCGACTACCGGCTGTACCGCGATCGGGCTCGGGCTCGCACCGAGGACCAGTAACCTCGTTGCAGCAGAAAGCTGCCCCGAGGGGGCGGTCGGTGCTACGCTCGGAAGCACAGCTTCTGTAGTCCAGGGCAAACCTGGTGGTCGGACGGGAAGTGGGCGCTCGCCCGCTTTTTTTATGTTCTGTGCGCGCCAGGGTCATACGTTGGAGACGACCGTGAATCAACAACTTCAGAGTGAGATCGAAGCGCGGCTCGCGCCGGCGGTGCCCGAGGCCGAGGTGCTGCTGGTGGAGGTCGTCCCGGGCGACACGCTGCGCTTGTTCATCGACCACCCGGAGGGGGTCACGCTTGCTCTCTGCGAGCACGTCACCGCGCTGCTCGGCGACTATCGCGAGCGCTTCACGCTCGAGGTCTCCTCACCTGGGCAGGACCGGCCGCTGACCAAGCCGTCCCACTACAGCCGCTTCCTCGGACGTCTCGCGCGGGTGCGCCTGCGCGAGGAGAGGGATGGACACAAGCACGTGACCGGCGAGCTGGTCGGCGCGTCGGACTCGGAGGTGACGATCGCGGCCTCGAGCGGGGTGGTCTCGATTCCCTACGAGCAGATCGCGCGCTCCAACCTGGTACCTGGAGACTGATAGGCATGTCGAAAGAGATCCTCGAGGCGGTTCGTGGCCTGGCCGCCGAGAAAAACATCTCCTCGGAGAAGCTGATGGAGGCGCTGGAGGACGCGCTCCTGTCGGCCTACAAGAAGACCCCCGGCTCGGCGCCGTACGCGAAGGTCGAGATGGACCGCGAGACGGGCGACTTCACGGTCTGGCAGCTGAAGATCCCGCCGGAGCTCGAGGAGCAGCTGTTGATCGAGGCGACGACCGACCAGGGTCCCACGGTCGATCCCGAGACCGGCGAGATGCGCGAGCCGCCCGAGCCCGAGATCGACCTCGAGAAGCTCAAGGAGTACGAGGACCAGATCGAGACCGCCGACGTCACCCCGCACGACTTCGGCCGGATCGCCGCCCAGACCGCCAAGCAGGTGATCCTGCAGCGGATCCGCGAGGCCGAGCGCGACATGATGTACGAGGAGTACCGCGATCGGGTGGGTGAGCTGATCACCGGGATCGTGCAGCAGTCCGACTCGCGCTACACGCTCGTACAGCTGCGCGAGCGGGTCGAGGCGCTGCTGCCGAAGTCCGAGCAGGTCGACGGCGAGCGCTACGACCATTCACAGCGGATCAAGGCCGTGATCAAGGACGTCTCGAACTCGACCAAGGGGCCGTCGATCATCGTCTCGCGGCGCGACCCTGAGCTGATCAAGTCGCTGTTCGAGCTCGAGGTGCCGGAGATCGCCGACGGTCTGGTCGAGATCACCGGCGTCGCGCGCGAGCCCGGATACCGCTCGAAGATCGCGGTCGTCAGTCATGTCGACGGCGTCGATCCGGTCGGCGCGTGCGTCGGGCCGCGCGGGTCACGCGTGCGCATGGTCGTGTCCGAGCTGCGCGGCGAGAAGATCGACATCATCCCCTACAACGACGAGCCCGCCCGGTTCGTCGCCAAGGCCCTGTCGCCGGCGCGCGTGCGCGAGGTTCTCGTCGACGACGACGCGCGGCAGGCGACGGTGATCGTGCCGGACGACCAGCTGTCGCTCGCGATCGGGCGCGAGGGCCAGAACGCGCGCCTGGCCGCGCGCTTGACCGGTTGGCGGATCGACATCCGCTCGGAGACCGAGTTCGCCGCCGAGGAGGCCGAGCACGGCTACGAGGAGGAGGAGACGCAGGGTCGCTGCGCCGCGATCCTGTCGAACGGCCGGCGCTGCCCGAATGCGGCCCTGCCTGGCTCGCGCTATTGCGGCATCGAGTCACACCAGGCGCTCGCGAACAAGGGCACCGATCAGCTCTAGCCCGGGCGGGGCACGAGCGCTTCTACACTGGAACTTGGATGGCACGACGCACCGACGACACCGCGAAGCAGGCTCCACAGCAGCCGGCCCCTCAGCAGGCGGTACCCGCGCGCCCCGACTCGTCGGCGACCGCGGCCCCGCGGCCGCGGCCGGCGGAGGCGCCGAAAGCGGCTGCCGGCGGGGAGCAGGCGCAGCCGCCGGCGCCGGCGAGCGGCGCCGACGGCGAGCATCCCCACAAGCAGCGCCCGACCCGCGACTCCCTTCAGGGCGAGCGTGCCCCGGGCAACGCCGGCGGGCGCCGGCGGGTCGTGATCGACGCGCAGGCTTCGCGGCGTGCACCTGGTGGCGGCCCCGGAGGCGGTCCCGGCCAGCAGCCTCGGCGCCAGCGTCGCGGGCGTCGCCGGCGCGGCGTCTACGACGAGGAAGCTGAGTCGCGTCCATCGTCGCGCACGGCCCTCGCGGAGCCGAACGCAATCAGGATCAACTCCGGCTCGACCGTCAAGGACGTGGCGGAGTACCTCGACGTGCCCGTCCCCGAGGTGATGAAGAAGCTGATGACGCTCGGGGAGATGAAGACCCTCACGCAGACCCTGTCCGACGACTCGATCGAGGTGCTCGCCGCCGAGCTCGGCAAGACGGTCGAGATCGTTCACTCCGAGGATGAGACGGTCACCGAGCCGGTGTTCCACGACGAGGAAGACGAGCTTGTCGACCGTGCTCCCGTCGTGACGATCATGGGCCACGTCGACCACGGCAAGACCTCGCTGCTCGACGCGATCCGCGAGACCTCGGTGGCCGCCGGTGAGGCCGGCGGGATCACCCAGCACATCGGCGCCTACCAGGTTCACCACGGCGATCACACGGTCACCTTCCTGGACACGCCGGGCCATGAGGCGTTCACGGCGATGCGCGCCCGCGGCGCGAAGGTGACCGACATCGCGGTGATCGTGGTCGCGGCCGACGACGGCGTCAAGCCGCAGACCCAGGAGGCGATCGACCACGCCAAGGAGGCCGACGTCCCGATGCTCGTCGCGGTCAACAAGATCGACAAGGAGGGCGCCGACCCCGTCCGCGTTCGCTCGGAGATGAGCGCGCTGGGGCTGCAGCCGGTCGAATGGGGCGGCGACGTCGACTTCGTCGACGTGTCCGCCAAGACCAGGGAGGGGCTCGAGGAGCTGCTCGACACGATCGTCGCCCAGGCCGAGCTGATGGAGTTGCGGGCCAACCCCGAGGCGCCCGCTTCGGGGACGGTGATCGAGTCCAAGCTCGACCCGGGCCGCGGGCCGGTGGTCACGATCCTGATCATGCGCGGAACGCTCGTGGTCGGCGATGCGATGGTCGCCGGCGCCCACTGGGGCCGGGTTCGCGCGATGCACGATTTCATGGACAGCCG
>Ga0302235_10003451_pt1 | contig 11134 bp, 9 predicted proteins | sample II_Palsa_N3_3_FD_193577 | JGI IMG/M metagenome (GOLD analysis project Ga0302235, IMG submission 193577) | Peat permafrost microbial communities from Stordalen Mire near Abisko, Sweden - II_Palsa_N3_3 | ecosystem: Environmental > Terrestrial > Soil > Palsa > Peat permafrost | place: Sweden... | reverse complement strand
TACAGCGGCGTGCCGAACTGCTCGGCGAGAGAAACGGCGGACACGTCTTCGACGTGCAATACGCCGTCGACATAGGCAAATGCGGATCGAGTCATGCGAAAGTCTTATTGAGCAGGGGTGCTGCCGGAGGCGGGTTGTTGCGGTTCCGATGCAGCGGAGTCGGGTACGGTACGGAGTTCGGTTTCCGGCGACAGCGACAGTGGCGTGCCGGACGTGTCAGGTACAGTGCCGGATGCCGCTTCGGAATCTGGCTTCACTGCGTCAGGCGACGGCGCCTGGGTCTCGTCGGTGGGTTTGGCCGGCAATGGCGGCACGGTCGGCAAGTAGAGCGCTCCGCGTTGCCCGCAGCCACCAAGAGCGCAACCTGCGACAATGACCAAAGCGGCTACAATCGCGCCGGGCGCCATTGCGCGCATCCGAGAAACGACTCGCATGACTGTCCCTGAAAAAATGATCGTTGGAGTTTAGCATGTCCGATAGCGAATACCTGACCCGCGCGGAGGCCGCGCTTGCGGCCATCGAACGTACGCTCGACGATACCGAAGCCGATATCGAATTTGAGCGCAGCGGCAATGTTCTGACGCTCGAATTCGAGAACGGCACGAAGATCATCGTCAATCTGCAACCGCCGATGCGCGAAATCTGGATCGCCGCCAAGGCAGGTGGTTTCCATTTTCGTTTCACCGACGACGCATGGCGCGATACCCGCAACGGCACGGAGTTTTTTTCCGCACTGTCCGACTATGCGACGCAGCAGGCAGGCGAGCCGGTTCACTTCGAAGCGTAAGCGGCTGCTTTGACGTCACGCGCGCTTAAGGCGCGTGACGAACCCGCGCGCTAATGGCCGCGGAACAGGTTCATGATGTCCTGCTTTTCCTGCTCACCGACCTGTTGCGGCGCCGGCGCATCCGCCGCGCCCGACGCCGCATCGCTCGAGTTCGCGTCGAGATCGGCCTGACTCACGCCGACGGTCGCAACGAAACCGTTGCCCGGCGTGAAGTTGTCGAAATACAGTTCGTCACCAAGCGCGACGACGCCCTCGGGCATCGGCATCTTGTATTCCGGTACGCCCTTCAATGCCTTGGCCATGTAGTCGATCCACACCGGCAATGCGAGACCGCCACCGGTTTCTTTGTCGCCGAGACTGCGTGGATTGTCATAGCCGATCCATGCGATTGCTGTGAGCGTGTGCTGATAGCCCGCAAACCACGCATCGCGTGAGTCGTTGGTCGTGCCGGTTTTGCCCGCGAGGTCGGTGCGCTTCAGGATATTGCTTTTCGCGCCGGTGCCGCGCTGCGCAACGCTTTGCAGCAGGCTGTTCATCACGTAGGCATTGCGCGCGTCGATGGCGTGCGGCGCGCTTTGTCCCGCGACGAGCGGCTTGACTTGCGCAACGACGCTGCCACGCTGATCGGTGACTTCTGCGATCAGATACGGGTTGATCCGATAGCCGCCGTTGGCGAACACCGAAAAGCCGCCCGCCATCTGCAGCGGCGTGACGAGCCCTGCCCCGAGCGCCATGGGCAGATAGGCCGGATGACGATCTGCGTCGAAGCCGAAACGCGTGATGTACCCCTGTGCATACTTCGGGCCAATCTGGTTGAGGATACGGATCGACACGAGGTTCTTCGATTTCTGCAGCGCGGTGCGCATCGTCATCGGACCGTCGAAGCCGCCGCCGTAGTTCTTCGGCTCCCAAGCCTGGCCACCGGTTTCGGCGGCGGTGAAGAAGAGCGGCGCATCGTTGATCACCGTGGCCGGTCCCAGGCCCTTTTCCAGCGACGCCGAATAGATGAACGGCTTGAAGCTGGAACCCGGCTGCCGCCATGCCTGGGTGACGTGGTTGAACTTGTTCTTGTTGAAGTCGAAGCCGCCCACCAGCGCGCGGATCGCGCCGTCTTGGGGCACGACTGAGACGAAGGCGCCTTCCACCTGCGGCAACTGCGTGATCGACCAGTTGCCGTCGTCGCCCCTGACGACGCGGATGATCGCACCCGGACGGATGCGCTGATTCGGCTGCGCGCGCGGGCCGAGCGCCGACGAGGCGAAGCGCAGGCCATCGCCTTGCAGCGTCGCGACGTTGCCATCGGCGAGGGTTGCCTGGACCTGCTTCGGACTCGCAGTGGTCACCACTGCGGCGATGATCTCGCCGTTGTCCAGATGTTCGAGCAAAGCGTCGTCGATCGCCTGTTCGCGCTCGTCCGCGTCCGTGGGTAAATCGATGAACGCTTCCGGACCGCGATAGCCGTGACGCCGTTCGTAGTCCATCAGACCTTTGCGCAGCGAACGGTACGCGACATCCTGGTCCGCGGAGTCGATCGTCGTCACGACATTGAGCCCACGCGTGTAGGCCTCTTCACGAAACTGCGCGTACATCATCTGACGCACCATTTCCGCGACGTACTCGGCGTGCACGCTGAATTCTTTGCTGGCGCCCTTGACGGCGAGCGGCTGCCTGCTTGCCGCGTCGTACTGTTCTTGCGTGATGTAGTGCAACTCGAGCATGCGCGTCAGGATGTACTCCTGACGAACCTTCGCGCGTTTCGGGTTGACGACCGGGTTATAGGCCGAGGGGGCCTTGGGAAGACCGGCGAGCATTGCGGATTCGGCAAGCGTGAGGTCCTTCATATCCTTGCCGAAATACACCCGCGCCGCGCTCGCAAAACCATAAGCGCGCTGGCCGAGATAGATCTGATTCATGTACACCTCGAGAATCTGATCTTTCGTCAGCTTCGACTCAATTTTGTACGCGAGCAACATCTCGTAGATCTTACGTGTGTAGGTTTTTTCGCTCGACAAAAAGAAATTACGCGCCACCTGCATGGTGATCGTGCTGGCGCCCTGAGTGGCGTGTCCGTTGGTTAGCGCGACGAAGCCGGCGCGCGCGATGCCCGTCAGGTCGACGCCGCCGTGGTCGTAGAAGCGGGCATCTTCAATGGCGAGCACGGCCTTCTTCAGACTGTCGGGCACGTCCTGAATATGGACGACGTCACGCCGTTCTTCACCGAATTCGCCGATCAGCACGTGGTCGGCCGTGTAGATGCGCAGCGGCACCTTCGGACGATAGTCGGTAAGCGCGTCGAGCGAAGGCAGGTTCGGCGTGGCGACCACGAGCGCGTAACCGAGCACGAGGCCGGCACACGCGATGCCGGCAAACATCAGACCCACCAGCGCCAGAACGAGCGTTAGCCATAACGGACGTTTGCGCTTCTTCGGCGCGGGCGGCGGGGACGTAGGGGACGAAGATTGCATATGAACACCAAAAAACAGTCCCGCGATTATAGCTGCCTGGCCCATCAGCTTTCGGCATGCTTACGGTCGATCGTCGCGTCGCGCAGGGGATGACCTTACTGTAGACGCTTTGATCTCGCGTCGGGGGCCTTGAGCGTCACGTTAGCCATCCGGCCGAATATCGCCCGCCGCCGCGGCTGCGCACAATTGTCTTCAGAAGAAAGCGCCGGATTTGTAGGCGCTTAGTCCTCGCGTTCGATTGATTCGTCGCGTGTGTCGCAGATTTTTGCGTGTGTCTGAAGGGAGGCAGGATGGCGATCAGAAGTTCGTTGCTCGTGAAGGTGCGACGTTTTGCTGCAGGAATCGACGTGAGTCGCGAAGCGGTGAGGCTCGTGGTGTTGAGCCAACGCTTGCGCATGGGCGAGCAAATGCGCGTCGAGTACCTCGCGGCCGTACCGTTAGCTGCGGGCGCGATGGCAGGGGTGGAGATCGTGGATCGCGCTGCCGTAACCCGCGCAATGCGCGAAGTGTTCGCGGACCTGCCGCGTGCGTGTGCGTCCCATACGCTGCGCTGCGCGATGGCGCTGCCTGGCTCGGCAACGCTGATGTCGAACTTGCCGCTTGCGCGGTTTGGCGTCGCGGGCGAGCTCGCGGTAGCGGGCGGCCCGACGCTCGCGGGGCTGGAGTCGGCGGTGCTTGCCGAAGCAGAGCGGCTTGCTGGAATCGAGCGTCATGCGCTGGCTGTCGACTGGTTCATTGACGGCGCACCACGCCGCGCTGCGTCCGTGACGATCGCGACCGCTGGGCGCCAGCATCTGGAGGCGCGCATCGAATGCGCGGCCGCCGCGGGCCTGACCTTGACCGCGATCGACGGTGAACCGCATGCCGCGCTCCGCGCGCTGCGTCACGCAGCGATGCTCGAACTGGAGCCGCACGAAACCTACGCCGCGATCTGGGTTGGCGCAGACGGCGTGTACGGCTGGCGCGTCGCCGATGAAGCAGTCGCCGCCGAGACGCACTATCCGGCGCCCGAACACGCCGATCTCGCCGATGCATTGCGCGACCTTGCCGACGGTGGCGGCCTTGGCTGCGCGTTACTCGGAGGAGAGATCGAGTTGCTCGACGGGGTGGGGTTTTCTGTCGCGGATCTTGGCGACGTGCTGGGGTGTACCGTGCTGCCGTTCGAGTGCGTGTCCTTGGGCGACTGCGCGCGCGCGTTGTCCGCCGAGCTGCTACGCGAGCCGACCTGCGCGGTTGCGTTTGGCCTCGCATTGCGCGGGGTGATGGAATGAGCTGGATGAATTTGCGCATGGGAACTGCCGGACAACCCGTCTGGATCGGCGGCTTCAACCTGCTGCCCTACCGGCAACGCGACGCTCGCCATGCCCGGCGGCGCTGTCTGCTCGAATGGCTGGGCGCAGCGTTGGCCGGCTGCGCCGCTGTGTTGGCTGTAGCGGGCTGGCAGGCATTTGAGCGGGCGCGGCTCGAAGGGCAGCGTGCGTCGAGCGAGCGCGAACTCGCGCACCTCGCTGTGCCGCTAGCAGAGCAGGCGCGGCTGCGTCACGACGCCGAGGAACAGGGCAAACGGGCCGCGCGTGCGGTCGCGTTGTCCGAACCTTTGACACGCCTGCTCGACCTGCTCGATACGTTGAGCCGTGTGCCCGCCGACGGCGTCGTCCTGCAGCAGCTAAAACAGCATGCGCACGAGACGGAGTTGCTGGCGACCTCAACGGATCCCGTTGCGTCCGCGATCTGGCTCAAGCAATTGAGTACGATCCGCGGCGTGAAGAGTTCCGAGGTCGCCGATCTGCATCCTTTGGCGCGTGCGGGACGCGAGCCTTCGGCCACGGGCAGCGGTCCGATCGAATTTACCGCCAGATTGCGCTGGGACGAACCCGTGAAAGACGCGGGACAGGCGGCCGCATCCGCGGGCGCGGGCACACGCGATGCCGACAAGCCGCGAGGTGCGCGATGAGTACCTTGTTCGCCCCGCGTGCCGGGACGGTGCATCAGACCGCGCACGCCTTGCACTGGCTGAGCCGCATGCGTTCGCCACTCGAGGCCTGGAGCGGGCGAAGCCGGCTGCTAGTCGGATTGCTGATCGGAGCGGTCGTGTTCGCTGTCGGCGCGAATGGCTGGATTTCCGCAGACCTGGCTGGTGTTCAGGCAAGCCGTGTGGCGCTCTCCGACGCAGAGCACCGGGTTGCGCAGGCGCAGCAGGCGCTCGCCCAGTTGCCCGCGTTGCGCCGTCAGGCCGCGGCCACCGCCACCGCCACCGCTAACGCCCAGGCGCCTGCCACGTGGACTCCGGCTGATGACATGCGCCTGATGTCGCTGCTCGCGGTGCGCAGCGGCGTTACGTTGCTCGCGCTGGCGCCAGGCGTGGGACGCAATGCAGGTTCGGATACCGTGCGGTCATTGCATCTCACCGTACAGGCCGATTTTCTGCACCTGATGATTTTCCTGCGCGGCCTGTCCGATATGCCGATACTCGTCGTGCCTGAAGACGTCAACGTGAAGCGCAGCACGGGGGGACTGCTGATCAGCGCGACCCTGCACGTGTTTGCCGACCTGAGTCCCGTTGCGGCCAGCCCCGAACTTTTCATTGACGAAGACCTGGACGCGGATGACGAAGACGTGGTGTTCTACGACCCCTTCTCACGGGAGTCGCAAGCGGACGGTGATGCAACTGACGTGGGCTTGCTGCGCCTCGCCGGTCTGTTGCGCGACCGGACGCGCGGCTTGGCACTGCTCGAAACTGCTGATGGCGCTGCTACCGTCGAACAGGGGCAGCGCCTGGGTAGCGACCGCGTCACAGGCATGGATGCGCTCAGCATTACGCTGACGAATGCCGTCGGTTCACGCACGCTCACGCTGACGGAGGCGTCATGATGACGGGATCCGGGCGAATCCGGCGTGCCGTTGCCTGTGCCTTTCTCGTTGCGGGCGCGGCGCACGCAGCGTTGCCGCCGCTTCCCGCCGTGATGCCGGCCGACGACGCGGTTGCGCCCTACGACGCGCCGCCGTTGCCGCGCAATGTGGCCGCCGACGTGCCCAACCCTTTTCTGCGTGCCGAGTCGGCCGACGAAGCCTCGCCCTCCGGAACTCCGGTGAACGCGGCAAGCGTCGAGGTCGATGGCCCGCCGCTCGAGGGCACTCCGCTCGGGGGCACGCGTGCGGCGGCTGTGCGCGCCGAAGCGCCCGCCGAGGCCCTCGAAGGTTCGCCCGTGCCGCTCGCTCCAGCGCAGCGCCTGGGCGACGCGCCAAGCCATACGATCGACGACGGTCTCGCACCCGACAAGCCCATTTCGCTGAATTTCCAGCGCGCGGAACTGGGTGCGGTGCTGAACGCGTTCGCGCAGTTCACGGGCCTGAATATCGTCGCGAGCGACAGGGTCCGCGGCACGGTATCGTTGCGGCTCGACAAGGTATCGTGGCGCACCGCATTCGATACGTTGCTCGACGTCAACGGCCTCGCGATGGAGCGGCACGGCAATGTGATCTGGGTCGCGCCGCTGGCGGACCTGGCGGCGCGCGAGCGGCAGCGCTTCGAGGCTCATGCGCGGGTCGCGGATCTGGAGCCCCTCGCCAGCCGAACGTTTGAGCTGCATTACGCGCATGCCGAAGACGTGCGGCGCCTCTTGACCGGCTCGGGGAGCCAGCGCGTGCTGTCAAAACGCGGGGCAGCGATGGCCGATGTGCGCACCAACCTGCTGTTCGTCACGGATCTGGACGCGCGCCTCACGCAGATTGCCGAGCTGCTGGCGTCGATCGACCGGCCATCGCGCCAGGTGCTGATCGAAGCGCGTATCGTCGAAGGGGAGCAGGGCTTTTCGCGCAATCTGGGTGTGCGGCTTTCGCTCGCTGCGGCGGGCGCGGACGGCGGCACATCAACCGGGCTGGCCGGTGGCAAGGACGGCACGGTCTACGATCTGTCGGCGGGGCCGCTATCCGGGTTCGACGCGGCCACGGTGGGCCTCACGCTGTTCGCTGCCCAGGCCACGCGCCTGCTCAATATAGAATTGAGCGCGCTGGAAGCGGAAGGGCACGGGGAAACAGTCTCGAGCCCGCGCGTGGTGACGGCAGACCGCATGAAAGCGATCGTCGAGCAGGGCACCGAGCTGCCGTATCAGGCAAAAGTCGGCCAGGGCGTCTCCGGCGTGCAGTTTCGCCGCGCAAGCCTGAAACTGGAGGTCGAGCCGCAGATTACGCCGGACGGCCGGGTGGTGCTGGACCTCGACATCGCCAAGGACAGCGTCGGCGAGCAAACGGCAGCAGGGCCGGCCATCAACACCAAGCACGTGCTGACGCGCGTCGAGGTGGAAGACGGCGGGACCGTGTCAATTGGCGGAATCTATGCCACGGATGATCGGGATGATGTGACTCGGGTGCCACTCCTGGGCAAAATACCCGTTTTGGGCGCATTTTTTCGTCATCGGGCACATCGTGACCAGCGCAGCGAGCTGGTCGTTTTTATCACGCCGCGCGTTGTGCAGACGAATTGAGCGCCTGCCGCAGCCGCGGCCCGCAGGCTCGACAAGGCAGTCGCTTTGCCAGTAAGCTGCGGCACGAACCATACCGGATTAGCCAGAGGACACCGTTGCAAGCGCGGGACGCACACGCCAATGTATTTTTTGTAGGGCTCATGGGGGCAGGCAAGACCACCGTGGGCCGCGCGGTGGCGCGCCGGCTCGATCGTCCGTTCTTCGATTCCGACCACGAAATCGAGGCACGCACGGGTGCGCGCATCCCCGTCATCTTCGAACTCGAGGGCGAAGCGGGCTTTCGCGACCGTGAAGCGCACGTGATCACCGACCTCACCCTCCAGCAGAATATCGTGCTGGCCACGGGCGGCGGCGCCGTATTGCGGCCGGAAAACCGCCTCGCGCTGCAAAATAACGGCGTTGTCGTCTATTTGCGCGCCAATCCGCACGATCTGTGGCTGCGCACGCGGCGCGACAAGAACCGTCCGCTGCTGCAGACCGAAGACCCCAAGGCGCGTCTGGAAGAGCTCTACGAGGTGCGTGATCCGCTTTACCGCGAGTGCGCGCATTTCGTCATCGAAACCGGCCGGCCCTCGGTCAACGGCCTCGTCAACATGGTCCTGATGCAGCTCGAGATGGCCGGCGTCGTCAAACGTCCTGCGTCATAATGCAAGCATGATTACCGTCAAAGTCGAACTGGGCGATCGCGCCTATCCCATCCATATCGGCGCCGAGCTGATCGGTCAGACTGCGCTGTTTGCACCGCATATCGCCGGTTCGTCCGTCACCATCGTCACCAACACCACCGTCGACCCGCTCTACGGCGACATGTTGCGTACGGCGCTCGCGCCGCTCGGCAAGCAGGTGTCCACAGTCGTGCTGCCCGATGGCGAGGCCTACAAGAACCTGGAAACGCTCAATCTGATCTTCGACGCGCTGCTGGGCGCTCGGGCCGACCGCAAGACCACGTTGATCGCGCTGGGTGGGGGGGTGATCGGCGACATGACCGGCTTTGCCGCCGCCTGCTATATGCGCGGCGTACCGTTCATCCAGGTGCCGACTACTTTGTTGTCGCAGGTCGATTCGTCGGTCGGTGGCAAGACCGGTATCAACCATCCGCTGGGCAAGAACATGATCGGCGCGTTCTACCAGCCGCAAGCCGTCATTGCGGACATCGGCGCGTTGCGTACGCTGCCGGCGCGTGAGCTGGCCGCCGGCGTCGCTGAAGTCATCAAGACGGGTGCCATTGCGGACGCTGCCTTCTTCGACTGGATCGAGGCCAACGTCGACGCCTTGAACCGTTGCGAGCCGCAAGCGCTCGCGGAAGCGGTCAAGCGCTCATGCGAGATCAAGGCTTCGGTGGTGGCGGCAGATGAACGCGAAGGCGGTCTGCGTGCGATTCTCAATTTTGGCCACACGTTCGGCCATGCGATCGAAGCCGGCCTTGGCTACGGCGAATGGCTGCATGGCGAGGCAGTGGGTTGCGGGATGGTGATGGCGGCCGACCTGTCCGTGCGCATGGGCCATCTTGACGAAGCGGCGCGTCAGCGTCTCGTCGACGTAATCACGGCCGCGCATTTGCCCACTCGCGCGCCTGCGCTTGGCGAATCCCGCTATGTCGACTTGATGCGGGTCGACAAGAAAGCCGAAGCGGGTGAGATCAAATTCATTCTGCTGAAGCGTTTTGGTGAGACGCTGATCGGCCCGGCACCTGACGCCGCCGTGCATGCGACGCTAGCGGCGGCTATCTAAGCGCCCCAAGCTGGCGCTTCGCGCTGGGCTCCCGGAGGGGCAATCCCCTCAAGGGACCTCCTGAGGGGCGGAAAACCTGGGGCGGCTCGGCGCCTTCTCGGAAGCGCCGTAGCGGCGCGTACCGGGTGTGGTCCTTGATTCGGAGAAGCCGGTGAGTGAAACGCGTAGCGAAACCCTGAATGGCTCCCCTGGTGCCGCATCTGCGAGTGCGACCCCGGCGCTTCCTGCCACACCCAACCTCGCTGCGCTCGAAGCCCATCTCGCGCCTTATGCAGCGCATGCGTCGCAATCGCGCGGCCGTCGCCATGCCGAAGCGCCGCCCAGTGCGCGCACCGAATTTCAGCGCGATCGCGACCGCATCGTCCATTCGACCGCGTTCCGGCGCCTCGAATACAAGACCCAGGTGTTCGTGAACCACGAGGGCGATCTGTTTCGCACCCGCCTCACGCACAGCTTGGAGGTAGCGCAGATCGCGCGTTCGGTAGCCCGCAACCTGCGAGTCAACGAAGATCTGGTCGAAGCTATTTCACTCGCCCATGACTTGGGCCACACGCCGTTTGGGCATGCCGGTCAGGACGCGCTCAACGAGTGCATGCGTGAACACGGCGGCTTCGAGCACAACCTGCAGAGCCTCGCCGTGGTCGACGATCTCGAGGAGCACTACGGCGCATTCAACGGTCTCAACCTCTGTTTCGAAACGCGCGAAGGCATTCTCAAGCATTGTTCGCGGGAAAATGCGCGGCGGCTCGGCGCGCTCGGCGAGCGCTTCCTCGAAGGGCGGCAGCCGTCCATCGAAGCGCAGATCGCGAACGTCGCCGATGAGATCGCGTACAACAACCACGACGTCGACGACGGGCTGCGCTCTGGATTGCTCACGGTCGAACAACTGGCTGAGGTCGAGTTGTGGCAGGTGCACTACGAGGCGGCGCGCCGCGATTATCCGCGCATTGAAGGACGCAGGCTGATTCACGAGACGGTGCGCAGGATCATCAACACGCTGATCGTCGATCTGATCGACACGACGACGCGCAACCTGACCCACCACGCTCCGGCTTCGCTCGACGCCGTGCGCGCCGCGCCGCCGCTGGTCGCGCATAGCGAAGCCGTCGCGGCGCAGGCGGCGGCACTCAAGCGCTTCCTGTTCAAGAACCTGTATCGCCACTATCGCGTGATGCGCATGGCCAACAAGGCGCGCCGCGTGGTGGTCGGCCTGTTCGATGCATTCAGTGATGACCCGCGGCTGCTGCCGCCCGCGTACCAGTCGCCGGACGCCGCGGTCCAACCGCGTCTGATCGCCCATTACATCGCCGGCATGACAGATCGCTATGCGCTCAAGGAATACCAGCGCCTGTTTGTAATCGCGGACAACTAGCCGCGAGCAACCACGAGCCGGGCACGCGTAAAAGCACACGCGAGCGTAGCCGCGCGGCTAACATGCGCCGACGCAGAATCTTTTACATTGGCGACGCCGTCAAGGACCCCTCAGTCGAGAGGTCCCTTCAGATCAAGCTCAGCGAGCCCGTGCGAACAATGCACCGGCGATCAGGGCAATGCCGCCCACGATAGCAACGGTCTGCCACGGGTTTTCATGCACGTAGTCATCGGCGTCCGCGAGCGCGACTTCGGCGCGCTGGCGCACCGCATCACGGGTATCGTTCAGGCGCGAA
>Ga0302235_10003441_pt1 | contig 11145 bp, 10 predicted proteins | sample II_Palsa_N3_3_FD_193577 | JGI IMG/M metagenome (GOLD analysis project Ga0302235, IMG submission 193577) | Peat permafrost microbial communities from Stordalen Mire near Abisko, Sweden - II_Palsa_N3_3 | ecosystem: Environmental > Terrestrial > Soil > Palsa > Peat permafrost | place: Sweden... | reverse complement strand
TGTCAGTGCGAGCATCACGCACGCAGCGACACATCCGAGCGCAATGCTCCACAGCACGGCTCCGAGGATCGGCACGTGCCCACCCGCCAGCAGCAGCACCGCCGTCAACGCCACCTCGCCCGGGCCGAGGCCCAGCTGGTGGGCGTAGAAGGTGATCAGGGCCGCAAGCGGCAGCAGTGCGATCGCCACGAGGGCGAGCGCGGCCGGCGGGCGAGGGCGCAGCTCCGGCGAAACGATCAACAGCCACAGATGCACCGCCGGCAGCAGCAGCAGGCACGCGAACGGGTTCGCCACCCACACGACGACGGAGACCGAGAGCAGCACCAGCAGCATCGCCAGGCCGGCTGCTTCCGAGCCGGGGCGCACGTTCAGGCCGGCGCGCCTCATCAGCATCGGCCACAGAAGCCAGGCCAGCCCGAGCACGAGCACCACCGCTGCAACGGCCCGCACCGCCGGGCCGTTGAACGGAAGCGCGCCGGCCAGAACGGGATTGGCGGGGGCGCTGCGCACGATTCCCAGCCATCCCAGCAGGTACGCGAACAGCGCGCAGAGCGCAAACGGCAGCGCGCACGCAAGCGTCCAGACCGTCCAGCGCCCGACAGGTTCGCGGCGTCGGCGCAGGCGCGCGAGCGCGTCGACGGCCAGCAGCAGCGGTCCCAGCAGAAGCGTTGCCACAAGCAGCCTCAGCGCCCACTCGGGAACCACCTGGCGCTGCACGAGCAGGCCCGTCTGTGAAGCATGGGAGACGTCCGGCGCCGCGTCCAGGGCATAGACGGCGCTGAGAACCGCTCGGCCGAAGCCTTCCAGGCGTTCAGCGTTCACGGCCTCCCCGGCGGCGGGTCCGCGTTCGCCCGAAGCCTGCACGAGCACGGCTGGAAGACCCGCGGCGTTGAGCGGACCCTGTTCACCCGCGGCGAAGGGGAACGCCAGGTGGGCAAGCTGGCCCAGCGCACTCGGGGCCCCGGGATCGCCACCGAGCTCCGCGGTGATCGCCTCGGCGAGCGTGCGCTGCAGCTGGACCGGCGCTGAGCCAAAGCCATCGGAGAAGGGCACGACGAAGGGCTTCCGCTCATGCGCACCGGCAATGTCGCCCAGCACGATCGCGGCGTCGAACGGGCCAGGAGCGTGGGAGGCGAAGTCTGCAGCGCCGGCGTCACCGCCGCTGCCCCCGCTCGTTGACACGAGCACGATCGTGCGCCTGGTCTCGCTGGCGGAGAACACGCGTGCGAGCTCAAGCAGCGCCGCCGTCCCTGAGAGTTCGGCCGTGGCGCCGCGCGCGACCGAATCGCGGTGGGCGAGAATCACGATCGGCGTGGCGTTCGTGGACCCAGGGCGCTGCGCGATCACCGTCGTCAGCGTCCGCTCGCCGTCCACCGTCTGCGCCGTGAAGCGGCGGGTGTGCACCGAGAAGCCGCCTCCCGCCGTCCCACCGAGCCCTTCGAGCATGGCCGCAATGTGCCGGGCGCTGTCTTCGTCGCCGGCGCTACCCGGGGCGCGATTGGGGAATTCCGCGGCCAGGCTCCTGGCGTCGGCGAGCGCCTGCGCGCCATCAAAGGCATCGGGTGCGAGCGTCGCGGTGAGCGGCAGCGGCCGCGCCGCCAGCGAGAACGCGGCGATCGCGAGAGCGAACACAAAGGGCACGAAAGCCACCCGATAGAGGCGCCAGTTGAGCATCTGCCTAGACCATAGTTTCCTTCTCGCCTGCCCGCAGGCGGAAGTGACGCGGACGCCGTTAGGTATCGTCCAGCCGCGTGCTCCAGCCTGTGGCAGTAGGAAACAAGACGCTCGCCGACTACACGCATATCTGCGGGCGTGAGCTGATCGCCGAAATACGCGAGCTGGCGGAGCCGTTGAAGGGCAGCCGCGTTGTCCACATCTCGGCCACCGCTTTCGGGGGCGGGGTCTCCGAGATCCTGTACACGCTCGTGCCCCTGATGCGCGACGTCGGACTGGAATGCGAGTGGCAGGTGATCTACGGGCGGGAGGAGTTCTTCAACGCGACCAAGCTGATGCACAACGCGCTCCAGGGCTCGCCGCAGGATCTCGACGAAGAGCAGTGGGACACGTGGCGCCAGTACAACGAGATGAACGCGCGTGAGCTCTCAGACGGGTGGGACGTGTGCCTGGTCCACGATCCGCAGCCGGCGGCGCTCTACGGCCTTGTGCCGGAGAAGGCGAAGGGGTGGGTGTGGCGGTGTCACATCGACGTCTCGACTCCCAACCCTGACACGATCGCGCAACTGCTGCCCTACATCGAGAACTACCCGCAGTCCCTGTTCCACATGCGCGAGTACGTGCCCGCGGGGATGGGCGGCAAAGTCAACATCGTCCCGCCCGCGATCGACCCGCTGACGCCGAAGAACATGGCGCTCTCTCCCGAGGACGCGTCGTTCGTGTGCGGGCAGTTCGGAATCGACCTCGACCGTCCGCTGATGTGCCAGGTCTCGCGCTTTGACCCATGGAAGGACCCGCTGGGGGTGATCGACGCGTATCGCATCGTGAAGGAGACGATGCCCGAGGTGCAGCTCGCGCTGGTGGGCTCGATGGCCAGCGACGACCCGGAGGGCTGGGATTTCTTCAACGCCACGATCGCTCACGCGGACGGAGATCCGGACGTGCACATACTCAACAACTTCAACAACGTCGGAGCGATCGAGGTCAATGCGTTCCAGTCGCACGCGGACGTGCTGATCCAGAAGTCGACGCGCGAGGGCTTTGGGCTGACCGTCTCCGAGGCGATCTGGAAGGCGAGGCCGTTCATCGGTGGAGACGTCGGCGGCATACCTCTGCAGATCGAGGATGGCGTGACCGGCTACCTCGTGTCGAGCGCCGAGCAGTGCGCCGAGCGCTCGCAGGCGATCCTGGTCGACCCGGCATTGGGCAAGGAGTTGGGCAGGCGTGGCAAGGAGCACGTTCGTACGCACTTCCTGACGCCGCGTTATCTGCGGGACTACCTGCGCATCTTCAATGAGCTGAAGGAGCCATGACCGAGGCACCGGCGCGGCGGATTCCGCTGGTGCTGGTATCCAACCGCGGGCCCGTCACCTTTCACGCCGACGGCGAGGTCCAGCGCGGCTCCGGCGGGCTGGTGACGGCGCTCACCGGTCTTGCCTCCCATCGCGAAGCGATCTGGATCGCCTCGGCGATGTCGGAGTACGACGCCGAGGTCTCCGAAGGCAACGGCGGGCGGGCATTCACCGTGCGCTCCCCCGCCGGCGGAGACTTCCAGGTACGGCTGGTGGTCTCAGACCCGGAGGCCTACGACCGCTTCTACAACGTGTTCGCGAACCCGATGCTGTGGTTCATCCAACACTACCTCTGGGATCTGTCGAACGCCCCGGACATCCGCCGTGAGGAGATCGAGGCCTTCGAGTTCGGCTACAACGCCGTCAACGAGGACCTTGCCCGGGCGGTGGTCGAGGAGCTCGAGGGCGTGGAGGAGCCGGTCGTGATGGTCCACGACTATCACCTGTACACACTGCCCGACCTGGTGCGCCGGGCGCGGCCGGACGCGTTTCTGCACCACTTCATTCACATCCCCTGGCCGCAGTCGGACGCTTGGCGCGTGCTGCCGACGCGGATTCGCGAGGAGATCTACACGAGCCTTCTTGCCAACGACATCATCGGCTTCCACACCCGCTCCTACCGGCGCAACTTCCTGCAGTGCTGCCGCGATCTGATGGACCTGGAGGTGGACTTCGATCGCGGCGTCGTGCAGTTCGGCGATCGCGAGGTCTGGGTCCGGGCCTACCCGCTGCCGATCGACCACAGGGCCACCCGGCTGATCGCGCAGGGCGCGCGCGTGAGCGAGTTCGAGCAGGAGCTCCTGCGCCGGCGACGGGACTATCTGATCCTGCGTGTCGACCGGGCTGATCTGAGCAAGAACGTGCTGCGGGGGTTCTCCGCGTTCGACCTGTTCCTCGAGGAGCATCCCGAGTTCATAGAACGCGTGACGTTCATCGCCCAGCTGATGCCCTCGCGGACAGATGTGCCCCAGTACGCCGAGTACCTGGAGCGGATCGAGGCGCTGGTGGCGGTTGTCAATCACCGCCACGGCACGCCCGACTGGATGCCCATACAGCTGAAGCTGCGAGACGACCTCGACGAGGCGATGGCGGCGTACAAGCACTACGACGTGCTGCTCGTGAACGCGATGTTCGACGGCATGAACCTGGTCGCCAAGGAGGGCCCGATCGTGAACGAGCGCGAGGGCGTCTCGATTCTCTCGGAGAACACCGGCGCCCACGAGGAGCTCGGCTCCTATGCGCTGTCTGTGAACCCATTCGACATCGAGGAGCTCGCCAACTCGATCTACGCTGCGCTGACGATGGACAGCGGCGAGCGCAGCCGCCGCGCGAAGGGCCTCGAAGAGATCGTCACCTCACGCGATCCCGGCGACTGGATCGACGAGCAGCTGGCGGACATCCGCGCGAAGGGCCGGAGCCGCTAGGCTCTGCGGGAGCAAACGACATGACGCTTCCCGCACCCACATACGATCTCGTGCTGCTCCTCGACCCCGAGGCCGAGGAGGCCACGCGCGAGAAGATCCTCGCCGACACGCGCGCGGCGATCGAGGCCGAAGGAGAGTTCCTGCGCCACGATGGCTGGGGCGACCGGGCGCTCACCTACCCGATCGATCGCAAGGCTGTCGCGGAGTACCACCTGCTGCAGTTCCACGCGGGCGCACCGGAGCTGCTCAAGGGGCTCGACCGCACGCTTCGCATCACCGACGGCATCGTGCGCTTTCGGATCATCAAGCTGAAGCCAGGCGTCCCCGAGGCTCCGGCCGTGCTCGGCGCTCCTGAGCGCCAGGTCGAGGAGGTCGCCGAGGCGGTCGTGGCCGAGGCGGTGCTGGAGGCAGAGGTCGAGGAGGTTCTCGAGGAGGCCGAGGCGGACGCCATCGCCGAGGCGGTCGTCGAGGCTGTCGAGGCCGAGGCGGTCGCGGAGGCGGTCGTCGAGGCCGAGGCGGAGGAGGTCGTCGAGGCGATCGAGTCCGAGGCCGCCGCAGGGTCGCTGCCCGACGTCGACGGCGAGGCCGGCGAGCCGGCATAACGGCACCGGCGTTTGGCGTCCTTGCCGGGACGTCATGAGGGCCTTACGAGAGCGGCGCGGGGGTACTAATATCGGCCAATGGGCTGGGCCGAAGATATGACCGACTCTCCAACCACGCGCACCGACGTGCTGCGTGCCTCGCCGCCGATGTTCGACTCCAGGGTGCTCGACGCACTCTCGCGCGTGCATCCGGCGGTGCCGGTGATCATCTTCGGGCCCGCGATCGTCGCGCTGGCGGCGTGGGAGCTCTCGAGTGCCGGCGTCGCGCTCACGGTGGCGCTGTTCGTCGCTGGGTATGCGCTATGGACACTGTTCGAGTACTGGCTGCACCGAATCGTCTTTCACTTCGAGCCCGAGGACGGGCTGGGCGCGCGCATGCACTGGATCATCCACGGCGTCCATCACGACCACCCCAACGATCCCCTGCGCCTGGTCATGCCGCCTGCCGTGAGTGTGCCGCTGGCGCTCGTGGTGTTCGGGGTCCTGTACCTGATCTTCGGCTCCGGCTACGCGCCCGGTCTCGGCGCGGGGTTCTTCGCGGGCTACCTCGCCTACGACATGATCCACTATTACCTGCATCACTTCCGTCCACGCGGGCGCTTGGGCAGGATGCTGCGCGAGCGGCACATGCGCCACCACTTCCAGGACGAGACGCGCGGCTTCGGCATCAGCGCGCCGTACTGGGACGAGGTATTCGGCACCTCCTCGCGGGACCTACGGGCCGGCGCGAGCCCAAAAGAGCGCAACTAGCGGGGTCACACCCGCAGCGCGAGGATCGTGCCCGGAGGCGGGTCTAGACTCGAACATCGAACTTGGGTACAAGCTGAAAGGAAGAGGAACCGTGGCCGCAACCAACATAAACAGGGTCGTGATGACCGGAAACCTGACCGCCGATCCGGAGCTGCGCTCGCTGCCGAGCGGCACGTCGGTGTGCAAGCTGCGCATTGCCTGCAACACGCGTCGCAAGAACGGAAGCACCGGCGAGTGGGAGGACAAGCCCAACTACTTCGACGTCACCGTGTGGGGCGCGCAGGGCGAGAACGCCGCGCGTTTCCTCTCCAAGGGACGCCCGGTGGCGATCGACGGGCGGCTCGAGTGGCGCGAGTGGGAGTCCCAGGACGGGACGAAACGCCAGGCAACCGATATCATTGCCGACTCGGTCCAGTTCCTGGGCTCGCGCGAGGATGCCTCCGGTGGGGGCGGTTTCGCCGGCAACGGAGCTTCCAAGGGCAGTGACGTTCCGGTCGACGACCGCGATTTCCAGCCCGCACCGGCCGCCGGTGGGACCGGTGACGACGACATTCCGTTCTGAGTACAGCGAGGTTCTTTGTGTTTTCAACCATCACCATGCCTGAAGGTCCCGACCGCATCCGCGGGGGAGCACGCTGATGGCGAAAGCACGCGGTCGCGGCAAGCCGGTCCGCCGGCGCGACAAGAAGGGCGGCCCGGGTAGCGGCCGGCGTAAGCCGTGTCAGCACTGCCGCGACAAGGTCGAGCAGGTCGACTACAAGGACGTCGCGTCGCTGAAGAAGTTCATCTCCGAGAAGGGCAAGATCCGCTCGCGGCGGATCACGGGCTCATGCCGCCGCCACCAGGTGCAGATCGCCCGCGCGGTCAAGCGTGCCCGTGAGCTCGCCCTGCTGCCGTACGTGAACGAGGGCGGGCGCGACGACAGCCCGCGCCGTGAGCGCGGCGACCGCGACCGGGAACGGTAGGCAGTCGGCGATGCCCGAAGCGATACTGCTCGAGGACGTCGACGCGCTGGGCGAGCAGGGCAAGGTCGTGGACGTCTCCAAGGGCTACCTGCGCAACTACCTGCTCCCGCGCAAGCTCGCACAGCCCGCCAGCAGGGGCGCGATACAGGAGATTCGCGAGCGCCAGGAGGCAGCCGAGCGTGCCGAGCGAAACGCTGTCGAGAAAGCCCAGGAGAACGTGAATCTGCTGAACCGCACGGTGCTGACGGTCCCGCAGCAAGCCGGCGCCGATGGACGGCTGTTCGGGTCGGTCACCGCTCAGGACATCGCCACGGCGATTCGCGAAGCGCGAGGCCTGAAGATCGACAAGCGCAACGTGCACATGCCCGAGCCGATCAAGAACGTGGGCACCTACATGGTCGTGGTCGAGGTGGTCGAGAACGTGACCGCAACGATCAAGACCATGGTCGTCGCCAAGAAATAGGCGAAGCGAAGCGCGCCGCGGCATGCGTGGCAGCGTGAGGTCCAGTGGCGGCCCGCTTCTGGCGCTACTCGCTCTCTGCGCCTTTGCGAGTGGAAGTTCGAATGAGCCCCAACGCCCGAGGTCGTGGCGCTGGTGGAACAGCCGGGACGAGTTTCGCCACCCATTCAACCGCCCCGGATGCGAACATGTGTTCGTGCAAACAAATTCAGCCGTGATAGCGAAGAGTCACCGCGGTCCGCACCGGGCGTCGGCCTAGACTCGCCCAAGCGATGAGCGCTGTCTTTCAGGCCAACGGCGGTGCGGGCGCGCGTACGGGCGCGATCGCCCCGCCGCACAACCTCGACGCCGAGCAGTCGGTGCTCGGCGCGATCCTGCTGTCCGACCGCTCGCTCTACGCGCTGGTGATCGAAGAGGGGTTGCGCGCAGAGGACTTCTACCGCGACCGCCATGGGGCCATCTACGAGGCGATGCTCGCGCTCTACAACGAGTCTGAGCCGGTGGACGTGCTCACCGTCACCGACCGCCTGCGCCAGATGGGCACGCTCGAGGACATCGGTGGCGCCGCCACCGTCGATGAGCTCACCGGCGTGGTGCCGGCCGCCGGGCACGCCCGTCGTTACGCGCAGATCGTGCGCGAGAACGCTCTGCTGCGACGTCTGCTGAAGGCCTCCTATGAGATTCAGGAGAGCGTGCTCGGCCATCAGGCCGCACCGCGCGAGCTCGTGGAGCTGGCCGAGAAGACGATGCTCGAGGTGGCACGCGATGACCGCCAGCAGGACTTCCGCGCCATCGAGGAGGTGCTGCACGAGGAGCTCGACAAGCTGCACAAGCTGTCGATCGAAGGCACCTCGCTCACCGGGACGCCATCCGGCTTCAGGGATCTGGATGAGATCACCGGTGGGTTTCAGCCTGGGAACCTGATCATCGTGGCCGCGCGGCCGGCGATGGGAAAGAGTGCCCTGGTGTGCAACATCGCCGAGAACGCGGCCGTGGAGCACGGCAAGCCGGTGGCGCTGTTCTCCCTGGAGATGGCCGAGGCCGAGCTCGCCCAGCGGTTCGTTGCCTCGCAGGCCCGCATCAAGGGCGAGGAGCTGCGCAAGGGCCGTGTCGCCGAGCAGCGCTGGCCGAAGATCCTGAAGGCCTCGCAACGGCTCGCGGACTCGCCACTGTGGGTTGATGACTCAAGCGACGTGGGCATGCTCGAGATCCGCGCCAAGGCCCGGCGGCTGCACAGTCAGTGCGAGGGAGGGCTCGGTCTCATCATCATCGACTACCTGCAGCTGATGCGCACCGACAGCCGCTACGACAGCCGCGTCACCGCCGTGGGCGAGCTCAGCCGCGGGCTGAAGATCCTCGCGCGCGAGCTGGGTGTGCCGGTCATCGCGCTCTCGCAGCTGAGCCGAGCCGTCGAGCAACGACCGGACAAGAAGCCCCAGCTGTCAGACCTGCGGGAGAGCGGGAACCTCGAGCAGGATTCCGATCTCGTGATGTTCATCTACCGCGATGAGTACTACAACGAGGAGTCAGAGCGCCCGGGCGAGGCCGATCTGATCATCGCCAAGCATCGCAACGGGGCGGTCGGCAAAGTCACGCTGACCTTCCAGAAGGAGTACCCGAAGTTCATGAACTACGCCGGAGAGCGGTTCACGCAGTGAGCTCCGAAGTGACCGGCGTTGACGGCCCTCGAGCTCTCGATCTCAAACCCTCGGCCGCGCCCGGAGGGGGCGAGCAGTCCTGCCCCCTCGGACTGTGCGACGGCAGCGGATTTCTCGTCGACGAGGCGACCAACACAGCCTCGGACTGTGGCTGTCGAGCCGGGCGCATCGCCACGGCGCGCACCAGGAGCCTCGCCGGTCGCATCCCGCGCAGATACCAGGGGGTCTCCTTCGAGCGTCCCCCCGTGAGCGATATCGCGAGAATCGCCCCCGACCAGATCCAATCGGTTCGTCGCTACGTGCGCGATATCTCAAAGAACCTCGACACGGGGAAGGGCCTGTGGATCCAGGGCGATGTCGGAACGGGCAAGACCACGCTGGCGATGCTCGTCTCCAAAGCGGCGCTCGATGCTGGACGCTCGGTGGCGATCTACTCGCTCCCGCGCCTGCTCAACCTGCTCCGGGAGTCGATGGATTCCGAGCAGGGCAAGCTCGATTTCCTGGACAGGCTGACCGCGGTGGACCTGCTGCACATCGACGACCTGGGGGCGGAGAACCGGACCGATTGGGTGCTTGAGCAGCTCTACTCGATCGTCAACGCCCGCTATGAGTCCGAGCGGGCGATCGTGGCGACGACCAACCTGATGCCGGATGAGCTCTCGGAGCGGCTCGGTTCGCGCACGGTCTCGCGTCTGGTCGAGATCTGCGGCGACCTGATACCGCTCTTCGGCGAGGACAAGCGGCGCGAGTTTCGCGCGCCTGCCGCCCGGCCCTGAGCCCGGCCCTCCTACACTGCCCTCTGGTATGCCCGGAATCGTGATAGTCGGCGCCCAGTGGGGCGACGAGGGAAAGGGGAAGATCACCGACCTGCTCGCTGAGGAGGCGGACGCGGTCGTGCGCTTTCAGGGCGGGAATAACGCCGGGCACACGATCGTGCGCGGCGGTGAGGAGTGGAAGCTCCACCTGATCCCTTCCGGGATCCTCTACCCGGGCAAGCGCTGCGTGATCGGCAACGGCGTGGTGATCGATCCGAAGGTGCTGATCGAGGAGCTCGATGCCCTGCGCAGCCGGCGAGTGGACGTCGGCGGTCTGCGGATCTCAGCCAACGCGCACCTGATCATGCCCTACCACCTGCTGCTCGACTCCGCCGGCGAGACGAAACTGGGGAGCCTGCAGATCGGCACTACCCGCAGGGGTATAGGACCCTGCTACGCGGACAAGGCCGCACGGCTCGGCATTCGCGTGCAGGACCTGCTGGACGAGAAGATCCTGAAGAAGAAGATCGTCGCGGCGATGGAGCCCAAGCGCCTGTCGCTGCGGCCTTACGAGAAGGACCCCACGCTCGACCTGCACACCATGACCGAGGAATACCTGATATTCGGGCACCGCCTGGAGCAGCACATCGCAGACACGGCGAAGTTGATGTGGGACATGCTCGACGAAGGGCGCAAGATCATCTTCGAGGGAGCCCAGGGCGCGATGCTGGACATCGACCACGGCACCTATCCGTTTGTCACCTCCTCCAACCCCCTGTCGGGCGCGGCGTGCGTCGGGACGGGCGTGGGGCCGAAGAGCATCGATGAGATCTGGGGCATCTCGAAGGCCTACACCACGCGCGTGGGCGCCGGGCCCTTCCCCTCAGAGCTTCACGACGAGATGGGCGAGCTGATCAGAGAGCGCGGCGGCGAGTTCGGCACGACGACCGGGCGCCCGCGGCGCACCGGGTGGCTGGACCTCGTGGCCCTGCGCTACGCCGCTCGCCTGAACACGATGACGGCTCTTGTCGTCACCAAGCTCGACGTGCTGTCCGGTCTCGACAGCATTCAGGTGTGCACGAGCTACCGCGGCGCTGAAGGAGCCACGTTCGATGACTTCCCCTACCACCAGACCGTCCTGCACCACACGACCGCCGGGTTGACCGAGCTGCGGGGGTGGAAGGGGGATCTCGGCGAGTGCCGGACGTTCTCCGATCTGCCCGACGGCGCGCGCGAGTACCTGGACTACATCGCTGAGCACGTCGGCGCGCCGATCACGCTCGTCGGCGTCGGCCCCGGACGCGATCAGACGATCTGGACCGACGCGGGCGACGCGACGCTATTGGCCCGAAACGGCAGTACGTCGCGCTAGCCTACAAAAGGTCGATGCCGACGCGGATGACACCGGCTCGGCGCGTATATACCTCGGTCCAACCGCCCTGCGCGCGATCAACTGAGGCGGCCCCTCGTTCGATCGTCCAGTAGGGGGTGAAGTGCACTCGTAC